>Ga0326727_10000115_pt1 | contig 340599 bp, 264 predicted proteins | sample MB2enrmetagenome_FD_207643 | JGI IMG/M metagenome (GOLD analysis project Ga0326727, IMG submission 207643) | Lab enriched peat soil microbial communities from McLean, Ithaca, NY, United States - MB29MY | ecosystem: Environmental > Terrestrial > Soil > Wetlands > Peat | place: USA: New York... | reverse complement strand
GCACCTTTGCAACTATCGGCTTGGCAGCGTGAATCCCTCTTCGCGCACATCGACAACTTGTTGGTGTGTGTTCTCGGATTAGCGACTAGGAGGGTACTAGGTGGGTACTAGCCATGTACCAGCTTGCAGGCGCAGTGAAGTACCTGCGGTGTGTCCTATTTATGGACACACAACAGGCTTGGGAGAAGGAAGAGGTATCAACCAGTGATAATGCCGTGTCTTTAGCCCTGGGGCCCAACCATTTGCAGGCTGTCGTTTAGTGGGTCGCCCTCGGCCGGTGCCGGGCTCAACCGTCCCGCACCAACGCTTTGCGGACCCCCGTCAGCAATCGCGTCAGCGACACCGCCCGCCGGTCCTTGGGCCAGGGCACACCGTTCATCCGCACATAGTACTGGCGTGCAACAAAGGGCGTGCGAAAGAGCAGGATCTCGAGCTTTTTATTTTGACGATAATGCTTGATGGGAATTCGCAGCTCTGCCTTCATAAGGCTATGGAAACAGGGCGTCTTATTCAGGTCAACCGTGCACAGCCCTATGCACGACTAGCCTAATAACAATACTGTTAACAATACTGTTCGGCGGCGTCACGACTATGGAAGCAGAGCCATCCAAGGATTTCAGCGTGGCCTTCGGTAAAGAGGCGCGAGCCTTCGAGTACCAAGACCCCGAGGGGCACATCACGTTCACATTCGACATTGGGTCGAAGTTCGAGCTTGGCCATAAGAATTCGATCTGCTTAGAGCACCACGGTCCTCACACCGTGCGCACACCGCGGTACCATCTCGATTTTGAGCGCACGAAGCGGTATCTGCAGTCCTGCGGTTATGATGTGGAGATTTGGGGCAGTTGATCACAGCGCGTGGCCGAACTTGGCGCTGGACCGACTGACGAGGAGCGCGGTCACGCTGCTCTCCCGATCTTGGCGTCCTTGGCGCGCTCCTCGTCATCGGTCAGTTTTTCGTTATGAGAGCCAAGTCTGCTAAGCATATCGGCTTTTTGATTGCGGCAGCAACGGCTTGTCTGGCGGTGTCCATTCTTGTTGCAGCCTGCTGGCTGTTGAGGCAGCCAAGGTTCGATGGTCGGCCCGTCTCTTACTGGTTCAAGCAACTGCCGGTAATTTACGGTGATCCTAGCGCAGGTAAGCCAATGATTTATCCGGAACGAGGCACCGGGCGCGAGACGATAGTCTATTCAATGAAATACTACGCCACCCCGGCGGTCCCGACCCCGGGCGTTACGGATTATCCCGGGGCGTTGGCGGCGATACGGGCCATAGGGCCGAACGGCTTGCCCTTCCTAGTTCGCAAGCTGGAGGGGCGACCGCCGCCGCGGCTGATAAAGCTGATGCAACGTTACGCGGGGACTTGGCCCATCATAGGGACGATCCTGCCTCCGCAGGACTTGGCGAAAGAGCAAGGACAGGCGGTGGCAGGTTTGCTGGCGCTGTGCCCGTTGCCGCCGGACGCCGAACAGAAGCTTCGCAATTTGAGTCTAGATTTTCGTAGTTCCTGCTGGTATCAGGCTTTTTACGTCGTGAAGGCAAACAAAGACCCTGCAATGGTTCGGGACGCGCTGAGCCCATACAAGTAATGAACTGGCGCGTCATAACAAGCGGCTCCAGGCAACGGCGCGGGTTACGTTTTTTCCATGCCGAACGCTCTTGCCGCGCCGTGCCTGAGCGGCGACGTTGGACCTTGTCGCACCACTCGGATACCCTGGCCCATTAGTTGATGAAACCCATGAGGACGAAAGCTCGCACACTCAGCACCTTCTGGGGCCTGTTGGTTCTGTGCTCTTGCGCGACGGAGCATGCGGTTCACAGGCGGCTTCCCGGGGAGGTGATCCTCAATCAGGATGCAGGTCGTGGGAACGGGATATTGGTGACGATCCAGTTGGAGGACGGCCAAAAGCTGCCGTTCGTTGTGGATACCGGGGCGTCCGTGACGATATTCGACAAAAGCCTGGAGCCGGAACTGGGGAAACGGCTCGGCGAAACGACATTGCCCACCCTTGACGGTCAAGCGAAGGGCGGAGTTTATCCAGCGCCCAAGCTTTACTTGGGTGGGACCCAATTGGCGACCTGCCTTTCCAATGTCTTTAGTGCTGACTTCAAACAAATGCCGCTCAAAACAGTTCCTGCCTTCAAGGCGATCCTCGGAATGGATGTTCTGCGGCAGTATTGTATCCAACTGGACTTTGAGGCCGGTAAAATGCGGTTTCTGGGGGAGAAAAGAGCCGGCACGAGGAGCTGGGGTAAAGAGTTTGCTTTGCATTTCTCCCCCGGTGACCTTCCCTTCGTCCAAGAGAACCTGCTCGGCGCGAAAGAAGGCGCTTCACTCATTGACACCGGTTACCTTGGCGATGGTTGGATGAAGCCAAAGCTGTTCCAGCAATGGACCAACTACGCGCAATTGCCACCGGAAGGCGAGAGGCGTGCTCCTAATGGTGTGCTGGGCGGCGAGCCTTATCCTGGACTTGAGCTACGGGAGGAAAATCCGGACCTCGGGCTAAATGGGATTGGCCTCGCTGTCCTGGCACGCAACCTGGTCACTTTGGACTTTCCGAAACAGAGAATGTATTTGAAACGCACAATTGGCGGGGCTTTGCCTGATAGAGCCACGGAAGCGGAACTGAAGCCGGCGGCTATGGCAGCGGACCACCTCCTGCTTAGCCTGAAAAAAGAAGGCAGGCTGCCCGGCTTCCCCAAAGGCGACAAGAGGCACGGTTCAATGATGGCTTATTTTGATTCTCCCCGGTCCATAACTGCCGACGTTGCGACCGACGGCGCCACAGACGTATATCATTATCGCCTTGTCCAGGCCTCAAAAGACGGTCCTTGGAAGCTGCGAAAGGCCTGGCGAACGGATTTGAATGGGCGCCTGCTCGAAGAATATCCTGTTCCTTGAGTTTTGGCGCGCGGTTCAACTAATCCTTTAATCGGAAATGAGGGGAACAGAAGCGACGAACGGGAGGCGATCCAACCATCCGGCTGCAGGCAACGCCTGGTCGTGCCCTAGGTTAGCAATCGAACGTCATTGCCCCGGCGTGCCTGAGCCAGGGTGTTCGCCGAATCAATGAACAAGCGCCGCTATTTGCTCCTTGGCCTTTTGCTCGTGGTCATCGCTCTGGGGGTAAGGTGGTCACTCTCTTGCCTATACGAACCTGCTTACAAGGGCCGGCGTCTGGGGCTCTGGTTAAGGGCTTACTCCTCAGACCGCACGACGCCGGAAGTGGACGAGGCGGTAGGTATTGCATCTGTGCGGTCTTTTTGATAGGTTTGGATCATGACAAAGGACATTCGCGACAGGCTGGCGGCACAGCCATTCCAGCCGTTCATGGTGCATATGGCTGACGGGCGTGAGTACGGCGTTCCGACGCATGATCACGCGCACGTTTCGCCTGGTGGCGGTCGCGTCAGCATCTGGGCGGACGATGAGACTGAGTACATCCTGCCGGCGTTGCTTATCAGCGGTCTGAAGGTCCGCCCCAACGGCCAGCACGCAAAGTAGAGTAACGGGCCGAACTTGGCGCTGCACTGGACCGGGAGCGGCCCGTTCAGCCTGGTTCTAATGGCGACCGCACTGGCGGCTGCTGCCGGCCAGTGAGCTTTGCGTTGGGGCCGCTGCGACGTGTATGGGTAAGATTCGAGAACTTCTTTTGGTGGCATTGGCGGTCTGCGCGTTGCCCAGGGCTGCGCACGCCCAGGACGGCGGATACATTATAACGGAGCACGATTGGCGGCTCACTATCGGCGGCACTTCTTACGGACTCTCGCAGACGGCGTGGGGCAAGGCCGGGCGGTACAGCGGGCACAGGACGACAACCATTTACCTTGGCCATTACACAGCCAACACACGCATCCCTGCGGCCTACGTTGCAGTGACGTTTCTTCTGCCAGCCGGAGTGATGGGTTTTGTTCTGCTGCCAGCGCTGTGGCTCCGAAAGAGGGTGTCATGAGACTGCCGCGCAACCAGACGCTGGAGACGAAGCACCGCCCCGCTTCTCCGCGCGACGCTGGGCTGGACTTCGGATGCTTCTTTCAGGCTCCACCCTGCGTCTCGGGCGGCGGTCGCTCACCTTTGCGTTGGACAAACGACATGATAGGACTGCCGCGAATCAATATCTGCGTGTTGCTCGCAGCCATGAGTCTCGTTGCCGGGTGTGCCAAGCCCGCAAGCGAGCAACCCCGTAAGAGTGTCGGCCAAACGGTCCCACGAAACCCCCAAGCCGAGCCCCAGGCTGGTCGGCTGTCCATCGGGGATACGGTTGTAGTTTCACTCGATGGGACTCCGGTGCCGGTCGCGCCGTTCACGAATCAGGTTGCCAGCGATGGGACCGTCACCATTTGGAACTCGCTGCACATCAGGGCTGCTGGTATCACTACAGACGAGCTGGCCTCCCAAATCCGGCAAACACTTGTCACCAACTGGGTGCATGTAGATGAAGTGAACGTCCTGAAAGCCCACTAGTCGCTCCACTGAATCCGGCTCCGCCGCATCGGTGAGCTGAATGTTCGCCGAATCAATGAACAAGCGCCGCTATTCGCTCCTTGGGCTTTTGCTCCTGGTCATCGCTCTGGGGGGTAAGGTGGTCACTCTCTTGCCTATACGAACCTGCTTACAAGGGCCGGCGTCTGGGGCTCTGGTTAAGGGCTTACTCCTCAGAGCACTCGACGGCGGAAGTGGACGAGGCGGTGCGCCAGATGGGGACCAACTGCCTGCCGCTGCTCTTACGGTGGCTTGGCGCCACTTGCTGGCCAACCTGCCCCGGTGGATACCGGCGGGAGACACCCCGTCACGCTGCACGGGCGATGGCTCTGACTTGTTTAGGCGGGTCGTTCCAGCCGTTGAGATGCTGGCGGGTGCGAAATAACTCAAGCCCTGATGGTGCTTCACTTGTGCCGCCGGCCTCCCTCCGCTACGTTGGCAGGGTGATCTACGACCCCGCATTGGACGAGTTGCTGCAGAAGGTCTGGGATGGCCTGCGCGTCAACCAGGCCGAGGCGCTGCGGCTGTACCGTCTGCCCCTGGAAGAGTTGGGCGCGCTGGCGGACCGCCGGCGCCAGCTCGCCCGAGCCGCCGAGTATGACGGGCGCGGCAATGAAATCGTCACCTACATCGTTGACCGGAACATCAACTACACGAACGTCTGCAACGTCTATTGCAAGTTCTGCGCTTTCTACCGCACCGAGAAGGATGCCGACGCGTACGTCATCTCGCTCGCGGAGCTTGACAAGAAGATCGAAGAGACCGTCGCGCTGGAGGGCACGCAGATCCTCATGCAGGGCGGCCATCACCCTAAACTCACCAAGCAGTGGTATCTGGACCTGCTGGCGCACATAAAGGGCAAGTTCCCCCAGGTCAACATCCACGGCTTCAGCCCCAGCGAGTTCGTCCACTTCCGCGAGGTCTTCAACGAGCCGCTGGAGAAGATCATTGCTGACTTCAAAGCCGCCGGGTTAGGGTCTATTCCGGGGGGTGGAGGCGAAATCCTGGTGGACAGTGTCCGGCGGCGAGTGTCGCCCCTCAAGGCGATGAGCGATGACTGGCTGGCGGTCATGGATGTCGCCCACCGGCTTGGGTTGAACTCCTCCGCTACCATGATGTTCGGCCACGTTGAGACGGTGGAGGACCGGATCGAGCATCTCGAGCGCGTGCGCGCCCAGCAGGACAAGTCAAAGGGCTTCACGGCCTTCATCTGTTGGACCTTCCAAGCCGAGCACACCAAGCTGCGCGCGCCGACGGTCGGGGCGCATGAATATCTGCGCACCCAGGCGATGACGCGCATCTATCTCGACAACTTCCCCAGCGTCCAAAGCTCGTGGGTGACGCAGGGGCAGGAGATTGGCCAGGTGGCCTTGAAGTTCGGCGCCAACGACCTTGGCAGCATCATGATTGAGGAGAACGTGGTCTCGCAGGCCGGGACGACCTTTCGGATGAGCGTGGCTGACATGCGCCGGCTCATCTCAGAATTAGGCTACGAGCCGCACCAGCGGGATAACTGGTACCGGCTGCTGAACTAGCGCCAAACCACAGATGGACACAGATGAACGCTGTGGTGCAAGCTAGTCCGGCCGGCTGGCGCTGAAGACGTTGTCAAGGATGACCTCCTTGGTCTTCCAAAGCAGCGCCATGGTCATGGCCAGCGGCAGCAACACCAACAGGATAAGGAACCAGAAGCTTCCGCGGTCCAGCGTGCCCACCACTATGCCCAGCCAGCGGGGCAGGGCGTGGACCTGCCCCAACAACAGGTAAATCAGCGCGACAAGGAACGTTGCGAAGAGCAGGTTGAGGTTCAGGGCGGTGAATTGCTTCGTCTCCAGCCGCAGGGCCTCGTCGGGCAACATGGCGCCGAGCCGGCGCAACACGAGATTCAGGCTGCCCAGGAACAGCAGCGCGGAGAAGGTCAGCACCAGCACCATCACGAAGAAGAACGTGTTCGCAGGGATCTTGTTCCACCAATAGAGAAAAGGGCTGAGGAAGAAGTTCACCATGCTGAGCACTCTGGCCCGTTCGAGCGCGGTGCGCCACACGCGCTCCTGCTTTTGGAAATCGCCCAGTTGCCAAAGGCCGAACGCGAGCAAAGCCGTCGTCAGCAGGGGTGGCCCAATGCCCAACGACTTGAGCGACTCAGCCTTGGCCGTATGGAAGCACACGATTAACGTGATCGGCAGCCCCCAGAACAAGGCTGACAGCCCGCGCACCAGCCGGCCCAGCGAGCGCATGAGTTCGGCGTTGGAGGCAGAGTCAGGCATTGGGAGAATGACGAATGACGAATGGCGAATGACGAATCAATGGCGAAGCACGAAATCTGAACCTGACCTCACGAGCTTCGCGGCCATTCGTCATTCGGGCTTCCTTCGTCATTCGTCATTCGTCGTCGGTGCCACTGGCTCAAAAGCTCAGGTAGGTATACTCCTTCAGCCCGCGCTCGTAGTCGTCGAGCAGACGCATGGCTTCGGAAGGCTTCATGCGGTCGGATTTGATGGCTTCGTCAATTTGCGCCTTCATCTGCCGCTTCAGTTCGTTCTCATCGTATTGCACCGAGGCGAGGCACTGGACAATGGTGCTGCCCTCGATGATCTCCTCGACGTAATAGCCGGCGGGCTCATCCGGCTCCAGGAACACGTGGACCTCGTTGACACGCCCAAACAGATTGTGCAGGTCGCCCATGATGTCCTGGTAGGCGCCCATGAGGAAGAAGCCGATGTAGTAGGGCTCAAGCTGCCCGTTGCCGTTCAGCTTGAGCGAGTGCAGGGGCAAGGTGTCGCGCACGTCGCGCAGGTCAATGAACTTGTTGACCTGCCCGTCAGAGTCGCACGTTATGTCCACCAGCGTCGCCTCCTTCGTGGGCCGCTGGTTCAAACGGCTGATGGGCATGATGGGAAACAACTGCCCCAGGGCCCAATGATCGAGCAGGGACTGGAACACGGAGAAGTTGCACATGTACTGATCGCCCAGGCTGTCCTCCAGCTTTCTGATTTCCTCGGGCACATAGGCCTGGCCCTTGAAGCCCTCGACGACCGCCTGGCTGATCTCCCAGTAGAGGTTTTCGATCTTCGCCTTCTCCGGCAAGTCCATCATGCCGAGTGTGAACATGTGCTGCGCGTCTTCCTTGCGCTCCAGCGCGTCGTGATAGGCCTCCAGCTTGTTCAGCTTCGGGAGGTTCTTCTGAATGTCGAGCAACTCCTTCACCAGCGGGGAGTCGTTCTCGCTGACTTGGGAATACTGGCCTGGCCGAACCTTTTCGATTGCGCCGAACACTTCGACGATCAGCACGCTGTGATGGGCCACGATCGCCCGGCCGCTCTCGCTGATAATATCGGGATGAGGGACGCCCTCCGTATTGCACACGTCCGCCACGTAATAGACGATGTCGTTAGTGTATTCCTGCAGCGTGTAATTGGTCGAGCTGTCGAACGCCGACCGGCTGCCGTCGTAGTCCACGCCCAGGCCGCCACCCACGTCCAGGTATTCGATCTTGAAGCCCATCTTGTAGAGCTTGGCGTAGAAGCGCGCCGCCTCCTGCACGGCTTTCTTGACGATGAGAATATCCGGCACCTGCGAGCCGATATGAAAGTGGAGCAGCTTGAAGCAGTGCGAGAGGTTCTCCGCCTTGAGCATCTCGGCGGCAGCGAGCAATTCCGCCGTGCTCAGGCCGAACTTGGCGTTCTCGCCGCCGCTTTCGGCCCATTTGCCGGCACCCCGGCTGAGCAACCGCGCCCGAATGCCGATGAGCGGCTCCACGCCAAACTGCTTCGAGATGGTGATGATCTGGCGCAGCTCCTCGAGCTTCTCGACCACCATGATCACCTTCTTGTCCAGCTTGGTGCCCAGCAGCGCCATGCGAATGAAGCTCGCGTCCTTATAGCCGTTGCAGACAATCAGGCTGCCGATCTGGCTTTGCAGCGCCAGCCCCGCGAACAACTCGGGCTTGCTGCCGACTTCCAAGCCAAAGTCAAAAGGCTTGCCCGCGTCGAGGATTTCTTCGACCACCTCGCGCAACTGGTTCACCTTGATGGGGAACACACCGCGGTATTTGCCCTGGTAGTTGAACTCGGCGATCGAGTTGCGGAAAGCGAGGTTGATGTACTCCACGCGGTGCCGCAAAATGTCCTGGAACCGAATCAGCAGCGGAAACTTCAGGCCGCGCGCCTTCGCTTCCTCGATGACATCCGTCAGGTCCACTGCCGCGCCGGCATCGCGCTGGGGCCTGGCCACAACGTGCCCGATTTCATTGATGTCAAAGTACTCCGCCCCCCAGCGGTGAATATTGTACAGGTTGCGAGCCGCCTGGATGTCCCAAGGCTCAGCGCCGTCCGTAGAGTTGTTCATGTCCGTGTTTCAGAACGATGCGCACTATAAAACTCTGCCGGGGGAATACAATACGCGTGTGCAAAATAATTTCATGGGTAACCCTGTGCTTCGCGCGTGCGTTTCACTCTTCACTTCCCCCTTTCCAGGCAGGCGCCATTCTGGTTTGATTGGTCCATGTCCAAAAGCTCCCTCGCCGCCATCGTCCGCTACTGCGACCAGATACTGTGCACTGCGGACGTGCAGGATTACGAGCGGGCGGTCAATGGCCTGCAGGTCGAGAATGATGGCACCGTGAGACGGATCGCCGCCGCCGTGGACGCCAGCCTGGCGACGATCCAGTTGGCCGCAGCCGCCGGGGCAGACTTGCTGCTGGTGCATCATGGCCTTTTCTGGGGACCCACCCACCCTTGGACGGGCAAACGCTATGAGCTGATCCGCTTCCTGCTCCGGCACAACCTGGCGGTCTATAGCTCGCACCTGCCGTTGGACGCCCACCCACGCCTGGGCAACAACGCTCAACTTTGTGCCGCCCTCGGCCTGAAGAACCTGCGCCCGTTCTTCTTCGACCACGGCATCTTCCTGGGCTTTCAGGCCGCCGCCAAAATCTCTCGCGCTAAACTTGCCGCGCGCCTGCAAAGAGCGACGGCCGCAACGCCCCGAGTGATCCCTGGCGGCCCGGAAATCTGCCGCCGCATTGGCGTGGTGAGCGGCGGCGCGGGGGAGGAGTTGAAAAAGGCTGCCGACGAGGGGGTGGACACTTATGTCACTGGCGAGGGTCCGCACTGGACTTATGCCCTGGCGGAAGAGCTGGGAGTGAACGTCCTTTACGGCGGGCACTACGCCACCGAGACCTTTGGCGTCAAGGCACTGGCTGCCCGCCTCTCGGCGAAATTCAAAGTGCCTTGGAGCTTTGTGGACCACCCCACTGGCTTGTAGCCCAAGTCCGGCCACTAAGGACTTACATTCCAGATTTCAGTATGAGGGACCCCATCTTCGCTCATTCCACCCACAACCATTACCCCTCCTCCCCCGGGCTTCTGAATTGGAACGCTGAGGCGGAGGATCACCTTCCGGCCTGAGGGCCCCAGCGCATCATCTGTGGCAAGCTCAAAATCACGCAGTCCGAGATTGCCCGCGAAGTTGGAGACCGCGAGATCCCCGGAGGCTGCAAGCTGATCAAAGTTTCGCGGATATTGCCCATTGTGGTTCGTCGCGTAATGCATGACAGCCGTAAGCAGCGTGTTCATGGCGTCAACGGCATGCGTTTTTCTTAGGGTGAGTTGGTCTTCCTCTGTCACCTGGTTGGTGTCAGATTGCGCCGCAGTCTGTGCCAGCAGCTTCGCATTCTCCTGCCGGAACCGGCCAAGCTCGTTGGTCTGTTCGCGGAGCATCCCCACTTCACTGCGCAGCTTCAACAATTCATGAGATGGGTCGCTCGGCAGTGCAGCAGTGCTTTTCGCCTGAGCCACCGAATTGGATAGCCGCTCGTTCTCCGCCTCCAATTGTGTGATCCGGTTGGCCTGCCGCAACAAGGCGGTATCCTTGTCCCGCAGCCTGCCTTGGGCTTGATGTTGAACAACCAGGGGCGTCGCCACGCCGGCGATCACAATGGCGCTGAGGATGCCGACTTTGAGTTTGGTCATAGCTGTGAATTTCAAGAGGGTGAGCGTTGTTCCAGACCCGGCCACCGAGGCGGTCAATGCCCCGCCGCAAACCGCGGCCGCCAGCCCCGCAGGTGCGGCTGAGACCGCCTCGCTCGCCAGTGCCGTTCCCAGCACCGCCGCCGACAGGGTCACGCCGCGATGTTTGAGCAGGGAGCGAAGTTCTTCCAGCGCGCGGCCTACTCGCTTCTGTGCCGCGTTCTCGCTGCTTCCCAATGCCGCGCCCACGGAGCGGAAATCGTAGTGCTCGAAAAACCGGAGCACGATGGCCGTGCGGTCCTCGGCCCTAAGCTCGTTGATCGCCTCATCCAGGATGGGTCTCACTTGGGCCAGGTTTTCCTCCGAGTGGTCTTGCAGTGTGCTCATCTCAACGGCTTTCCTTTCACGGGAACGACGACGGTGCTCGCTCCGCCTCACGTTGGCTGCGACGAAGCAGGTGTGGCGATGCAGCCAGCCGCCGAGCAGAACTTCGCCCGACAGGGTGGGGGCCTTGCGCGCCAGGTCAGCAAATACGACTTGGGCCACGTCCTTGGCCAAATGAGCATCACCGTCGAGCAGCCGGACCGCCGCCGAGTAAACCAAGTCAATGTACTGCTTGACCAACTCGCCAAAGGCCGCTTCTGAGCCGCTTCTGGCGTATTCCCTCAATAGTCTTTGGCAGTCGTCCATCACCATCTACCATTAAAGAGCCACCACGATCCGAAAGCCGCCAAAAAATGCAGATACCTGCCGGGGCGTGCCCTGGTCAAAAACGCGCGCGGCCTGAGGAGTTAGCGCCCGTTCCTTTTTCAATCGGCGCGCTGTCTGGTCGGCGGAAAGGCTTCCGGACATTGCATACACCGGTGGACAGGCAAGCCCACCTTCGCTAGCCTTGAGGCGATATGAAATACATGGTGATCGGCTCTTCGGGGCAAATCGGCAGCCACCTATGCTCCTACTTGGAAAAACACGGAAACAATTCAGTTGTGCCCTTCGACATGGCGCGCGATGCCAATGAGGATTTGCGGTATAACCTGCCGCTTCTGATTGAGAAGATGCGAACCGCAGACTTTGTGTTCTTTCTGGCGTTCGACGTCGGCGGGGCGCGCTATCTCCAGCAATACCAGCACAAGTGGGAGTTCCTCTCCAACAACATTAAGCTAATGGACCACGGGTTCGACGCCCTGCGCGTGCTGGACAAGCCCTTCATTTTTGCCTCCAGCCAGATGTCCAATATGCTGCAATCGCCTTACGGCGTGCTCAAAGCAGTTGGCAACGCCTGCACCAAAGCCCTAAACGGGGTCGTGGTGAAGTTCTGGAATGTGTATGGCGTGGAAACCGACCCGAAGAAGTTTCATGTCATCACGGACTTCATCAAGAAGGCCAGGGCCCAGGGCAAGATCGAAATGATGACCAATGGACAGGAAGAACGGCAGTTCCTCTTCGCGGACGACTGCTGTGCCTGCCTGCACCTCCTTTCGACCAAGTACGCGAGCGTTCCCAGGGACAAAGAGCTGCACATCACCAGCTTCGAGTGGACGAAGATCCTCAAGATCGCGGAGATCATCGGCCAACAGATGAAGGTGCCCATTTTCCCAAAGGCCGAAGCAGTTGACCTCGTGCAGCATGCTCAGAAGAACGAGCCGGACCCGTTCATTTTCAAATACTGGTGTCCCACGACGGCGCTCCCGGAGGGCATCGCACGCGTTATTGCGGGGACGCCCTGAGGGCCGAGACTCCGGGCAGGATTACTGCTGTGGTGGTTTGGCGGCCGCCGGGGCCGGCTTCCTCTTGGAGGTGAAGCCGCCCAGGACCGTCCTCGCCTCGTTGGCGACCATCCCGAGCATACGAAACACCCGGCGCGTTGTGTTCATCTCCGGCCAAGGCAGCATGGCTTGCTTCGCGACCCGATCCGCTTCCTCGTTCTGGCCGAGGGCGCGCAGGCATTCCACCTTCATGTCCTGCGCCGCGTGCACCCTTAATTCGCCCAACTGCGTCGCCTCGATGTACTTCAGGGCCTCGGCGTAGTTCTTGTTCTTAATGTGCTCCTGGGCGTACGTCAGCAGCTTGATCAAGGCCACGGTCTCCTGCCTCAAGTAAAGGGGGCTGAAGGTCCTGCGCTCTGCGGGGCTCAACGCGGTGTGCCGCTCCTCCTGGAACACACAGTACATATCAGAAAAAGCGTCCTCCGTAACCTGCTTCAGCGAGGTATAGGTCTTCTCCATCTGCGCCAGCGTTGCGTCACGGGCCGCCTTGTCCTGCGGGTGCATGGTCCAGATCAGCTTGCGCGCCTCTTCCTTGCGCTCGATCTGTGTTAGTTGGAAATACCGAGTCCAGAACGGCACACAGCGCATGCGTTGCGTTTTGCCCTTGCCGCCGCCAATAGGGCCGATGAGGATTGAGACTTTAACGCATCGTCCGGCGAGGCGCCCGATCTCATCAATCCACGTATCCTCCCACCAGTACGGGAAATGGCCCGGGAAAGCGTACCCCAAGGTCTTGACCCAGCTCCAGCCGATAAACGGATATGTGGCCCGGTCGCTGGAATTGGGGTCGTCGGCGAAGGCCAGCAACACGCCATCCGGGTACTCGGCAAACTTGCGGCGCACCACTTCGTCCCATCCAGGCGTCTCGAATCGCGCGTCGTCGCACGAAATCATGTAAATCTCTGATACGCGGCCCGACGCGTTGAGCAGCGCCACATGGCACTCCCCCAAACCCGGAGTGCGAGGCCCGATGTGCCAATGCACCGGGAAGCCGGGATCCGGGAACTTCCCGCCATCAATCGCTTCGCGAGTGACCTGATCATCTTCATCCACATACAGCCAAAGTGTCAGCTTGGCTTTGTCCGCCGTGTTGTCCCTAAGGGTCGAAATCTCCTCGGCCAGCATGCCTGGTCGTCCCCGCGTGGCCATCAGGATGCAGATTTCACCGCTGCGAATGCGAGATTTGTCGGTGGCGGCGGGCTGTGTGCGATCCGGCTCGTTCATCGCAAAGGATGATATTTCCCGGGCCTGCTGAGTCAACTCCGTTTGCCCACACTCAGCCGCGGGTGGCCAGCAGGTGATGCAGGGCAAAGCGGTTGTAGCGCTCCTTCTTGTACAGAACCCTGAAGCCCGAACGCTCCAGCTTCTCGGTCAACACCCTTACGTTGCGTGTTCGATCCAAATCGTGCACTTCGAAGGTCAGGTAGCGGATGCGGGGCAGCAGCTCGGGGGTGAGCTGGTCCACGATGCTGTATTCCCCACCTTCGCAGTCCATCTTGATCAGGTGGATGATCTGGGTAGGGAACTCCTTGAGCGCTGTGCGCAGCGTCACCGCCTTGACCTTCAGCGACTGCGAGAACACCCGCGGGTCAGTCGCCATGAGCCCGGCGGCGCGGCCGGCGACACTTGAGTTTGGGTCAACCTCGAACTCGGCAAAGCCGTCCTGGCCCATCACGGCGGCCTCCACGACCACGGCGTTAGCGACTTTGTTCGCGTTGAGATTCATCTGCAGGAAGCGGCAATTCTCCGGCAACGGCTCGAAGCAAAGAATCTTCCCGCGGTGCAGCCGCGAGATCACCACGCTCGCAGTCCCGACCTGGGCTCCAACGTCCAGGACCAGGCTATCGGCCGAGTTCGAGAAATCTATCTCGCCCAATTGGTAGCAATCATGTTCGGCGATTTCCGCGATCGTGTCATACAGCGGCGTGGTATGGTCGCTCATCATGGAGAGCGGCTGCTGCTTGAACTCGAAGTTGATTATCTGCTGCTTGATGCTCGGGGCGGCCTTGAATTCATAACCCGGGTCCATGCGGAAAGTCCTGCGGATCACGCTCTGAATGTGCGGTTTAACGGTCCCCTTAAGTCGGTTGATTGCGGAATTCATTCGTCAGTCGCAGTTCTGGTCGGCATGGCCGGGGCTTCAGAGTCAATTATTCAGTGGGCTTTCTAATACCGGCTACCGCTCCTGGGGTCAACTATTTTGATGCTTTCGCTCTCAAGCTTGACGAATTCAACCCGATCATTAATAATCCAGAAGTGAATGCTCTATGTGCTTCAAGATTCCTCATCTATAGCCGCAGGGTTCAAAAGGGGGGAGGTTTCACCCTAATCGAGTTGCTCGTGATGATTGCCATCATTGCCATCCTGGCCGCGCTGCTCCTTCCAGCCTTGTCCCTGGCGCGGGTCAAGGTCCAGCGGACCCAATGCACTAACAACCAGCACCAAATCGGCATTTCCTTCCAGCTCTATTCGCATGACGCGAACGACTTATATCCTGTCCACGACGGCTGGGCCGCTGTCGGAGGCCAGCGGCCGGCGAATCCCTACGTCAGCGGGTCAGCCTGGGAATACGGAGCGGCGGAATGGGAGACCAACCGCCCGCTGAACCGCTACGTTCTCAACGTGGGTGTCTTTCACTGTCCATCCGACAACGGAGACGCTTGGACCGGCGTGCCCAATTGTTGGGCTGCCTGGGGCAACAGTTATCTCTTGCAGTGGCACATTGACTCGTTTCGCGTCCAACACATCACCGGCAGCGCGGGTAAGTTCTATCCTGCCAACGAACCGATTAAGGGCTCAGAAATTGCGCGCAAGCCCTCCTCGAAGATCATCCAAGGCGACTGGCCGCGGCACGCCAATTGGACGCTCACTGATCCCAGCACCGATTGGCACAGGGCCGGAGGCAGGCGCGTCGAGGTAATGCTCTTTGGTGACGCCCACGCCGAATTCTACCGATTACCGGACCACCTCTTGGACCACGCCACCGATCCGCCGGACCCTGGGTACCTTTTCTGGTAACTGGAAGCTCGCCTGCCCCTCATTCACGCCTGCAGTAGCATGTCCGGCCGACCGCGCGTCGAGAGCAGGATAGCGATGTCTCCTCGCCTGATCTCGGGTTGGGCAGGGGCGGCAGGCTCGGAATTATTCATGGGGGCGCAAATTAGGTAATCGGCCTTGTGAAGTCAGCCCGAGCGTTTGACACCCGCGCTCGCAGTGGGGAGGGGATCAGCTGCCAACACTTCGCCGTATCGCGCTGTAAAGCCGCTTGACCGTGGGGTTGGCAACTGGCTTCATTATGCGACATGAGCAAACCCTGCCTGGTGACCGGCTCGTCCGGTTTGATCGGTTCCGAAGTCGCCGCCTTCTTCCACGCTCGCGATTTCGCGGTTCACGGCGTGGACAACAACCAGCGCGAGGCCTTCTTCGGTCCGCAAGGCAACACGCGCTGGAATCAGGCGCGGTTGCAAGCGGCGCTGCCGGGTTTCATGCACCACGAACTCGATATACGTGACCGCCCGGCCGTGCTGAAGCTGGTGGAGACGCTCAAGCCTGCCGTGATCATTCATACCGCCGCCCAGCCCTCGCACGATTTGGCTGCCAGCATTCCCTTCGACGATTTTGACGTGAATGCCCTGGGCACCCTGAACCTGCTCGAGGCTGCCCGGCGTCATTCTCCCCAGTCCCCGTTCATCCACATGTCCACCAACAAGGTGTACGGGGACCGGCCCAACACCATCGCTCTAAAGGAACTCGATCGGCGGTGGGATTACGCCGACCAGCAGTTCGCGAATGGCATCCCCGAAAGCCTCTCAATTGACCAATCGAAGCACTCGCTGTTCGGCGCCTCGAAGGTCGCGGCCGATGTGATGGTGCAGGAGTATGGCCGCTATTTCGGACTGCCCACTTGCTGCCTGCGCGGGGGCTGCTTGACCGGGCCGAACCATTCCGGTGTCGAGCTGCATGGCTTCCTGAGTTACCTGGTGAAGTGCAACTTGGAAGGGCGCGAATACAAGATCTTCGGCTATAAGGGCAAGCAGGTGCGCGACAATATCCATTCGGCGGACGTGGCGGGCTTCATGTTCGAGTTCTACCAGGCGCCGCGAGTGGGTGAGGTGTATAACCTCGGCGGCGGCAAGGATAACTCCTGTTCGATCCTGGAAGCGTTCGAGATGGCCGAGGCCTGCACGGGCAGGAAACAAATCCACACCTACGTGGACCAGGCCCGCAGCGGCGATCACATCTGTTATTACAGCGACCTGCGCAAGATGAAGGCCCACTACCCGCGGTGGAAACTCACGCGCAGCCTGCCCCAGATCTTCGAGGAGATCGTCGCTTCCTGGCGGCAGCGGCTGCCGGCGAAATGAGCAAGCGGCTTCTCATCACCGGCATTTGCGGGTTTGTCGGCAGCACCCTGGCCCGTGGCCTGCGGGAAGGCTGGCCGGATTGGGAGATCATGGGCCTGGACAACCTCGTCCGCGCCGGGAGTGAAACCAACCGCTCGGCCCTGCGTGAACTTGGCGTGAAGTTCTACCACGGCGACGTCCGGAACCCCAGCGACCTTGAGGCATTGCCCCGGTGCGACTGGATCATCGAAGCGGCGGCCAACCCAAGCGTGCTGGCGGGGGTGGACGGCAAGACCAGCAGCCGCCAGTTGATCGAGCACAATCTCGTCGGGACCATCAACATGCTGGAATTGATAAAGACGTGGCGCTGCGGCTTCACGATGCTGAGCACCAGCCGGGTCTATTCGATTCGTGGGCTGGCGGCTATTCCCGTGGGTGCTGAAGGCGACCGGTTCGTGCCCCGCGCCGACAGCCGGATTCCGGGATTCAGCGAGAAAGGCATCGCAGAGGATTTCTCGACTGAGCCCCCGCTTTCGCTCTATGGCAGTTCCAAGCGCGCTTCGGAACTGCTGGCTTGCGAATACGCGGAGAGCTTTGATCTGCCGGTGTGTGTCCTCCGCTGCGGGGTGCTGGCTAGCGCAGGCCAGTTTGGCAAGATTGACCAGGGCATCTTCTCCTATTGGATTCATTCCTACCGCTGGAGGAAGCCGCTGAAGTATATCGGCTTCGACGGCACCGGCCACCAAGTGCGCGACTGCCTGCATGCCCGCGACCTGTTGCCGTTGATAACGCGGCAGATCAATGGTCCCCGCTCCGGCGCGCCGCGCGTGCTCAATGTCAGCGGTGGTGTCGGACAAAGCGCGTCGCTGCGGCAGTTGAGCGAGTGGTGCGCGCAGCGTTTCGGCTCCCATCCAATCGCCGCCGAGGCGGCCAATCGCCCCTTCGACGTCCCCTGGCTGGTGCTGGATTCGAGTCAAGTCGAGCGAGCCTGGGGCTGGAAGCCCCAAACCCCGCTGGAAGCCATCTGGTCCGAGATTGCCCGGCACGCCGAACAGAACCCGGGCTGGCTCGACGCGACGGCAGCTTAGAGCCGCTCAATGACGATGTTTCGCCAGCGGCACTTCATTCCGGCTGGCCACATAGCCTTGCCACCATGGATCTGCAGCCCGATAGACCCTTCGCGCCCGAGAATCTTGAACACTTCCTCTTTGTCGTAACCGGGCAGCGGGCAGGTCTCGCCGTTCCAATGGCAGACCTTCAGGTCGTTGACCCAGGTGGTTATTTGGGGATACTTGCCGGCACAACGAATGCGGGCGGTATTCCATCCCTTCAGGCGCCAGGCCTTTAGCCACTGCTCGGCGGTGCAGGTGTACTCATAGACTCCCGGGGGCCATTTCTCCGCGCGCGCATCAGGGCGGGTGGTGAATCCCGTCGGCTGGCCATCAGGACCGCGCTTTGCGAAAATCTGGAACGGCTTCATGGCAAAGGCCTTCCCTAATTCGCCCCGCAAATGGCCGACGTTTCCACCCTCGTGGTAATCCACATACATCTGAAACCCTTCTCCCTGGTCGGTGCAGCGAAAGAAGACACCGGTGTCCGGCCCATAATCGCAATTCAGCTCGAGCTGCAAATCGAAGTCGCCGAACTTCTCGTCGCTCAGCAGCAGGCCGCCGTTGCCTGAGCCGGGCGGGTCCTGTTCACCGAGTAACACGCCGTCTTCCACCCACCAGTGCCCGCCGGTCCCGTGCCCAATTCGTTTGGGGGGCTTATGCCAGCCCTTGAGGGACTGGCCGTCAAACAGGGATATGCCTCTGTCGGCGCACCACGCTGGCCGGCAGAAGCAGGCGCTGGCGATGCCGCAAGTCTTGAGAAACGTTCGTCGAGTAATAAACTCCATGCTAAGTGGCTCTGCAATAAATGCAAGCCCCGGGGCGGGGGCAAGCAGCGCGCCAAGCAGCGAATCGGGCGCTTGCGCTGATCCAGGACCTTCCTGTATGTTCCGGCGTAATGCGAACGGACAGCGACAATTGTACTGGAAGAGGCCATGCTTGGCTTTGCATTGCTTTGCACGGCCCGCCTCGGGCACAAACAATAGCATAACATCAAAGTCTACCGGCACGAATCTGCATAAGTGCTTGGTAATTAGTGAGCCGATGTGGCGGAATTGGCAGACGCGCTAGACTCAAAATATTAAGAGCCGCCTGGACTCAAATGGAAGTAGCCGTAATATAATCACTTCCTCTTCCCGACAATCCGGCGCGAGGGACCATTTTAGACTGTTTTGGCCCTGATTTTAAGCACGCGGGGTGCAATACGGGGTGCAATGGAAATAACTTCGTCTACATTCGAATCTAGTGCGTCGGCCAAGAAGGCCTCCAAGCCGAGAATAGTGTGTCGCGGTGCGAGCAAAAGGAGACAGCCGTGTCAGCAAAAGGAGACAGTTTGTAGTTAGCAAAAGGAGACGTGCGATCAAAAGTGGACTTTTGTCTGAGGCTCTTGTTTGGTGATGGACCTCTGATAGGCTTGAGGGGCTCCAGCGGAGGATAGGGCGACGCAGGGATGCGACCTGAGCGCCGATCTGGAGGCTTGCGAACGGCAAGGTTCGGATCAGGCGGGCCGGCAACGGCCCGCCTGCTTGCTTTATCCCTCCTTGCTGGAGCCAGCCTAAAGCGATAAATCCCAGGGGGTCTGGGGGACAGCGTCCCCCAGTTCTGTTACGTTCACCGGATGAAAAAATCGAAAAACGTCAACTGGCCCATCGCTGTGCTCCCCCCTTAATTCGCCATGTGCTGGCGGCGTTCCGGGCCGAGGAACTCAAGCCCCAAACTGCCGCCGGCCGCCTGGGGCTTTCGCGAGCTCGTTTTTACAAGCTTTACGCTGACTATCTGGCGGCCTGCGCTCATCGGCAGGAAGCCACTTGGACGCCCAGCGTTTCTGGCGGCGATCACGCACAGGCTTGGCCGGTCGAGGTGGAAGCCCTCTTGCAGAAGCGGCTCGGCAGCAAGCCCCCAGCTTCTTACAGCTTTGCTGCCAGTGAAGTGTTCCGCAAATGTCACTTCAAGGTCGATCGGGCTCGGGTTCGCCGCTGGGCCATGGCAAACAACCTCGGCCACCCCAAACCCAACCATGGCCCAAAGGCTCCGGTCAAGCGTTGGCAGCGCCACCGCATTGGTGAGCTCTGGCAACTGGATGCCACGCCCCACGCGTGGTTCCCCAACTGCCCCCAGCTCTTTCCGATGATCAATATGCTCGATGACTGCAGCCGCGTTTTCACCGGCTCTAAAATCTATGAACGGGAGCTGCTCCTGTCCTATCTGGATTTCCTGCCCGCCGCCTTCATCGAGTGCGGCCTGCCGCTGGAAATCTATGTCGATTTTCACAGCATCTTCTTCACCCATGACCCGCACGCCCTGACCCAACTTGGCCAAGCCCTGCACTTCTATGGCATCAGCTTCCGTTACGCCCCAACCCCGCAGGCCAAGGGCAAAGTCGAACGCAGTCACTTCTTCTGGCAGGCGCGCTTGCCCGCTTACTTTGCCAGTGAACAGATCACCGATATCGATCAAGCCAACCCCCATATCCAAGACCTGCGCCTGCATCGCAACCAACACGAAATTCACCGCGAACTCCAGATGAAACCCCAGCAGGCCTGGAACCGCGCTCAAAGGGAGAAACGCAGCGTCTTGCGTCCCGTTCCGCGCTGCTCTTGGTGGCCCTTCGTCTGGAGCCTGCGCACTCCCATCAAAGTCGGTCCTGATGGCCGTGTGCCCGTCGGCTCCCAACTCCTCCGGGTCGAGGCGCCTCCCGCCACCAAGCTGATACTCTGTCACCACCCCTCCGGCCACCACTCGGTCCTGGCCAACAAGCCCGACCCAAAAACCAAACCCGTAATCCTCTTCTCCAATTTCCCCAAATGACCTTGTCTCCTTTTGCTAACTACATACCCCTAATTTGTCTCCTTTTGAAAACTCCGCGACACGAAGTAAAATTGGGCTTGCATTTCAGCACCGAGTCCGCCGGCTTCGCCTAAGCCGACGGACGAGCCGCCGCCCAGAGCACCGTAGGCCGTGATGTCGTAGCTGCCCGGGCCTAGCGTGAATGTTGTCTCAGTTCCAGTATAGCCGAAGGTTGTGGTTTGGGCCGAGGCGGCGCGTGGAATGAGGAATGTGAGCACAGCGGCGGAGAGGCCCCAGAGCCGATGTTTGCATGCGTTGTTCATATTTGTTTTTGAGGTTTCCCGGATGGCGGCCATTGGTCATCTTTGAGCAACAAGAAGTTGAAAGGGACTTTCTTACCAGTGGTCAGCACCACCTGGCCCTTGCCGTACTTTTCACCCTGCTTCGTATCACTCACGAACCGGACGCCTTTTTGAATTTCGGTCCGCCAAGTGTAGTCGCCGCCGTCCGGGCTCAATTCAAGCGCTTTCTCGCCGCGTGCGCCGAAAAGGTAGCGTTCGCTTGAAACCCAGTGTACGGCGTGCATTTGCTTGAATTCGGCAGTTTTCTCTGGTGGCAAGCCCGCCGGCCAAGGCGCGGCCTCCTTTGAGAGTGACACCAGCACTTGCCTGATTTTGACTGGTCGCCGGCCAACATTGACAGCGCGTACACTGAGAACCACAGCAAGTCGGTCAGTAGATTCAATTGCGATTTGGCCCGTAACCTTCACATTGGCTCTGTCAAGAAACCATTGGGACACCTGATGCGCGACGGCGATTGTGCCCGTCACCGCGCCGTACACGGCTATCCACAACTCAGGTTTCATCTGAGGTTTCCCATGTAGGTTCTTGCCCGCGACTAGCGCGGGCTTTTTTTGTGATTATCTCCCTGCGCCAAGGTTTTGCAAGCCTTTTCGCAACTTTTTTCCGTAAAAGGGGTCAAACCGTAGATGAGAATTCAAGCTGACGTGACCTGGAATGGCTCGCTGACCTCAAAACCAGGCCACTAATTCCTGTGTGACCCGGGCTGCCGGGATTTCCCGGCAGCCGGTGGGATTCTGGCCGGACCAGTTGGGCCGGGTTGAGAGCTGAGAGTTGAGGGTTGACCCGCCGTCGCTTTGCTTTGGCGCGGCAAGGGGTTGAGAGTAAATCGTTGAGAATTGAGGGTGAGGTTTTGCGGCCCCAATCGCTTCTCCCCTACCACCAGGACACGATCTATGCGGCCTGGATCGCCGCGGTTCGGCAAGACGGTCCAGGAATAGGCCTACTTGGCTGCCAGCGCGTCCCTCTGACGTTTGAGAATACCTGCCAGCGCCCGCCAACGAGTCATTTACTACCTGGGAATTGGGGGGAACACCTTGAAAGGTGTCGGTCAATGATAATGTCATATCCCGAGCTGGTGGGTTTCAAGAAGTGCACATTATCGTTGACACCTTTTAGCAGAGTCTGAGGTCTTGGGTCCAGAGTCCGGAGCCGGGGCGCCGTGCCCAGTCCACCAACGATTCTCATGAGGCCCGTCTTCGCCGACGGCGGGTTCGGCGCACGCGAGTCCCCTTGATGGTTAGGGCCTCGACGTCCGCCAGGTCCTTTTGCCTCCCACTAGCGCGCTTATTCCGGATCAACTGGGGCAGTGCTATGAAATTGACGGTGAGATCGCCCAGCTTGGCCCGGCGCCGATGCTGATAGCACGCCTGAAAGCTCACGCCGTCAATCTCGTTCAAAATCTCCAGGCGCATCGGCTCGTATCCCATCCGGACGATTCTGCCCTTTCGGAGGAACAAGGCGGGTTTCAGTTGGGGCAGGTTGAAACCAAAACTGCGAAGGGCGCAGACCAGCTTGGCAGCATTGTTGGCTGACAGTTCGACAAAGACGTCGAGATCACCCGTATAACGCACGTAGCCGTGATATGCCACCGCGTAACCGCCAACCACCACGTACCTAATGGCGTTGGCGTTTAGTAACCGCAAGAAGTCTTGGAAGTCGCGCGGCAGCGGGATCATAGGCGTGAGCAGCTTGACGCAGCAGTTCCACTCCTTCAAGCCGTTTCGCCGCCGGCTGTCGGCGCCAAAACTGGACATTGCTCCCGCGGTCGTGCAGAGGCGTCACGGTGATCATCTTCCGATTGACGCGCGCGTACTTGGCCAGTGGCGATACCATACAACAAGCCTAGGCACTCCTCGCGGCGATTGCACGCACAATTTGCCGCCGCCTTCCGCTGTTCCGCCGGGCGCGTCTCGGCACCTCTACCAGGCCGAGGGCCGGTCTCGGCTCGCAGTTGCAGGCCGGGTCGGTCCTCACCCCTGCGCCCAGGGCACGGTCTATGCGGCCTGGGTCGCCGCGGTTCGGACGGTCTTAACGATGCTCTCCCGAGTGGACTTGCCCTCTTTGGGTGCCAAAGTCTTTGGGTCGAGGTCTTCCAGGTCGAGCATGCCCGCCGGTTCCGGCTCCAGCTTCTTTCCCACCCCGGCCTCGGGAACGGGGCTTGGCAATGCCAAACGCAGCAACCCAAAGTACACCACATATAGCGGAAGGCTCTGGAGCAGGGATACCAGGAATAGGGCTTTTCCTGACGTCTTTGGCGTTCCGAGCTTCAGTTCGCAACGGTTGGGCTCGTCTGTGGGTTTCGGGATGGGGGATGCCAGGGCACCGAGGAAAAGAAGCGAGAGGCTGCAAGCCCTCCCTTAGCCAAAGACGATCCCCTGCGCCAGCGGGAGCTCCTTCGAGTAGTTCACCGTCACGGTCTGCCGGCGCATGTAGGTTTTCCAGGCATCGCTGCCGCTCTCGCGTCCGCCGCCGGTTTCCTTCTCGCCGCCAAACGCGCCGCCGATTTCCGCGCCGCTGGTGCCGATGTTCACATTGGCGATGCCGCAGTCGCTGCCGCGGGCGGAAAGGAACTGCTCGGCCTCGCGGAGGTCATTGGTGAAGATCGCAGAGCTGAGCCCTTGCGGCACGTCATTGTGGCAGGCAATTGCTTCGTCCAACGTGCGATAAGGAACGAGGTAGAGAATCGGCGCAAAGGTCTCTTCGCGCACAATCCTCATGTCGCCGCGGGCGGCCACGAGGCACGGCCGCACGTAGCACCCACCGGGGTAGTTCGGCCCGCGCAACGCCTCGCCGCCATACAGAATTTGTCCGCCTTCCTTGCGCACCTGCTCCAGGGCAGCCTGCATGTCGGCCACGGCGCCCGTGTTGATGAGCGGCCCCATGAGCGTTGCCGGGTCCAGGGGGTTGCCGACGGGGACCTGCTTATAGGCCTCAGCCAGGCGATGCGTCAGGCTCTCGCGCAACGACTCGTGCAGGATGATCCGCCGGGTGGTTGTGCACCGCTGGCCGGCGGTGCCCACCGAGCCGAACAGGATGCCGCGCATGGCCAAGTCCAGGTCCGCCGTGGGAGTAACGATGATGGCGTTGTTCCCGCCCAATTCAAGCAGTGAGCGTCCCAGCCGGCGGGCAACCACTTCGGCCACGTGGCAGCCCATCTTGGTCGAGCCGGTAGCAGAAACGAGCGGGATGCGCGGGTCGCTGATGAGGCGCTCGCCGACGGTGGCGCCATCGCCGATGACCAGGCTGAATATGGCTGGATTTACTCTATTCGCGCGGCAAATGCGCTCGGCAATCTTGATGGTGGCGATGGCGGTTAGCGGCGTCTGGCTCGACGGCTTCCAAAGCGTGGCATCGCCGCAAACCGCCGCGAGGGCGCTGTTCCAGGCCCAGACGGCCACGGGGAAATTGAAGGCGGTGACAATGCCCACCACGCCCAACGGTTGCCATTGCTCCATCATCCGGTGCTGCGGCCGCTCGGAGGCGATGGTCAGCCCGTAAAGCTGCCGCGAGAGCCCGACGGCAAAGTCGCTGACATCAATCATCTCCTGCACTTCGCCCTCGCCCTCCGCGAGGATCTTGCCCATCTCCAGCGTGACCAGCCGCCCGAGGTCGCGCTTGGCGTCGCGCAAGGCATTGCCGAGCTGGCGCACGATTTCGCCGCGCTTGGGCGCGGGCACGAGCTGCCATTCGCGGAAAGCTTCCTGGGCACGTTGGGCCGCGCGCTCGTATTCTTGCGGCGTGGCGGTGCGGACGGTGGCCAGCACCCGGCCATCAATCGGCGAGATGCTCTTCAGGGCTTTACCGCTGCCGAGCCATTCGCCGCAGAAAGTGCCGGGGTTTTCCGCGCTAAGGCCGAGCTTTTTGAGCAGGGCATCTGGGGTTGGGGAGGCAGCGGCAGACGGTCGTTTGGCAGAGAGGGCTTTCTTCATAAATCAATTGGGGAATAGCCAATGGCCAATAGCAAATGGCAGATGGCAAACAGCCACACATCAAGTTTCACGTTTCCAAAACACCGGCCTAAAGGAGCCGGCATTGCTGGTCCATGATGCGCATGGACTGCTCGATGATGTCGTCTTTCACGTCCAGCACGGGCCGCAAGCGGATGGAGCGCTCCCCGCAGCGCACGACCAGCAGGCCCAGCTCATACGCGCCCTTCCAGAACGCGTCACGCTTGGCCGTGTCGGGCAGGTTGAACGCCAGCATCAGGCCGCGCCCGCGAACGGCGGAGACCACCGGGTACTTGCGCGCCATGGCCTGCAGCTCGGCCAGGAAGCGCTCGCCTTTGACCCGCGAGTTCTCCACGAGCCGCTCTTCCTCGATGATCCGCAGGTAATGCGTCGAGCGGACGTAGTCGCAAAAGTTGCCGCCCCAGGTCGAGCTGATGCGGCTGGGCAGGCGGAAACAGTTGTCTTTGACCTCCTCCAAGCGCGGCCCGGCCATCACGCCGCACACCTGCACCTTCTTGCCGAAGGCGAGCAGGTCGGGCAGCACGTCGAAGTGCTGGCAGCACCAGGTCTTGCCGGTGATGCCCATGCCGCACTGGACTTCGTCGAAGATCAGCAGCACGTCGTTTTCGTCGCACAGCTTGCGCAGCGCGTGCAGGAACTCGCGCCGCAAATGGTTATCGCCGCCTTCGCCCTGGATTGGCTCGATGATAATCGCAGCGACGTCCACTGCCTTCCGGGCCAGCACCTCGCGGATTTGCTGGAGCGCCAGCTTTTCCTTCGCAGCAACCGCCGCCTCTCGCTCGGCGGGCGGGAGGGAGAAGTCCAGGCTGGGCGAAATGATGCGCGGCCACGGAAACTTTGGATAGTAAGCGATCTTGCGCGGGTCGGTGTTGGTCAGGCTCATGGTGTAGCCGCTCCGCCCATGGAAAGCGCGCGCGAAGTGGATGATCTCCGTCCCGCGCTCGCCCCGCCCCGCCGCAATGTTCTTCCTAACCTTCCAATCCATGGCGGCCTTGAGGGCGTTTTCCACCGCCAGCGCGCCGCCTTCGATGAAGAAGTAACGGTCCAGCGGCGGCATGCCGGCCACACGCGCAAACGTCTGCACGAACGTCGCATACTGCACCGTATAAACGTCCGCATTTGCCACCTTGATCTTGGCCGCCGCGAGCAAGTCCGCCTTGACCTCGGGCCGATCAAAGTGGGGATGATTAAAGCCGATGGGCTGGGAGGCGTAAAAGGCGTACAGGTCAATCAGCTCCCGCCCGGTGGCGGCGTCCACGAAGCGCGAGCCGCGGCTGCGCGCTGTGTCGAACACGAGCTTGAAGCCATCCACCAGGATGTGCTGCTCCAGTTCGGTAATGACTCGTTGCGGGGGGACGGAGCCAGGAGAATACTGTGGGGCCGCCTTTTTGGCGGAAGCCTTCCGAGGTTGGTCAACTACATGCATAGCGCGGTTTCCATATATGGAAAACCAAGCCGAAGACTAGCAAGCGGGTGAGCATGGCTCAAGCCAAATCGGGAGAGCCCCCACGGTTTTGGTATTTCTTTTACTTGCGCCTCCTGGCCGAAAGCCGCATAAAGGCGCTTCAGAGTTTGAAATGAACCTGATCACCGGAAGACGACATACCATTAATCCATCAAACGTAGCTCATATGAAGACCAAACACCCATTCACCCGAATCCTCGGCGGCGTGGCCCTTTGCGCGCTGGCGGCCTTCGCCCTCAGCACCGCCCGGGGGCAAACCACGTGGTACTGGGACGGCAGCACCGTCAACATAAACGACCAAAGCGATAACACCACCACCACCGGCCTGACTTGGCTGGGGACCGGGTCGGGGGCTGGCAACTGGGACAACGGCACCGTGGACGCTCCGATCGCCTCGTGGAACGCCGGCGACTCCGCCGTTTTCGGCGGCTCGGCGGCCAGCGAGACGGTTACGGCAGGCACGCTGACCATTGGCAACATCACCTTCGGGCAGGGGCCTAATGGCGCAGGCACCAGCGGCACCGCTTACACCATTTCGGGCGGCACGATCACGCTGTCCAGCGGCTCGACCATCACGGCCAACACCCCCACGACGATCGGTTCCGTCCTCGCCGGCTCGGGGTTGAGCCTGACGGTGGGGGGCACGGCCACCCTGACGCTTTCGGGCGCCAACACCTACACCGGCGGCACCACGATCAACTCAGGCGGCGCCCTCACCATCGGCAGCTCGGGCAAGTTGGGCGGCGGTAGTTATGCGGGTGCCATCACCAACGCCGGGACCTTCACCTACAACAGCTCCGCCGGCCAGACCCTGTCGGGAGTCATTTCCGGCTCGGGCGCGCTAGTCCAAGGCAGTTCCTCCGGCACCCTGACGCTGACCGCCAACAACATCTATACCGGCGGCACCACGGTCAGTGGAAGCCACGGGCTGATCATCAGCGGCGCGGGCAAGTTGGGCAATGGCACTTATGCCGGCGCCATTGTCAACAATGGATTGTTCGAATACAATGGCACAAACTCGTTGACCTTCACCGGCATCATCAGCGGCCCGGGTCAGCTCGTCGTCAACCCCGGGGCGTTGGGGTGCCTGCTATACCTCAAAGGCGCCAACACCTACTCGGGCGCTACGACCATTGCCGGCGCCGGTCAAGTGATTATAACAAGCGATGGCAACCTGGGCACCCCTCCGGCTGCCTTTACCGCCAGCCAGTTGGTTTTTGAATACGGCTTCCTCAAGGCCAGCGGCACCTTCACCCTCAACGCCAAGCGCGGCATCACTATGCTCGCTGGCCAGTCCGGCGTCGGCGCCAGCATCCAAGTGGATCCCAGCCAAACACTGACCCTCGCCGCCCCCATCGCCGGAACAGCGCTCGGCGTGCTCTTCGGCAGCGGCGAACCGACTTTTGGCTTCGGAACCAACCTCCTCACCGCCAACAGCACCTACACCGGCCCGACCGGCATCTCCACTGGCCGGTTGATGCTCGGCGCCAACGGAGCGCTGCCTTATGGCACAACGCTGATCATCGCACAGGATAACGGCAGTTCCCCCCCCGGCGCCATTTTCGACCTCGGCGGCTATAACCAGACCATCGGCCCGCTGTCCAGCACCAACACTTTCTACCCGCCCGTACCCGGGAACGGCACCGGCATCCCCACCATCGTGCTCAACGGCGCGCTGACGGTCCTCCAGACCAACACCGCCAATATCTTCAACGGCACTATCCTCGGTTCCGGCAGCCTCACCATCAATGGCAACAGCAGCGGCAAACTCACCTTGGGCATGGCCAACTCCTACACCGGCCTGACCACGATCAACGGCGGCACCCTCGATGGCAGTGTCAGTGGCACGCTCCCGGGCAACGTAACTGCCAATGGGGGCACGCTCCAGCTTGACGACCCCGCCGCCATGTCCTCAACCGCTACCCTTACCCTGCCCAGTTCGCCCGCCGCCGGCGCGGTGAAGCTCAACTTCTCCGGCACTCAGACCATCAGCGCCCTTTACTTCGGCGCAACCGCACAGGCCACGGGCACTTGGGGGAGCCTCACCTCAGGGGCTGCCAATCCCAACGCCGCCTTCACCGGCACAGGCCTGCTCTTGGTCTGCCCTACTCCCGACCAGACGATCACTCCGGTGGCCCCTTCGGTGTGCGCGGGTGCGACGACCACCGCCAGCGTCCCCACCACGCCCGGGGCCACCTATTCGTGGTCCATTAACAATGGCACAATCATCTCGGGCCAGAATTCGGCTACGGTTACCTATGCTGCCTCGGTCAATAGCCCAATAACGTTGAGTTGCGTCGTGACCGCGTCGTGTGGCGCCCAGAGCCCGGGTAATCAGAACGTCAACGTGAACGTAGATAATTGCGCCACCAGTATTGGCTATGATCCTGTGAACGGCACCACAATCACCGGCAACGGTGTTTTGGGCAGCGGCTGGTACTTGAACGCCAGCACCAATGTGACCACGCCGCTGCCGTGGCCAATCATCCAGAACGGCATCATCACCACCAGTCCATTTACAGTCACCGATCCGGATGCCACTAACTATATAGAGCGGTTCTATTATCTCACCAATAGCCCGTAGGTGTTTGGCCGCCGCTTGACGCAGAGCGGCTGGCGAAGTTCATGCGCCCTGAGGGCACCGCGCACGCGCGGTGCCCTCGTTGGCGCTAACGGGGATGCGTCGGTGACGGGTTCCCACCCGCCGTGCGAAGGTCTCGCAAATGCGCCCTGCCCTCCTTGACTCAACGGCTTGCTCTCCGGCGCGGGAACTGTATCCTTCCGCACGGGCCAGTATGAAAGAGCAGGAGTTGGTATGCGCACTGTGAAAACGCTTCTCTTCGTCAGCCTGCTGGTTACCGCAGGATGCAGCACCGTGGACACCGAGAACGGGGGTTCCAAACCCTGGGACGAACCGACTAAAGCCGATCTCTCCAAAGATTGGTGGTTCGGCAAGCCGGAGTACTATCATCCAGAGTCGCCGGGCGAATACCCCTAGTCCGGGCTCCCAGCTTTGATCTGGCCAAGCACAAGTACCGGCGTATGTTCAGCGCGGTTTAGTCGAACATGCAAACACCACCTATGCAACTTCTGCTCGGCTTGGTACCGGCCCTGGCCTGCGGCTCAGCGGCACTCGCCGCCGACCTGCGTATCGGCATCATCGGCTGCGACACCTCCCACGTAACCGCATTCACGGAGGTGCTGAACAATCCTCAGGCGAAGGGGCACGTGCCGGGGGGCAAAGTCGTGGCGGCTTACAAAGGCGGCAGCGCAGACATCCCGTCCAGCATCGAGCGCGTCGGGGGCTACTCTAAGACGCTGCAAGAGAAATACGGCGTGAAGATGTGCGACACCATCGAGGAGCTGTGCACGAACGTGGACGTGGTGCTGCTGGAAAGCGTGGACGGACGCCCGCACCTGGAGCAGGTCAAGCCCGTGCTCAAGGCGGGCAAGCCGGTGTTCGTTGACAAACCCATAGCCGCCTCGCTGCATGATACCATTGAAATCTTTCGCCTGGCCAAAGCCGCCCACGTGCCCATCTTCAGCTCCTCGGGCCTGCGCTTTGCCAAGGCCAACCAGGCCATCCGCGAGGGTTCGCTGGGCAAAGTCGCCTACGCCGAGACCTACGGCCCCTGCGAGATCGAGCCGCATCACCCCGATCTATTCTGGTACGGCGTGCATGGCGTCGAGGCCCTCTTCACCGTCATGGGCACTGGTTGCGAAACCGTGCAGCGTGGCACCACCACCAACGGCACGATCGAGGTCACGGGCATTTGGAGCGGCGGGCGCAAAGGCGTCTATCGCGCCGACAAGTCCTTCCACGGCCTGGCCCGGGGCGAGAAGGGCGAAGCCCCCGCCGGCACGTTCGACGGCTACCAACCCCTGGTCGTGGCCATCATGAACTTCTTCCAAACCGGCGTTGCCCCCGTGAAGCCGGAGGAAACCATTGAGATCATTGCTTTCCTGGAGGCGGCGGACCTTAGCAAGCAACAAGGCGGAGCCCCGATCAGGCTCAGCGACGTAATCAAGAAAAACGGCGGGGTCCCCTAAGTGGACGCAGATGCGTGCCACGCAGGGCTCCGCTTTGCTCTTGCCAAAGGGCCGCAGCGCCGTAAGTTCGCGCTATGGAACAACCGCAACTGATGCAGTACCTGCCGGTCCTGATGCTCGGGGTGCTGGCGGTGGTGTTCTCCTTCGGCATGCTGATCATGTCCGTGGTCCTGGGCAAGAAAGGCAAGCGCCCGCCGATCAAGGATACCCCGTACGAATGCGGCATGCTGCCGGTAGGCGAGGGCAGCACCCGGCTTTCAGTCAAGTTCTACCTCGTAGCAATGCTGTTCATCCTGTTCGATATTGAGGTGGTCTTCCTCTATCCTTGGGCCGTCGTTTACCGGGAGATGCTTAAGCAAAACGGCAGCTTGATCCTGGGCTCGATGATTTCCTTCCTGGTGGTCCTCTTCGTTGGCTACATCTACGCCGTGAAGAAGCGCGCGTTTGACTGGAGATCCTGAGCTGGAAGCTAGTCCAGGGTGCCGCGCAGGGTCGCAAAGAACTGCTTTCCCGACGCCGGGGTCACGGGCCGCTTCCCTTTCTCATCCGCGTGCTCCACGAATTCAGGCGGCAGCTCCTTGAGAAACGGCGAGGGATGGCACGGCACGAGCGAGCCGTATTTCTTACGGCCGGCGCAATGGCTGATGGAGAGGCTCTGCATCGCCCGGGTGATAGCCACGTAGAATAGCCGGCGCTCCTCATCGAGCGTGCCCTCCAGCTTCGAGCGCGAATGGGGCAACAGCCCGTCTTCCAAGCCCACAATATAGACGCTGGGGAACTCCAGCCCTTTGCAACTGTGCATGGTGATGAGAGTCACCGCGTCGCCCTGCGCCTCGTCCTCCTCTTCCTCAAGCTCGCTATCGAGCGTGATCTGCTCCAGAAAAGCTTGCAGGCGATCGAATGGCGCTTGCGAAGCCGCTTCGGCGCCGTCGAGCGTTGCCGTGAGTTCCTTGAGGTTGCGGATCCGGCTTTCTGCCGTCTCGGGATTCTTCTCCACGCGGCGCAGCTCGGCGATATACCCGATCTCCTCCAGAAAATGGCTCACCAGGGTTTGCAGCGCGTGCGGATCGCGGGACAGGCTTTCAGCGTGCAGGCGGCCCCGCGTGCGCTCAATCAGCTCCACAAAGCCCTCGATGCTCTCCCGGGACTTTGCCTGGAACGTCGCCGTCACCGCCGGGTTCTTCATCACGGCGAATACCGAGCACTTACGCTCGTGGCTGGCGCCGAGCAGCCGTTCCATCGTCACATCGCTTAGCCCGCGCGCGGGCACGTTGGCGATGCGCAGCAAGCTCACGTCGTCGTCCGGGTTCAGCATCGTCTTCAGGTAGGCCAGCAGATCGCGGACTTCCCGCCGGTCAAAGAAGCTCTGGCCGCCGATCAGGTGATAGCGCACCGAGGCCTGACGCAGGGCCGTCTCCAAAGGACGTGATTGGGCGTTGGTGCGGAAGAGGATAGCCTGGTGCGACCACGGAATCCGCTGGGCCAAACGGTCGTAGTTGATCTGCTCCACAACACTCCTGGCCTCCGCCTCATCGTTCGAGAACGTCTGCAGCAGGATCTTTTCGCCCTCACCCTTTTGCGACCAGAGCTTCTTGCCCCGGCGGCGGACGTTGTGGGTGATGATGGCGTTGGCGGCGCCGAGGATGGTGTTCGTCGAGCGATAGTTCTGCTCCAGCTTGATGACCTTCACCTCGGGGTAATGCTTCTCCATGTCCAGCAGGTTGGCGATATCCGCCCCGCGCCACCCGTAGATGCTCTGGTCGTCATCGCCTACCACACAGAGATTGCGATGCTCCTGTGTCAGGAATTGCACGAGCCGGAACTGGGCAGCATTCGTGTCCTGGTATTCGTCCACCATCACGTAGCGGTACCGGGCGCGGCAGGCATCCAAGGCGGCCGGATGCTCCTTGAAGAGCCGCAGCGTGAGCAGGATCAGGTCGTCAAAGTCCACGGCGTTGCAGGCGCGCAGGGCGGATTCGTAGCGGGAGCGAATGTGCTCGGCCATCGCGCGCGCGCTGGGATCGGCGAAACCAGCGGCGCGCTCGCCCCCATTTCTGAACCGGCTGAGCAGGCCAAGGATCGCCGCAGGGTCGGTCTTCTCGCCCTTGGCCGAAATCTGCGCGAGGATCTTCTTGACGGCGCCGATTTGCTCCGACTCGTCGTAGATGACGAAGTTCCGCTTGTAGCCGAGCTTCTCGATGTGCTGTCGCAGGATGCGGACGCAAAGGGAGTGGAAGGTGCAGATGGTTGGTTGGGGGGCCTTATTCGCGCCGCGAAGGCCGGACTCATCGCGTCCGCCTGCCCCGTCCGACCCCGACCGCTGCTTCGGAATGAGCTTCAGCACCCGCTCCCGCATTTCGCGGGCGGCCTTGTTGGTGAACGTGACGCCCAGAATATGGTCGGGTGAAATCCCGCCGGCGATCATGTGGGCGATGCGGAACGTAATAACCCGGGTCTTGCCGGTTCCGGCCCCCGCAAGGATCAGCAGCGGGCCGCGAATCGTCTCCACCGCCTGTCGTTGCTGCGGGTTCAGGGAACTCAGACTCAACATCGCGCGCGGAGTCTAGGGAGGGTTGGATTGAAGGCAAGAGGATAGGCGCTTTTGCGGGGCTGCCATAAAGGAATTGCTTTTTGCCGGGGACAAGCGTAGCACTAAACCACTATGGATACATCCAATCCGCTGCTAAAACGTGAGAGTGCATTCGCTGGGTCCTTGGCGCAGGGGGAGGCCATGAGCCTGCAGGGCGTCATAAACAAGACCGGCATTCTCTTGCTGCTGTGTATGGCAACGGCGGCATACGCCTGGACCCATCCCGAGTTCCGCGGCCCGCTGTTATTGGTGGGTATGATCGGCGGGTTGATCGCCTGCCTGGTCGGCACCTTCAAGCCGGCCACCTCACCTGTCGCGGCTCCGATCTATGCCCTCCTCGAAGGATTGGCGCTCGGGGCCATTTCGCAGGTCGTTCAGCAGCGGTATCCAGGGATCGTGGTCAACGCCATGCTCCTTACCTTCGGCGTGCTCGGCGTCATGCTCATGCTCTACACCAGCCGAACCATTCGCGTGACCCCCGGGCTGGTGAAAGGCGTTCTCGCCGCGACGGTTGCAGTCATGCTTGTTTACGCGGTGGAAATGGTGATGAACATGTTCGGTGCCCGGATGCCGCTGATCAACGACACGGGCTGGGCAGGCATTGGCATCAGCCTCGTGATCGTGGGCATCGCCGCCTTCAATCTCCTGATAGATTTCGCGGTCATCGAGGACGGCGTTGGCAGAGGCTCCCCGCGATACATGGAGTGGTATTGCGGCATGGCCCTCCTGGTGACCCTGGTCTGGCTCTACCTGGAAATCCTGCGCCTCCTGGCCAAGCTGCGCGGCAGGAACTAGCCGTCGGGGGGCAAAGCCGAAACCCGAAGGCCGAAGGCCGAACTCCGAAGTCCGAAGCGCGCCCTCGCAACAAAGAAACGATTGCCACGCGGGTATGCCGGCGGCTAAAATCCAGCGCATGGTTCACACTCTGTTCAACCACCATGCGGTTGACGAGGATGCCTCTTTTCGTGCGTTATACGTGAAGGCGTACCGTGTGATGTTGCTCGCGCGCATCCTGGACGATAAGTTCGCGAGCCTTTATCGCATGGGCAGAATCCACGGCGGCGTCTTCCTCGGGCGCGGCCAGGAGGCCCTGAGCGTTTCCATTGGGCTGGCCCTGCGGAAGGGAGATATTTTCGCACCCCTGATTCGAGACCAGGCCGGGCGGCTCGCGTTCGGTGAACCGGTCTTGGACGCCGTGCGGACGTATCTGGGCTCGGCGCTGGGGCCGATGCGAGCGCGGGACGGCAACGTCCACCGTGGCCGGCCCAAAGAAGGATACCTGGTAATGATCAGCCACCTGGGAGCCATGATCTCCGTTGTGAACGGGGCGCTGTTCGCAAACCGGCTGCAAGGGCTCAAGGGCACGGTGGGGGCCGCCTGCATCGGTGACGGGGCAACTTCCACGGGCGCATTTCATGAAGCCGTGAACCAGGCAGCGGTGGAGAAACTGCCGTTGGTGCTGGTCGTAGCCGACAATCATTACGCCTACTCGACTCCCACCGAGCGGCAATTCGCCTGCGCTTCGCTGCTGGACAAGGTCGCCGGATACGGGATTCAAGGAAAGGCAGTGGATGGGACCGACCTGGCGGCCTGCCTGGAAGTGACCGGGGAGGCTGTCGCGAGGGCAAGAGACGGCGCAGGTCCGCAAATGGTCGTCGCGCGGCTCCTGCGGCTTTGCGGCCATGGCGAGCATGATGACGCCAGTTACGTGGATCCCGCTTTGAAGGCCTCGCCTCTGGGCCGGGATTGTCTGAAGGTGGCCGAGGCGCACTTGCTCCAATCCGCTTGGGCGGACGGCGAGACGCTGGGCACCTGGCGCAATGAGGCGGCGCAGATGGTCGAGGAGAGCGTGGCCAAAGTGCAGCGCGAACCGGGGCCTGATCCGTTCAAGGAAGACTGGTGTGCCTTGGCGTCGAAACACTTGAGCGAAGGGCACGAGCCGGTCTAACCCCGCCATGAAACTCATCCAGAACGGAGCGCCGGCATGTTGCCGGCTTAGATCATTCGGATGGAGTAAGCCGGCAACATGCCGGCGCTCCGCCCTCGATAGCGTAAAACATCCGGGCCAAACCTCATGAGCATCACCTATCTCGACGCGATTCGCGAGGCCCAGGCGCGAGCGCTAGCCGACGACCCGCGCGTGTTCATCTACGGCCAGGATGTCGGCGCATTCGGCGGCGCGTTCAAGGCCACCAAGAACCTCGCGCAGTCCTTTCCGGGGCGCGTCATAGACTCGCCTATCAGCGAAGATGCCATGTTGGGCCTGGCGGTGGGCGCGGCGATTCAAGGAATGCGCCCGATCATCGAGATTCAGTTCGCAGACTTCTCCACGCCTGCTTTCAACCAGATTGTCAACCAGGCAGCCACGCTGCATTGGCGGACGCGGGTCCCCTGCCCTATCACCGTGCGGCTGCCGTTCGGAGGCACTTCGGGCAGCGGGCCGTTTCACAGTCAGAGCATGGAGGCGATCTACGCGCATTATCCCGGCTTGATCGTGATGACGCCGGCAACGGTGGAAGACGCCTATAGCATGTTGCTGGAGGCCGTAGCCATTGATGACCCCGTTATCTTCTGCGAACACAAGTATCTCTATTACCATCTGAAAGCCGAGCGCCTGCCAGCCGAGGCCATGCCCACCGGCAAGGCGCGCATCGCTCGCGCCGGGCGGGATATGACGCTCGTGGCCTACAGCGCCATGGTGCATGAGGCCCTGGTCGTGGCCGAGGAGCTGGCTACGGAGGGGACGGAGATCGAAGTCGTGGACCTGCGCTCGGTCAAGCCGCTGGATACCGACACCGTCATTGCCTCCGTAGCGCGGACGGGGCGGTTGCTTTGTGTGGGCGAAGCCTGGCCGTGGGGCGGCGTCACCGCGGAAGTGATCGCGCGCGTGGCGACTGAGGCCTTCGGGCTGCTGGATGCCCCGCCGCAGCGCCTCAACGCCAAAGACACCCCCGTGCCGTACCACCCGAATCTTTGGGCCGCGCACCGTCCAACGGCCCGCAGCATCGCGGCCGCCGCCCGCCGTTTGTTGCGGTCGTGAATGAGCCATCCGCGCTAACAACTTAACGACATGCCCTCCATTCCGATCATCATGCCGCAGCTTGGCGAGTCCATTGCCGAAGCCACCGTTGTCAACCTGCTGGTCCCGGTGGGCGACCAGGTCCAGACCGACCAGGACATCATTGAAGTCGAGACGAGCAAGGCGACGATGAACCTGGCATCCCCCTGCCCGGGTCGCCTGGAGAAGTTTCTCGTCAAGCTCGGCGAGAGCTATCCCGTAGGAACGGTGCTGGGATACCTCGAGGCCAGCCAGGAGGACGCCACCCGCCTGGGTCTGGATACCCACACGCCCGCCCGAAACGGGGATGAGACGGAGGGAGGCACAAGCTTCACCAATAAAGCCGCGAGCGATGGGCCGCAGAAGAAGGTTCAGCCAACGGTGCGCGGTTTGCCGGTGCCGGCGAATGCCGCGGGCGCCAGCTACATGTCCCCGCGCATGAAGGCGCGCATGGTGGAGCTGGGCATGCACGCGGCAGACCTGGCAGGCTTGCCTGGCAGCGGGGCCGCGGGACGGGTCACGATTCAGGATTTTGAGAAGTTCATTACCAACCTCGAAAAGCACAAGCTCAGTCAGGCGTCCTCGATGCGCGTGGCCGTGGCCGATGCAATGCGGCGCAGTTGGACCCGGCCCATCGCAACCGTTGCCTTGCCCGTTTGCTTCGACGCCATGCTGAGGCATCGCAAGACATGCAGCCCCAAGCCCGGTCCCGCGCTCTATGCCCTGCGTGCGCTGGCGCTGGCGCTGGCGGAGAACAGCGCTCCAGCCGGACGGCTGATCGGGAGCAAGATCGTCCACCCCTCTGCCATTGACGTGGGCTTCGCGGTTGAGGCGGAGGAAGGCGTGCTGGTGCCGGTGATTCGCCACGCTGACAGCACCCCGCTCAAGGACCTGGTTGGGCGCTATGATGAGCTGGTTGAACTGGCGCGGCAGAGAAAACTCCCTGTCGAAGCGACGGGTGGCTCGATCGCCACGGTCACTAACTTCGGCACGTTCGGCCTGACATGGGCGACACCGATTCCGCTCCCCGAGCAGACGTTGGTGCTGGGCATGGGGGCTGCACGGCGCGTGCCCAACTGGGACGAAGCCAAGGGCCAGTTCGTGCCGGTCATGGAGGCCAACCTGACACTGAGCTTCGATCACCGCGTGCTGGACGGCGGCGCGGCTGGCCGGCTCCTGGCGCGCGTGGCCCAGTTGCTCGGTAAACCGGAAACGCTGTGAAGCTCAACGGGCTTGACCCCCGTGCCCCGCGTGCCATAGGGTGCATGCGAATTCTGACATTATGATACTACGATCCACCATTCCCGTTGCTGCGGCGATCTGCCTGGTTGGCTGCGGCGAACCCAAGCAACCGAACGCCGACACCTCTACGGCTACTAATGCCGCTGCGGCGACTCCCAGCGCAACCGCTGCCGCCGCTAGCGCCCCCAATGGCGACATGAAGACAACGGCGAGCGGACTCAAATACCAGGTGCTGAAGCAAGGCACCGGCACGGTCTCGCCCAAGGCCACGGACACGGTGAAGGTCCATTATCACGGCACTCTGCTGGACGGCACGGTATTCGACAGCTCGGTCGAGCGCGGCCAGCCAATCAGCTTCCCCTTGAACGGGGTTATTCCCGGCTGGACCGAGGGCCTGCAACTGATGAAGGTCGGGGATAAGTTCAAGTTTGTGATTCCACCGAACCTGGCCTACGGGCCAAACAGTCCCAGCCCAAAGATTCCACCTAATAGCACGCTTGTCTTCGAGGTCGAGCTGCTGGCTATCCAGTAGGGGGGACGCACCGCTCGTTGGTTCCTGGGGCCTTCGCGGAAGAGGGCCTGCGGGTGGCTTGATGCCCCGGTGGAGTACGCGTGTTGCTTCGAAGGGTTCTCGAAGGGTCTTCGAAGGTACTACGAAGGTCCTTCGAAGGAATATTGGTGAAATCGGGGGTCTGGCGCGCTGCCTTTAGCGCTCGGGCGACACGAAACTCCCCACGTTCCGGCGCTTGGCGTTAAGCGCATGGCCGTCCGGCTTCGTTCGTTTCCCGCATCCAATCAGCAGTCGCCAAGTCGCCGCCGAGAGCGCATTCTTGGCGTGCAGAGTTTGTGCGGTTTTGCCGTTGGGCGGCTGTTATGTGGGTGAGATGAACAGTAACGACATCGTCTTGCTTCGGCACTACGTGGCGGAGAGGTCGGAGGCGGCCTTTGGCGAGCTGGTGCGGCGGCACATTGATCTGGTCTATTCGGCGGCGCTGCGGCAGGTGTACGGGGACGGGCAGCACGCGGAGGATGCCACTCAGGCCGTGTTCGCCGACCTGGCGCGGAAAGCCTCGCGCCTGACGAAGCACGCGTCGCTGGCGGGCTGGCTCTACACAAGCACGCGCTACGCCGCTGCCGGCATACGGCGGGCGGAACGTCGCCGCTCGGTCCGCGAACAGGAGGCCCACGCTATGAACCAACTCTTGCAGCCCGCCGGGACGGAACCCGATTGGGACCAAATCCGCCCTATCCTCGACGACGCCATGCACGACCTCAAGGCGGACGACCGTGAGGCGCTCCTGCTGCGGTTCTTTGAACGATTGCCCTTGGCGGAGGTGGGGACGCGCCTGGGAGTGAGCGAAGGCGCGGCGCGGATGCGGGTGGACCGCGCCACGGAGAAGCTGCGGTCGCGCCTGGCGCTGCGAGGCATCACCTCGACCGCGGCAGCGCTCGGCACGGCGCTGGCGCAAGAGGCAGTGGTGACCGCACCTGCTGCGCTGTCCGCCGGAGTCCTCAGCCAGGCCCTGGCAGCAGGCGCTGCCGCCGGCACGGGCGCCGCGGGATGGCTGGGCGCTTGGAGCTTGGCAGGCAAGATGGCGCTAGTCGGCGGCGCGCTGGTGCTCCTGGCGGCGCTCGGGCTGCTCTGGAAGGGGAAATCCGCAGCACCCAGTCCAGAAGCCCGGGCGGGGATGGGCGCAGCCGATGGGAATCATGCGGCAGGCAGGACAGATACAGAACCTGTGGCCAGCGCCAGGGCTAACGGAAGCGCCACGGCCAAGCCGGCATCGCGCCCAGGCATGGAACTGTTCTTCGTGGACGACAAGACCGGCCATCCCATAACGAACCAAGTGGCCTGGCTGCGCGGCTGGGAGCGCGGCTCGGACACTGTGGTCGAAAAGACTGTGCCGCTTGCCGACGCCCGCTGTGTGGTGCCATTCGATCCGGCCGCCGGGCCGGGCCTTTGGGTTCTGACGCAGGTTGAAGGGTATGCCGATGTGACATTGAGCTGGGTGTCCATCCCCGGGGAAGCGATCCCGGATTTCTATGTCGTGCGCCTGGTCAGGCCGGTATTGATCCACGGGCGCGTCCTCGATTCGGTTGGAAACCCGGTAGCCGGCGCGGAGGTGGCCTTCGGGAACGAACACATTCCCGGCGCCGACGGCAAGGTTGAGAGCCACGAAATCTTCCATGTTACGACGGTGACGGATGCCACAGGCCGCTGGCAGATTGACCGGATCGCGCCGGAAGTCATGCGTCACGTGGCGGGCGGGGCTTCCCACCCGGATTATTCGCCGGCAGAGCGTCTCGACCTATCTCTCCAGCCGGAAGCCGCTCAGGAGTTGCTCGACGGCACCTTCGCCTTCCACCTCGCCCCAGGGAACCTCGTTCAAGGCACGGTAGTGGACCCGCCGGGCCAGCCTGTCTCAGGTGCGCTCGTACATGTTGGAGGACTGAACGCAACCGGCAGCCGTGATGCGCGCTCCGGTCCGGATGGGAAGTTCCGGGTGGCGGGTTGTCCGCCAGGCGAGGCCCTTGTCACCGCCAGCGCGGAGGGTTTTGCCCCTGCGGTGCTCTCAATCGAGATCGAGCCGAATCTGGCTCCCGTGACGTTGGAGCTCGGCGCCGGACAAACGTTGCGCGTGCGCGTGGTGGATGCCCACGGCAGCCCTATCGCCCACGCCCATTTGTGGTATAGAGCGTTTGGCCCGCGGCCGGAAGGGCCGCTTCCCCAGGTCCAGTTTTCCGGCGACTCGGATTCCGAAGGGCGCAGCGTATGGGAACACGCCCCTGACCAGGACCTGCAATTTGACTGCTCCGCCGAAGGCTTTATGCAGGAGGGCTTTCTCGTACTCCACGCTGACGGCAAGGAGCACCTGATCACGATGACGCCAGCGTTGAGCGTCAGCGGCACTGTGTGCGATGCGGAATCAGGCGAGCCCATCCCGCGCTTCCAAATCAGAATTGGCTATCCCGACCCTCAGTTCGGCGGGTCGGTGAATACCAGGTGGCTGGGTGGCAGTAGTTTGACTCTCGGCGAGGGCAAGTTTCACCACGCGTTTAAGGGGGCCGTCGTTGTAGGCTCCACCAACCCGGGCTACATCCTCCGCTTTGAAGCCGAAGGCTATGCCCCGTTCGTGACGCGCGCGTTTCGCGCGGACGAGGGCGAAGTCCAGTTCGATGTGAAGCTGTGCAAGGCCGAGGAGACAGCGATCTCTATCTTCACGCCCGCAGGCCGCGCGGCTGCATTCGCCGAGGTTGCCTTTTTGGCGCCCGGCAGCAATCTCAGGCTCGTGGCCGGCGCGTTCACCGGCCTCGACGTGCCGGGTTCTCCCTGGCTGCGCACGGCCGATGCCATGGGCCAATTCGTCCTCCCAACCGACCAAGCCGTGCAAACCATAGCGATGGTCCATCCGGAGGGCTATGTTGAATGCACGGCGGCGGACTTGCGGCAGGCGCGCGCGGCTCGGCTTCAATCCTGGGGCAGCGTCGAGGGCGTTTGGCTGAAGGATGGGAAACCCGTTGCCCAGCGGCAGGTCAGCCTGCGATTCAGCTCCAGGAAAGCCCGCACGCTGGATCTGGATTTCTCGCTGTTCAAGACCATGACCGACGACGCTGGCCACTTCGCGTTCCCACAAGTGCCACCCGTGCTGTTGGACGTCCTCACGTGGCAGAGTGTATCTCCAGCCCGAGTAGTTGGCTCCGGTTCAGGTGCCAGGGCCGTCGCCCGCGGCTCACGCGCTGCGTCCATCCAGGTTCAGCCCGGCCAGACGAACGAGGTCACCCTGAATGGTGAAGTGGAACCCAGAAGCGGGAACCGAATCGGCGGTGACGGCGCGCCAGGACGGCGGCCATCCGGAGCAACTCCGCAAGCCGAATAAGGGCTGCCCTCAGTTCAGCTCCAAATCAAACGGCAGGCGAGCGTAGATGCCGTGCGGGTCGTCGAAGCTGGAAAGCCAGCGCCAGCCCTCCGTCACCTTGGCGGCGACGCGGCTTCCGAGGTCATGCTTGGCCAACGGCGTCTTTTCTCCCGAGAGAGCCTCGGAGAGTCCCTCGAGGAGGCTCTTCTTCTCGGGGAACTCGACTATCGAGTAATTCGCGCCCAGCTTGGCGTCTCTGGCGGCAACAGTAATCGCCTGTTCCAGGCCACCCAGGTCATCCACGAGACCAACCTTCAGGGCGTCGGCCCCGGACCAAACGCGGCCCTGGGCAATCTCGTCCACGCGGTTGGTAGTCAGGTTGCGGCATTGGGCGACTCGCTGGACGAATCCGTCATAGAAGTAGTCAATCAGGTTTTGGAGCACGGCTCGTTCCTCCGGGGTCATGGGGCGCGACAGCGTGCCGATGTCAGCCAGCGCGCCCGTCTGCACGGCGTCGAACGTAACACCATGGTCATTGGCCAGCTTCTTGAGGTTGAGCCCGAGGCCGAATACGCCAATCGAGCCAGTGATGGTGGCGGGCTCCGCCAGGATGCGCCGTGCCGCCATGGAAATGAAGTAGCCCCCGCTGGCCGCCACGGTGCCCATCGAAACGATGATGGGCCGGTCAGACTTGAACCGGCGCAGCTCGTCCAGGATAGCATCGGATGCTTCGGCGCTGCCGCCGGGGCTGTTCACCCGCAGCACGACGGCCTTCACATCCTGGCGCTGGCGCACTTTGCGGAGCACCCGCGCGAAGGCCTCGCCGGCAACCAGGCCCTGGCTGTTCGGGTCGCCCTCGCCATCAATGATCACGCCTTCGGCATAGACGACGGCGACCTTGTCCTTGCCCTGCTGCCTTTTTGCGGCGGCAGCCAGGGCCCGGGGCGCGTATTGGGCGATGGAGACCTGCGGGAACGGCTTATCCTTGGCGGTGGTCCCGGTCAGTTGGCGCAACTTGTCCAGCGCATCGGCCTCGTAGGCCAGCTCGGTGACCAGCCCATGGGCCTTGGCGGTCTGCACCCCAATCAGGCCCTCCTTGTCAACCAGCGCCTGGAGTTCGTTCAGCGGGATCTTCCGCGAGGCAGCGACCGCGTTGAGCATCTCGCCCCATATAGTCTGGATGAGCGCCTGGAGTTGCTCACGGTTCTCGGGGCTGAAGTTCTCCCGCGTGAACGGTTCCACGGCGCCTTTGTATTTGCCGCGCCGAATGGGTGTGAATTCAAATCCATATTTGTCGCCGGCGCCTTTGAAGAACATGCCGTTGGCGGCCAAGCCGCGGAAGGCGAGCACCCCAAAGGGGTTAAGCAGGATTTGGTCCGCAACGGACATCACGTAGAAATCCCGGTTGTCGGCTTCGGCGATGTACGCGATTACGGGCTTGCCGCTCTTTTGGAAGACCCAAATGGCGTCCCGCAGTTCCTTGAGGGCCCCGTAGCCGGAGCTGTAGCCGCTGGCGACGAGGTTGCCGTAGAGGTAGAGCGCCGAGATTCTCTTGTCCTGGGCGGCTTCGCGCAGGGCGGTGGTGGCCGCGCGCAACTGAAGCGTGGAGCTATTGTCGCCGGCTAGCCGGGCCAGCAACGCCGCACGTTCATCCGGTGGCCGGTCCGTGATCCGGGTATTAAGATTGAAGGCCAGCACCGAGTTGTTTGCGATTGCAGGCCCAGAAGGGCACAGGCGGCCTGCCACCGCCATGAATAACAGCACAAGCACGACCAACACGCCTATGGCAAATAGCGCCAGCTTGATCAGCTTCCAGAAGATGCGGAGTAACGTTCTCATTGATATGAATTAGATGGAAGGAACACGCTTGTGTCAAGCTCCCGGCCCATCTATTTCACCTGCGCGGTGCGCAGCGATTCCGCTAAGACACCGTCCCGAACGCTTTCGGCTGAGTCACTGTCCGGATGATTTGAAGGCGGATGGGCCATAGCCCACGGGGCTTATCGCCCAGCGGAAGTCATGGTCAGGGTCCACAGCTTTTTGTTGCGCAACCACCCACCCCCCGCTCCAACCGCCCGCGACGTTCGTTCCCGTATCCAGGATTTGGTATCGCTCGAGAATCGCACCGGCATTGTCCATTGGAGGCTCAATATAGGCTGCCAGGTCAGCGACGTTTCCCGGCGGTTGCCCATTGTTGGCCTTCGTGTACCGCGCCAACGCTTCTTGCAATGTATTGGCGAAAGTGTTCTCGGCTATGAACCGCAGCCTGCTCAACGCTGCCCGCATCCCTTCATCAGTGTCGAGATTCAAAATAGCGCAGCAGCAGCGCGTCACGGTCCGGCTCGCTCAATTCGCCTAGCGCGGCATCGAGCTGCGGCGCGACGTGTTCCCAGAGGGCGTCGGGTTCGGGAGAGAGCAATGGGTTCATGGCAGCAGCCTCCTGTTCGCGGGCGCGGCGGCGCACATCGGAGCGGACAGCTTTAGCCGCAAGGTTTTGCGCTGTGCGATGCAGCCAGCCGGACAGGACGGGGCGGTCTGTGAGTTGCCGCGCATTCTGCGCCAGAGCCGCGAAGACAGCCTGTGAGACGTCCTCGGCCAGGTGCGCGTCGCAAACCATGCGGACGGCTGAGGAATAGACCAGATCAACGTGGCGACGCACCAATTCGGCGAAAGCCGCTTCGCACTGGCGCTCGGCGTAATCGCCCAGAAGCTGTTGGTCAGTCAAACTGTTCACTCATTGGATAGTACCCGCCGTCGCTTAAATCGGACAGGCAACAATCCTTGAGGTCAGGAATAGCCGGCAATGGGAGCTGGCGCTCTCCGATAAGGCCGGGCGTTGTGGCGGCCAGCCCGAATATTCCATACCCCGCACGACAGGCCAACAGCCGGGAGCGCCGGCATTTTGTCGGCTTGAACCGTCCGGAGCGCGTAAGCCGGCAACATGCCGGCGCTCCGGGCTTATGGGCATGAAAGGTCCGCGCTAGTTGGCGAACAGCGAGGCGCTCAGCTTTGCTCCGGCAGGCATCTCGTGCTTGAAATCCTCTGTCTTCACCAGCTGGTTGATTTCGAGGTCTCGATAGGTCTCGGTCATCGTGCCCTTCATTTGCGCGAGCATGGGTTTCATGGTCTTCATGGAGGCCTTTGCTTGCGCCTTCTGTTCCGGGCTGAGATTGCCCAGCTTCTTAAGCCCCTCCTCCATTTGTCCGTCGCTCATGTCCGGCATCCTGGTCTTGCCTCCCAGTACTAGCTGCTTCTGTTTGACCAGGTAGTTGGTCTTGGTGATCCAGAGGATAACGCTCATCCCCATGGCATCTCCCTTCACGACGTAGCAGTCCTCGCCGTCCACGGTTTCATCCGCAGCCCGGCTCGGCTTCTGGACCAGGCTAAGCAGGCCGGATTTGCCACTAAAGAAGACACTGGGCAAGGTGCCGGCGGCGCCTCCGGAAACGCCGGTCGCCGACGCCAGCGCCATCTCCCGGCTGTCCATCCTAGTGTATTTCGTCTTGTCTATCGAAAGGTAGTCCCCCTCACCCGCGCACCAGGCGGCTCCCTTCATGGTTGCGGGGCCAACCGTGCTGTCCCATTCGACGCGGTAAAGGTTTGGGCGGCCTAGTTTGACCGAAAGCGTGCTCTCGGTTCGTATCGGTTTGCTCAAGGCCTGCTGCATGGCTTTAGAGTTCTTCGCGCCTCCGGGCATCTGGTTCATCCCCGGCAGATTCTTCGGCGCAACCTTCGACATGTCCATGACCGAAACGGCGGTGCCCGATGCGGTTAGATTGGTCAGGGATCCATATTGCTCGGCGACCTTCTGCATAATCTCCGTCACGGTCGGCCCTTGCGAATTGGCGATCCCGCGGTCCCCGGAATCATGGCGCCCGGTTACCTTTGCGTCCACCCTGCCGGTTGTCTGACCGTTCCCGTGCGATAGCACGCCCGAGAGCAGAACCCAGGCAACCGCCGCTACCCCCAATAAGCCCGCCGCGCTACCAACGAGGATCCACGCCGTCTTGGACTTCCTGCCGGCAGAGACCGTGCGCTGCACTGTGGGGGCCGCCGGTCCCGAGTGAGCCGGCGACACTGGGGGGGCCGCTATAACCGGGGGTGCCGCCACGGCGCCGGGAGCCTGTGGCACCAACATAATGTGTTGGCAGGCAGGACATTGGATCTGCCTCCCGGAATAGGCGTCGGTCGCCTGAAGCCGTTGCCCGCAAGTTGGGCACGGGAACTTGAATTCAATCATATATAGGCTGCTCTATCCTTGTCTTAAGCAAAACCCGTGGAACGTAACAGGTGCTCAACTTCGGATAGGTGCCGTGGGTTTGCCGCCGGGCCCGTCTCGACGCATGCAGGCCGTAAGGGCGCCATGAATTACACGTTTCATCTTAGCGCGACGCGTGCGCTCTCTGTGGCAGCCGCCTTACTCCGCCGCTTCGCACTCCGCCACCTTGTCGCAGTAAAACTCGTCGGTGAACATGCCTTCCCCGTAAAGGCGTTTGAGCTGCCGCAGCCGATACGCGACCTGTTGCTTGGTGAACTTAGGCTTGGGCGGGACCGAGTTCGAGGAGGCGAGGGCAACATTGGTGCCGCCCAGCGCATTCGTTCCGACAACCGGAGCTACCTTGGTTACAGTGTTGGACGCAGCCGGCGCCTTGGTCACGACTGCCGCTGGAGGACGCACGGGCGGGAGGCGTTTTGGCGACGGCTGGTCGCCGGGGTCGAAGACCACTGCCCGCAGGTCTTTTGCCGGCACAAGCTGCCGCCACAGGAAGGCCTGCATCCGATCTTCCGCCGGCACCGCTTCGCGGGCAACTTCCTGGTCGCCAATCTTCGAGCTGCCGACGACAGACAGCGTCACAGGTTCTTTGGTGGCCAGCAGGGTGGTCTTAATGTTCAGCCGCCCGACGGTCTGGGTGGCGGCAAGCGTAGTGGGCGGCGCGGAGAATCCGGGCGGTGGGTCTTTGAGGCTGAGCTTGATTGGGCCGGTGAAGCCGTCTTTGCGCATCACATAAACGGCGAGAGGCGCGCTGGAATTGGAGCGGATGCTGAGGCTGGACGGCACGACGCGTAACTCGAAATCAGGCTGCGGCGCGCTCAGCCGCAAGCGGTAACCGTACTCGTCGCCACCCTGCCGCGCGGTGTCGCCGATATGCACGTAATACGTTCCATCAGCGGGCAATTTGGTCATGAGGTAGGAATCAGCCTGGTGCGTATTGATGCCCGCGCCGAGGTCTTCCGTGTCGTCGTTGAAAGCCAGGAGCTTGCCGCTTCCATCGGTGAGCTTGAGCACGGAGTCCAGCGGCGAGTCGAGCCGGCGCGCCCGGACTTCCGCCACCACGGTGTCGCCGGCCTTGCCGGTGAACTCAAATACGTCCCAGTCGTCAGGCTTGCCAATGCGCCCGTTGATGATGACCGGGAGAGTGACTTTCTGGGCCGTGGCCTGGTCATTGTTGGGTTCCTGCTCCATGACTTCGGGCAGTGTGTCCAAGGCAAAGGGCACGCGATTGGAGACGAATCCCTTCCTGCCCGCGGTGAGCGAATGGACTCCCGGCCCGGCGTCGGCCGCTACCGGGGTCAGCTCTGTGCCCTCGAGATTCCAGCCCTTGATCTTCGGTATCGGCGGCCCGCCAACCGGCCCACCTAGAGGGAACATGCTGGTGATGAACGGCAACTCGCCCACGGTGATGCGATAGACGAAGTCTTCCCGCCCGCGGTAGAGGCTGTCGTGGATGGCGACCACGTATTCGCCGTCCCTGGGCACCTCATAGAAGATGGTCGGGTCGGGCTTGAACCGGTAACGGTCGTCGTAGGCGACCTCCTTGCCGTCGGCGTCGTAGAGCGCCAGAACCGGCTGGAACCAGCCTGGCACGGCGTCGGCGATGAAGGGCACGAGCTGCCGGCCCAGAACAGTCGCTACCAGGTGCTGGCCCTTAAGGGCCTGGAAGTGGTAGCGGTGGATTTCGCCGGAGGCAATCTGGCCATTGACCGTGCAGGGAATGGTGATTTGTTCCTGTTCATCTCCAAGCGGGCGCTTGCGCAGGGCGGATGACTCCTTGCCCAGCACCTGCTGCGTGGCCGTTAGCATTGGCTTCTTTGTTACTTCCGGCACCTGCCCCACATAGAACACCAGCGGGTTGGATACCCCGCGCGGTGTTACCAACCGGACTTCCCTCTCGCCCGGCTCGGCGTCGGGCGCGACGGTGACCTCGACCAGCACCAGCGAGGCGATGGCCGCAGAGGCCGGCGTGGGGACGTATTCGTATGTCCGCTTTTCGATCTTCTCCAGTAGGTTCCGCGCCGTTTCCTTCAGCGATTGCTCCGGAGTGATTTCCTTGGCCGTAGGGCTGTCCGTCGCCAAGTCCGACAACATGGACTCCTTGTCCATCTGTACCAGCATGGTGCGGTTCGAGGCTGACAGCGTTGTTCGTCTCAGCGCCGACGCCTGCTCATTGAGCAACTGCATCTCCAGGTTGTCGAGGCGCCGATAGTTGTCCGTAATCCTGGCGGCGACGCCCGTGCCGGTAACGAGCACCTCGCTGACGTCGTCCCAGCCTTGCCCCCCCAGGCGGATCTGGAAGGTGGTGCCTTGCTGCCCGCCGGCAGGATAGACGAAGCCGATATAGGGGCGGGGCTGGGCGAGGGTGGCGGCTGGGAGTCCCAGCAGGAGTAATAGTGCGACCTGGTGCCGGCAAATCCGAAGGCCGAAGGCCGAAGGCCGAAGCCCGAAGGCTCGAAGCATCCCGGTGGCTGGCTTCTTGAACATCAAGGCTTTGCTTTGTGAATGTGCTTCGGACTTCGGAGTTCGGTCTTCTTTCGGCCTTCGGATCTCGGGCTTCGGATTCCCGCCGCCTTCGGTTCAGGCCATGATTTCCTTCAATTGCCCGGCGGACTTCGCGCCTTCCTCGGCCGTGGGCAACACGCGGGCTTCGGCGCCCATGGGATGAGCGAGCTTGGCGCTGCTATCAATGCCGGCCAAAGTGTAGATGCTGCCGAGCAGGTCCACGGGATACACAGGCCGGTCTTTAACTTCTTCGCCTTTGGCGTCGGAGGCGCCGACGGTATGGCCGCCCTTAAACCCGCCCCCTGCGACCAGGGCGGTGAAGACTTCGCCATGATGGTTGCGGCCACCGTTCCAGGGCGGCTGCCAGTCCACCTTGGGCGTGCGGCCGAACTCGCCGCAGCACCAGACAATGGTGCTGTCGAGGAGGCCGTGGTCCTTCAAATCCTGCAGCAGCATCGCCAGGCCCTGGTCCAGTTGCGGGCACTGCCGGCGCATGGTCGCAAAGTGGTTGCTGTGCGTATCCCAGCCGCCGGGATAGTTAATCACGATGTAAGGGACACCGGCTTCGACCATCCGACGCGCCGCGAGGCAGCTTTGGCCGAAGGTGTGCCGCCCATACTTATTCCGGAGGTCGTCCTTCTCCTGCGTTAGGTCAAACACTCCCCTGGCCTGCCCCAGGATCAATTCATAGGCTTGCTTCCTGGCATCCGCCGAGACCGCCAACTGGTTGCTTCCGCCCATCGCCATGCCCATCGTATCCAGGTTGTCGCGCAAGACGCTCCGCGCCTTCTGCCGCTCGAACGTGATACCCTTGGCCACGACACCCTCGACCTCGAAGCGTGCCGCGTTCGGGTCGCCGCCGGTGGCGAATGGCTTGTAAAGCGGCCCCAGGAAACCTTCCTCGGAGAACCTTCCCTGTGGCTGGGTTAGCACCACGTAAGGCGGGATGAGCCCCTTGTAGTCCGTGCCCTTGAACAGCGCGAACACCGCGCCGATGCTCGGGTAGGCCAGGCGTTCGCCGGGCGCATGCGCAGTCTGCACAAGGTAAGCAGCCGTTTCATGCCCGTTGTTGCGATGGGTCATGCCGCGGATGAGGGAATACTTGTCAGCTTGCTTCGCGAGGCTCGGGAACAGCTCGCCGATTTGGATGCCGTCCACGTTGGTGGGTATCGCCTTCCGGAAGTCGCCCATGTAGTCGTAGCCGGAGTCGGGCTTCGGGTCCCAGGTATCGTTGTGCGACATACCGCCCCACAGAAAGATCTGGATGACGGACTTGGCCCTGGCTTTGATTAGTGTGCTCTCCGCACCCTGCGCTCCGGGCGTCGCAGACGCCGCAGGGGCGGGCGTTTGGGCGCCGAACAGCGAGCGGCCGCTGAAGAACAATCCTGCCGTGCTAAAGAAGCCGATGCGCAGGATGTCGCGCCTCGACATAGGCAGACTCAGGGTCATGCCCAATGAATCGGTGGTGGCCAGGATCCGCCGTGAATGGTCGCTTGTGCTCATAGTTCAGCCTTTAGTTCTTTAACATACCATCAGCCATTAGACAGCGCACGTCGCATTTAGTTCCGTGTCCGGGTTAGTGCCGATACATGAACTCCTCGCTATTGATCAGCGACCAGGCGACGTCCAGCCAGTCGTCCCGACGCTTCGGCCCGGTTGACTTGTCGGACGGCTTGGACCGTGGTCCCAGGCTGCCCAGAGCGCCCGGCCTGGGCGGCTGATTCGACTTGGCGACCGTATTCGAGGCCTGGACGATGGACTGCGGACTGCGGACTGTGGACTCCTTGGCCGGCGCTGCATTGGTCCCCGCCGGCTTGGCCGCTACTGAGTTGGTAGCTACCGAATTGGTCCCCCCGGCCTTGGCCGGCTGGGCTGGTGAAGGCGGCGGTGCTCCCTTGTAGCCCTGAATGGTCTTTAGCTCTTCTGCCGTAGGGAACCGTGACAGGATTGTCAGGTATAGCATCTCCGCCGTGTCAGCCGGCTTGCGCCCAGAATTGAAGAGCGCCTGGAGGTTGGGGCCTTGTTCCAGCTTGCGTTGGACCTCGGTCGAGTTGAGCAGGTAGAGCCACTGGGCCGGGGTTGGCTTGTTGTTGCGCTCGTTTTCCATGCCGGTGGCGCGCGCAGAGCGTCCGAAGAGCGCCAGGAACGGGCTGCTGATGCTGCCGTCGGCGATGGCCACCGCCGGCATGCCCTTGGGGATGTAGGTGAACGGCTCGGGGATGGGGCTGGTGTAAAGGTCCGACGAGCCGGCGACCTTGTTGATGGCGTCGCTCAACACCTCGGCATCCAGCCGGCGCAGCGGGTAGCTGGCGAAATTGGCCTCGGCCTCGGGGGTGGTGAAGCGGGGAAGCGATGAAAGCTGATATGTCTGGGAATTGAGGATCAGGCGGTAGAGGTTCTTTAGGTCGTAGTGGCCGGCGACCATTTCTTTCTCCAGGTAGGCCAGCAGAGCCGGGTTGCTCGGTGGGTTGTTGTCGCGAATATCATCCGGCTCGTGAATGATGCCCCGTCCCAGGAGCCAGGCCCAGACTCGGTTGACGATGCTGCGAGTAAACCAGGGGTTCTGCGGCGTGATCAACCAATCGGCGAACACCTCCCGCGGGTCACGGTCCGGCGACAGCTTCGCGCTCGTGCCATCCGGAAAGACCGCCTCTGAGGGCACGGCGTTCGTCTGCGCCGGGATGGACGCCGGCGAGGTGTAATTGGTAGGGTTTCCAATAGCGGCGATGGCGGCCCGCCCGGGAGCGGTATTCCCAGCCACTCTGCTGGAACCGAGCGGGTCCCAAAACACGTGCTCCTCTTTCCACTCGCCGGTCGGCTTGTAGCCAATCTTCGAGAAGAACGCGGTCATGCCGGCCAAACGGTTCGTCGGCCAGGTTTCGGCTCGCGCGCCCATGAAGGTCAGAGCCACGGCACGGGCGATGCCTTCGGGCGTGCGGTTCTGGATCGCCCGGTAGAAGTTGACGGGGCCAACGCGGAAATTGCTCCCGCTGGAGGTGAGCAGGTCGCGGGCGAATTTGTCATACGGCTTGTTGTCCGCGATGGACGACCGAACCCAGTGGTGATAAGCCTGTGCGGCGTTGGGCCAGAGATTCACGGGGAACTCCGCCTTGATGCGCAGCACGTCGCCCCATTTCATTGCCCAGTAGTCGGCGAACTCATCCCTGTCCAACAGGCTGTCAATCAGGAGGCGGCGCTTGTTATCCGTGTCCGGGTCCTGGATGAACTCCTTGGCCTCCTTCGCCGTGGGGAGGGTGCCGAGCACATCCAGGTAGGCGCGGCGGACGAAGACAGCATCGGAGCAAAGGACGGGCTGGATGTTCAATCGGGCCAACTGTGCGAACACGAGCTTATCCACCTGGCTGGTGGCTATCGGCGGGGTGGGGCTCTCAAAGACGTTCGTTCCGCGCTCTGGCGTCCCAGCGCCGCATGCCGCCGCTGCCAAAACCACTGCTGAAGCCAACAATATTCTCACGATGCTCGCTCCGGCCCGCTCGGAGGCCCGAGACGGGATGAAGTATCAGTTTGACGCCAATCGGGGTCAAGGAAATCGCAGCCAGGCGAATTGGCGTACGCCGTAGCGGCAGGCATCCTTGCCTGCCGTAGAGCCGGGCATCCTGCCCGGCGGAATGCCAAATGGCGTGGGCACCGCGAGATTCGGCCGTGCCGGGCGGCAAGATGCCGCCCTCTACCGCACGCAGGATGCCTGCTGCCACATGAGCGTCTGCCTGAGCATATTTCCGGGGAACCTTTTGACTGCTCGCGCATCATACTGTTTATAGACAACGATTAACACCAAACCGCATGTAATAAGACCAAAGGAAATGCCATGATCATAACCACGCACTGCAACTATATCCGATTACCCGCCATTGCCACGCGCGCCGGGGTTTTGCTCCTCGGCCTGCGGCTGGCGGCGCAAATTGCCACCACGGCCCTGGCGCAGGGCGAAATCGCCAACGGCACCGTCAGCGGCTCCGGCAGCGGCCCCTACACTTACGACCTGACCTTTGGCGCTGCCTCGAATTCTCTCTCGCCGGTCGGGAGCGTTTGGTATGCTTGGACGCCGTCGGGCTTTTATCTGCCCGGGAATCCGATCGCCGGCACCGCACATGCGCCGTCGGGATGGACGGCCAGCATTTTTGCCAACTCCATCCAGTTCTTCGCCAACTCCTCTGCGAGCGACATCCCGATAGGCAGCTCGCTTTCGGGGTTCAGCTACGAGGCCAACTTTTCACCGACAACACTGAGTACAACGCCGAATTCGGGCCTTTCAGTCGCCTATGCGGGCGGTATCGAGACTGACTCCGGCTATACCTTTACCGTTCAGACTGTAGTCGTGCCCGAGCCGTCCACGCTCACCCTGCTCGCGGCCGGCCTGGCTGCCTCGCTCCTGGCCGGTTGGCGAAAGCTTCGGCGTGTGTGATCCCGGCCTGCGGCGTCGGCATGAGATTGGCTGGCGAGGCCCGGTCGTGCTCGATTTGATCGTCTCGGACATGCCCGGCTCTCCGAACGCCACCTCCAGCTCCTCGAGGAATCGGTGCGCCTCGGCTGGCCCGTGCGGCGGACCAGCAACTAGCCTGAGCCAAACCGCGTCTATCTCCTGTCACATTTAGCCTTGAGCGAGGCCAGGCACACCGGTCAGCTCGCACTCAAAGGCATATTGGGGGAATATGCAGGCATTGAACAAGGAATAGGGCACGGAGTTCTGCCAGAGTTCGGTAGCCAAACGATCGGATTCCCCGTAACCGATCCAGTTGCGCAATCCTGATGCCCACTGCCCCTACTGCATCAAGCACCGCTGGGCGTGGTAAACCGAAAGACTTTATCTAAAGCTTATCGGAAACCCGCTTTCTTTCAAAGACCTCAATAAAAGATGGGGTGGCCGACGGGATTTGAACCCGCGACAGCCAGATCCACAATCTGGGGCTCTAACCGGGCTGAGCTACGGCCACCATCTGCGCACAGATTAGGTTTCCAAGCCCCGCCCGTCAAGCCGGCTGTGCACCCCAAATGGCTTTACCCGGGAAGCCTTTTCCATAAAGTGACGGCATGGTGACGCTCGAAGCCAGCAAACTGTTCTGCCAACTCAATCCGGCTGAGTTAAAAGCCTTGCGCCACATCGCCCGCGAGCAGCAATTCGCCGCGGGGAAGGAGATCTTCAAGGAGGGTGACAAAGGCGATGGGGTCTATGTGGTGAAGGAAGGGGACGTGGAAATCTCGGGCCTGGTCCGTCAGGACGTTAGGCTGGTGTTCTCGCACATCGGTCCTGGGGACGTGTTCGGCGAAATGGCTGTAATTGAGAATAAGCCGCGCTCGGCCTGTGCTGTAGCGAGGCATGACACCGTCGTGTATTTCATCCCGCGAGCCGAGATGGTGACGCTGGTCGAGCGTTCGCCCGCACTGGCGCTGGGACTGCTGCGGGAGATCAGCCGCCGGCTGCGCGAGTTCAACCGCCAATATCTGCGCGAGGTGCTGCAAGCCGAGCGCCTGGCCCTGGTGGGCCGCTTCGCCCGCTCCATTGTCCACGACCTGAAGAACCCGCTCAATATTATCGGCCTGACCGCCGAGCTGGCCGGGACCGAGCGGGCTCCGTTGGAAATGCGCCAGCAGGCACGCGACCGCATCCGCAAGCAAGTTGACCGGATCAGCGAGCTGATAAACGAGATCCTGGACTTCACCCAGGGTTCGCAGTCGGACTTTGTCCTCGCGCCGTGCGACTACGGCGCGTTCGTGCAGCAGCTTGTCGAGGAGTTGGCACCGGAAGTCAGCCTGAAGGCGGCGACGCTTCAATTGGAGAGCGCCCCGCCTGGGGTGGAGGTGCTGCTCCACCCAAAGCGAATGCGCCGAGTGTTTTACAACCTTGTCCACAACGCCACGGACGCCATGCCCGAGGGCGGCTTGATTCGCCTGCGCTTCCACGGAACTCCCACCGAAGTGGTAACGGAAATCGAAGACAGCGGAGGTGGCATAGCGCCGGAAATGGCCGGGCAGTTGTTCGAGGCCTTCGCCACCCACGGCAAGGCGCACGGCACCGGGCTGGGGCTCTCGATCTGCAAGCGGATCATCCAGGATCATCAGGGCTGGATCACGGCGCGCAACGAGTCAGGCCGCGGGGCAGTGTTCTCGTTCGGCCTGCCCCGATACGACCGGACAAAGGGCAAATGAGGCGCGCCGTTGCGGGAATCGCGCCAATCTGCTAGCCATTATTGAGCACTAGCCTGGTTATGAACCGCATCCGCCTTCTTCCGGAGCAAGTAGCGAATCAAATCGCCGCCGGCGAGGTGATTGAGCGACCTGCGAGCGTCGTGAAGGAGTTGGTCGAGAACTCGCTGGATGCGCAGGCAGCTCGCGTGTCGGTCGAAATCCAGGCAGGAGGGCGCAGCCTCATCCGCGTCACCGACGATGGGACGGGCATGAGCCGCGACGACGCGTTGCTCTGCCTGGAGCGCCATGCTACGAGCAAGATTCGCAAGGCGGAGGACCTGGCAGAGATCGGCACGATGGGCTTCCGCGGCGAGGCCATGCCCAGCATCGCCAGCGTAAGCCGCTTCACCCTGACAACCCTCGAGCGCACCAGTGATTCGCCCGAGGGCACGCAGATTGTTATCGCCGGCGGGAAGATTCTGGAGGTCAAGGCAGCGGGAATCTCGCCCGGCACAACGGTCGAGGTGCGGCAGCTCTTCTTTAATCTTCCAGCACGCCGCAAGTTTTTGCGGACCGAGGAAACCGAAGCTGCCCACGTTCAGCACTACCTGATGCTGGCGGCGCTGGCCTTTCCCGAGGTCGCCTTTTCCTTTCAGAAAGACGGACGTTTGGTCTGGCAACTGCCCGCAGTCAAAGCCGGCATCGAGCGTGCGGCGCGGCTTGCCGCCTTGAAGGAGCGCCTGCGCGCGCTCTACGGCCACGAACAAAAGCTCTTAGCAGTGGATTTCTCAGCCCAACTGGAGGGCGCCACGGCGCAGGATCAGGAAGAAGCTTCTCCCTCCCCGGCGCTGCGTCTTTGGGGCTTCATGGGCGGCCCGGGCGTCTCTCGCTCCACCCGCGAAGACCAGCACCTGTTCGTCAACCGCCGCCCAGTGGAGAATCGCGGGCTGAACTTCGCGCTGCTCGAAGGGTATCACACGGCCCTGATGAAAGGGCGTTACCCGGTCTGCTGCCTGTTCCTGGAAATCCATCCGGGTGAGGTGGACGTGAACATCCACCCGGCCAAGCGCGAGGTGAAGTTCCACCGCGAGGGGGAGGTGCGCCGGCTTGTCGCGCAAGCGGTCAGGCAAACGCTGCTGGACTTCCACGCCCCGCAGGCAAGCGAGCACAGCCACCCATCAGTGCCCGTCGGCAAAACTGTGCCAACCGGCGGACAACCGATCATGCAATCGGGTCAGCCGCAGGCGCCGGAGCAAACGCCCCTGCCGAATTTCCCCTCCGTGGCCGCTCAGCCGAAACCCACGTCTCAGCCAGTTCCAACACAAGCCCCTCCCCTGCCCTCTTTGCCCGCGCCGCCTCCAGTGACAGATTCGACGGCGCTCGCCGGACACGCGACGCGTATCGCGCAACACACCCCAGCCTCCCCGTCACCGGCGGCCAGCGCCCCTCCGCCACCCGACGTCCCTGTGCCGCTTCTGAAGGTCCCCCTGCGCTTGGTAGGGGTCATTGGCAGACTCTACGTTGTGCTGGAGTCAGATCGCGGGCTGGTCCTGCTCGACCAGCATGCGGCCCACGAGAGGATCCTGTTTGAGCAAATGCTCAGCCGGTTGGAGCGCAACGACCAGGCCCCTTCACAGCGGCTGCTGCTCCCGGAAACCGTGGAACTCTCCGCGCGGGATGCGAGCTTTCTGCGCGAACAATTACCGGTGCTCACGCGGCTAGGCGTCGGCTTGAGTGAGTTTGGCGAACGCACTTTCCTACTCGACGCGTTACCGCCGTTCGTGAAGGCCCCTGCCCCGCGTCAGTTTGTGCTCCAGCTTGTGGACGAACTCAAGGCTGCCGGTCAAGAGATCAACTCCCTGCGTCTGGGCGAACATACCGTGGCCAAGACTGTCTGCCGCCACGCCGTGAAAGCCAACGACCCCCTGGCCGGGCCGGAACTCGAAAGCCTCGTCGAGGACCTGCGCCACTGTGCCATGCCCTACACCTGCCCACATGGCCGCCCAACGCTCATTGAGATGAACTTCCGCGAGCTGGAGAAGAAGTTCGGGCGGACCGCGTGAGCAGAAAGGCCAAAGGCTAAAGGCTAAAGGCTAAAATGGGAGGCTCTGCTTTAGCCTTTAGAGTTTAGCCTTCAGCCTTCATGTTATCTCTGGACGCGCGCACTCCCGCCCTTGACCAGCGCCTCAACTTCCTTGAGCGAGGCCATCGATGTGTCCCCAGGAGTTGTCATCGCCAGCGCCCCGTGCGCGGCGCCATATTCCACCGCTTTCTGCGGGTCGTTAAAGGTCATGAGCCCATAAAGGAGCCCGCTGGCGAAGCTGTCCCCGCCGCCTACCCGGTCCAGAATCTCCAGGTTCTCGCGGTTAGGCGCCTCGTAGAACTTGCCGCCAGCCCAGCAAATCGCGCCCCAGTCATTGCGTGTGGCCGTTTTGACCGCCCGTAGCGTCGTGGCGACGACTTTGAAGTTGGGGTAGGCCTTCACCGCCTGAACGATCATTTGCTTGAAGGCCGTCACGTCAATCCGGGTAAGGTGCTCGTCGGCACCCTCCACCTGCAAACCGAGGCATGCCGTAAAGTCCTCCTCGTTGCCGAGCATCACATCCACGTGCCGGGCAATCTCCCGGTTGACCTCCTGCGCCCGCTTCTGACCACCGACGCTCTTCCACAGCGAGGGGCGATAGTTCAGATCGTAGGACACCACGACGCCGTGCTTCCGGGCAGCCTGCACCGCTTCCAACACCAACTCCGGTGTCGTGGGGCTCAGAGCGGCGAAAATACCCCCCGTGTGGAACCAGCGTGCGCCCAGCTTCCCAAAGATGTGGTCCCAATCAAAGTCGCCCGCCTTGAGCTGGCCGGCGGCACTGAGCCCGCGATCAGACACGCCTAACGCGCCCCTCACACCGAACCCCCGCTCAGTGAAGTTCAAGCCGTTGCGCACCGTGCGCCCCACGCCATCAAAGGGAACCCACTTGATCAGCTCGGTATCCACTCCCCCTTGCAGGATGAAGTCCTCCAGCAGCCGCCCGACGTCATTGTCAGCAAACGCGGTACAAACGGCGGTCTTGAGCCCAAAGCAGCGCCGCAAGCCGCGCGCGACATTGTACTCGCCGCCACCTTCCCAAACATTGAATTGGCGCGCCGTGCGGATACGCCCCTCGCCGGGGTCCAACCGCAGCATGATTTCCCCGAGCGCAATCAGGTCGTATTTGCCTGAGCCGGGGGCCTTAATAATAAGGGTGCCCAGAGTATTTGTAGGCATAGGTTAACGTCAGGCGAGAATGTGAGCGGAGGAGCCTGGTCGCTCAACTAATTTCTGCCGCCTGTAACAATCTTCCCCAGCACCACCGCCCGACGAGCGCCGGTCGCGTTAGGCACGTTGCCGGGCCGACCGCGCAGCGTTTCGTGGGCGAGGATAGCGAAGGCCAATGCTTCCTTAGCCCCGTTGGCAATGCCGAAATCTTCATGCGTCAACAGCTCTGCCGTGCCGAGGCGCGCGCCCAACATACGGCGGAGCACCGGATTCTTCGCGCCACCGCCACCGAGGATGATCTGCAATCGCCTGAGATCGCCCGCCGTGAGCTTCGGAAAGACGAAGCGCCGATACGCGAGGCAAATCGTCTCCGCCGTGTAGGCCGTGGCAGTCGCAACGAGGTCCTCGTCCCGAAGCCGCAGCCCCTTCGCAGCCGCCAGCATCCGCGCAACAAAGCCCTCGCCGAACTCCTCGCGCCCAGTCGTCTTGGGTGGACGGCGCATAAGGAAGGGATGCGACATCATCTCCGCCAGCAGCTTCTCGCAAACCCTGCCCCGGACCGCCAACCGTCCGCCACGGTCGAATGCCTGCCGGCCCTTGGTTGCCCGGCTTACCAACGCATCCATCACCATGTTGCCCGGCCCAGTGTCAAAGGCCATCACGTCCCCCAAATCCGTTCCGGCAGGCAGGAAAGTGAGGTTCCCGATGCCGCCGATGTTCTGCACGATGCGGGGCCGCGTGCGATTCGTGAACAGCGCCCAATCCGCATACGGCACCAGAGGCGCGCCCTGGCCGCCGGCCGCCATGTCGCGCACGCGGAAATCCGCGATCGTCGTGATGCCCGTTCGCTCGGCGATCACCGCCGCCTCCCCGATTTGCAAGGTGGAGGGCGTCCGCGCATTAGGCAAATGATGGATGGTCTGCCCATGAGAGCCGATGGCCGCTATGTCCTTAGGCTGAAGCCCTGCCTTGCGGATGCACGCCAGCGCCACACGGGCAAAGTGCTCCCCCAGCACAAAGTTCAGCTCGCAAATTCCAGCGACTCTCCCGTGCAGACAGACATCCAGAATCTCCCGACGCAGTTCCAGCGGAAACGACCGGTGCGCGTGCGCCACGACCCTGGCCCGCAATCCGCCCCTGCTGCCCGAAATCTCCGCCACCACCGCATCAATACCGTCCGCGGAAGTCCCCGACATCAGGCCGACAATAAGCTGCGGACTGTGTATTGCAGATCGTTGGAGTCGCACGAGCCGAGCGTAGAATAGCCGACGGAACGAAACAAGCCCCAGAGGCGACCAGCGGTTCCCGCCCCAGACATGAAGCGACTTAGATTGACTCTGCCATCCGCAACCCGGGCGAGTCTCACCGGAGCCACGCCGGACACTCGCAGGAGACACACCGTATATAGGGTTCAGCGGTTCCTGTCGTAAGCCACTCTCCTGCGCGGCCTTAATGAAAGCCTCCCGCCAGAAAAGACCTTCCCCGGCATTCTCCCCTTTTCATCCTGGCAAACCACTGTCGCCACGCTTCTTACCTGTTTGCAGGATGCCGCCAAATGCGTCTTTCCTAAGGTTTCGGCCAAAGAGCCCACGTACACAGGCCAGTGGGCAACCCCGAGCCATTTCAATTGACGAAAGGACATCGGATGGAAACGCACCCACGCGTCCCCGCTCCCCACCAGCCCACGGGGCACGTCTCAGCACCAGCAACGCCCTATCCCGTAGCGGCGGGCATCTTGCCTGCCGTAGAGCCGGGCATCCTGCCCGGCGGGAAAGCCTCAGCCACGCCGAGGCGCCCGCATATTGCCAGCTTACACCGCCCGAATGCTCTAAGCCGGCAACATGCCGGCGCTCCGGCCCGACCCGGACAATCGTTTGCAATTCCAACCGGCGTGTGCTGTACTAAGATACTGACGCGCTCAAGGCCAACTGCCCGTGTCAACAAATAGTCAAATACACTGAATATGGCACCGACGATTGAAGAAACCGCGATTGCCCGCAAAACACGGGAACTTTGCCAGACGATTCTGGACGAGCCGAGCCTCCAGGCCGTGCGCCAGCGCATTGACACCTTTATGGCGGACGACGCGGTCCGCGCCCAGTACGATGACCTAGTCAACAAAGGCCAGGCATTACAGCAGAAGCAGCAGATGTCCCAACCCCTGACGGGCGAGGAGATTTCGGAATTCGAGCAGCATCGCGACACGCTGCTTAAGAACCCAGTAGCGCGCGGCTTCCTCGATGCACAGCAGGAACTCCACCAAGTGCAGGAAGCCATCGTCAAGCATGTCAGCAAGACGCTCGAGCTGGGCCGCCTGCCCTCCGAAGAAGACCTGAGCGGCGGCTGTTGCGGGCACGAAGGCTGCGGCTGCGAGCATTGATCCGCAGCCGTCTCAGGAAAAGAACTCCCGCCCGCGCCAAATCTGAATCCAGCCGGTGTCAGAGTTCATCTCGACGAAAACGAATTCCTTGGCGGTCTTGCCACCGCCGATGTCGGCGTCGCGCCAGTAATCCCAATACTCGATTTTGGCAGGTGAGACCTTCCCGGGAGCGCCTTTGCCGTCCGCCGTTGTTTCCGCCACCACCAGGACTGCCGCCTCATAAGAATCCCGCAGCTCATTGATGCGCGAGTAGGACTCCTCAGCGCCAGTCTTATCCTCCGTGATCTTAAATATGCCCGTGGTGTCCTTGACCACGGCCAGGAAATCCTCCGAGAACTCGAACTCATCGTAGAGCCGCAGCAGCACGGAGTCGTTGGCGCCCGCCTGATTGGGCACCACGCGCACTCGCGCTGGCATGGCATCGTTCGCGTCCATGGACTTCGTATTAACGCCGCGCAGCACGTAGTCCGTGAAACGATACTCCTGGCCTCCGATGCGGCGGTTGTATTCCCTGATCTCGCCCACCGTGAAGTCGTAACCGGCATATTCCGGCCCATTGGAATACGCCACGGGCAGGGCTGAGCCGACGCGCAAGTCCAGGGGATTGGCGAAGGCGACCCCTGCTCCGTTACCGCTGCCGTGCACCCGGTCGCACAGCATCTCCCAGAGCGTCTTGCCCTTATTGTCAGTGTCCATATGCCTAACCGCTCTAGCCGCCCAGGATCGCCGCCACCACGCGGCCGACCACATAGCACAGCCCCAGAATGAATGAGCTGACCACGATCGCCAGTGCCACGTTGCCCTTGTTGAGCAGGTCGTCGAAGTCCAGCTTGGGCGTGAGCTTGTCGAAGGCGACATAGCCCACCACGATTAGGAGGATGGCCACGATGCCAAAGGCGACCGTGGATATGAGGTCCGTTAAGAGGTAATCAGGAAGGTGCATCTGCATAATGTGTGTTGTTGTGCTCCAGTCAGGTTGCGGTTTGCCAGCGTTTGAACCAAATCAGCCAAATAAAGAACCCTACAAAAGCCAGCGCCGTGGGGACGCCGAGAACCCAGAAAGCGATCACGCCCAGCATGGTCGGGCGATTGCTATAGGCCCTGCTCACATACTGGTCGGAATACATCAGGTCGTGGTCAAGGCCTGGCGGCGTGTAATTGGGGTCGCGGGGCGCTTGCTGCGCTTCGAGTTGTTCCACGCGCGCCTCCAACTGCTGGTCGGTCGCGATCAGCGCCTGATAGCGCGCCGGATCCATGTCGTAGCGATGGTGGTAAGCCCACCAGGCGCGGTCATCGAGCGAGCGGTCCAGCAGCCACCACCAGAACAGGCTGTTGTAAGGGTCGTTGTAGGTCACCCAGGGCCGTGAAGAGTAGGAGTTGAAGATGGTGTAAATCCTCACTGGCCGCGTCCTAATCACCTGGGTGTCCGGGATATAAATCGCGGGCCGGTGATAGTAACCGCCGCCGTACGATGCAATGGGCGGCGGCTTCACTCGATACGACGCCGCATCGCCGCCAGACGGCTGGGAATAGCTCGACGAGCCTGAACGCGCAGCCTGCGAATCCTTGAACTGCGAAAACTTCTCCCTGCTCGATTCTTCCTTCCTGGCATGCGCCGCCGCGGTGTCGAAAGCAAACGAAGAGCCGCCGGAGTCCGACACCCCGCTGCCTGAGGATCTGGATGCCCCGCCTGAGTGGCCGCCGCCGGAACCGGACGCAAAACTGAAGCTTGAGCCAGAGCTGTAACTCTTGCCCGAAGTATAGCTGTGCCGGCCCGAGTCGCTCCAGCTCGACCCTGAGCTGTAACTGTGCCCGCCCCCGGAGCTGAAGCCCTTGCCGCCCCCGCTGCTGCCGCCAAAACCCGAGCTGTGGGAGAAGCCGCTGCCCGAACTATGGAAAGAGCCGCCGCCCGAACTGAAGCTATGGCTCCCGGAGCTAAAACTATGGCTGCCCCCGAAGCTCGAACTGTGCGACGAATAACTGTGGCCGCCGCCGCTGCTGTAGCTCTTGGCCTCGCTACTGAAAGGCAGCCCAACCGCCAGCAACGCTGCTGTCAGCAGGCAACTCATTCTTTGCAGGAGACGCTTCATGTTCGGAACCAGGAGCAGAATGCCACCTCTTGGGGAAAAGCCTATTATTTTTTGCAGGCAGATTTATACTGCCAGAGGAAGCGCCCCTGGGCAGCCCCGACAGCCTCGCGCTACGCCACTGGCAATTCGCTTGGCGCTCGGGCCCTTTAATCATCGCCAACAACCTCGCGCCCGGTTTATTCTTCCGGCGTAACCGTCATAAACTAGTGACGCCGCCACCCATCAGCCCGCACGCGGAACTTGAAGAGCGCCTGCGGTTCGAGACGCTCATCGCTGATCTGTCGTCACAGTTCATCAACCTTCCACCCGGCGATGTGGACCGCGAGATCAGGGAGGCCCAACGGCGCATGTGCGACATACTCAACCTCGATCTTGCGGGGCTTTGGCAACGGTCGGATGAGGTCCGGGGTACTTTCGTGCTCACCCATTTGTACCGGCTCGAGCAGGGTCCACAACCTCCCGAACCGATGACCAGCCGGGAACATTTTCCCTGGCACGAGCAGCAAATGCTGGCCGGCCGCACCATTGCCGTTCGTTCGATGGAGGAGTTGCCGGCGGAGGCCGCCCGCGACCGGAAAGTCTATGAGCACTTCGGAATCAAGTCCGTGGTAGCAGTCCCGCTCACCGTCGGGGGCGGGCCACCCGTTGGCATTTTGGGTTTCAATACGACGCGGGCAGAGCGCGACTGGCCGGATCAGCTTGTCAGGCGGCTGCAGTTGGTGGCGCAGATATTTGCCAATGCGCTGGCTCGCAAACGCACCGACCAGGCCTTGCGCGAGAGCGAGCAACGTTTTCGCCTCCTGATTGAACAGGCGCCCGAGGCCATTCTTGTTATGGACCTCGACCACAATCGGCTGGTGGAAGCCAACGCCCAGGCGGAACGGCTGTTCGGGTGCAGTCGCCAGGACTTGCTGGCGGCCGGTCTGCAGCACTTCTACACGCCCGAGCAGCCCGACGGGCAGCCGCTTGCCGAAAGCGTGCCCGCCCACAATGAGCGCGCGCGACGCGGCGAGACGGTCCTCTTCGAACGCACGATCTGCAACGCCAGCGGCCAGCGGCTTCACTGCGAGGTGCGCTTGGTTCGGCTGCCGACAGCCGAGCGGAATCTGTTCCGCGCCAGCTTCGTTGACATCACCGAGCGCAAACGCGCCGAAGAGGCGTTTCGCGCGACCGAGGCGCGTCTGGCAGCAGGAAGTGACCTGGCCGGCCTCGGATATTACGAGGCCGACTATGGTGCGCGCACCTGCTTCCTGGACGACAGGTTTCGGGCGATCTGCGGTGTTCCCCCGGAGCTCCAACAGGGCCTCGCGGCAGTGCAGTTCTGGATGGAACATGTGCATCCCGACGACCGCCAACTGGTGTCGCAGGAGCGTGAGAAATTGCACGACGCCAAGGTTGATCGGATCTGCGCCGAGTATCGCTATCTGCATCCTTCAAATGGGCAGAGGTGGCTCCATCACTCCGCCCGCTTCGCTGGGCAGAGCGCTACCGGAGGCGGGATCCGCACTTACGGTGTGGTGCGCGATATCACGCCCCAAAAACAGGCGGAGGAGGCCCTCCTTAAATCCTACGCCGAGATCGAGCGGCTGAAAGATCACCTGCAGGCGGAAAGCGACTACCTGAAAGCTGAGATCAAGGTCACCCAGCCCCACGCGCAGGTCATAGGGCGGAGTGCTGCCATCCGAGAGGTCCTCAGCCAGGCCGAGCAGGTCGCCCCCACGGATTCCTCAGTGCTGATCTACGGGGAGACGGGCACCGGGAAGGAACTCGTTGCCCAAATCATCCACCGGCTTAGCTCCCGCGCCAGCCGGGTCATGGTCAAGGTGAACTGCGCGGCGCTGCCCTCCACACTGGTGGAGAGCGAGCTTTTCGGCCGGGAGAAGGGCGCTTTCACCGGCGCGCTCATGCGCCAGGTCGGGCGCTTCGAAGTGGCGGACGGTTCCACGATCTTCCTCGATGAGGTTGGCGAGCTATCCGTGGAGGTACAGGCCAAGCTCCTGCGCGTTCTGCAGGAAGGTCAGTTCGAACGCCTGGGGAGCCCCAGGACGATCAAGATCAACGTGCGCTTGATCGCCGCCACCAATCGCGACCTCGCCGAAGAAGTCCGAAAAGGACGCTTTCGCTCAGACCTTTACTACCGCCTTAACGTCTTTCCTATCCGTGTGCCGCCGTTGCGTGACCGGACCGAGGACATCCCCCTCCTGGTTTGGGCGGCCCTCGAAGAATTCTCCTTTCGCATGGGCAAACGCATTACCCAGGTGCCTCGCAAGACCATGGAGATGCTGCAACGCCATCCCTGGCTCGGCAACGTTCGCGAGCTCCGGAACGTCATCGAGCACAGCACCATCATTACCACCGGCGACACGCTCAAAGTGCCCATGCTGGAACAAGCCGCTACCGAGGAGCCCGGTGCTCAAACCCTCGCCGACTGCGAGCGCGACCACATTCTAAAGGCACTGGAGAAGACGGCTTGGCGCATCAAGGGGCCCAACGGCGCCGCCGCAGCGTTGGCCCTGAACCCCGCCACGCTCTACCACCGCATGCGGAAACTGGGTATCCCCAACCACCGCCAGAAGCAGGCCGCCACCTGATAGCACAATCGCCTATGTCCGAGCACATCCAGGCTTATTGCGCGATCCCGCCTTCCCGCCCCCTCCCTTCCTCGGCACCATCACAGAGCGGGCTACGGCGATGCCGGGGTGACTCCCGGGAGTGACTACGGTGTGTCTCCCATGGGGAGCGATCCCCATGGGAGACACACCGGCATATCGCCGGGACCACCCCATCGTCACACTGGCACTGCCCGTTGTGGGGGCTGTGATTCAACCAGTGAAGCAGAGGTTCGCATACGATCTAAAGGACCATATGCGGTCCCAACTCCATTGACCCTGCGCTTCCAGAGCGACTGATACTCTGGCACTTAAGGCCTTGTAGGAAAGTAGCTTAGATGGCGTTTCACCATCAATGTGACTCTCTGGCATAGATTACGCATGGCTGGTGATCCGTGCTCATTTCAAAACTCAGGCTCTTCCCTTCGGCCGAGCAGCGCCAACAAGTCTTGGCGACCTTGCGCTCGGTTCAAGGCCCGACCCAAGTCAAGCCGCATTGCCTGGCATCCCAGGTTTACGAGGAAAGCAGTCAGATGGAATCCGTCCTCTATCTCGAGGAATGGGCCTCCGAGCCGGAATTCCGCGAGCATGTGCGCTCAGAATTATACCGCCGCATCCTGGCAGCCATAGACCTTTCGAGCACGCCACCGGAACTCTGCTTCTACCAGATCTCTGCCGTACAGGGCCTTGATCTGGTTGAGCAGATACGGGAGGCCGGCGCGGGCCTTGCGGGCGCACACCGTGAGCACTGAAGACACTTTACCCAGGCGGCCGGGCCTGGTGTTCACCCAAACCGCCATCACCGCCGGTCCGATGATGAGCAACAATTGAACTGAAAGACGCAATTATGGCTAACCAAACAAAGAAAAGCGGAGATCCGACAGCCTGTTCTCCGGGGGATCTCTCAAAGACGAAAGTCAAAGAGACAACCTTTGAAAACACAAAAATGAAGACAGTAAAGGTGAACTGGAAGGAGGTGTGGTACACGAACTGCCCCCTCATTTCCGCCAGTAATGTGGACCAGGAGCTAGGCTGGACCAAAGAGGAGTACAAGAAGATCGGCATCAAGTACGCTTATTTCCGCTCTACCCCCGATAACGACTGGTACCCCCACTACGTCCACAACCTCGACAACCTCATCCGCTTCGGGGGCCTGTTCCCGCCCGTGCAGGTTCATGCTGACATCCGCCGAACCCGGCTCCTGGGAGTGACGCACGTACCGCGCGAGGGCGGCGTCCTGCTGGTTCGCGCCAAGGACGACATCTACCGAATGCAGGATCTGAAAGGCAAGAAGATCGGCCTCTCCAAGAGCCTGAATCGGATCAAGAACGATTGGTGGCGTATCCAGGAGCACCAGGGCATCGAGCTGATGCTCCGGATGAACGGCATGACCATGGACGACGTCCAGATCGTAGAGTTCCCCTACGCGGATGACTGGTACAACGATCCGAAGATGCTGACGCCCATCGAGAACCCATCTGAATGGCAGCTCAAGCGTGACCACAAGCACGACCTGGCCTTCCGTCCATTGGAGACCGCGCTGGAGAAGGGCGTCATTGATGCAATGTATAGCCAAAGCAAAGTCCTCAGTGTGCTCTCGGAGGCAACCGGCAAGTTCGCGGCGATCGAGGACTTGTCCAAGCGTCCGGACTGGCGCCTCCAGGTGGCCAACATCCCTGCGGCCATCACCTGCACCGACGCGATGGCCGAGAAGCATCCCGAGCTCGCGGTCGCGTTCATGAAAGGGATGATCAAAGTGGGCCGCTGGGCCAATGAATATAAGCACGCCGCGGCGGCGATCCTCGACAAGCAGACTTACTACCTGGACGTCGCGGATACGTACCGAGGCATCAAGGACGTGGATATGGTCCCCAACCTGTCGCCGCAGAACCTGGCCTCCGTCGAGATCGGCAAGAAGTTCATGCTGAAGCATGGCTATATCAAGAACGACTTCGATGTGAAGAAGTGGGCCGCGCCGGAGTTCCTTGAGCAGGCGGCGAAAGAACTGCTCGAAGAACAATGGAAGAAGGTAACCATCTCGAAGCTTCCCAGTGCGACCGAGCTGCTGAAGTCATCGCAGCGGGTCGGGTAGTGGGGAGAAAGCTCAACTGCCAAGGGCGCCCTCCCTGCGGGCAGGGCGCCCTCTTGGCGGCACGCCGCTGCAGGACAAACATCAAACTGAGGAACTGAGAATGACTGATCCAATAGCAAAGCTACCCGAAGGAAAGCAGACCACGCTGGGTCTCTACGTGACGGCGAAGGAAGCCTACGAAAAGTGGCAGGCCGAGCCGGAGAAAGTGAAGATCCTCGACGTGCGCACCCCCGAGGAATACCTCTTCGTCGGCCACCCGACCATGGCCTGGAAGATCCCCGTCGCCGTGCAGCTCTACGACTGGGACGCCGAGAAGAAGAAGTTCCCGATGAAGCCCCTGCTTGACTTCGTTTCCCGGGTCAGCGAGGTGGCCAAGCCTGACGACATGCTCCTGGTCATGTGCCGCTCCGGTGGACGCAGCGCCATCGCCGTGAACTTCCTCGCCAAAGCCGGGTTTAAGAACGCCTACAACATCACAGACGGCATGGAGGGCGATCCAGTCACTGACCCCAACAGCGTCTTTCAAGGGCAGCGGCTGGTGAACGGTTGGAAGAACTCGGGGTGCCCCTGGACCTACAAGCTCACGCCCGAGCATATGGTGCTGCCGAAGGCCAGTAATCAGTGACCAGTAATCAGTGATCAGTGACCGTACCCACAGCCTCATGAAAGAACTCGCCTTGAAGGTTTTTCGGCAGCCGCCCGATCGGCTCAACTGCGCCCAGTCCGTGCTGCATGCCTGGCGCGAAGTAGTCGGAGGTGCCGCGATCACGGTGGCCGAGCTAAAACCCTTTGGGGCTGGCCGGGCATCCGATGGGCTGTGCGGCGCTCTGTATGCCGCCTGCCTGCTTGCGCCCAGCCGGGAGGAAGAGTTGAAAGCCGCCTTTGCGGCGCGTTTAGGTTCGCTCTATTGCAAAGAAATACGCGCAGCCAAACAGCACCCTTGTGCCGATTGCGTCGCCCAGGCGGCGGAACTGCTCGGGGGCAAGCACTGACCGCTGGCACACGGGCGAGATGAACCATGCCGGCTTAGATACGATATGACTGACAACAAGGACACCCGCATACAACGACTCGGCTACCGTAAACCGGCGGATGTCCCGGAACCCGACCAACTCCTCCTCGTCGAGTACGTCTCCGAAGGGCGCGTGGCAATCATTACCCTCAACCGCCCCCATGCCGACAACGCTATCACCACCGAACTGGCGGCACAGCTCATCGAGGTCCTCGAGACCATCGCGGCCCGCACCTCCGTGCGTGTCGCCATCCTGACCGGAGCCGGTGACCGAGCCTTCTCCGTCGGCGGTGACCTGTACCAGCGCAAGAACATGACGAAGGAGCAGTGGCTGCGCCAGCGCCTGGTTTTCGACCGCCTGCTCTACACGGTGCGCCAATTGCGCCGACCGATCATCGCCGCAGTCCACGGGATGGCCTACGGTGGCGGCTGCGAGATCGCCACCAGCACGGACTTCATCATCGCCTCCGACGACGCCGTCTTTGGCCAGCCCGAAGCGATAGTCGGCTTGAGCGCAGGAGGCGGCGGGCCGATCTTCCTGCCCCGTGTCCTGCCCCCAGGAAAGGCCATGCAGGTGTTGTTGACGGGCGATCCGCTCACCGCTCAGGAGGCGCACCGGCTGGGCATGGTCAACGAACTCTACCCCAGGGCCGAACTTATGGCTGCGGTGCTCCGCATCGCCGAAAGGATCGCCAGCAATTCACCGACCGCGGTCCAGGCGGTCAAGCGCGCCCTTCAATTGGGACAGGGCGAGCCTGTGGAGCAGGCAGCAGCGATCATGATGGATGAGCACTGGCGCTCGGTCGTTCATCCCGACCGCGTCGAGGGCAGCCGGGCCTTCACCGAAGGCCGGGAGCCGACGTTTCCGGACCCTGAATTCTGAAGAGCCACCCCGTCGGCTAAGAGACCAATCAAAGCAACAACACACAAAAGTATGAGTGGCACCTACACAATGAATACGATGATCAAGGTGGATGAGAGTCTCTGCATCCACTGTGGCAGTTGCATCCGGGTTTGTCCCGGCGGCCTGATCACCAATGCCGATTTCCCCGTTCCCATCCCGAACGGGTGGGATTTGTGCATTGACTGCGGCCACTGCGTCGCGATTTGTCCGACCGCAGCCATGCATCAGCGTGCGATGGGGCCGGAGGATTGCGACCCGATTGACATTCATCTCATCCCGAAATGGGATCGGGTGCAGCAGTACCTGAAGATGCGGCGTTCCATTCGCGGCTATATCCAGAAACCCCTGGAAAAAGAAAAGGTCCTGCAGTTGTTGGACGTGGCCCGCTGGGCGCCTAACGGAGCGAATCGCCAGGTGGTGCGATGGCTCGTGATCAACGACTCGGCTCAGGTTCGCCGGGTCGCCGAGATGACCATTGACTGGATGAAAGTCGTGAAGGAGAAGAATCCTGCGCTCTACCAGGAAGCCAATTTGGAAGTGTTTGTCGAGGCCTGGGACGGCGGCAAGGACCGCATTTCCCGAGGGGCTCCGTGCGTCATCATCGCTTATGCAAAGAAGGATGAGCGCACAGCGCCGCCGGCGGCGATGATTGCCATCGCCTATGTTCAAGTGGCGGCAGCCGGGCTTGGTTTAGGGGCCACTTTTACCGGCAGCATCAATACCGCCGCTCAAGCCTACCCACCGCTGATCCAGTTGCTGGGACTCCCGGAAGGCCACGTGCCGTATGGAACGTTCGTGCTGGGTTACCCGGCGGAGCAGTTTCACCGGATTCCCATAAGAAAGCCTCTTGAGGTAACCTGGCGTTGAGAAGCCCAGACCCCAGAACCGCGATGCCAATCGGAAACTCCAACCATCAATCCCCAAGGGATTCTGGCCCAAAGCTACACTGGGCAGCGGCGCCGAAGGCCAGCAGCCCCAAAGAAGTTGCGGTGTGGCCAGGGCTGGACGCAACCCCGTTGGGGGAATGGCGCTTATCCTAAGGCCTAGAATTCACAGCCACAGATGCTTACAGACCTGACTAGAGTTAGAGTCCTTCGGCCCGCGTTCCTGAGCCAGAGCCCGCCATGCCCAATCTGGAACCAATCGCCGCCCCCATGCGACTCAGATCCGGAAGTTGCTGCGCCATGGGCACTTGCGCCTGCACACTCTGTTTCACCGGCACTGCACCATATCCCCTCCATATCCCCTCCAGACCCACACCGTAGGTTCAAATGTTATCTACGGTGTGGGTCTGGAGGGGCTATGGAGGGGATAGGGAGAGGCTGGGGCGGGCTGGTTCGTCAAAAAACGTGCCTGCTGGCTTCAATCGAGCTAACCAGACCCCGATTTGCTGGTGGAAAGACGAGTGAAATGACTCGCCCTGCTTCCAGACTTCGACCTTACGGGAGAGCCTGGTTCTGCTCTCACGGGTAAAGTTCACAACCAACTAATCGCAAATGTAGAAGGAATAATATGAAAGTAATCATTGTTGGTGGAGTAGCCGGTGGCGCCTCATGTGCGGCGCGTTTGCGCCGATTGGATGAAAAAGCCGAAATACTCATGGTGGAACGCGGGCCGTATGTTTCCTACGCGAATTGCGGACTGCCCTACCACATTGGGGGCGTCATTGAAAAGGAATCGAGCCTCCTGGTGGGGACCGAACAGATGTTTCGCGCCATGTTCGCGATTGATGCGCGCACGAACTGCGAGGCGATTGCCATCAATCCAAAGAAGAAGACCGTGGACCTGCGCGATGTGAAGACCGGCAAAGTCACGACCGAGTCCTACGACAAGCTCGTGCTGTCGCCCGGGGCGGCTTCGGTCCATCCGCCGCTGCCGGGCATTGACCTGCCGGGGATTTTCCATGTGCGGACTGTTCCCGACGCGAAGCAGATCCGCGAATGGATCGAGAAAGGCACGACGTTCCTCGCGGGGATGTTCAACTACTCGGGCATTCAGTTGGTCAAGCCAGTCACGCGCGCGGTAGTCGTCGGTGGCGGCTTCATCGGGCTTGAAACCGCCGAGAACCTGGTCCATCTCGGCTTCGACGTAACCCTGATCCAGAAGCCCAGTCACGTCTTGTCTCCGCTGGACCCTGAGATCGCGTGCCTCGTCCAGGGCCATATCATTAAGCATGGCGTCCGCGTGGTAGCCAATGACGGCGTCGTCGGATTCAAGCAGTTGGACGGCGGCGCCATCGAGGTCCAGACCAGCTCCGGCAAGGCGTTCCCCGCGGACATTGTGATCCTCGCGATTGGCGTGAAGCCGGACACTACGCTGGCCAAAGCGGCCGGCCTCACGATCGGCGAACGCGGCGGCATCCGTGTGGACGACCACACGCGCACGAGCGATCCGGATATCTTTGCCGTCGGTGATGCCATCGAGGTGAAGGACTACGTGACCGGGCAATGGAGTCTGATTGCGTTGGCAGGGCCGGCGAACCGGCAGGGCCGCATCGCGGCGGATGTCATCGCCGGGCGCAAGTCCCGTTACCGCGGCACCCAGGGCACTGCTATCATCGGGCTGTTTGGCGGCGCCGCCGCCTGGACCGGTGCCGGCGAGAACACACTCAAGAAACTTGGGGACCAGGACTACGAGAAGATCTACCTGTTCCCCAATTCGCACGCGGGTTACTACCCGGGCGCCAAGATGCTTGGGTTGAAGGTCCTCTTCCGCAAATCCGACGGACGTCTCCTCGGGGCGCAAGCACTGGGCGAGGACGGACCAGCGGTGGACAAGCGGATCAGCGCCTTGGCTATGGCCATCCAGATGAAGGCGACGATCTACGACCTCGAAGAAGCCGAGCTTTGCTACGCGCCCCAGTTCGGCAGCGCCCAAGATCCGGTCAACTTCGCCGGGATGGTTGCCGCCAATGTACTGCGCGGCGACATGCCGCTCAGTCATTGGGATTCGCTGGACGGCGCGTTCCTGCTCGACGTGCGCATGCCTGCGGAACTGGTCGTGGAGAACGTGCCGGGCGCGCTCAACATTCCACTCCCGCAACTACGCGCGCGTCTCGGCGAGCTGCCCCGCGACCGCGAGATTCACGTCATCTGCCGATCCGCGCAGCGCGCCTACTACGCGACGCGCATCCTCTTGCAGAACGGGTTCAAAGCCAAAAACATCTCCGGCGGCATGCTGTCGCGGGCGATGCGCTCACTTGCTGAATTGAAATGAAGGAAAGCACATTGTTGAATTCTGATCTGCTCACGGGTCTTGAGCCGAGAAGTCGGTGGCCTGGGCGCGGCAGCGTCGTGGAGTGCGGCAGTCCTCTGCCGCTTTCCATTCCCGCTGGCCTGTGCCAAAGCGCCAGTGGGCTGGCGCACTCCAAAACCTGACGGACGAGTGAGCGGTTCCTGAAAAGCCGAGAAAGAAGACGCCTGTTCTATGAATGATATTTGGATGCTCCTGTTCAAGGTTTCCCTGGCCATCTTCATGGCCGGCAGCCTGCTCGACATGGGCCTTCGGCTCAACTTGCCTGACGCCATTCGAGGACTTCGCGATATTCGCTTTGTAGTGCACAGCTTGTTGTGGAGCTTTGTTTTCTGCCCCGCCCTGGCCTATGCCATCACCCTCGTCATCCCCTTGGCGCGACCCTATGCGATCGGCCTGATCCTGCTGGGAATGGCGCCGTGTGCTCCGTTTGTCCCGATGCTGGCGGAAAAGGCCAAAGGCGACCTGGGCTACATCGCCGCCTTCATGCTTTTGGCCTCGGTCGGCACGGTTCTTTGCATGCCGGTCACCGTGCCGCTGCTGGCCAAGGGCCTCACGGCCAGCCCCTGGGCCATTGCCAAGCCGCTCCTGATCGTCGTCCTGCTGCCCATGGGGATCGGGGTAATCCTTCGCCGCAAGTCCGAGGCCCTCGCCTCGAAGCTGCAGCCCGCCGCGAAGAAACTAGCGGGGCTGGCCGGGCTGATCTGGGCGATTCTGTGCCTGATTATCTACGGCAAAGGACTGGTCGGGGTAGCGGGCGAACTAGCCGTCCTTTCCCAGTTCGTCTTCTTTGGGATCGTCTGCCTGGGCAGTTACTGGCTTGGCTTTGGCATGCCCCACGAGCAGAAGATCGTCCTCAGTATTGGGGTTACTACGCGGAACCTCGGGGCCTGTCTCACGCCGCTCCTTTCCGTGCCCGACATCGACCAGCGAGCTACCCTGATGATGGTCCTGGCGCTTCCCATCATGGTCCTCGTGGTGAAGCTGGGTGCAAGATGGTTTGTCCGCGCCGCCTCGGCACCGACCACTGATCACTGATCACTCGCCACTTCACAGTATGAAGATCATCGCCGCCTTTGGTTGCTCCTTTTGCAGAGGCGTTCGTGGTTTTGCCCGGCTGACTCCGCGCACTGCCATGCTCTTCCGCGCGGCGATTCTCCTGTTCCAACTCGGTTTGGCTTCCTGTTCCTCGATGAAGAGTTCTTTGCCCCCTCCCGCCACGGCCCAAGCCGTGGACCTCGACCGCTACACGGGCCGCTGGTTTGAGATCGCGCGTCTGCCAATGCGTTTTCAAAAAGCCGGCGAAGCAGCGGTGGCCGAGTATGGCGCCAATCCTGATGGCACGATCTCAGTGCACAACATCGCGATTCGCCCCGATGGTTCACAGCATGACATCCGTGGCTACGCGAAGGTTCTCAATCCTCCGGCAAACACCAAGCTCGCCGTGCGCTTCAGCACCTGGTTTGGACCGTTGATTCCCGTGCCGAAGGAAGGCAATTATTGGGTGCTCCATGTGGACGACGGCTATCAGGAAGCCATCGTTGGCACGCCAGACCGGAAGTATCTTTGGCTGCTTGCACGAACCGCCACGATTCCTGAACAGCGCTACGCGGGGCTTGTCGCCAAAGCTGAAGCCTTGGGTTTTGATGTATCGCGCTTGATTAAAGCTCCGCCGCGATAATCCGCCGAATCCCAGACTTAGCCATGAATAATTCCATCTTCGCCAAGATCCGCTGGCCCCGGCCGTTCGCGGGATTGCGGGGGATCACGCTGGCCGACGTCCCGCGGGAGGTCTCGGCGGGCGTCACGCTGGCCGCCCTGATGATCCCGCTGAACATCGGCTACGCGCAGGTGGCCGGCCTGCCCCCCGCGGCCGGTCTCTACGCGGCCATCATCCCGCTGGTGGTGTTTGCCCTGCTGGCCAGCTCGCGCCACCTGGTCACGAGCCCCGACGCTTCCATGGCCACCCTGGTCGGGGCCGCCCTCGTCGCCTTCGCCGCGCCCGGGGATCCGCTTCGCCTGCAGTATGCCCTGGCACTGGCCGTGGTCTGCGCGGTGCTGTTTTTCATATTCTGGATCTTCCGGCTGGCCTTCCTCGCCAACTTCCTCTCGCGCGCTGTGATGGCGGGGTTCATCACCGGGCTCGGCGTCGAGGTGTTCACCAACCAGGTCCGGAAGGTACTGGCTGCTCCCCACGTGGGCGACGCCACCTCGGGCTTGCTGGCGGGGGCGGAGCACCTCAAGGAGACCCTGGCGACCTCGGTGACGAACACCGAGGGTTACTTCGTCGAGGTCCTGGCCATGATCCACTCCATTCCGCACGCCAACCTCTACTCGGTGGCGGTCGGGGTGAGCGCCTTCCTGATCGTCCGGCTGATGAAACGCTACGCGCCAAAAGTCCCCGGAGCGCTGGTGGCGTTGGTGCTCCTGACGACCCTCGTCGCGATGCTCGACCTCCCGGCGAAGGGCGTCGCCGTGCTCGGCAACACGATCCCCTCGGGGCTCCCGGCGCTGACCCTGCCCACAATCCCTCTGGCCGACTACCTGCGGCTCCTGCCGGGCGCGCTGGCCATCGTGGCCATTCTCCTGTGCGAAGGCCTGCTGGTGGTCCGCAGCTACAGCAACAAGTACGGCTACAAGGCCGACGGCGACCAGATGTTGTTCGCTTACGGTGCGGCCAACCTGGCCGCCGCGTTCACCGGGTCTCTGCTCACGGGCAACAGCCCGTCCCGCTCGGCGGCGATGGATGCCGCCGGCTCGCGCAGCCAGTTGCCCAGCCTGGTGGCGGCCGGGACCATCACACTGGTGATGCTTTTCTTCACCAACCTCCTGGCGTACCTGCCCAATGCGGCCCTGGCCGGGATTGTCGCCAACGCCGTGCTGTCCCTGATCGAAGTCCACGAGTTCCGCGAGCTGTGGCGGATGCGCCGTTCGGAGTTCTGGATTGCCACGGTCTGCCTGCTGAGCGTGCTGGCCCTTGGCCCGTTGCGCGCCGTGGTCATCGCCTTTCTCATGTCCACGATAGACGTGATCCGGCGGGCGTCCCGTCCGGAGACCTCGGCGCTCCTGGAAGCGCCCGACGGCAGTCACTTCCTCCCCGTGGCAGACGGTAAGGCCTCCGGCTCCTCCGGCCTGATGGTCTATCGCTTTGGTGCTCCGCTCTACTTCGCCAATGCGACCCTGTTCCTGGACGACGTCGAGCGGCTGGTCACCCAGTCACCCACTCCCGTGCGCTGGTTCGTGCTGGATGCCCAGGCGATGGTTGACGTTGACACGACCGGCGCGGGGGTTCTTCGTCAGGCGATCACCCTGCTGAAGAAACAGAACATCACCTTCGCCGTCAGCCGCGCCGATCGGGCTTTCCGCTCGTGGCTCGAGCGGTACGACCTGATGGAACTGATTGACCCAGACCGATTCTACCCGACCAACCGGCACGCGGCTCAGGCGTTTCGCCAGTCTCCCGAAAGCGCGACTGCGGAATCTGACTCAAGCGCGGCGGAGAAGCGCGACGAAGGAGGCATCTGATGCCAAGCTCGACGACTGATTACCGATCACTGATTACCGATTACTCCCCCTCCCCATGAGCTGGATTCAACGCTACAAGCTACGGCATTACGTCCGGAATTCGATTTGGATCCTGCCGGTCTGCGGCATGGTGGCCGCGCTGGTGTTAGTTAACTGTCTGCACTGGATCGAGGAACGCGCCGGGTGGCAATCCAGCTTTGACCCAGCCGCTGCCTTGGCGTTATTCAGCACACTGGCCGGGTCTCTGCTCACCTTCATTGTATTCCTTTCTTCCAGCCTGTTGCTGGTAATGCAGTTGGCCAGCGCACAGCTTAGCCCGCGGATCATTGGGGTAGTGTTCCGGGACTACGTGACCCGGTTCGCCCTAACCCTGTTCAGCTTCACCTTCGCTTTTACCCTCTCCGTCCTCGTGCGAATCCACCGCTCGGTGCCTGGGATGACAGCGTATTTAGCCGGATACTTTTGCCTGCTCAGCATTGGCGCTTTCCTGTTTCTCATTGACCATGTGGGCAAGTTGATGCGCCCGAGCGGGGCCATGCGGGCCGTGGCCAGGATGGGGCGCAAGGAGATCCAAAGCGTGTATCCCCGGCGTCTTTCCGGGATGCAGCGCAGCCTGCCGGTTCCAAGCAACGCACTTGCCGGCGAGCCTGCCGGCAAGGTCTCCAGCCCGAAGGACGGGGTGCTCCTGGCCTTCGACCTCGAGGGGCTCGTCGCCCTGGCCCGGGAGGCGGAGTGCGTGGTCGAGTTGGTGCCCCAGGTGGGGGATTTCGTGGCGGCCGAAAGCCCGCTGTTCCGCATCTATGGGGGCAGAGGCGGGCCATTAGCCAGTGCGCTTTGTCAATCAGTCGCCTTGGGCCAGGAAAGGACGATAGAGCAGGACCCGGCTTTTGCCTTCCGGATCATCGTGGACATTGCTTCCAAGGGGCTTTCCCCGGCGATTAACGATCCGACCACCGCGGTCCTGGCGATTGACCAGATCCATCACCTCCTGCGCAGTGTGGCAGGCCGGCATCTGGATGAGGGACTGGTCCATGACGGGTCAGGCACGTTGAGGTTGGTGTATCGGACACCCGATTGGGAGGATTTCGTCTGCCTGGCAGTCACGGAAATCCGGCAGTTCGGCAGCACGAGCATCCAGGTGGCCCGCCGTCTCCGCGCCATGCTGGAGAACCTTGCTGAAGTTTTACCGCCTGAGCGCACGGCGCTCCTGCGAGATGAACTGAAGCTGTTACAGCGTTCAGCCGCGCGGTACTTTCCTGAGCCCGAAGACCAGGCCCTGGCGGACGTCAGCGATTTGCAGGGTGTGGGGGGAAAACAGTCATCAGTCATCAGTGATTAGTGATCAGTGACCAAATGAAAACCATGCTTGCCGCTCTCAGCCGGACCGCGACCGGTCCCTCGGTCGCAGCCGCCACCATTCACTCGCTCCCTGGAACACCACTGAGGACTGTTCACCGATCACTGGTTACTGACCACTCGCCCCTTGCCACTTGCTCCTCACCACTGATGACTGATCACCGATCACTGATCACCGGTCCCTTGCGCCCCGCCACCCGCCATTGGTCGCCGTTCACTGATTACCGTTCACTGATTACTGACCAACAGCCACAGGGCCTTCGCCACCTGCCACTACTTCTCAGCCTCTCCCTTCTCCTCACCGGCTGCACGCACCTGGGTCCTAGAACCGTTGCCGTGGACCGTTTCGACTACAGCACGGCCATAGCGGACTCGTGGAAACAGCAGACGCTCCTCAACATCGTCAAGCTGCGCTACATGGACCTGCCCGTCTTCATGGACGTGGCGTCCGTCGTCAGCGGCTATTCCATGCAAACGGGTGTCAGCGTCAACGGCACCCTTTCCTCCCAAAACGCGATCCAGGGTAACTACGCGTCCATCGGGGGCCAAGCCGTTTACACCGATCGGCCCACCATTACCTACGTGCCGATGACCGGGGAGAAGTTCCTGCACGGGCTCATCACGCCGATTGATCCGAAGAACATCTTCTTCATGCTCCAGGCCGGTTATGCGGCGGACTTCCTCCTTGGTCTGACCGTCGAGTCGCTCAACGGCGTGCGAAACCGCTCGACGACAGGCGGTGCGGTCCGGGAGGCGGACCCGGAGTTTATGCGTGCGCTGGACTTGCTGCGTGAAGTGCAGGCGGCCGGGGCGGTCGGAATGCGCGTCGAGGAGGACAAGGTCAAAGGCTCAACCGGCGTGGTGTTCTTCCGGCGTGACGACGTGCCCGTCGACATCGCTGAAAAGGGGGCGGAAGTCCGGCGATTGCTCAAGCTTCCTGCGGACCAGCAGAAGTTCGTACTCACGTATTCGCCGATGCGCGGGGCGGACAACCAACTGGCTGTCAACAGCCGCTCGATGCTGCAAATCATGCAAGCTTTCGCCAGCCACCTGGACGTGCCGCGGGCGCACCTGAAGGACCACAGCGCCACGCCTGGGCTTGAGAACTCGGCCCCGGAGAGCACGCGGACCCAAGTGCGGATTCACAGCGGCAAGGAGAAGCCGGCGGGCGCCTTTGCCGCCGTGCGTTACCGCGACTACTGGTTCTGGGTTGACGACGGCGACCTGAAAACGAAGCGGGCCCTCACTGCCGTGATGTTCTTCTTCACCCTGGCAGAAACCGGCACTGAAGAGAAACTGCCGTTGATCACCATCCCGGCGCAATGACCTGAAGCCCACGTGGCCAGTGATCATTATCTTCGCCAGCCTTAACGCCAACAAGCGGCACTGGTACCAGGCCGCGGAAGCCTTGGCCCGCGCCGACCGCGCCTGGCTTCAGCGTCTCATCACCAGGCGAGAGCGGCCGGAGAACTTCACGCGGGCCCTGGCCCGGAATTCGGAAGTCATCAAGATCGTCCTTGGGTTCTCCGACACGTCATGAGGCAGACAAATCAATGCTTTCCCTGCCGCCGAATTTTCCACTAACATTTCAAAGCATCACGACCTGGCCCGTGCCGGCTGGAGAAACCAAACACGAACACATCAACAGAAACCTACGAAAGCAACTACACTGAACTTAACAACATTGGCGCTGTTCTCAGCCGCCTTGCTGACCTTCACCTCCTGCTTGTCCACCTCCTCCAAACCGACAGTTGAGACGACTTCCGCCGCCTCAGTTCAGCAGGGTGTGCCGGGCGGGGTCGTGGTGGAGACTCACAAAATGACTGCCACGGTGACTGGCATTGACGCGGCTGGCCGCAAAGTTACGCTCGTCACCCCCAGCGGGGAGAAGACGACCGTAAAGTGCGGCCCGGGAGTGGTTAACTTCGATCAAATCCGCATCAGGGATCAACTCAAGGTCACGGTGATAGACCAGCTCGCGATATATATGGCCGCAGACGCCCCGGCCTCAAGCGACGGCGCCGCCGCGCTCGTGGCATTGGCTCCCAAGGGCGCCAAGCCGGGAGGCATCGTGGCCAACACGGTGCAGGTCACTGCCAAGGTCACCGCGATTGATCTCAAGCATCATAAAGCCACACTCCAATTCCTCGATGGCACCACTAAGACGCTCGCTGTCCGCAAAGATGTGGACCTGACTAAGCGCCAAGTGGGCGAGGAGGTGGTGATCCGCGCCACCGAAGCCCTGGCCATTTCGGTGGAGAAACCGTAGCCCGGAAATGCACGGGCCTTCGCCGCTTGGTGCCCCGAATTCCTGCGCGCTCAAACAAACTTCGGCGCAGCGGCGGCTTCAGTCCCCGCAACAGAAACGGCGTGGGTTTTACCCCACGCCGTTCTACCACTAACCCCCGAGCGTCCTCTACCCCATATCGTAGTAGAGGAAAAACTCATACGGGTGCGGCCGCAGCCGCAGGGCGTCATGCTCCTTGCGCTTGGTCGCGATCCACATCTCCAGGAAGTCCATCGTGAACACGTCGCCCTTGAGCAGGAACTCGTAGTCCTTCTCCAGGCAATCGAGGGCATCACGGCGGAGACCATGAATGGCTTCCGATTTCTGGGGGTGACCCTTGCGCAAGCTACTTTTCGGCTATGCCGAGCGCGGCTAGCTTTTGCTTCCACCCGGCGGTCTGGCCGGGCCGGTTCGTGGCTTCGTACAGTTGCACCAGGCGCTCAAGAGTCTCCCTCAGGCGCGGTTTGCCTTCGGGGGGGATGCTGACTTCGCGCTGCTTCATCCCTTCGTAGCCCGAGAGCAGCAAGGGTTCGGCTTCGGCGTATTTCTTCTGGCCCAGCAGAGCACCGCCCAACATGCTCCGGGCGTTGAACGTGCGCCAGTCGTCTGGGATTTCCCTTTCGCGGATGGCCAGGCACTCGCGGGCCGGTCCTTCAGCTTCGGCATACTTTCCCTCGACCAGCCGGTCTTTGGTCAGCTCGGCCAACGAACCGTGGTCTCGATAGGGAGACTTGTTCTCATAGAGCTTCAGCCGCGATGCCAGATCCTTCTTCTCGGGTTCACCTTGCGAAAGAGCGATCGCCTCCTGCTGAACGCTGATGGCCTTCGTGAACTGGCCTGTCTCCGCATACGCAGCGGCCAGCGTGCCCAGGTAACCGACCTGTTTTCGGCTGGTCGTCGTCACCGCCTTTTCGGCGAAAACGACGGCATTAGTTCCATCCCGCAAATCCGGGTCAGCGCTTGTTGCGAGGGACCAGGCGAGCGCGTTCAGGTCCGAAGCGCTGCCGTGTTCGCCGGCCTCCCGGTACATAGACTTGGCCTCGGCCAGTTTCCCACGCCGGCAGAGCAACTCGAGCAGGCGCACGTTCAGCGTGCCCAGGCGCTCGGCGAACACCGCTTCGTTCGGAAAGTCCACGCTGGCCTTCCGGTGGAGGGCAATGGCATGGCGATACTCGGCCTCGGCGGCATCGAGGCGGCCCGCGCCCTCCAACATGGCGGCCAGCATCCACGTGGTCCAGGCCTGTTCCTGCCGCATGAAAGGCTCGTGCGGGAAGTCCTGGCTCGCCTTTTCAAAGACTTGGAAGGCCTCCAGAAAAAGCTGCTCAGCCTCTGCGGGTTTTCGTCTATCCGCCAGCATCTGAGCGAGTTGCCACTGGAGATGGCCGAGTCTTGCGCGATCCTCGCTGCGCGAGGTATTCGGCCCGGCGGATTGCTGGCACACGCGTAGCGCCTCGCGCAGCGCAGCTTCGGCCTCGGCCGGTTTGTCTTGCGCGGCGAGGTTCTCCGCAAGGCTGCTCAAGGTCTCGGCCACGGAAGAATTGCCGTTGGTGAATGTGGCCCTTTGCTGGGCCAGCAGCGCGCGGCAAAACGCCTCGCCTTCCTTCAGCTTGTTTTCAGCCTTCAGCACCTCCAGGAGCGACCGAACCAAGCCTGTGTACGCGTCGCCGCCCTCTGCCTGGGACTTCGCGTAAGCCGCCAGCGCCTCTCGGTACACCTGTTCGGCTTCGGCCAGTTTTCCACTTTGGCGAAAGAAGTCGGCAAGATGCATCTTGATTGTGCCAAGCCGTCCGTTAAGCACGGTTTCGTTCGGAAAATCTACGATCGCCTTCTCATGCAGGGTGATCGCCCGACGATACTCTGCTTCGGCCGCGTCGCGGAGGTGCGCCCGTTGCAGCGTCTCCGCCAGGCTCCAGGTCGTATAGGCTTCCTCATGGCGGTACCAGAAGTTCGTGGGCGCACTCGCCTCCAATCCCGCATATAAGCCAATGGCCGCTCGGTACTCGCTCTGAGCCTCGGCAACACGGCCAAGTTGTTCAAGAACGTCTCCATGCATGCGCCGGCTCAAACCCTGCTCCAGCCGGAGGTTAGGCTCGGCAGGAAAATCACGAGCGGCCTGCTCGAAAACGCGCAGGGCCTCACGCAGGATTGGTTCGGTCTGGTCGCGGTGGCCGGTCTTAGCCAGCACATCGGCCAGCCGCCATTGGCTATGTCCTAAGTCTATGGCGTAGTCGCTGCGCTTGGGGTTATCTTGCGCCGACTGCTTGAACAGGGCTATGGCCTCCCGGCACCGCGCCTCAGCATCCGCCCATTTGCCTTGCTCGTAAAGGATGTCGGCCACCCGACGGAGCGACTTGGCCACATTGGGGGCTGCGGGACCCGAGAGGACGCGCTCCACGGCCAACTCCTCGCGAGCCACGCGCTCGGCCTCAGTGAGTTTGCCCTCCTCGCGGAGAATGTCGGCCAATTGGACCAGGGAATGGTCCACGGCACGACTCTCATTGCCCGTGAGCTTCTTCGCCCTAGCCAGCGCTTCACGGCTCAGTTCCTCAGCTTTCTGAAGCCTGCCCTGTCTGCGGGCGATGGCGGCCAGGCTGTCAAGGGAAGCCCCCGCATCCGTGCGGTCAGCTCCCGGTAGAGTCCTGTAGATCGTCAGGACCTCCTGGTACAGAGCTTCTGCGTCGTCCAGCTTGCCTTCAGCCTCAAGAACTTTACCGAGGTTATTGAGCGACTGAACCAGATCGGGATGCCCTCGCCCAAGCAGTTTCCTTCTCATTTGCAAAGCGTCGCGGAACGCACTTTCAGCCTCAGGCAGCTTGCCCTCCTGGCGAAGCACGTTTCCCAGACCGTTCAGCGCCCCGGCGAGCGATGGATGCTCGCTTCCCAGCAGCTTCTTGTCTGTTGCCAGGGCCTCTCGAAACATGGTTTCCGCCTCGACCAGCTTGCCCTGCCGCTGGAGCACTGCGGCGAGATCTCCGAGCGCCTCGGCCACGTCCAGATGCTCTTCCCCCAACAGTTTTCTTCGGATGCTCAGCGCCTCGCGGAGCATGACTTCCGCTCCCGCCAGGTCATGCTTGCTGTTGAGGACCGTTCCCAGAATCTTGAGCGAGTCGGCCACAGCCAGGTGTTCGCCACCCAAGGCCGCCCGCTCAATCGCCAGAGCATCACGCGCCAGGGTCTCGGCTTCGGCAAACTGGTTTTGCCGCCAAAGCACCATCGCCAGGTCCTTCATCGAAATGGCCAAACCCGCCTGCCCGCTTCCCGGGACTTGCTTTCGGAGCGCCACTGCCTGCCGCAGCATGGTCTTGGCCTGGTCAAGCTCACCGATGGCATAGTAGGCCTCGCCAATCGTGGTCTGCAGTTCAGCCTCCACGATGGGCTGATTTGTCAAATCTTTGCCCACGCGCTCAGCCGTGTTGTCGAGAATCTCATGCAGGAGCTTGGTGTCGCGGCCCAGCGCCACAGCAGGACCGACGCCCTTGAGCATGCCCTTCATGAATTGCGCCACCTGCGCGCTGCGGGCGGCTTCGGTTTCGGCCCTCTCCTCATCGCGTTGGGCCTCGAGACGCAGCTTGGCTTCGGTTGCCTGGGCCTCCTGCGCTGCTTCGCGCAAACGGCTTTGACCCCGCTCGGCCCGCGTCGCGCGGATCGCCTCCGCCGTGCTCACCACCACGCCGACCGCGAGCACCGTCATGAGCGCCGCCGCCGCCGCGAAGCCGAACTTGTGGCGCCGGACGGTCTTCTGAAACTCGTAGAGACGGCTGGGCGGACGGGCGACTACCGGCTCGCAGTTCAAATGCCGCTGGATGTCCCTCGCAAGCCCGTTGGCCGTCTCGTAGCGCCGAGCGCGGTCCTTCTCCAGCGCCTTCATCACAATCCAGTCCAGGTCGTCCCGAATCAGGCTGCCGAGCTTGGCTGGCTCGACTTGCCGCCGTTTGGCCACCTCGGTCAAATCGGCAGCGGTCAAAGTGCTCAGACGGGTCGAGGGCCGCTCCGGTTCCTCTTCGCGGATGATTCGTCGAATCTCGTCCAAGCCGGCTTGCATCAAGGCTTTCGAGTCGAATGGCGTCTGGCCCGTCAGCAATTCATAGAGCAGCACGCCCAGGCTGTAGATGTCGCTGCGTGTGTCAATGTCCAGGCCGCTTAGCTTGGCCTGCTCGGGACTCATGTAGGCCGGCGTGCCAATGAACTGCTCGAACGCCGTAAACAGCGTCTTGTCCGTGAGCCGCTGATCGGTGGTGGCCTTGGCGATGCCAAAATCTATGATCTTGGGCACCGGCACCCCATCATGGTCGGCCACCAGGATATTCGAGGGCTTGATGTCGCGGTGAATGATCCCCTTTTGGTGCGCATGCTGGATGGCCTGGCAAACCTGGATGAACAGCTTGAGCCGGTCTTGCGTGGAAACTTGGTTCTCGTCGCAGAAGTCGGTGATCTTGATGCCGCGGACCAGCTCCATGACGAAGAAGGGCCGGCCCGTATCGGTCGCGCCGGCATCGAACACTTTGGCAATGTTCGGATGGTCCATGAGGGCCAGCGCCTGCCGCTCCGCCTCGAACCGGGCCACGACCTGTTTCGTGTCCATGCCCAGCTTGATGACCTTAAGGGCCACCCGGCGGCGGACCGGCTCCTCTTGCTCGGCCATATAGACCACCCCACAGCCGCCTTCGCCGATTTGCTGAAGCAGCTTGTAGCGGCCAATGTGGTCGCCGGCCTTTTCGGCGGGAGGGCTGGAGAGGCCGGAGAGGCGCACGGTCGCGCCCGGGTCCTCGGCCCCTATTGGAGACTCCCGGGCTCCGGGCGGCGGGGTTTCGAGGAACCCGCCTGCCGCTTCATGATCACGGAGCAAGGCCTCCAGACGCAGGCGTAGCGCCGGATCATCGGCACAGGCCTCGTCAAGGTAAGCGCCGCGCTGGCCGGCGGGCAACTCCAGCGCCGCGCTAAAAAGGGCCACTTCACGGTTGGGCGGCGTGTTCATGGGCGGTTGAATACTTCACAATACGATGAATGCCAGAGCCCGCAACTGAGCCGGGCAGCCATTTTCGGCGGTTGCAGTCGCACGGCGCGAAGAGCCTTGGCCCTGTGGCTTTGTTCCACAGGGCCAGGGCCTGAAAAGCTGCCGCAGCCAGGCGCGAAACTGAGCACGAAGGACTGCATTGTCAGCCTTGACCTATTCTCGGTCGTCTCACTCCGCGTTACTGGCCAGCTCCGTCATGCTAACCGTCTCGTTGCGGGTCACCTTTGCGGCTCACCGTCGCGGGTCACCGTGATCTCCCAGGTGACGTCGTTTTTGGCATAGGGCGCGCTGAGAGGGCCGACCACTCCGATAATGTGGATCGTGTGTTTGCCTGGCGAAAGCGGGGCGACCATTACATACACGCCATCGGCCACCGCCGGATAGATGGTGAAGTCCCCCGGAATGCAGGATGCAGCTGCACCAAAGGCCGCTGCCAACATATTGTCCTGTTCCGCCGTGGTGTAGCTGAAGGGCGGAGACACCACGTGATAGATCGTGTTGGTCGGGTCCTCCATACCGGCGACCGCGACTCCATCAATCGTGCACGAGGTCTCGGTGACGAGGCTCCACGTTTCCTCGTCAAACGCCGCCAGTTGATCCGCCGTAAACGTGGTGAACGCGGATAAGGGGCAATTGCCATTATCCTGCCACACGGAGAAAGGCGAGAAAAACAGCGGGGTGCCCTCGGGAACGATGACGTGGTTGGTTACCGGGCCGGAGACCATCAAGGCCCCGATTGTAATTGGGCCCGGAAACCGCACGCGGCTGGCAGGTCCTCTGCAAATGCCCGGACTACCCAACGATTCCAGGTGATTCGTGGATTGCCCCAGTGCAAACTGCCACCATTTGGCCGACCATTCCTGGTAACTGTATCCGTAAGGCAGTGACGACGGCGGGAGGACCTGTCCCGACGAGGTCGAGGCCGCAGCCACCAGCAGCAGGAGAGCCGCCAAAGCCGGCCCGCAGCCGCCGGGCCGGCGTATTACGTTTATTAGTGTGCTTTGATTCTTCATTGTTTGTTCTTTCTCTTTAGGCGCAGGGCGCCTGGTTTTAGTTTTCAAGGGGCGGACGGATTTGCCCGCCCAGAGACAAGGCGAGATTTGGCGGGCAAAGCGGCAAACTATTTCAAGAAGACTACGCCGGCGGTTTGGGGCCGCATGGCGGCGGGGAAATCAACCGGAAAGAAACGCAGTCGAATTAACGCAAAGACGCAAGAGGGCCATCTCGGCGCCTGGGCCTTTCCAGCCAGAGCGGGAACGCGCGGATGACTTTGAAGGCTTTCATCGGGTGTTGTGGGTTGACTTATGGGGGGTTTTACCTCTCTATCCCTATCGTAGCGCTACCGCTCCGCTAGCAGCCAAAACCGCCTTGGGTCCGCCAAGCCCTGCACCAGCCAGTGCATAGACAGGTACGAGACAGGTACGAGACAGCACTAGGCTTAATAGAAATTGTATTAAGCTATGTGCTGTCTCGTACGTGTCTCGTACCTGTCTCTGACCTGGCGCCTGGCGGATGGGCGGGGGTTGGTGGCGGTGCCGACGGGGTCGGCATCAGGCGTCGGTGAAAGCGGCAACGAGTTTGCAGGACAGTCGTTTGCCGCTGAGGGCTTGGTTGCGGGCGAGGGAGCACGTTACCAGCCAGAAAAAGGGCACTCCCTCCACGGCCTTGCTGCAGCGCATCCCCGCGCCGCCACACCTTAGCCCCGCGCTATACACACCGTAGCACCTCTGATCCCGGATCAGAGGTGCTACGGTGTGGTAACGGAGGGGAGCCGAAGGAGCTGGGGTGGGGATGTCAGCTCAAAAGCCAGACCTTTAGCGGAAACTGGGTTAATCAGACCCGGCTGAGCGGGTGGTAGGGCGACACCTTGAGTCCTGTCTCGGTTACCAACCCCCCACTCCAGATTACGGCTTTTCGTAAGAACCCGGTTTTGTTGGGCCTTATCTAAGCGCCATTCCGCTCAGAGTGCAGTTAGTAAACGCCATCGTGCCAAGATTATAAATGCCGCCCCCGCTTCCACGAAGTCCCCCGGCGCCTCCGACTGATGTGTTGCAGCTACAGCCAAGGTTAGGGAGACCGGGTCCCCCATCGCCTCCAGAGCCAGCTTGGTTGCCGCTGAAGGTGCAGTTTATAGGCGATAATTGGACACGGTAGAAACGCCGGGGGTTGGCGGGGGACTGCGCATCGGAGAAATAGAACAGCCCGCTGACGAGCAGATTGGTTTGCGGCGGAATCCAGGTTTGCAGGTCCGTGCTGGCCTGAATGACCACGTTGGAGCCGGACGGGCCGATCACGTTGAAACCAAACGCTCCGTTTGAGAAGCCAAACGCCGCATTGGTGCTGATGATGGCAAGGGAACCCGGCAGGTAGGCCATGGCGGCGTAGGCCGATAAATTGGTGCCCGCCGTCGTGAAATAGCCGCCCGCGAACAACGTGCCGCCCGAGACCGCTGGCAACCTGCGGCCTCGGGAGGGCGAGCGTCCCCGCGAGCCCCAGCACTTCGGCGAAATCAGGGCTCGCGAACACGCTCGCCCTCCCGGTTCCCAAGACCGGCGCATTGTATCGGATAATGCGATAGGATTCGGCCAATTACTCAGGCGGGCCAGGACCACCCCGTAGCGGTGCCGGGGGTGGCTGGCTATTTGTGCCCCGGAACCGGTTGGTTTCAGAGACCGCGGGATGCGCGCTTTGGAAACTGGCTGCGCCGCCACATTCCATTCATCCTGACTGGATCCTTCGGCGATGTTTAACGCGCACGCGTTCAAAAGTGCTCAAGGGCAAGGCGTGAAAAGCTGAGTCCCCTTCACACAACGAAAGCCAAGGTCGGTTGGGAAATACGACGCGCCGTAGTAATCACGATGGGCGCACCGGCTGTTGTAAGCGTAGAGGCCCCACGACCCGCCCCGTATCACACGGGGGCCGGGGGGGCTCCCAAACGAGGTGTTCCCATACAATGGCCCATGGGGATCAGTTCCTCCCTGATAGGGAATATCCATGTAATCCCAGCACCATTGCCGCACGTTGCCAGCCATGTCGTAAAGGCCATATCCGTTCGCGGCAAAAGATCCCACCGGACTTGTGTAGGGATTGCTTGTCACAGGGGGGCCTCCGGTCGCGTAGGTTTGGTTATAGCCGTTCGGGCCCAAATCGTAGCTGTATTGGCTGGTGTATCCTACGTAGTTGGCCTGGCTTTCGGATATCGTGTCGGTACTTGTCCATGGGAACCGATGACCAGCCGCCCCGCCCCGCGCTGCCTTCTCCCACTCCGCTTCCGTCGGCAAGCGGTACCCATTAGCCGACCAATTCGGATAGATGGCATCCACATCCCCAAGCATATAAACCTGGTGGAACTGCTGATCCGTGTAGTACACCGGCGTGAGGCCCCCCATCTGGGACCGTGCATTACACCACTTCACCGCGTTATACCATTGCACCGACTGCACCGGATGATTCGGCCCCTTGCCCATTTCGCCCAAGTTAATATCGCTACCCCATCCGTGGTTGGCGGCCCAATTAAAGACCGACTGCCATTGACTCCAGGTCACAAGATTCTGGTCCATGTAGAACGCCGAGACATACACGCTGACCGTTGGGACGCCATACGGTTCGCCATCCAGCGTATCCCCCATGGTGAAGGAGCCGGCGGGAATGAGCACCATGCCCGCAAGCGGGTCGGGGAAGGTGGTGAAATTGGTAATCCCACCATAGGTGACCAAGCCATTAACATTGGAAGCGACGATTTGGTAGTAGTAGGTGGTGTTCGGGGTAAGCGTGGCGAGCGCGTACACTTCGCCCAGCGTCGTGCTCCCGTTGCCAACGTCCGCCCCGCCGAGCCGTGTGGAGGGAGGGGTGGTGGTGCCCCACAGCCAATAGGCGTAGGTGTCCGTTCCGTTGGGATTGACGAGCCCGTTCAAAAGCGCGTAAGTGTCGGTTATGCAACTGGCGCCGAGGGTCTGGACAGTGGGAGGCACTTCACAGGAGCTGGTGGTGAACACGGCGTCCGCGCCATTGGTGGCCCCGCCGGTGTTGTACGCGGCAATGCGGAAGTAATACCTCTGGTTCGCGGCTAGGCCCGTCAGGGTGGCGCTGAAAGGGGTCTGCGAGCCGCCGCCGACAACCACTGGGGTCGTGTCCGTCCAAGTGCTCTGGTCAATGCTCCACTCGAAATAGGCGGCGGTGGTGGGGTCGCCGTTGCCGTTGACGAACCCGTTTACGACGGCATTACTGCACGTTACCGAGGTGGCATTGCTGGTCGTAACGCTGGGGGGTGCCTGCGGCCCTGCTTCGGTGGTGAAGCTGAGGACCTGCCCTTGGCCGGCCCCGCCGCTGTTGTACGCCGTAACGAGGTAGTTATAGGTGGTGTTCGGAGTCAGCCCGGTGAGGTTCGTCTGGAAGCTGTGGCTGGAGCTGTCGCTGCCGGCAGGGAACGTGAGCGAAATGGCTGCGCCGCCCGCAGTGTAGTAAACGAACGAGCCGGTGGTGGGCGCACCCATGGGGTTGATAGTCCCGTTGATGGTCTCGCTGGTGGCGGACACGGGAGTGGCCAAGCCGGTGGTGACGGAGGGGGGTGGCTGCTGGAAGGGGGCCGAAGTCATGAACACCACGTCGTTCCCCAGGACCTCGTCCGGTCCGCCGTTCTCAGCGACAATGCGGTAATGGTAGGTCGTGTTCGGAGTCAGGTTGGTGAGCGCGTAGGATTCGTAAGCCGCCTGATAGTTGGGGTCACTGTCGTAGAATGCATTGAGGTGGCTGTCGTTTCCGTAGTTCGTAGTAGTGCCCCACTCAAAATCGCCGACAGCTGCCGAGCCGTTGGGAGTGACGCTCCCTTGTAACAACGCCGTGGTGGCGGTGACATTGCTGGCAGCAAGCGTCTGGACCGATGCATCCGGCAGGGGGGCGCTGGTGGTAAAGGTGAGGTCTCCTCCAGAGACGATGCCATCGCTGTTGGAGCCGAAGAGTTGGAAATGATACATGGTCGCCGGCGCCAACTCTATAATCAATTCCTGCACGAGTACAGGAGTGGTGTTGGATCCGCTAACCACAGACGCATACTGCAAATTCGGTGGGTTGTTATAAGTGTAACTGACAGCAAGACCCCATTCGAACCACCAGGTCGTATTGAGGCCGTTGGGCTGGACAGTGCCGTTTAGGAAAGCGACGGTGGGGTTGATGTCGCTGGCCTGCGCCGTGATTACGGACGGAGGCCCCGTCACGACGACGGGATTGGAAATGAGCAGGAAGAACGCCTGCGGGTTGCTGATTTGGAAATCGGCGAGGTTCACGACCAGATTGTTTCCATCTCCGCTCAGGCCCGGCACCGCGGGAAACGGCTGCCACGGGAGGGGTGTCGGTAAGCTGGCGGTCCACTGGAGGGAATATGCGGCATCGGCCACGGGCCAGAAGACGGTGACACCGGTGCTATCGTTGGTAATTCCCAGAGTCGGGACCTGAGCGCCCACTGGCGAGACCAGGAAGGGCAGGATTGTGAGTGCGAGTCCCGCGAGCAGGCGGGAGTTCCTGAAGGTACTTACTTGTGTTTTCATAGCTTTGTTGATCCTTTGGCTGCGGTCAATTGACGTATCGTTCGGTGTCCCGGCATCGCCAGCGCAGACACAAAGGGGCCGTATTCATCGCCACCTGACATCCCCGAACCGAGGGCGGGCCAACTGCTCCCCCGTTCCATTGCGCGATGTAATTGGCAATGGTGTTACCGGCTATAGTGAATTCTCCACCGATATAAAGATTGCCCGAACCATCTCTCACCGCCGCGTGAACCGTTCCGTTTGCACCGGGAAAGCCGCCCATGCTGACCCAGTCGGCATCGCTGAACGTCGGATCAATCCGCAGCGGATACACCGCCTCCGCATCATTCATCATCACGGCCAGAGCCGGAGCGCGGCTGTCCCCAGCCGCAGCAGCCCGTAGAAGGTGAGGTGCCCGTAAACTCGATTCCGCAGACCAGTTCGCACCTGCTGCGGCTGGGGACAGCCGCGCTCCGGCTTCGACCGCCTCCATCCGGGCCGGCAACTCTTTGCCCGTGGCCTCCGTCACGCTCAGGCGGCTGTAAGCAATCTTCCGCCTGGATTTTTCCAGCACTAGCCGCGCGCCATTCGCCGCCGGTTCAACCTGCGCGCCGTTCACGGCCAGTTTCACCACCAACTCGCCTGCCGGCGGACTGGCAGGCGCTTGTTCCACGATGAAATCCTGCCGCACACCGTCCATGCTCACGGAGTATTCTTCCGTCAACCCGGGGCGGCTGAAGCGCGCCGTCTGGCCCTCGATGGACACGGTGCCCGTGTCGGGAAGAGCGTGAGAGCCTGGGAGCGTCGGAGCGTGGAGCGATGGTTCGACGCTCTGACGCTCTGACGCTCCACGCTCCCCCACCCGCCCCACCGCCATCGCCGTCACCCGGAAGCGGTCGCTCACCGTGTTGCTGACGGTCGAGGTCAACCACAAGCCTTCGGGCGTGGCCTCGCCATCGAGCCGCTGGAATACGCAGTGCAAGCGAGCGCCGGATTCGGTGGGCGTCACGGCCAGCCCGTCGCCCTGGTAATTCGCGCCGGCCTTGGCGCCGATTTGGTTCCACGGGATGGCACTGGTGGTGTTGGTGGCAGCCAGACCGGCGGCCTGCGTCACATCCATGGCCGGCAAACCGGCCAGGAGGATTAGGACGGGGAAACGACTGGCGCGCGAATGCGCCGCCAGATTTCGGGAATGGTTCAGATCAAACATAATAGTGCCTTTAAGCTAACGTTCATTTTCAGTGCGTGGGCTGATTGGCCCACCCAGAGACAAGGCGAGATTTGGCCGCCAAAGCGGCAAACTATTTCAAGAAAACTGCGCGGGCGTGTTGTCCCCTCTTTTCGGAACCGCTAATCTGCAACCGCTAATCTACGCTAATACACGCTAATCAAAGGAATGTTATGAAAGCTGAGATCTACAAAGATGAAGGATATCGGTTTCCTAGCACTTCGGCCACAAAGGCACGCTTGAATGGAAGCGATTCATCCTCTCAGAGTTGATTGGGCAAACCCCTCAAACGCTAATCCACGCTAATGAACGCTCAGCAGGTCTGCCATCAGCGAAGATTAGCGAAGATTAGCGGTTCAACGGACCGTGATTTCGTGATAGAGCCAGGTCCGGGCATGAGCCCAGTAATTCCTGGCCGTGCGCGGTGAGATGTCCAGCAGGGAGGCGGCTTCTTCGGTGGTCAAGCCGACGAAATACCGCAGCTTTACCAATTGTGCCTCGATCGGGTCTTGAGCGGCGAGCTTATCGAGGGCGTCATTGACGGCTAAAAGTTGATCGTCCGCGCCGGGGGCGGCGAGGTCTATCTGTTGAATATCCACCCGCACCTGTCCGCCGCCGTGGCGCAGGGCGCATTTGCGGCGAGCCCGGTCAATGAGGATGCGGCGCATCGCCTCAGCGGCGGCTGCAAAGAAATGAGCGCGCCCGGCAAACTTTGGGTTTTCGTTGCCAACCAACCGCAGCCAGGCTTCATGCACCAGGGCGGTGGGTTGCAACGTGTTGCCCGCTGCTTCGTTCGCCATTTTCGAGGCGGCGAGCCTGCGCAACTCCTCATAGACCAGTGGCAGCAATTCATGGGCGGCCTTGGCGTCGCCGCGCTGGACAGCTTCGATTACCCGGGTGACATCGCTCACGCGGCAAAGGCTACCGCCTCTCGCCGCTGCCTGCCAGAAGATTTGCTCGCCCAACGCAGGGCCCCAGAACAAGAAACGGCGCGGAGTTTCCTCCGCGCCGTTCTACCACTAACCCCCGAGCGTCCTCCACTACACGTCGTAGTAGAGGAAAAACTCATACGGATGCGGCCGCAGTCGCAGGGCGTCATGCTCCTTGCGCTTGGTCGAGATCCACATCTCGAGGAAGTCCTCCGTGAACACGTCGCCCTTGAGCAGGAACTCATGGTCCTTCTCCAGGCAATCGAGGGCCTCACCCAAACTGCCCGCGACATTCGGAACCTTCTTCAGTTCCTCGGGCGGCAGTTCATAGATGTTCTTGTCGAGCGGCTCACCGGGATCAATCTTGTTCAGGATCCCATCCAGCCCCGCCATCAGCAAGGCAGCGAACGCCAGGTACGGATTGGCCGCCGGATCGGGCGGGCGATACTCCAGCCGCTTGGCCTTCGGATTCTCACTGTAGGTGGGGATACGAATGGCTGCCGAGCGGTTGCGCGAGCTGTACGCCAGGTTTACCGGCGCTTCGAAACCCGGCACCAGGCGCTTGTAACTGTTGGTGGTCGGGTTGCAAATCGCGCACAGGGCCCGGGCGTGCTTCAGCAAGCCGCCGGCGTAGTAGAGCGCCATCTTGGACAGGCCGGCATACTCGTTGCCAGCAAACAGCGGCTTGCCCTTCTTCCAGAGCGACTGGTGGGTGTGCATCCCCGAACCGTTGTCGCCAAAGAGCGGCTTGGGCATGAAACACGCCGTCTTGCCGTGCTTGCGGGCGATGTTCTTGACTACATATTTATAGACCATCATGGCGTCGGCGGCCTTGACGAGGGTCTCAAATCGGTAGTCAATTTCCGCCTGTCCCGCGGTAGCGACCTCGTGGTGCTGCCGCTCGATGGCCACTCCCAATTCCTCCATCACCAGGCACATCTCAGTGCGGATATCCTGCTGCGTGTCGGCGGGCGCGACCGGGAAATAGCCTTCCTTGTGGCGAATCTTATTACCGATATTCGGCATCTCGTCCTTGCCCGTGTTCCAGATCGCCTCCTCCGAATCAATGCTGTAGAAGGTGCCGTTGCTCTTGCTGTCGAACTGGACGTTGTCGAAGATGAAGAACTCGGCTTCCGGACCCATGTAGGCGGAGTCGGCCTGGCCGGTGCTCACGAGGTATTTCTCGGCGCGCTGCGCGATGCCGCGCGGGTCGCGTGTGTAGAGTTCCTTCGTGCCCGTCTCTGCGATGGTGCAGGTCAGGCTCAGCGTGGGCATGGCGCAGAACGGATCTATGAATGCCGTCGCCGGGTCGGGCATGGCCAGCATGTCCGAGGCCTCGATGCTCTTCCAGCCGCGGATGCTGGAGCCGTCGAAGCCCAGGCCATCCGTGAAGATGTCCTCAGTCAACTCTCGTACGGGACAACTGAAATGCTGCCAGGTGCCGAAAGTATCAACGAACTTGATGTCCATCATCTTGGCTCCCGCCTTCTTGGCTAACTCAACTACGCTCTTGGGTGTACTCATTTATTCATTCTTTCGTTATGTTGTTGTTCGTGCCCGCCGCGCCACGCCGGCCGCCGCCCCCTGCAGCCAGCCGGCATGGCATCGGCGAAATTATAATTGCCCGGCCGCGTGGTAGCCCTCCTCGCCGTGCTCGGCCAAATCCAGGCCCGAGACTTCAACTTCAACGGAAACCCGCAGCCCGAGGATGGCTCGGACGATGTAAGCAATGATCGTCGTGCCGACGACGGCCATAGAAAGAGTGATGCCAATGGCCTTAAGCTGGGCGGTCCAGAGCGTGCCGCCTGCAACGAGCTTGGCCAGCCCGTTCTGGGTGGCGGCATTCACGGCCTCAAGCTTGCCGCCGACGTCGGCCAAATTGTTGGCGAGGTTGGGGTTGGCCTTGGCGCTGGCCAGAATGCCCACCAGAAACGCGCCGAGCGTGCCGCCCACGGCATGCACGCCGAACGTGTCCAAGGCATCATCATAGCCCGCCGCGGACTTGAGTTTCCAGCAGGCCAGGTACGGAATCAGGCCGGCGGCGATGCCAACGATGATCGCGCCCGTGCTGGTCACAAAACCACAGGCCGGGGTAATCACAACCAGGCCCGCGACCGCGCCAGAGCAAAAGCCGAGGATACTGGGTGTGCCGCGGAACGCGTATTCCGCCATTGCCCAGGTAAACGAAGCGACCGCCGTGGCGAGGGTGGTCGTCATGAACGCGTTGGCGGCGATGCCATCCGCGCCCACGGCGCTGCCGGCGTTAAACCCATACCACCCAACCCACAACATGCCGGTGCCCACCATGCAGAGGACCATGCTATGCGGCGGCATCGGCTCTTTGCCGAAGCCCAGCCGCTTGCCCAAAATCAGGCAGAGAATCAGCGCCGACCAGCCAGACGACATATGGACAACCGTGCCGCCGGCAAAGTCTATGGCAGGGATCAGCGCTTTGGGATTCGATACGCCATTCATCATGCCGTCCACGCCCCAAACCATGTGCGCCAGCGGGAAATACACGACCAGCATCCAGATCGTGACAAAGAGCAGTACGGAGGCGTATTTCATCCGCTCGGCGATGGCGCCGATGATCAGCGCGGGAGTGATGATCGCGAACATCAACTGGTACATCGAATACACGTTCTGCGATACCCAATGGGAGTAGTCGGTGTTGGGCGTCGAATCTACGCCCCGGAGAAACGCCCAGTCCAGCTTGCCGAAGAAGGACCAGCCACGGGCAGTCTCGCCGCTGTGGAAGGCCAGTGAATAGCCGACCAGCCACCAGAGGATGGTCACCAGGCCGGCGATGCCCAGGCATTGAGCCAGCACGGACAGCACGTTCTTACGCCGCACCAGGCCGCCGTAAAACAGCGCCAGCCCGGGCAGCGTCATGAACAGCACCAGCGCCGAGCTGGTCATCATCCAGGCGTTGTGGCCGGGGCCCGGGCCCGGGATCTTCGTAGCCGCATTCGTGGCAGCGTTGCGTGCGCTGTTGTTGACATACGCCTCCAGATCGTCGAGCCGTTCCTGGACCGAGCGCTCCGGAGCGGCTGCGGCTAACGCGCTGCCCCCAGCCGTAAGACCGGAAGCCACCACGGCAGCCAAGACCATCGCGACCAATAGGTTCTTCATCCCTAAAGTTCCTCGAGCGCTAAACGGCGGCCTTCCCTTTTTCTTCAGTGCGGATGCGGACGGCCTCCTCGATTGTTGAGACGAAGACCTTGCCGTCGCCGATCTTGCCGGTCTTGGCGGACTTAACGATCGCGGCCACTGCGCCGTCCAGCGCGTCGTCATCAATGACGATTTCGAGCTTTATCTTTGGCAGGAAGTCCACGGTATATTCGCTGCCGCGGTAGATCTCAGTATGACCGCGTTGCCGGCCGAAGCCTTTGACTTCGCTGACCGTCATTCCTTCAATGCCAATTTCGCCGAGGGCGTCTTTGACCTCCTCTAGCTTGAACGGTTTTATGATTGCTTCGATCTTCTTCATCTCGGTAATGGGTTAACGGAACCATGCGGGCCATCTCGCAAGACCCACCCCATTCCAGGGTTGCCTTTGCTGCCCGCAGCACCGCACGGCAAGGGCGATATGCACTCCGCATGCCAAGGCCCAGCCAGAAACTTCCCTTCCGCATCTAAGCCATTGATTTACGGGCCAATACAATATGTGGCACCCGGCAGATTGCCGTTCGGGACTGGCTTGAATTAGCCAGCCTGAATCAAATACGCCACCTCCAACAGGCGCGACGGGCGAGGGCGCATGAATGCGAGATTGAGTTGCGGCCTGCACCGGTCTATATGGTTGCTCGCACTGCGTGAGCCGGGTTGTTCTCCTGGCCGGTGACCTGCGCGTTTTCTGTTCGCAGGCTTTTAATGATGATGGAATCGAAGCCCGCCACGGGCCGCCATTTGGCACTGTTGACCTTGGGAGCGCTCGGAGTTGTGTATGGCGACATCGGCCCAGCCCACTCTATGCGCTGCGCGAGTGCTTTGGCCACGCGCACTCGCTGACGCCTTCGCCCGCCAACGTCCTGGGGGTCCTCTCTCTGATTTTCTGGTCTCTCCTGCTGATCGTCTCGCTGAAATACCTCACGCTCGTGCTGCGAGCGAACAACCGCGGTGAAGGCGGCATCCTGGCATTAATGGCACTGGCCTTTCCCAAGCGCACTCCCAGCGCCAGCCGGCGCCGCGCCTTGCTAATCGGCCTGGGGGTGTTCGGAGCCGCGCTGCTTTACGGCGATGGGATGATCACCCCCGCCATCTCGGTGCTCAGCGCCGTCGAGGGACTCAACATCGCTACGCCCGCCTTCGAACACTTCGTCATCCCGATTACCGTGATCACGCTGGTGGGCTTATTCGCCGCCCAGAGCCGCGGGACGGGAAAAGTCGGCGCCGTCTTCGGCCCGGTAATGGTGTTGTGGTTTGGCTCGCTGGCGCTGCTCGGCCTGGGCGGCATTCTTAAGTCGCCGCAGGTGCTCTGGTGCTTCGACCCCCTGCTCGGGCTGGATTTCCTTGCGCGCAACCAGTGGACGGGCTTCGCCGTATTAGGGGCCGTGTTCCTGGCCCTCACGGGCGCGGAGGCTTTGTATGCCGATCTGGGGCACTTCGGGGCGCGTCCCATTCGCCTGGCCTGGTTCGGCCTGGTGCTGCCCGCCTTGTTCCTCAACTACCTTGGCCAGGGCGCGCTGGTGCTCCACGATCCAGAGAGCATCGAGAACCCTTTCTACCTGCTGGCGCCGCACTGGGCCCTTTACTTGCTGGTCGGGCTGTCAACAGCGGCGACGGTCATCGCCTCCCAGGCTCTGATCTCGGGTGCCTTCTCCCTGACCATACAAGCCATCCAACTGGGCTATCTGCCGCGCATGGCCGTCAAGCACACCTCCTCGACCGAGCGCGGCCAGATTTACCTGCCACATATCAATTGGGCGCTGATGCTGGCCTGCATCGCATTGGTGCTGGGCTTCGGCTCTTCCAGCAACATGGCATCCGCTTACGGCATCGCAGTGACGCTGACCATGCTCTCGACCACCATCCTGTTCTTCTTCGCGGCCCGGCGGGTGTGGAGCTGGAGCATCTGGCACGCGGGGGCGGTCTGCGCCGTATTCTTGATCGTCGAGACCGCCTTCTTCGCGGCGAACCTGCTAAAAGTGCTCCGGGGCGGCTGGGTGCCCCTGGTGGTTGGCCTCGTCACCTTCCTGCTTATGTCCACTTGGAAAAAAGGCCGCGCGCTCGTGTGGAACAAGCTCCGCCCGGCCTCTATGCCGCTGGAGATATTCCTGGATGACCTGGAGCGGCATCGAAAGGTGCCGCGGGTGCCCGGCACCGCGGTGTTCATGACCGCCAATCCTGAAGGCACTCCCATCGCCCTGCTCCACAACCTCAAACACAACAAGGTCCTCCACGAACGCAACCTCATCCTGACCATTGTCACGGACGAGGTTCCCCAGGTGGACGCGGCCAAACGGTCAGAGGTGGAAAAGCTGGCCGCCGGGTTCCAACGCCTCATCGCCCACCATGGTTTCATGGAAGAGCCCAACGTTCCTGAATTGCTGGCGACGGCGCCATTGATCGGGGAACCGATCAACCTGCACCGGACCTTTTTCCTCAGCCGCGAAAGCATCGTGCCGACCCTTTCCCCAACGATGGCCCGTTGGCGTCAATGGCTGTTCGCCGTCATGGGCCGCAACGCCCAGCCGGCCAGCTCCTTCTATCGCATTCCCGCTAATCGGGTAGTGGAGTTGGGCATACAGGTAGAGATTTAGCTACTTCTTTTGGACTGCGGCGGCAAGCGAAGCGCGACGCCGCTTTGGCTAATCGAACTGCGCAGCCATAGAATAGCGCCGTCGCGCTCCGCTTGCCGCCGCAGTCCATACCCGGCGAGCTTGCCCGGCAAAGTCTCCCTTGGCCCCGTCCCAAAACTCAGTGTTTTCGGAAGTAAAGGAGCAGCAGCAGGAACAAAACCACCTGCAGGAACACGAAGACCAGGATCATCGGCAGCATCCGGAACCGTGATTTCCAAACCTGCGGCGCTTGCAGGCGCGTGCAGCGGTCCGTCATCTCCACCACCTCGTAATCGTCCAGCTCGCGATTCATCTCCGCAGCAGACTGGAAGCGCCGCTTCGGGTCGCGCTCCATGGCGTGCAGGATGATCTCCTCCAGCACCGGTGTGAGTTTCGGATTGACCTTGCGCGGTGCCACCGGATCGCCCGTAACCCGCGCGTTCATGATTACATAGGCGCTGTCACCTCCAAACGGCGTCTCGCCAGTCACCATTTCATACAGTATCGCCCCCAGGCTGTAGATGTCGGTGCGCTGATCCCCGCGGCTGCCGCGAACTTGCTCCGGGGCCATGTAATCCGGCGTCCCCATCGCAGGCGTGAACCCCACGAAAGTCAGCCGCCGGGATCCCTGCGCCCGCGCGATGCCGAAATCCATGATGCGAATGGTGCCATCGTTGCAGAGCATGACGTTCTGCGGCTTGAGGTCGCGATGCACCACGCCCTTCTGGTGCATGTAATCCAGCGCCTCGGCAATGCGGCTGGCGATCTTCACCGCGTCCGGTTCAGGCAGCGGCCGGACATTCTTCAGCAGCTCGCTCAAGGTCTGCCCTTCCAGGTATTCCATCACCAGGTAGGGACGGCTCTTGTTCTCCACCGGGATGAACTTCAGGATGCAGGGATGATTCAGTTGAAGGCCGATTTCCTCCTCGCGCCGGAACCGGTCGAAACCGGCAGGGTCGCTCTCAATCTGCAAATACGGCACTTTGATGGCCACGGCTGTGCCGGTCTTGCGATCGTTCGCCTTGAACAATGAGGCCATCCCGCTCTTGGCGATCACATCGGTGATCTCGAAACGGTCATCCAGCACCGTCCCTACGCCCAGGTCGCTCCCCTGGGCGGCGCGGGCCTTGCCCGCGCCGGCATAAGTCGTCTTGGTGCGGTCAACATCCCAGACCTGGATGATCTGGACCGACACGTTGTCGCTCACCTGGCGCTTCTCGGCCAGGGCGATCAAGCGCTTGCAAGCTTCCCCGGGATGGTATTTGACGACCGCCTCCAGGATCTCGTCGTCCAGAATGTATCCATAGAGGCCGTCCGTGCACTGCAAAATCAGATCACTCTGCTCCAGGGGCTGGGTCGTGATGTCATAATGGCACATCGGTTCGTAGCCGATGCTGCGGGTCAAGGTGGAGCGGTGCGGGCTGGTCATGGCGTTTCGCTCCAGCACCAGGCCCAGTTTCACCTGCAAGGCGGTGTAGGAATGGTCAGTGGTCAGGCGCTTGATCTTGCCGCCGCGGACCAGGTAAGCCCGCGAATCCCCGACATGTGCGATGGTAGCCCGATCACGCCGGAAGTGCGACGCCAGCAAGGTGGTGGCCATCCGCCCATTATTCTGGGACGCCTGGAATACCTTGGTGGCCGCCGCATCAAACATCTGCCGCACCAGGTCCGTGGGAGACGACTCTGGCTTAACTTCCTTGAAAACGGCCAGGGCCGTCTCCGCCGCGAGGCGGCTCGCCTTGTCGCCGTGGGCTTCCCCGCCGACGCCGTCAGCAACGATGGCAATGCTCCCCGACTTTTGCAGGAGATCGAAATCTCCCGGTTCCCAGAACAGCAGAAAGTCCTCGTTATGGTCGCGAACCGGCCCTGAGCTGGATAACTGGAAGCATTTGACTTTCATGTCCTGGTTCTAAGCTTACGCACAATCCCAAACATAATCCATACCTTAACACCCTGTGGCGGCGGGCATTCTGCCTGCCGTAGAGGACGGCGTCTTGCCGCCCGGGGCCGTTTTGCATGTCTCCGCAGGCCCGCCGGGCAGGATGCCCGGCTCCACGGCAGGCAGCGTACCCGCCGCCACATCCCTCCCCGCCCGCAGATGACAACAAACCCGGCCACCTCCCCAGGGGGCCGGGTCCGCTTGCGCGTTGTATCCTTTCTCTCGGCTCAATAGGCCGGCTTCTCTTTCAGGAACATAGGCCGATCTAGTGTAGTGCTCCGTTTCTTGAAGTAGATCAGGCCGTAAATGCCCCACGCTGCCGCCACCCCCAAGGCGATGTAAGGCTCATGCCAGCTCATGCCGCTTACCCCTCCAAGGCTTGGAATCGGCCCGATCAAATAGAACAACAAGCAACCAAAATTGGCTATGATCCCGAAGACGGGGACCACCATGTGCTTGAAGCCGTGGAAGCTGTGATGTTCTCTGAACGCGACGATCGCGGTGATGCAGGTCATGCCGTAGAGCACGAAGGTGCCGAAGTTGCTGATGAGCGTGATGATGAGCAACGTGTTCGGCAGCCAAGTGTAGGCGTGCGGCGAGAAGAGGCCGAAGCTGTACCACAAATTATGCTTGTCCAGCGGCGCGAGGTCCGTGGATTGCGCCCCGAGATAGATGGTCGTGGTCAAGATGCCCACCACCATCGAGATAATGACGAGCGTCCAGATCGCACGGTGCGGCGAGAGGTATCTGCCATGCACCAAACCGAAGTGCGTTGGCACTTCTTCATCTTTACCCATCGCGTAAGTCACCCGAGCGCCGGTGTTCATGCAAGCCAGGGTGGTGCCAATCAGGGCCAGGAAGACGGTGCCGGCTTCTACCAGCATGAAGGCCTTGCCGGCGGCAGGGCTCCCGAACACCCAGGTGCCGACCAGGAGCATCATGTCACCGATGGGAGCGCTGGAAGCTCCGGCATTGCCAATCGTGTAGCCGCTATTGAGAAAATAATTCGCGGCGAAATACTCGAACATATAGCAGACGGCTCCTTGAATCGCCAGCGACAGCAACACGGCCTTGGCAATGTCCTTCTTGGGGTTCTTGGCTTCTTCACCCATAGCCGTCACTGATTCAAACCCGACCAGCAGCAGAATGGCGATGCAGGCCTGAATGATCAGGTTGCTTGGTCCGTGCGGCGCGATGACCGACCTCGCCGACGTATGGAAGTTAAAGGTACGCGGATCCTTGGCGTCGCCCGGCTTACCGCTCATCGCATCCTCGGGCTTATAGCTAAGGGTGAACGGGGCCGCTATGGCATGGCCGTCTTTATCCAACTTAAGTTTCCCCGCGTCGTCCTTTTGCCAGACCGGATACGGGTCACCCTCGCTCACCCCCATGGCGGTCAGAGCGCCCAAGATCGCGGCGTCGGTGTTCTTGGCCTTGTCCAGATCGTCCTTGGCGACTTGCTTGTCCTGTTGCTTATAGACCGGCTGGCCCTTGTCGTCTGTCTTGGGGGAATTGTCGGCCCAGGTGTCCTGGACGGGCTTGCCCTTGTCGTCCATGACGTTCACGGAATCAACCTGATAATTCACCACATTTCCGTTGGACAGATGCCAACCAACGGAGCCATCCTTATGACTCACTCGGTAGCCGATAGCCATGCAGGCGAACGCCACCAACGCCGTAATCTGGACAACGTTGATGCCAAAATTGACCGCCGTGCTGCCATTCACGCCGCGGAACGCAATATAACCCACCAGCAACGCGAAGGCGATGCAGAACAGCCACATGAACAGAGGACTGTTGTAAGTGCTGCTGAAGGTGTTCGGCCAGAACTGGTTGGCTAGATACCCGCCTAAAATCGCCGTCACACCCACCATCAAACCGGGATACACCCAGTAGTACAGATGGCTGGCCCAGCCAGTGAAGAATTTCGCGACACGGGCGTATTTGTAGGCGTGAGTCTTTGAGAGGAAGGCCTGCTCGGCGTACAGGTACGAAGAACCCGCGCCGGGATACAGCCTTGACAGCTCCGCGTAGCTCACCGCCGTCGCGAAACAAAGCGCGAGCGCGGCCAGGAGACCGAACCACATGGCGACGCCGGCCATCGGCGCACCGTACAGTGCTTGCTCCTGGTAGGTGAGCCACAAGAAGGCGCCCGGCGCGATCAGCGCCATGGCGTTGATGGTTAGCCCGGTTAATCCCAGGGTTGCTTTGGAAGTGGAGGATTTGTCTCCACTGCCCGAATTTGTATTTGCGGAAGACATGGTAGTCATAAGACTACCGACTAGCACCGACCGTGCCACGCCACGAACAGGGGCGGCAGAGGTGCGCCAAAGGCCTGGAATTCAAAGGGAATACCAGAGAGGCGCGGCATTTCAGCGCAGAAAGCGCCTGTCGCGATTTGCTCATTGGAGAACAATCTCGCCACCTCCTGGCCTTCAGGCCGGTCGAGCCCCGAGCGCTTTGCCTATCGCTCAGATGAGCCCTCTCGCGACTAAGGTCCGGCGTGTTGATGCAGCAGAAGGACTAACATAACAGCAATTCCAATCAAAACGGGACCGAGCAGCGTAACTGCCAGCACCAGGGGCCTCTGGAATAGACCAGGCTTCCACGCCGCCGGCTCTTGCAGGCGATCGCAAAGTCCCGTTACACGCACGTGCTCGGCGGTGTCGAGTTCGGCTTTCATCGCGGGGGCTGACTGGTAACGGTCGGCGGGGTCCCGCTGGAGCGCCCGCAGCACAATCTCCTCCGCCTGAGCCGAGAGATCCGGGTTCAGCTTCCGCGGGGCAACCGGGTCGCCCGTAAGCCGGGCATTCAGGGCGGCCCAAGGGTTCTCGTTCGGGAATGGGATCGCCCCCGTCAGCATTTCGTATAGCAGCGCGCCGAGATTATATATATCCGTGCGCTTGTCGGACCGCTTGCCTTTGACCTGTTCCGGCGCCATGTAGTCTGGCGTGCCCATCGAGGGGTTATTGCCCACGCGTGTGATCCGCCGCGAGCTCTCATCCCGGGCTATGCCGAAGTCCATGATGCGGATGGAGCGATCTTTGCAGATCATCACGTTCTGGGGCTTCAGATCCCGATGGACGATCCCATGGTCATGCATGTGCTGCAAGGCGTCGCACATGAGGCTGGCGATCTTGAGCGCGTCCTTCTCCGGCAAGGGACTCATCGCTTTCATCAAGTGAGCCAGCGTGCAGCCGCTTAGATATTCCGTGACGATGTAAGGGCGGCATTTTTGGCCCTTAACTGGGATGAACTTGAGAATGAACGGGTGATTCAACTCCAGGCCGATCCTTTCCTCGCGCTGGAAACGGGAGAAGAAGGCGGGGTCGCTCTCATACTCCATGTGCGGCACCTTCACCGCGACCAGTGCGTCCCCATTGTGCGTGTCCTTGGCTTTGAAAATGCACCCCATGCCGCTGCGGCTCAGCACGTCCGTGATCAGGAAGCGCTCGTCCAGCATGTCCCCCGGGTGAAAGGGCACGCCTTCGCTCTCCACCGGGTCGTGGTGCTCTTCCACAGCACGGCAGGAAGCAACCCCGGCAAGTGGCGACGTATCAATCATTGTCATGCGCCAAAACTCGCACGCGGGCCACCGGGCGGGTAATTAAATGGACCGCCCAAGACGTTAAAAACGTATTAAAAGCCATGCCCAGGGACCCAGGCAGATTCTCGGCAAAGCGGCACTCGATATCAGCGCCAGGCCCGGAGAAACCCCATATACTACCCGTAGCAGGTCAATAACCCCCAGTAAACCCTTCGTATCCCGCTAGTAACCCTCTCGCCATCCGCTAGCCATTGGGCAGCCAGCGGTAAGCCAGTGGGTAGCCAGCGGTAAGCCAGCGGTAAGCCAGTGGTAGGCTTAATAGAAAATGTATTAAGCCTACCACTGGCTTACCGCTCCGGTGCCCAACCGGTGCCCAAGCGGCTCCATGCCGGGTGGGCTGGAGGCCGACCCAGGTTTCACGGTCAGAGCTGGTGCTTGATTGCCGAGATTAACGATAACGCCGTGGGAGAGCGCGTGGCTTACATCGCGTTCTTAGGTCCCCCTGCTCACCCGGCTGGCCATGTATGGCGTATTCCCGCCATCTATCCCTGGCCTCAGCTACAGCTCGGGGGACACCGGTGGGCGTGCCTCGCCAGCCTCAGTCGCGGTGTTCTCCGGTTGAACCTGGCTGCGTGCCTGGCAAAGCGCGTACAGCCGCAGCAGGTGCAACTCGTCATAGGCCACGGCGTCCGAGAGGGCCTCGCGGATGGGTGCAAGACGTTCCAGGCCCAGGCGCTCGAAGGCCGCCAACACTCGGCGGCGCTCCATTTCGGATAGCGTGGAGAAGGCCAGCAACCGTCCGGTGTCGAGACGGCCACCGCCCTGGTGGAAATCGTAAAGGTGGGCGATAACCGTCGCCCGCTGGATGGAGTATCGCTGGGCAATCTCATCCAAGCTATGCCCGGCCTGGAAGAGCTCGCCGATGTCGTCGCAACGCCGACTGCTCACTGGCCGAACGATCCGGCGTGGCGCGGCATCTGCCGCAACCAATGTGAGCCGCGCTCGCACCGATCCTCCCTTCAGGACCTGCCAGCCCTTTGGCGCGAGCCGCAGCCCGCCAAATTCCGGATCGGCATCCACCAACCCCTGACGGACGAAGTGCTGCGCCAGTTCGTGCCACACGTCAGCCGAGTGTTCCATCCCGATCCCGAATGTGCCCACCTTGTCATGGCGTGAGGCCAGGACCTTCTTCGAGCGCGAGCCCCGCAGCACCGCGATGATGTGCGCTGCGCCGAAGACCTGCCCGGTGCGCTGGACACAGGAGAGGAATTTGCGTGCAGCCTCGGTGACGTCGGTTGTGTCGCCGCTTTCCGTAGCTGGACGGCAGTTGTCGCAATTGCCGCACGGGGATGCCAGCGTTTCCCCGAAGTAGGCGAGCAGCGGGATGCGGCGGCAGTCGCGCTCCTCAGCATAGCTCATCAGCGCGTTGAGCCGCGCCACGCGTCCCGCGCGTTCGATCTCGGCGCCCTCGTCAATGAAATGGCGATGGACCATGGCGTCGGCGCGGCTGCAGAGCAGGAGGCACTCGGCAGGCAAGCCATCGCGGCCAGCCCGCCCGATCTCCTGGTAATAGCTCTCCAGGTCCTTGGGCAAATGGTAGTGGAGCACAAACCGCACGTTGGGTTTGTTGATGCCCAGCCCGAAGGCGATGGTCGCCACGATGATGGGCACTTTATCATGGATGAACCGCTCCTGGTTTTGGCGGCGCACTGCGTCGTCCAACCCGGCGTGGTATGGCAGCGCCAGCCAGCCATTTGCGTTCAGCGCGGCGCTCACTTCGTCCACCTGGCGGCGTTTGCCGCAGTAGATGATGCCCGATTGGCCGCGGTGCCTTTCGACGAAAGCGAGCGTCCGGGCCAGTCCGTCATGCCTGGGTTCGACAGCCAGGAACAGGTTGCGCCGGTTGAAGCTCGCGACGAACTCACCGTCCGCCGCGATAGCCAGCAACCGCCGGATGTCCTCACGCACTCGCGCGGTGGCAGTAGCCGTGAGGGCAAGGCACACCGCTTGTGGAAAGCGCCCTCGCGCTGCCTGCAACTGCCGGTATTCGGGCCGGAAATCGTGCCCCCACTCGGAGATGCAATGGGCCTCGTCCACCGCCAGGCAGCTCAGCCGGCTCTGCTCCAGCAGCAGGAGCGTCTCCGGGCGCAGCAGTGTTTCGGGCGCGACGTAGAGCAGCTTCACCTCGCCCCGACGGACACGATTGACGATAGAGACGTAGTCGTGGTGCGGCACGGTGCAGTTGAGGAATGCCGCAGGCACAGCAAGTTGGCGCAGTTGGCTGACCTGATCCTGCATGAGCGCGATCAAAGGCGAGACTACGACCGTGAGGCCGTCCCGGAGCAAAGCGGGGAGTTGATAGCAGAGTGACTTGCCGCCGCCGGTCGGCATTACGGCCAGCGTGTCGCGGCCTTTCAGAACGTGGTCCACGACATCTCCCTGCACCGGGAGGAACTCCGTGAAGCCGAACGTATCCTTGAGCACCGTGCGTGCCCGGTGCAAATCCGAAGCCAGTATGGACGGAAGCCGCGCGCGCTCATTCTGCCCGGCCTTCTCTGCTCCCCCGCCCGCCAGCTTGCAGCCATTGCTGGCACAGGACGGGGACAGATTAGACGCCGCCATCCTGTGGTAAGGAAACCAACCCGACAACTGGACATAGCACCGCAACTCCTCCTGCGGTTTATCCGTTGGCCGCCACCAGTGCGCGAGCGACACCCGCAGCAGGGTGCCAGCCGCGATAGCATCCACCGGCTCCTGAAAGCCCACGAAAGTGACCGTGCGGCCACCATCACCCGTCAGGTAGCGGTAGCGGATGCGCTTGCCCTCGTAGTCCAACGCGAGCGAATGGTCCGGCCTCCAGAACATCGTGCTGCGGCTGGGCAAACCCGTGCGCTCAGTGATGAAGAGCGCGCCGGAAGAAGAAGCCTGGAGCCGGCCATCAAAAAGCTTCTCCGGCCCTCCATTCACGGGCGGCATGAAGCGAAGGATGGCCTTTTCCAACTCCGCCGATTGCTTCAGACGTCGCGCGCGATGCGCGATGATATTCTCGACGTGCGGCGGCACGATGTTCTCGTCCGGCACGCAGTCAACCTCCCACACCTCGCCTACTTGGTATTCAAGGCCGGCGTGTTCGTTCGTGGCGGCGTCTGCGGCCATCAACCTGACGCTCTTCCCCTCCGCCGTAATGCCTCCGATGCAAGCACCGCTGCCCCGGCGTGTCTTGGCCACAATCAGCACCCTCATGCCCGCCTCACTCCGGCGTCAGATGCACCACCTCCGCACCCAAGTCCTGCTGCAACCGTGCGGCCAGCAACGAACGATGACAGGCCGCCGGTTCGCGCTCGACGCAGAACAGCGCGACAGTCCGGGCGCCCGCACCCAACTGCTCAACGAATCTCCGGCTGTCGAACCCAGCCAAGCGCTCCTCGCGATACCCTGTGATAAACACCTCGCCCAGGGCGGCGCGCTTGCGCTTCGTTATGCGCTCCACCTTGTCGGCAGCGGCCTGGCGCATGCGCAGCTCCGGCGTAGGCGCCAAGTCGCGCAAATGCGAATACCGCACGCCCAATTCCGCCAGTCGCTGCTGGAGCCGCCCGCTGTTGGCGAAGGCGTATTCGCGCCCCCTTACCCCACGCCGCCAACGGATGTCGCAAAACGTGTCCACCCCGGCCCTTTGGAGCGCCTGGAAGAATGCGTCAGCGGTGAAGCCATAAACGCCAATGGTCACGAACTTCAGTTGCAGACCTGGCTCATTCATGGCATTCAATGCGGCTCCGGGTTCTCGTCGCCGCCGGCAGAAGCGTAGCGTTTGCGCGAGGTGAAGGACGGGGCTCCGAAGAGGTCCATTTGTCCTTGCGTGAGCCGGTCTATCACTTCCTTCTGTGTGAGCACCTGGCCGCCCTCGTCAATGTGCCGGACCGGGACGCCCGCCGCCGTGAGGGCCTCGCCGATGAGCTTGCTGCGATGGCAATCCTCGGGCCGGCCCTCGCTGCACATGAGTGCCGCGCGCCGCCGCTGCTCGAATGCTTTCCTGAGCCGCTTCAATCCTGTCTGGAAGAAAGGCTGCGCGCGCACTTTCTCATAGTCCACCTTGCCGTCAGTGTGACAGGCCGGGTCCCGCGGCTGGCCGCCGAGGGTATCGCCCATGAAGATGTAACGCAGCCCCGCGCGCTCAATGTGGTGCTGGAGCAGGTCCTTGGAGAACTCCGGCTTGAACTTGGAGAAAGGGGCCGTGCGCACATCAATCAGATACTCGATACGGTTCGCTTTAAGCACCGCCAGGAACTCGTCCAGCGTGCGCGCGCCGTACCCGACGGTGAACAGCGGCGGATGATCCTCCGTCATAAGCGGCGCGGCGTCGGAATCGAAATCTGGCGGGCCGGGATTCATAGACCGGCGCCATTCTTGCCTGCGGCGCGGGCGGATTTCAAGTCCAGTCTCGGCTTGACGCCAGGCGCATTCGAGGGTTCATTGCTCTGGTGATTGCAGCCAAGCCCAGACTCACTCCGGCGAAGTGGAAGAATCGGCGCTGGACGTTCGACGAACTGGTGGCCGAGTTGCCGGAGAGCAACCTGCCAACGGAACTCTGGGATGGAGAGCTCATTATGTCGCCTTCCCCTTCGCTTTCCCATCAGAGGATTCTCGCTCGACTATTCAAGGCACTGGATGCCTGGGTGGAGCAACACCGTTTGGGTGAAACAGTCCTCGCCCCCATTGACATGGTGCTGACCACAAGTCGCGTCACCCAACCCGACGTCGTGTTCATCTCCAACGAACGGTTGGGCATTATGAAGGAGCGCATCATGGGTGCGGCGGATTTGGTCGCTGAGATCCTCTCGCCCGGCTCCCGGCGGCGCGACCGCATAGACAAGCGCGACCTTTACGAGCAGCACGGAATCCGCGAATACTGGATCATAGACCCTGAAGCGAAGACGGTGGAAGTGCTGCACTTGGAAAAGGGCACCTACCAACTGGTTGGCCGCTGGCATCCGGGCGAGCGCGCCCAGTCACGCCTGCTCAAGGGCTTTGAGCTGCCCGTATCCCCTCTGTTCGGCGACGCCTGAGCGGCTCACCGCACCAGCTTGTAGCCCACGCCATGCACGGTGAGCAGGTGCTGAGGCTCTCCGCCGTTGTCCCCTAGCTTCTTGCGTAACTGCACGATCACCTGGTCCAACGTGCGCGTGGTGCCGAAGTAGTTGTAGCCCCAAACTTCGTTCAGCAGGCGGTCGCGGGATAATACTTCGCCTGGATACGCGTAGAATACTTGAAGGAGCTTCAGTTCTTTGGCCGTCAGTTCCTCGACCTTCTTTCCCCGCCTCAACTGATACGTCTTCGGATCAATGGTAGCATCGCCAATCTGAAACGGGGCCTGCCCATTCGCCTCGGCAGGAGCGGGCGGCGCCGTGCGCCGCAGCAGGGCGTGAATGCGGGCTAGCAGCTCGCGCACGCCAAAGGGCTTTGTGACGTAATCATCGGCCCCAAGATCAAGGCCCACGACCTTGTCCAGCTCCTGTCCCTTGGCGGTCAGCATCAGGATGGGCGTGGTGACCTTCTTGGCGCGGAGCTGCTTGCAGATGTCGTATCCGCTGAGGCCCGGCAGCATCACGTCCAGCACGAGCAGCGCCGGGTGGTGCTTCGCGAAAGCCTCAATGGCCTGGTCGCCGCGGTTGCATACCACCACCTCAAAGCCGTCGCTCTGCAAGACTTCCTCCAGGCCAAGGAGGATGTGAGAGTCGTCTTCTACGATGAGAACCTTAGTCTTCATGTGCTTTGCGTGTCTGAATTGGGCTTGCGGGTCTGGTCCGGGGTCAGCAGGGGCAAGCGCAGGCTGAAGCAACTGCCGCCGCCTTCGCGCGGCTCATAGACAACATCCCCGCCGTGCGCCCGGGCGATTTGCCGGGCCAGCGTCAGGCCCAGCCCGGAGCCCTGAATGCCGCTGCTCAATGAGTCGTGCGCCCGGTAGAACTGCTCGAAGATCTTCTCCGCGCAGGCGGCGGGAACGCCCAGGCCGCGATCCAGGACTTTGACTTCCACATACGGCAGCGGGCGGTCCTGCTGCAGGAGGCGCACCGCGATTTCCTTGTGGCTGTCCGAGTATTTCTCGGCATTCGAGAGCAGGTTCACCACCACCTGCGCCAGAGCGTCCCGGTCGCCGTTCACCAGCACAGCCGAACTCGGCAAATCGCACTCGAACTGAAACCCGTTCGCTTCAAGATTCGGGCGGTAGGTGTCCGCCGTTTCGCGCACCACCTCCGCCAGGTCGCAGCGCTGGAAGGTGTACTTCTTCTCCCCGCGTTCAATGCGAGCGAAGTCCAGGACGTTGTTGATCAAGCGGGTAAGGCGCGCGGTCTCCGCCGTGATGATGCCCAGATAGGAGCGCTGCTTTCCCGGGTCCTTCACGCGCCCTTCGGCGAGCAACTCCGAGAACATGCGGATGGAGGTGAGCGGGGTTTTCAACTCATGCGAGACATTGCTCACGAAGTCCGTCTTCTGCCGCGCCAGCCGGAGCTGGCGGTTCAAGTCGGCCACGATCAGCCAGCCTCCGACCCCGATCGCCACCAGCAAAACGCTGATGAGCAAGCCGAGCGTCAATTGGAGCGCGCGGGCGGATTGGGTGAGCCGCGCCGGGTTGAGCAGATAGACGGCCACTTCCCAGTGCGGCAGGATTTCACCGATTTCCGTGGCTACGAATGGGCGCTTCCAATTCGCGTGGAAGCCCGCGTGAGACAACGCCACAGGCTTGGCGGTGTCATCGAGCAGGGCGAGGCAAATCTCGCTGCGCAGCGCCGGCTCGATTTCCTGCACGAGCGGACGCAGGCTCTCGATCAAGCGAGCCAGCGCAAGCTGCGCCCCGAACACCAATTGCGGATCGCTCGGCGGGCGGCACCAGAGGAGCACGTTCAGCCGGTTATCCACAAACCGAGCCAGGCTGCCTTCGGTGTCCTCGCCAATCAATTGCCGAAACTCCGCCTCCGATGCGGCCAGCTTCGAGAAGTTCTGCTGGTTGTCCTCCGGAGCGGCGAGCTTTTGAAATGAGCCGGCCTGCTGCTGGGGATACACGTTGCGCGCCATCTGATTCTTGCTCCCAAACCAACGTCTGCCGGCGTCGGCATTGCCCTCGTTCTGCGCGAGGGAGGAAGAGGAGGCGGGAGTTTGAGCCTCGGACGTCGGGGAGTTGTTCAGCAGCCCGGCGTTGTTGGCTACATTGGGCCCTGAGGGCACTTGCTTAAGGTTGGAATAGACTTCCACCGTCTCACGGCTGGCGAGGAAGCGGCCGTTATCCGCGCAGAAGTTTCTGGCCTCGGTGCGACCGTACGGAGACGGGGAAAGAAGTTCGCCCGCAAGCGTGACGCTGAATCCGACCTGCGCGAGCGGCCAATCCCGGCGCAGGACATCGTCGAAGGACTTCGCGGCGTCTCTGGCGTTCCCCTTGCTGATAAGCCCCGCCACCTCCGCCGCAAACGCCCGCTGGTCTTCCGCCAGGGCGTCTTGTACGGCCTTGGCCTTGGCATCCGCTATCCCCTGGTAGAGCAAGGACTGCTGCCGTTCGAGCAGGAACTGCTGGTCGCGCAACGTGCGCACGGCCAGCCAGGCCAGCACCAGGCTGGGCACGAACACCGCGAGCACGAATACGACCGCAATCTTCTTCATCAGCTAAGGTCTGCCGCAGCTTGCGAATCCAATTCTGCCACCCTCGCCGCCGGAAGGCGATGCCTCATTTGCGCTGCTGTCCCCGCCCGGCAAAGCAGGGACGTTTGGCCGAAACGACCGTGTCGGGCGCACGCGGACGTCTCGGCGACGCGTGCTAGCCAACAGCGCCGGATTCGGCAGGGCTTCTTCATGCCGAAGCCTGCCGCGATCTGCGGCATGAGTTGTCAGGCGCGCGCAAAAGAGTTGTAAAAGAGTTGTTAGACGCTCCGACTGGCATCCGAAACATTCGACACCACCCGCCCTACCAGCCATCCTATGGCAGCCAGATGACCTCGAGCAGCACAGACAGCCCAGCTCCTGACTCACCTCCAGCCATGGCGGCCTGCTTCGTGACCACGCATTGGTCGGCGGTGCTGAGCGCCGGCCGCAGCGACACCACCCGAGCGCGGGGGGCGTTGGAACAACTGTGTCGCAATTACTGGCAGCCCCTTTACGCTTACGTGAGACGCGCGGGGTATTCACGCGAGGAGGCGGAGGACCTTACGCAGGAGTTCTTTGCGCGGCTGCTGGCGCAAAACATCGTCGCCAGGGCCGACCCTGCGCGTGGCCGGTTCCGCTCTTTCCTCCTTGCATCCCTGAAGCATTTCCTCGCCAACGAATGGTCAAAAGCCCACGCCCGTAAACGCGGCGGCGGCGCACAGCTCCTCCCTCTGGAATTCGACACTGCGGAAACCCGTTGCGCGCAGCCCGTTGCTCCCGGCGACAGCCCGGACCGGGCCTTTGACCGTCAATGGGCGCTGGCGCTGCTGGAGGTGGTGCTAGGCCGGCTGCGGCAGGATTACCGTAGCGCGGGCCGGGAGCCATTATTCCTCGGCCTCAAGGAGACGCTCAGCGGCGCGCGCCCGGAGATTCCGTATCGCGACCTGGCGGCGCGGCTGGGGCTAAGCGAGGGCGCGGTGAAGGTCGCGGCGCACCGGCTGCGGCGGCGCTACCGCGAGTTCCTGCGCGAGGAGGTCGCGCACACCGTAGCCGCGCCGGATGAGGTGGAGAGGGAGCTAAGCCAATTATTTGCGGCCCTGAGCGCATGAAGGCCCCACGCTGTAACTCTCCGCCCGGTTTCCAGTAGTAAGTGGTATATGCATAACGCAATGTTGGGTCTGTTCAACCTGGGCGGGGTGGAGATCATCCTCCTCTTATCTCAGCTCCTGGTCTTCGGAGCCGGGGTACTCGGATTCGTGCTGCTGATCGTATGGCTGGTAAACCGCGTAGCTAAGCCATCCGCGGCAGCGCCGCCGGTTCACCCGCCCGTTGTCCCACCGCCGCCTCCTTCTCGGACCTGCCCCAGGTGCGGCCTGCCATTGCCGGTGGGCGCGCCCGAGGGCTTATGTCCGCGCTGTGTGATGGCCGCGGGGCTGGCTGCGCCCACGGACGCGGGCGAATTCGGGGCGCACGGCAGAAAGGCATTCCAGCCGCCTCCTTCGGCTGCTGATATTGCAAAGCACTTCCCGCAACTGGAAATCCTCGAGTGCCTTGGGCGCGGAGGCATGGGGGTCGTTTACAAAGCCCGCCAGCCGAAGCTGAACCGCCTGGTGGCGCTCAAAATCCTCGCCCCGGAGAAGGGCGCTGACCCAAAGTTTGCCGAGCGCTTTCTGCGTGAAGCTCAGTCTCTCGCACGGCTGAACCACCCGAACATCGTCACCGTGCACGATTTCGGTGAGGCCGACGGGCTCTATTACCTGCTGATGGAATACGTGGACGGCGCGACGCTCCGCCAGTTGCTGCACTCGCGCAAGATTGCCCCCGAGGAGGCGCTGCAGATCGTGCCCAGGATTTGTGACGCGCTCCAATTCGCGCACGAGCAGGGCATTGTCCACCGCGACATCAAACCTGAGAACGTGCTGCTCGACAGGCAGGGCCGGGTCAAAATCGCCGACTTCGGCATTGCAAAACTCGTGGGCGCGGACAGCCTGCAACCGGTGCTCACAGAAGAGCAGGCCGTGATCGGCACCCCGCACTACATGGCTCCTGAACAGGTGGAGAAACCGCAGTTGGTGGACCACCGGGCGGACATCTACTCCCTGGGCGTGGTCTTCTACGAAATGCTCACGGGCGAGCTGCCGCTGGGCAAATTCGAGCCGCCATCAAAGAAGGTGCAAGTGGACGTGCGGCTGGACGAGGTAGTCCTGCGCGCGCTGGAGAAAGAGCCAGCGCGACGCTACCAGCACGCCAGCCAGGTAAAGACTGATCTGGAGACGATCGCAGCTACGCCCACACCGTCGCCGGCATCCGGATAGACGGCTCCGTTGGCCCGCATCTTGCGCCGGCGCGGGGTCCCCTGCCCTGCTTCCATCAGGACTCTAGGGGAGGCTAACGTTCCACCCAGGCAAATACTACTTTTGTGCGGCGCAGCACTCAGGCATGCTCGGTGCGCAAAAGAGAACGGGCGACATGTCTGACTACAAAGAACTGCAAGTCGAGCTGAGTACTGCACCCAAGACCTGGCTGGTGACCGGCGTGGCCGGATTCATCGGCTCGAACCTGCTGGAAACACTTCTGAGGTTAAACCAGAGCGTGACTGGGCTGGACAACTTCTCCACTGGCAAGCAGCAGAACCTGGAGCAAGTCAAAGGCCTCGTCAGCCCGGCTCAGTGGGCGCGGTTTCAATTCCAACAGGGAGACATCGGTGACCTGGCTGCCTGCCGGTCGGCTTGTGCCGGCGCTGAATTCGTTTTGCACGAAGCCGCGTTAGGGTCGGTGCCACTCTCGGTGACCGATCCGGTCCGTGCGCACAACAGCAACGTGACAGGATTCCTGAACATGCTGATCGCGGCGCGGGACGCGAAGGTCAAACGCTTCGTGTACGCCTCGAGCAGTGCGATCTACGGCGATGATCCAAGACTGCCGAAAGTGGAGGCGAAGGTGGGCAGGCCGCTTTCACCCTACGCGGCAACCAAAGCCATCAATGAAGTCTATGCGCAGACGTTCGCCATGAGCTATGGCATGCCATCTATTGGGTTGAGATACTTCAATGTGTTTGGGCCGCGCCAGGATCCGGAGGGGGCCTATGCGGCCGTGATCCCCAAATGGATTGCGGCATTGCTTAAACGCGAACCCGTGCAGATCAACGGCGACGGCGAGACGAGCCGCGACTTCTGCTTCGTGGCGGACGTGGTGCAGGCCAACCTGCTGGCCGCCACAACCCGGAATCCCGGCGCGGTGAATGAAGCCTGCAACGTCGCCCTCGGCCAGCGCACTACGCTCAATGAGCTTTTCCTCATGCTCCAAAATGCCTTGCGCAGGAGCGACCCGGCGCTGCCGGAGCAAAAGCCGATCTACCGCGATTTCCGCCCTGGCGACGTGCGCCATTCTCTGGCGGACATCGGCAAGGCGCGCCGCCTGCTCGGCTTCGCGCCCAGCCATAGCATCGAGGCCGGGCTGGAGCTGGCAATGGATTGGTATCGGCGCAACCTGGTTTGAGCCTATGCGCAAGTGCAACTGCTCAGGAAACTGCGGGCCGCAGACCCTCAGCCGGCGCGAGTTCATCGGACTTGTAGGCGCTGGAACCGCGGCCACTCTCCTGGCCGCTCCCGCCTGGGGCGCCTTCGAGCTCCCGGCCGACGAAATGCAGCGCTGGCGCCAGGCCCTCTTCGCCTCCGCCAAACCGCGCCTCTACCTGTCCGACAAACACACCGACGCCCGGATGCACCTGGGCGGCATCGGCACCGGAAACTTCGAGATCGGCGCCGATGGCCAGTTCACCACCTGGCAGCTCTTTAACACGCTGCGAGACGGCCAGGTTCCCTTCTGCTTCGCTGCGCAGTCAGGCGGCACTACCAGGCTCCTGCAAACCACCGGCGGGCCTGACTGGCCCCGCGTGAAGCAAATCGAGATGATCGGGGAATATCCCGTAGCCGTTCTACGCTTCCGCGACCCTGACCTGCCGGTGCAGTTTGAGCTAAGCGCCTTCAGCCCCTTTGCGCCGCTCGATACCGAGTTCTCCTCCCTGCCGGTGGCTGCCTTTATCTTCCGCATCCAGAATCCGACCAAGCAAAAGCAGACAGTCTCAATGGCGGCGCTGATGCAGAACCCTATCGGGTATGAGGCGACCGGGGACAATAACAGCGCGACCAATGCAGCGTTTGGCGGCAACGTGAACGAGGTCCTGGATGACAAAGGAGTCGGCGGACTCTTCATGCGAGCCGAGGCTGGCCCTGAACCGACACTCGACAAGCCAGTGACCCTATTCACCGTCGCCAACTTGAAGGGCCTCAACAGCCCACCGGCTGACCGGCCTGAGACTCTAAGGCTTGAGATCCTGGACGCCAAAGCCTTGCCCGCAGATCATCACTCCCATCCCTCCCATACAGTCCTGTGGCTTGAGGAACCTGCCACCGCCATCACCGAGCCCTTCCTCCGCGCGGCCTATGATGCCGTGCAGGCAGGCGCCACCCTCCTCTTCTCTGGCCGGACCATGCCGTTGCTGGAGGCCTACGCGACGTGGACCGGAGGCAAGCCTGTACAGGAGGCCACCCACCGACCTGACGTCCTCTTCGAAGACTTCGAGCACGGCTACGGCAATTGGAAGGTTGAAGGCGAAGCATTCGGCAAAGAGCCTGCTCACGGCACATTGCCCAACCAGAATCCAGTGACCGGCTTCCTCGGCCAGGGCCTTGTCAACAGCTACTTCAACGGCGACGACACCACCGGCCGGCTCATTAGCAAAGACTTCACCATTGAACGCCGCTTCATCCGGTTCCTGGTGGGAGGCGGCCATCACTCCGGGACTCAAATCCGGCTTCTCGTAAATGGCAAAATCGTCCGCGCCACGTCGGGCAAGGACAACGAGCATCTCGAACCGGCCTCTTGGGATGTCGGCCAGCTTCAAGGCCAGACCGCTCACATCGAAATAGTGGACGAGGCCAAGGGCGGCTGGGGGCATATCAACGCGGACCAGATAGAGTTCTCCGATATGCCCGCGAACCAGGCTGCCATGACCCTGCTGGAGAAACTGCTTCCCGCACGCTTTAGCGCGATTCAACCAACGGGCAACGCGGGCGACGGCGCGCGTCCACTGCGCTTCGAAAACATGGTTTTACAACCTGGTGCCACGCAAACGACCTCCGCCGATGGCCGGAGTTTGCTGAGCTGGCCCGTGGGGAAAGGCCGTGTGGTCATCGTGGACGGCGCAGTACTTGAACCGGCTAGCGCGGGGCTGAGCCACCAACGCCAGATGGCCTATGCGTTTGCGTGCGGTCTAGTCGGCGCGAAGTACACCACCTCGGGTGGGCGACAGCATCCGAAGGCTCCGGGCTCCGGCACCCTGGCCCTGGCTGCTCTGGCCGGCAAGACCACTGTGCTGACCTCCTTCGAGCATCGGACCGAGGCGTGGTCCGCGTTCACTACCAAAGGCTGCTTCACTGACCTGGGCCAGGCTCGTCCGAATGCGCCGACGCCCTTGGGCCACACAGTCTATGGCGCCGTGGCGACCTCCGTCACTGTCCCTGCCGGCGGCACGGTGGAGGTGCCTTTCCTCCTCACCTGGCATTACCCTAACAAGTATAACGCGCGCCACACCTGGATGGGCTGCCACTACGCCACTCGATGGCCCGACGCCCGCGCCGTAATGCGTCAGGTGGCGCCCGGCTTCGCCCAGATGCGCGACCGCACCGAGCGCTTCCGCCGCACCTTTTACGACTCCACCCTGCCCTATTGGCTGTTGGATTGCGTCACCGCCAATGCCGCCATCGCGCGGCATATCGGCGTCGTCTTCCGCATCGCCAACGGCGATGCCTACGGCTGGGAAGGCTCTAACGGTTGCTGTGACCCGACTTGCACCCATGTATGGGGTTACGAGCAATCGCTCGCCCGTCTCTTCCCGGACCTCGAAAGAGACATGCGCCGGATTGACTTCATGCACCAGCAGCGCGAGGACGGCGGCGTCAACAACCGCACCGACGTGCCCTCGCCGCCGCGCCCCACCGGCGAACACCCCTTTGCCGACGGCCATGCAAGCTGCATCCTCAAGGCCTATCGCGAAGCCCTGAACCAGCCTGACGAGGCTTTCTTCCGCCAATACTGGCCGCACATCCAGCGAGCGGTGGAATACCTCATTGCACGCGATGCCAAAACAGCCGGCGGCGACCCGAGCGGCGTCTTGCTCGACGACCAGTGGAACACCTACGACGAGGCCCTGCACGGCGCCACCACCTTCATTAGCGGCTACTACCTCGCGGCCCTGCGCGCGGGCGAGGAATGGGCCCGGCGCCAGGGTGACGCGGCGGCTGCCGACCGATTCCGAGGCATCTTCGACAAGGGCCAGAAGAAGCTGATCGAGCTATGCTGGAATCAGGAATACTTCCAGCAGCACCTGCCCGACTACCAAAAGCGCCAGGGCGAAGTCGGCCCCGGCTGCATGGCCGATCAACTCATCGGCCAGTGGTGGGCGCACCAGCTTGGCCTGGGCTATATCCTGCCGAAGGAGATGGTGCTCTCCTCGCTTCGGTCGGTGTTCAAATACAACTTCAAGTCCGACCTGACCAACTGGCCACACGCGCCACGGGCCTTTGCGGGCGCAAAGGACAAAGGCCTGATCATTTGCACCTGGCCCAAGGGCGGGCGCCCCGGCCACGTCATGCTCTACTCGGATGAGGTGTGGACCGGCATCGAATACCAGGTCGCCGCGCACATGATCTACGAGGGAATGGTCGAGGAAGGCTTCGCCATCATCAAGGCGGCGCGCGACCGCTACGACGGCATCCCGCGCCCGCCCATCCAGCGCAACCCATGGAATGAGATCGAGTGCGGTGGCCACTACGCCCGCGCCATGTCATCCGGCTCATTGCTGCCCGGGCTCGCCGGGTGGGGATACGACGGGCCACGCGAGGCGCTCCGCTTCATGCCGCGCCACACGCCGGAGAATTTCAAGTGCTTCTTCAGCGCCCCGGAGGGTTGGGGCAGCCTCAGCCAGTCGCGGCAAGGCGGCTCACAGCTAAATGAAATCAGCGTGTGCGAAGGCCGCCTGCCCGTTTCCAAGCTGGCGCTAGCGGCCACTTCCGCGCCCAAAGGCGTCAAGGTGGAGTGCGCCGGCAAGAGCGTCGAATGCTCGTCCACCTTTCAGGACGGTGCGCTGGCTATCGCCCTGAAGAGACCGGCCGTGGCCGAAGCGGGCCAATCCTTGCTGATTCGATTGATAGCCTAGCCTCTTTCAACACCCACCGGGCGGTCTCCACGGCTTATCCGGCTGGGCACGAACCGATTTAGATTTACAATGGCTCGGGCGACGGCCACAGCGCCCTAGCCACCCTCCCTGGAGACACACCGGAGACTCGCCGGAGACACACCGGAGATGAAATCTGGACCCTTCTTCACGCAAGCTACTGCTGTTGTAGCAGCTAACGCCGGCTGGATGCCGAGAATAGCCCCAATGCCGGTTTCTCAGTCGCTACAGGAAATATGCTGCTATGCTTCTGATACTTACAGACGTCCTCAGGCCACCCAAGTTACAATTTGGGCCTAAAAGCAACAACGAGCTTCCGATACCCGAGGGACAGCAGATCCAAAGCGATTCGAATTGACCATGCCCGAAGTGCCTCTCGGGCACCCAGGCGCAGGCGTGCTCACAAAAACCTCCGCCCCTTGATCTGCGCGCGAACGAGTGCTAGGGATTACTTTGTTGTACCACGCGTGAACCGAGGGCCTCGGGCGCCCGTGGAGATATGATGCACGAACTGAACGCATGAAGATGCTTGCTTATTTCGGGGCGCAGGGATGGTCCAGCGTGGGTTTGATCCGCGCTGTCTGCTTTGTGCTCGCCGTCAATCTGGCTCACATCGCGAACGCCCAGTGCGACCTCCAGATTGTAAGCGCCGGTCCTGGTCTCGCCGATGGCACACCGGGCATCCCCAACGTCGGGGATGATTACGGCTTGAGAGTGACCGTCAATGTGGTGGGCACGCCGACTGCGCCGTTTCGTATCCGATGGACCCTGGCAAACCTCACCAATTACTTTGACGGCATCAGCCTCGGCCCTGGCGACGGCTACTGGTGGTATATCCTGTATTCTATGGCGCTGGATGACCCGATCCCGTGGACCGTCACGCTCGACCCGGACGGCGTGACCGGCGACACCAACACCGCCAACAACGCCGCCAGTGGCACGTTCACGCCCAATCCGCCTGCCGCGCCATCGGATTTCTACTCGCCGCGCCTGATGCACGGTTCAGAGACTTACGAGGTGGGTTTCCAGCCCGGCAGCGGCAGCATCGGCAACCTCTACGTCCTCATGGGCCAGCCCACTTCGCATGGCGCCCAAAGCGTGCTCAGCGTCTCGCCCCCTCCCGGCGCGCAAGCCGTGGTCACGCCGCCTTACGGCGCTCCGCTCTTTCAATTGGCGTGGACGAACATACCCGCAGCCACGTTCCAGGGCACCGACACCTTTAACGTCCAGTTGAGCCGCGCCCGTGTGAACCCCGGCCTGCTCCGGACGAACACATGGGCCGGTCTGTCGGCGCTGACCACGAATTGGACCCAGTGGCTCGTCCCGGATAACCTCCTTGAAACCACCAATCCGCTCGTGGTCTCCTTCGTCCAGGCGTCCCTGCCTGCCAATTACCGCACGACCATGACGCCTTACGACACGGCGCGCGCACTCCACCAGGCGGTGATGAGGCGGTTGACCTACCTATCGCCACCGTATCACGTGGACGCGGTCGGGGTACTGCAGGATGGCGTGGCCGACTGCGGGGGCTTCTCGGCCCTGTTCGCCGCTTCCCTGCGATATGTCGGCATTCCGGCGCGGTGGATTGCCGGCTTCCGCCAAGGCGACAGCGTGTGGCATGTGCGGGTGGAGTTTCACCTGCCGGGCATCGAATGGCTGGACGCCGATCCGACAGATGGCAACAGCGTGGACCCAACCGGCGCCTATGCCTATTACTTCGGGTACGTTCCCAATGCGGATAGCTTCTTCGCGGTGGACTACGGGGAATCGCATGTCCTGCCCTATGGCGAGCTCGACTTTGTGCAGCCCGCGAACTGGTTGTGGAGCGGAGGCGCTGCCTACGAATCCTATGACAGTGAAGCCTCCCTCCAGCCGAACGGCGTTCTCAGCCTCACGAATTCTCCCGACGGGTCCATCCAGTTCTACGTGAACGATCCTCCCTCGGAGGGCTTGGTCGTCATTGAAACCTCGGCGGATCTTAGGAGCTGGCTGCCAATCGCAACCAACTCCGCCACTGGCAGCCCGCTCAGCTACGCATTCCCCACAACGAACAAGCCCGTCGCGTTCTTCCGAGCGAGGGTAGTGCCATGAGCTAGACCCATCGCAGCCTTCAAGTACCGGCGTATTAGCAGCAGCCGAGGCAACGTGGCTCTAATCTGCTCGCGGATTGGCCAGTATCAGAGCCTCGTTGCATCCGCTGCTACTGCTTTGAGATACAGCTACGACAGCGGCTTGTCTGCACGTTTCCGTAGAACGAATGGTTCGGGCGTTTGTCAAAGCTGGGCAAACATGGAAACTACAATTCATGCGGTGCTCCGCCCACGGCTAATGCTGTGCAACCCGAACTCGCCGTCGCATGGAGCGTTGCTCTTTGGCCTGATCGCTACGCTGCTGCACGCGGAGCTGCCAGCCGGAGCGGCCAATTGGGCTCAGTACCGCGGCACCGGAGCACGCGGCGTTGATGACAGCCAGGTGCTGGCGACCAACTGGAACGTTGAAACGGGCACGAATATCCGCTGGCAGACTCCCCTGCCCGGCCTGGCTCACGCGAGCCCGATCGTGTGGGGCGACCGCGTCTATGTGGCAACGGCGGTTAAGCCGGGCAAGGCCGACCTTAAGGTGGGGCTGTACGGGGACATCACCCCGCTCGAAGAAAAGGAGGTCCATCAGTGGCGGCTGCTCGCGCTGGACAAGACAACGGGCAAGATCGTCTGGAACACCCTCGGCTACGAAGGTGTGCCCCGGGCGCCGCGCCACCCCAAGGCGACCGCCTGCAACTCCACACCAGCAACTGACGGCAGCCGCATCGTGGCGATCTTCGGCAGCGAGGGGTTGTTCTGCTTCGACATGGAAGGGAAGCCTCTCTGGAAAAAGGACCTTGGCCCAATGGACAGCGGTTTCTACCTGGTGCCCAGCGCGCAATGGGGCTTTGCCAGCTCGCCGATCATCGCCGACGGCAAGGTGATTGTGCTGTGCGACGTGCTGACCAAGCCGTTCATTGCGGCCTGTGCCCTGGCGGACGGGAAGGAAGTCTGGCGGACGGCGCGGAAGGACGTGCCGACCTGGGGCACCCCCGCCTTCGTGGAAACCCCAGGCCGCAAACAAATCGTCGTCAACGGCTGGCATTGGACGGGTGGCTACGACCTGGAGACTGGGCAGAGCCTGTGGCACATGGATGGCGGCGGCGACGTCCCGGTGCCCACGCCTGTCTTCGCCCACGGGCTGATCTACCTGACCAGCGGACACGGGAAGTATATGCCGATGCGAGCCGTGCGGCCCGAAGCGGCGGACGACGTCACGCCGGATGATCCGGGCCAAACCAACGCTGCCGTCGCCTGGGCCTACGCCAAGCGCGGCAACTACATGCAAACCCCCATCGTCGTGGGCGACTTGGTGTTCGGGTGCAATGACTGGGGAGTGTTGACTTGCTTCGACGCGGCAACGGGCGCGGTTCGTTACAGCCAGCGCTTCAACTCCGGCGGCCAGGGCTTCACCGCCTCACCGGTATCCGACGGGCGCCATCTCTATTTCACCAGCGAGCAGGGCGTCGTGTTCGTGGTGGCGACGGCCAACAAATACGCGCTCGTGGGAAAGAATGAGTTGGGGGAAACCTGCCTGGCAACGCCGGCCATTTCGGACGGCGCGCTCTTCTTCCGCACGCGCGGGAAGTTGATCGCAATCGCCGAGCTCCGGCTGAAATCACCAAGAGACACAGATCAACCAAGATAAGGGGGCCAGAGGCCCACCCATTGGCAAGCCAACACTTCGCTTCAGGTTTGAGAGCCCGCTCCCTCATACTGATCTTCCACTGCTTACCGGTCCGGCGTCTTGGGCACGATGTCCGTCTGTAGCGCCGGGTCAGCCGCGCGCACAGTCGTTTCCGGCAAGCCCAACTCGCGTCGCACGATATTCGTCCCCTGTGCGATGCTTGTGCTCTTGAAGAAGGCAATCTCGCGGTTGCAGCCTTGGCGGCCAAACCCGCAGTCGCTCGAAACAATGAGCTGCTCGGGGGCCACGTGCTTGAGTGCCTCGCGGATCGTGCCCGCCACGCCCTCAGGCTGCTCTACCTGAAGCGTCCGATGGCTCACCACGCCCACGCACACCTTCTTCTTCAGCTTGCCCTTGAACGGCGCGAATAGCTCGATTTCCCGCAGGTTCCGGTCCTTCATCTCGACCGTCCACACATCTCCACGGCACTCCTCCATATAGAGCTTGAAGGATTCGCGATAGCTGTCGTTCTCGATCACGCGCTGCATGTTCGGGTTACCCCAGCAGGTGTGAATCCAGATCTCGACGTCGTCCAGGCCCTGCACTTCACGGTTATAGGCCTTGATCATGAACCTCACGTTGTCGTGGTCGCGGCCATAGGTGTTGGCCCAGAAGTGCAGCGTGGGCTCCTCGATTTGGATGCACTTGCAGCCGGCGTCGCGCAATGCCAGCAGCTCTTTATTCATCGCCACCGCCATGTCCCAGATCACTTCCTGGTGGTCTTTGTATTTCGGCGTATGCAGATCGAGGAACAGCCCCATCACCTGCGAGCAACACGTGCCGAAGCGGACAGGCCGAGCGGTCTTGCTCTGCGCCATGCGCCAGATCTTAGCGTAGTCCAAAGGCCGGTGCTCGATCTTGTCCACCACCCGCGGCCAGCGCCAGCCCGTATAGATCTCGTTCAACAGCGTCCCCGGCGGATAGCGCAGCCAGGGGGAGCGGGTTCGCTCCGATTGCAGGTAATCGCCGGAGAGCCCCGTCCAGCGTTGCAGCGGGTAATGGTGCCACGAGCGCCCGGCCATGTCGTCGTCGCAGTGCAGGTCGCCATGCGTGAGGATGTCGAGCCCGGCGCGCTCCTGGTCGCTCAACACGGTGGCGAGGGCATCCTGGAACTTCTCGCGAAAGCGCACATCCATCATGCACGTGTCCAAAGGCCGCCCCCACATACTGTCGTCGAACCAGCGCGGTCGGGGCCAGGAACCGGTGATGGTACAGGGAAGAATGGTGTTAGCAGTGACGGTGAACATGGTCCCTTACTTAATCCTGGTCGGGCTCGTTTGCAAGTTCGCTACCCGGCACAACGCTGAGACACGGAGAACGCAGAGGGAACCCGAGCAGGGTCTCTCTGCGGTCCTCTGCGATCTCTGCGGTTCTCTGCGTCTCTGCGTTGCGGTCCGTCTGGTACTCGCGGTCAGCCCGGAAGGTTCGCGCCATCAAGGGACTTGCGCAGACAGTAGAGATTTGCGTGGATAGTAGCACAGATGAGTGCCGTGCCCGAACTTCTTAGAGGCTGGCTGAATGCCGGCTTGGGCTTGGTGTATCCCGAGGTATGCCAGCTCTGCGGAGCGGCGCGGGCAACGCCGGCGGAGGGCTTTGTTTGCGACAGTTGCCGCACCAAGGTGCGGTTCATCGAGCGGCCTTTCTGCGAGCGCTGCGGGCGGCCATATCAAGGCGACATCACCGGCAGGTTCGAGTGCCCCAATTGCTGCGATCGCGAGCTGCAATTCCAGCAGGCACGCTCCGCCGTGGTGGCTGGCGACACAATGCTGGACGTGATCCATCGTTATAAATACACGCGCGCGCTGTGGTTTGAGCCGTTCCTCGCCGAGCTGCTCATCGCTGCGGCCAAGCCTGAACTGGCCAAGGAGCAATGGGACTTCGTAGTGCCCGTCCCGCTGTATCCGGCCAAGCAGCGTGAGCGGGAGTTCAACCAGGCGGCGCGGCTGGCCAAGTGCCTCGGCGCGGCGGTGCAGATTCCCGTGAACAAACGGCTGATCCGGCGCGTCCGTCCTACGTACACGCAAACAGTCCTGAGCCGCGCCGAACGAGAAGAGAATGTCCGCAATGCCTTCGCGATGCGGCGCGGGCAACGACTGAACGGCGAGCGCATTGTGGTCGTGGACGACGTGCTGACGACCGGCGCCACCACCAGCGCTTGTGCCAAGGTGTTGCGCGCGGGGGGAGCAGGCGAAGTTTGCGTCTGGACAGTGGCGCGCGGAATTTGAATACTAGGGAGCCTAAGCTTATAGTGCATCTTGCCATGACGATAAACCGCGCGGGAGTGCTGGGTGACGTTCTGCCCTCAGCCCTCAACGCTTACCCATTGTAGGAATGGCCACGACCACATTTTCGAAGAAGACGCTCGGCTTGGATACGGCCGAGCCTGCGGTGACACCGCCGCCGTCCCACAACCATACGACGTTCGTGAAGAAGCCCAAGATGACGGGCGCCAAATCCAAGAAGCGGGACATTCCCGAGGGCCTATGGACCAAGTGCCCGAAGTGCGGCACGATGGTTTTCGATAAGGAGCTGGATGAGAACCTCAAGGTATGCAGCCGTTGCCATCACCATTTCCCGATCGGCGCACGCGAGCGGATTCATTCAATGGTGGAGACCTGCACCTTCGAAGAGATGGATGCGGAAATGACGAGCGTGGATATCCTCAACTTCACGGGGGTATCCTCGTACAAATCGAAGCTTGAGAAGCACATGGGGAGGACGGGGCTTAAGGATGCCGTTCTCACGGGGATCGGCAAGATTGGGGACTACCGCGTGGCCCTCGGGGTGATGGACTTCACGTTCCTGGGCGGCTCGATGGGGTCGGTGGTAGGCGAAAAGGTGACCCGGCTCATCGAGCGGGCCACGGAGAAAGAACTGCCGCTGATCATTGTATCGAGCAGCGGCGGCGCGCGCATGTACGAGGGCATGTTCAGCCTGATGCAAATGGCCAAGACCTGCGCCGCACTCGCTTATCATGCGAAAGCACGCTTGCCTTACCTGAGCGTGCTCACAGACCCCACGACGGCAGGCGTGATGGCGAGTTATGCCAGCGTGGGCGACCTGATCATTGCGGAGCCAGGAGCGATGATTGGCTTTGCCGGCCCGCGCGTGATCAAGGATACCACGCAAGCGGAGTTGCCGCCGGGATTCCAAACCGCCGAGTTCCTGCTCGACCACGGGCTGATTGACGCCATTGTCTCGCGCAACGAAATGAAGCCGCGGCTCATTAGCTACCTCACTTTTCTAGCCAACGGGCATCGCTAGAATCACGTCGCTAATTCCGAAGGCCGGGAGGACCACCCTCTGGTAGCGCTTGACCTCCCAGGGCATGCCTCGATGTTAGCTACGCCCCTCCCTCGCACAGCCACGCAGGATTAGCGCTGGTCGGCTTCGAATTTCGGGCTTCGGCCTTCCTTCGGCCTTCGGTATTCGGACTTCGGAATTGCGAACTCGCAGCCCATGTTCTACGCTCTCGCCCGAATGAAAGGCATCATCTTGGCCGGGGGCGCGGGCTCGAGGCTGTTTCCGCTGACTCTGGTCGCCAGCAAACAACTCCAGCCGGTTTACGACAAGCCGATGGTTTATTACCCGCTGACCACCCTGATCGAGGGCGGCATGCGGGAATTCTGCCTGATTTCCACCCCTCAAGACCTGCCCCGCTTCCAGCAGTTGCTCGGCGATGGCAGTGCCTGGGGGCTCTCCATTGATTACCGGGAGCAGCCTAAGCCACAGGGCATCGCGCAGGCATTCCTGGTCGCCGAGTCGTTCATTGGGAAGGACGACGTGACGCTCATCCTCGGTGATAATGTGTTTTACGGCAGCGACAGTTTTCACAAGGCGTTCGCCGCATTCAAGGGGGGTGCGACCATCTTCGGTTACCATGTCAATGACCCGGAGCGCTACGGCGTGGTTGAGTTCGGGCCCAACGGGCAGGCCATCTCCATTGAAGAGAAGCCCAAGCAGCCCAAAAGCAACTATGCGGTCCCGGGTCTCTACCTCTACGACAACAGCGTCGTGAGCATCACCAAGAACCTAAAGCCGTCCGCCCGCGGGGAGCTGGAGATAACCGACGTGAACGTGGAATACTTGCGGCGCGGCCAATTGCGCGTGCATCGGCTCAGCCGCGGGTTCGCGTGGCTGGACGCGGGCACGAGCAGCAGCCTGCATGAGGCCTCGGCCTACGTGCAGACCATCGAGAAGCGCGTCGGCCTCAAGATTGGCTGCCCGGAGGAGGCTGCGTTCCGCCGCGGGTTCCTTTCCCTGGAGCGGCTGGAGGCGCTCAGCGCGAAGATGCCCAAATGCGAGTATCGTGAGTATTTAACCGAGGTGGTCGCTGAGGCGAAGCGACTGGGAAGCTAGGCGCCCATGAACGTTCTACGCTGCCCTCTGGAGGGCCTGCTTATCCTCGAACCCAAAGTGTTCGGCGACGCGCGCGGCTTCTTCCTGGAGACCTGGAACCGCAACCGTTACCGCGAGGCCGGCCTGGACGCCGACTTCGTGCAGGACAACGTCTCGTTCTCACGCCGCAGCATCCTGCGGGGGCTGCACTTCCAGAACCCGAAACCGCAGGGCAAACTGCTCCAGGTCCTGCTGGGCGAGGTGTTTGACGTAGCGGTGGACGTCCGGCGCAGTTCACCTACGTTCGGCAAATGGCACGGCCTGTTGTTGTCGGCTGAGAACAAACGGCAGTTCTATGTCCCGCCTGGATTCGCGCACGGCTTTGCGGTGGTCAGCGAAACGGCGCTCTTCCACTACAAGTGCACTGAGTTCTATTCTCCCAAGGACGAAATGGCACTCCGCTGGGACGACCCAAGCATCGGCATTGAATGGCCCGTGAAGGAGCCGCTAGTGTCGGACCGTGATGCGAAGGGACTGCGGTTGCGAGACATGCCGCCCGAGCGGCTATTCCCCTGAAAGAGGCGCTATGGATCGCCCACGCATCCTGCTCATAGGCAAAATCGGCCAGGTCGGCTGGGAACTGCGCCGCACGCTCGCGCCGATGGCCCAACTCATGTGTGTAGACTTCCCTGAGATTGACCTATGCAACGGTGATTCCATCCGGAAGTGGGTGTCTGAAACCGGGCCACAGGTCGTGATTAACGCGGCGGCCTATACCGCGGTGGACAAGGCAGAAGCCGAGCTGGATAAGGCTATGAAGATCAACGGGGTGGCGCCGGGCGTCCTGGCCGAAGAAGCCAGGAAGGCAGGAGCGCTCATGGTGCATTATTCGACGGACTACGTCTTTGACGGCACCAAAACCGAGCCATACGTAGAGACCGATCAGCCGAATCCGCTCGGGGCCTATGGCCGCTCGAAGCTGGCCGGCGACGAGGCGGTGCGAGCGGCCGGCGGCGCGCATTTGATCTTCCGGCTCTGCTGGGTTTATGGAGCACGGGGACAGAACTTCATGCTCACCATGATGCGCCTCGCGCGCGAGCGCGAGACGCTGCGGGTAGTGAGCGACCAGGTGGGCTGCCCGACGTGGTCGCGTTTGATTGCTGAGACTACGACGCTGGCGGTGAAACAGGCGGTATCCGCAGACGACTTCGGCGCATTTAGCGGCACCTACCATCTTGCTTCTTCGGGCACCACAAGCTGGCATGGCTTTGCTAGCGCCATTATCGGCTTGATGCCTGCCGAGGGTCGGAAATGCGTGCAGGTTGAGGCCATTCCCGCGTCGGGATATCCCACGCCTGCCAAGCGCCCGGCCTATTCGGTACTGGGGTGTGATAAGCTGGAGCGCACGTTTGGCCTGCGGTTGCCGCTCTGGGACGAGAGCCTGAAACAAGTGTTGGAGTATGGGTAATCAACAACAAAGTAACTAAGCAACAAAGCGAGAGGAGACCATGAAACAGATAATCATTCCGCGTGACGTTGAGGAGATGGCTACGCTGGCAGTGGACGCAGCGTTTTCGGTCCACAAGGAACTAGGCCCCGGGCTGCTCGAAAGCGCGTACGAGGCCTGCTTTGCTCGCGAGCTGGAGCTGCGCAGCGTCAGGCATCAGAGGCAGCTTCCCGTGCCATTGAATTACAAGGGAAAAGTGATCGAGGTCGGATTTCGCGCCGACGTCATCATCGAACAGAAGCTGTTGATCGAGCTAAAAGCCGTTGAGGGCATCATCCCGGTGCATCATGCTCAGGTAATCACTTATCTCAAACTCATGCGGCTCCCGCTCGGTTTGTTGATCAACTTCAACGAGGTGCTGGTTAAGGACGGCATCCATCGCATTCTCAATCTCCATCTTCCTTAGCGTCTTTGTTCCTTTGTTGTTATGCATTTGCTAGTGACTGGCGGGGCCGGCTTCATTGGCTCCAACCTCATCCACCTCGTTATTGACCGGCCTGAGGTCGGCAAGTTGGTCAATCTCGACTGTCTGACCTACGCCGGGCGACTGGAGAACATAGAAGGCGTCGCCAAGCACCCCAAGTATGCCTTTGAGAAAGTGGACCTGCGCGACAAGGGCGCTGTCCTCGAAGTGCTGCAACGCCATGCCATCACGCACGTCATGCATCTCGCAGCCGAGTCGCACGTGGACCGCTCGATCACCGGCCCAGGCGATTTCATCCACACGAACGTCGTCGGCACTTTCAACCTGCTGGAAGCCTGCCGCGCGCTCTGGCAGCCTGCGGGCACCGCGCACCGCTTCCACCACATTTCGACTGACGAAGTCTATGGCAGCCTCGGGCAGACGGGCTTCTTCACGGAAAGCACCCCCTACGCGCCGAACTCGCCCTACTCGGCCAGCAAGGCCTCCAGCGACATGCTCGTTCGCGCCTACCATCACACCTACGGCCTGCCGACGGTCATCACCAACTGCTCCAACAATTACGGCCCCTACCAGTTCCCGGAGAAGCTGATCCCCGTGGTGATCCAGAGTGTCCTGGGGCGCAAGCCGGTGCCGGTTTACGGCGATGGCATGAACGTGCGCGACTGGCTCTATGTCCGCGACCACGTCGAAGCGCTCTGGCTCGTGCTGACACGCGGTCGCCTGGGCGAAACCTACAACATCGGCGGCCACAACGAGTGGGCCAATATCCACATCGTCCAATTGATCTGCGATCTCATTGATGAAATGGCACCGCAACTCGGCGGCAACTCGCGCAAGCTCATCACCTTTGTCAAAGACCGCCCCGGCCACGACCGCCGCTACGCCATTGATGCCAGCAAGATCAAGGACGAGTTGGGCTGGCTGCCGGCCCACAAGTTTGAGCAGGGCATCCGGGAAACCGTGCGCTGGTATCTGGACAATCAGGCCTGGGTCAGTTCAGTACTGCGAAAGGCCTGACTGCCAGGGCTCGTGGGCCAACGGCACCGACCACTTAAAATCGGCTTCGACCCTGCTTGCCTGGCTGCAGGCAGCCCGTCCGCGCGGCCAGAGCCTTCCAGGACGCATCCCGACGGCACGCCAAGGCGCTGATCGCCTAACCTTTGCCCCGGCTACACCGCCGGGAGCACATGGCTACAAAGCCCCTGAGCTAGTGTTTTTAGCTTACCATAGTATGCCCCGGGCCGCAATGGAATTTTACCGGAAAAAGGCATGCTCGCGCGGGGCTTGTGGTCATTTTGGGCCGTGGGAGACAGCGCTACTGTGGAGCCGAGGAGCGGCTCTCGGAGCAGAGAACACGGAGCGTTGACGGTTAACCCTCCGGTTAGTTTGCAGGTAGGGCCAGGCGCTTGTACCGGCTGGAGGTGAAAGTCTGCTCCTGCCCGTCGTCCCTGGTCAGAATCAATGCCGCTGTGCCCGGCAACGCATCAGCCAGTGCGAGACCGCGTTTGACGCCGAGAATACTGACAGTGGTATCCAGGCTGTCTGTGGCCGTGGCGTTGGGGCCGATGATGGTGGCCTGGATGCGGTTGGTGAGTCCGAGGCCAGTGGCGGGATTGAGGATGTGCGAGTAGCGGACGCCTCCGATCTCAATGAATTGCTCACTGTCGCCGGACGTGGAGATTCCTGCGTTGTGCAGAAGGACTGTGCGGGCGATTTGGTTGGTGCGCGTGCCGAGGGTGGCGATGCCGACTTTCCAGCCGGGCTGGCCCGGGGGCGGATCGCCCACTGCTATGTCTCCGCTAGCGGCGATAAGCGCGCGGTCAATTCCCCTGCCCTTCAGGATCAGCATCGCCTGGTCGGCGGCGTAGCCCTTGCCGATGCCGCCCAGGTCCAGCCGCATGTTGGGCGCGAGCAAGGTCACCGTGTGCGCGCGGCTGTCCAATCGCAGCTTCTGCCAGCCGACGGCAGCTTTCGCCGTGGCGATCTCCGCTGGCGTGGGAAGCGTCTTCCGCTTCCGCGAAAAGCGCCACAGGCGCACACAGGGGCCGATCGTGACGTCGAATGCTCCATCCGACAGCTTCGCTATCTTCAGGGATTGCTGCAGGACGTTGAAAAGGTCGGCGCTGACTGGGACCGGTCTGCCATAGGGTTGATCACAGAGCCGCATGAGTTCGCTGTCGGCCTGGAAGTCGCTCATGATGTCTTCCAAAGCGTCAACGCGTTTGAAGGCGGCATGGGCAGCGGCCTCAGCCCTTGGCGCGTCGGGGGCGTAGAGCGTGATCGTGAACAGAGTGCCCATTGCGGGGTGTTGGAATTCGAACCGGTGGAGTGCCTGCGCTGAGGAGGGGGTGCGGCAGCCGGCCAGCAGCATCACGGCGGCAAGAGCCAGCATTGCGGCGGCGTTCCGGGCGCGTTGCATCAAGGGTTGTTGGGTGGAGAGCGCTCGCCACAGGGCGGAACCGCCGCAGGCGAGATAGCCAGTAGTCATTGACAAGTGGCAGATGGCCAATGGCAAACGCCTTGTCACGGGGGCGGGGAAGGAAGGTCGCGCAAACTGGGCTTTGGCGTGGCGGTTCATTCTACTTAGTGCTGCGGCTCGCTCAATCCAGTGTTGCGGTTCATGCTAAGCAGAAAGGCCGGCCCGTGGGGCCGCATTTATTCAGCGTAGCGCAGGTTTCTAAACCTGCGCTACATAGTGTGGGGGAGCGATCAGGCTTTGGCCACAGGGAGCATCGGGGGGGTCTTGAAGATGTTGTGTTCGCTGGGCATGGGAGGTTGCAGCACGCGGAAGGGGCCCCACTGCATGCCGGCGCAGTCCTTGTAAAGCTGGTCCGGGCCATAGTTGAAGGTGGAGTTCAGCACTGTGTCCCATTCCACGCCAGCGCCGCTGTAGGCGGCCTCGCGGCCCATGATGGCAGTAAGGGTGCTGTCGGTGACCTGCTTGGCCTCATTCAACTCCGTGCCCTTCACAATGGCATTGATGAGATCAATGTGCTCCTGCACATAAGGGCTGAGGTCGCCTCCCTCCTTGCGGTAGCGCCACATTTGGCCGCCCTTGGGCTGGATGCGGCCGCTGGGATCAGAGGTGCCTTTGGTGCCTTGGACCCCTTCGCTGACCGAGGACCACTCACGCTTGATTTGACCGCAGTAGCTGTACATCCGCACGCCATTCGGGTATTCATATTCGATGGCGAAGTTATCCCATATTTCGCCGGACTTTCCGTCCAATTGTTGCCGGGCGCCCATGCCCCAGCATTTCACGGGGTGGTCGTTCATGATCCAATTGCATACGTCAAGGTTGTGCACGTGCTGCTCGCAGATATGGTCGCCGCACAGCCAGATGTAATGATACCAGTTGCGAATCTGCCGCTCCAACTCGGTGTCGCCCTGCTCGCCGCGGTGCCAGATGGGGCCGCCGTTGACCCAGTAGGCGCGCAGGGTGACGACATCGCCAATCTCGCCGCCCTTGATGCGTTTGATGGTTTCGATATAGCCGGCCTGGTGCCGCCGTTGTGTGCCTGCGGCCACCTTCAGGCCTTTCTGCTTCGACACTTCTGCGGCCTCGTATATGACGCGGCAGCCGGGGCCGTCCACGGCGACAGGCTTCTCCATGAACACATTCTTGCCGGCCTCGACGGCCGCCTTGAAATGGGAGGCGCGGAAGCCAGGCGGCGTGGCCAGGATTGCGTAATTAACGCCAGGCAACGCCAGCACCTTCTGGTAAGCGTCAAAACCGCTGAAGGTCTTCTCCGCCGGCACGCTGAAGGTCTCAGCGCCCTTGCGGGCGGCGTCCGGGAATATGTCGGCAACCCCGACGATCTTGCCCTCCACACCGGCAGCCTTGGCGGCCTCTGTGAAGTCTCTGCCCGCGCCGCTGCCGCGTCCGCCCAAACCGATAATGACGGCATTGATGGGTTGCTTGGTCTGGGCGCTAAGCACCGACGGGAAGCTTACCGCCGCAGCCGCCGAGGCGGCGACGAGGGTTGAGCTTTTAAGGAACTCGCGGCGCGACACCGCGTTTGCACTGTTGGTTTGATGATCTTGCATTTGACCTTTCAGTATGTTGTTGACTGTCTAACGATTTTGGCAATAGCCGGTGCTTACGCTAATGCGGCGCAAACTCCGGAAACTCAGTCTCTTTCAACGCCGCTGGTCCAGTACTTCTGCATCACTTCCGGGGGTGGGACTTCGAGCGGGCGGACGATGCGGAAGCCGACCCATTGGGCGTCGGAGAAATACCAGATGCTCTTGGGCAATTGCGGATCCTGCTGTTTCCAGGCGCGCTCGGAGCCCCGGCGGGCGGCGCTGCGGCACATCGCCGCCTCGTCATCCCAGGAGCCGCCGCGCACCGAGTGCGGATAGGGCTTGGTGGCTTTGTTCCACGGCTCCGTTAACGTCCCGCTGGCGCCGCATTGCTTGTAGTAATCCGGATCGTATTGATCGAGGCACCATTCTACCACGTTGCCGCACATATCATACAAGCCCCAGGGGTTGGGCTTCTTCTTGCCGACTTTCTGGTACTTGAAGTCGCTGTTCTGCTCGAACCAGGCGTATTCGCCGAGCTTGCTGGCGTCGTCCCCGAAGAAATAGGCGGTGGTGGTGCCGGCGCGGCACGCGTATTCCCACTCGGCCTCGGTGGGAAGGCGATAGAACTGCCCGGTCTTGGCGCTGAGCCACTGGCAGTATTTATTGGCGCCGTGCTGGGTCATGGCAATAGCCGGGTAACCATCCTTGCCCATGCCGAAGCTCATCTCGACGTAAGGCTTAGAGGGATGGGTCACCACATCGGCCAACTTGTCGCCGGCGGCATCCGTGGGGAGCGTGGCGCGCGTCCGGTGCTCTTCATCGGGGTACATGAACAGCTCGTATTCGTTCCACGTGACCTCGCATTGGCCCATCCAGAAGGGCGCGATCTTCACCTTGTGCTGCGGGCCTTCGTCGGGTTTGCGCCCTTTCTCGGTTTCTGGGCTGCCCATGACGAATTCGCCGCCAGGGATTGGCACCATGGCGAAGCTGACCTGTGTGCCCGGGATGGTGTTGGTGTAAGGTTTCATCTCGCTTGCTTCCTTCACCTTGAGATTGGCAACGATGCGCGTGTGGATGTCGGGTATGGTAATGTTGTCGTTGTCGGCGAGGGAGGCGAGGCTGCCGAAGGTGCCGGGCGTATAGCTTCCACCGGAGGCCTTGTAAACCTGGTAGCGGGTGGAAAACTTGCCTTCGGTTGGCTGGGAGAAGGCAATGTAGCCGCCCGGCACGCTGGCCGCGCACGTGAACAGGTTATTCGTGGCCGCAAGCGCCTGCGCCCGCACGGGAGCCTTGGCCCCGTCGAAACTGAACACGCCGGCGGTCTGGCCTTCGCCGAAGATGACGAACAGCCTCTGCCCCGCCGCGTCATCCAGCGTGATGACCCGTCGAATTGGTTGGCCCAGATCAAAGGCGTCTCCCTTGCCCAGCTCAAACTTCCCGGGCGCCGGTTCCTCCACCGGGCGCACGGTGAGGGTGTTTGCGCCTGGCTTGTAGAATAGGAACTCGCGAAGGGGCGCACCACGGAAGTTGCCGACTGCGTAATCCGATCCAGTGGGCAGGCCGGTTACGGTGGCGACCTCCACCGGCTTGCCGCTCGCCAAATTCTGGGCGTGGAAGGTGTCTCCTTTTTGCTCGGTTACCAGGAAGCAGAGCAGGTCCGCCTGCCCCGTCTTCAGCGACAGCCGATTGCCCCGGACCGCGGCCCCCGGCAAGGGGACGTCCGCTAGTTTTGGATACTCAGCGCCATCATTGCGCATCAAGGTCGCCTGGTTCGGGTCGGGTGAGTTGTAGATGCTGCCGACGTAGAAGTCGGCTAACGGGGTCTTTCCGGCGCCGCCGATACCGATGGCAACCACTGTGTTCGGTCCAAGCGCAGCACTAAAATCCACCGTCACCGGTTTGCTTGGGGCGGTTGGGCTGTACGCCTCGACCAAGGCGATCTGGTTGGCGTCCGGCGCGGAAAAGGCCAGGGCGTCAAGGTTCGTGGCCAGTATCTTACCGATGCTGAATCCTGCGACGCCCTTCAGCCCGCTCGGCCGGCAGTCCACCCACGAGAACAGCCCCTCTGCCGTCTGGTAGCCAAGCCGATACTTGCCGCTTTCTTTGTCCACGATGACCACGTCCTGCAACCCATCACCATTGAAATCCGCGCGGCCAAAGAACTCGCGTGGTGTTTCATAAATGAGGGAGGCATGCTGGTTTTCAGCCGGAAGCATGGTGGGACGGGCAGCCAGGATGGAAACCATTGCGGCTGCCAGAACAAGGTGAGCTTTCATGACATCGTTAACAAATCGCAGGCCACAGTGTCAGAAGGCTTGGTTGGAAGTCAAACGCAGACATTCGCTTTTTCTGGCTCGACTCGAATTCTTCGGGTAGCAAGCATTGGGAAAGGCAATTTGGCAATTCAGTAGAGGTGCATACGGAACGAAAGTTCGGTTCGATGTGCCGAGGGGCGACATCACCGAGGGACTGACTTCCCCTGCTCTTCTTGCATGTTTACCAGCGCCTCTTTGGCTGCAGCGCATACCGAGGCGTCTGGGTCTTCCAACAGGCGAGCCAGCGCGGGCAGCGCCGCTTTCGCTGGCGGACCGATTAGGCCCAAGGTCTTCGCCGCGCTCGATCTGACCTCCGGAGTCGTGTCTTTCAAAGCCTCGATCAGGGCAGGCACTGCCGGCTGGGCTCTCCGGCTCATGTCTGCCAGTCCCTTCGCCGCGGCGACGCGCACCTCCGGAACCGGGTCTTTTAAGGAAGCGGCCACCGCCAGGATGACCGGCTCTTCCCGGGCATGTATGGCGGCCAACGTCGCGATTGCCTGCTGCCGCGAAGCCGGGTCCTCGTCCTGCAACATGCCCAAGAGCGCAGGCTCGGTCATCCGCCGCTGCGCGAACGCGTTCATGAGCGCCTTGGCCGCGCTCTGCCGTACGTGCCCCTTTTCATGCTCAATCGCCCGGACCAGCTCCGGCACGGCGGGAGGACCAATCTCTGCTAGAGACTGGACGGTCCTGTCGCGGACATTCACGTTTGCGTCTTTGAGGCATTGAAGTAATGGCTGGACGGCTGGTTCTGCCGCAGGGCCCAGCTTCCCAAGCCCAAAAGCGGCCGCGGAGCGGACATCCGGGTTGCTGCTCACCAGGGCATTGGTCAAGGCAGGCACCGCATCCCGGCCCATCACTCCCAGCGCACCTGCAAAGTACCAACAATTCTGGCTCTCCTTGCCAAGTAAGGCCCGACCCAGGGCGGGTACGGCGGCTTTGGCATTCGGCCCAATGATCGTCAGCGCCATGGCCGCTTCCTGATGAACCTCTGCCTCGCGGGGGACCCGGGAATGCCTAAGGAGCCCGGGGCGGTATCGGGGGGACAGTCGTAGCGCCCACCCCCAAAGTGCCTTGCGCCAAATGGGGTCATGCGATTCGAGCAGCTTGATCAAGCCCGGCACAGCATTGCTTCCTAATGCCCTGAAGACGCTCGCCGCTTGCTCACGGACATCCATGCCGGGAGCAAGGAGTTGAGCGGCCCAGCCCTCGATCGTCTTCCCTTGATAAAGCGGCCCTTCCCCGCTCCGGTGAAGGGCCAGAACTGCCGCTACCACGCCGAACCCCAACACTACAATGCCAATGAGCAGACGCCGTTTCAAGCGGGCAACCCTTTTGGCCAGGGACAATCCTCTGATTGCGTCCCAAATCCCGCCAAGCCCAATCGTGCCGCGATCCGCAACCGTCTTCGTAATCGCAAACCACGAACCAGGAAGCGGTTAGCGTCAGCAAGGCTTCGGCTCACAGCGTCGGCGCGGGTTCAGGCCCCTGGAATCCCGACCACCTGCTCCGCTGCGTGCCGCACGGCCGATTCCCCGGTGCTGCGGGCCGCAGTCCGCGCCAGCAGTTGGCGAAAAGTCGCCAATGCTAGCAGCGGCCAGCTATTCCGGTACATGTCGTACTTCAGGTAGAATACCTTGGGGAACCCCGTGCCGGTCGCCTCGTCTTCACTCCAGGAACCATCCGGATTCTGCGTGCGGATGAGATACTCGACGCCTCGGAGCAGGCTTGGCCGGTCCGGGTCATCAAAGGCGCACAAGCCCATGACGGCCCAGGCGGTCTGCGAGGCGGTGCTGGGCCCCTGCCCTTTGAACACGGGATCGTCGTACGTGTTGCACCGCTCGCCCCAGCCGCCGTCCTCATGCTGGACGCTCTCCAGCCAGTCGCGCGCCTTCACCAGCCACTCCTGACTCATGTCCAGGTTTAGGGCTCGGAGTCCCCGCAGCACTTGCCAAGTGCCGTAGATATAATTTACCCCCCATCGGCCATACCACGAGCCGTCTTCCTCCTGGTGCTCCCGAATGAACCGCAGCGCCTTCTGCACTTGAGGATGCTCCACGCTCCAGCTTTCGTAGCCAAGCAGCTCAAGGATACGCGCCGTAATGTCCGCGCACTCCGGGTCAAGCATCGCGTTGTGGTCGGCGAACGGCACCTTCTCCAGCACGCCCTTGGTGCAGTCCTTATCGAACGCCGCCCACCCGCCGTCCTTGCATTGAAAGGTCATCATCCACGCCAGCCCGCGCTGGAAACACTCATCGCGCCGCTGCCGGTCGTCGGTCGGCACCTTGCGCAGGGCCAGCAACACCATCGCCGTGTCGTCAATGTCGGGGTTCCACTTGTTCTCGAACTCAAATACCCACCCGCTCGGCTCGACCTTGGCCGGGTTCTTGTATTGCCAATCGCCGCGGAACCTAATCTCCTTGGTCATCAGCCAGTCCGCCGCCAGTTTCAGCGCCGGATGGTCGGCCGGCACTCCTGATTCCAGAAGGCATATCGCCACGATGGCCGTGTCCCATACTGGCGATAGACACGGCTCGATGTGCACCGAGTGCTCCGTCTCGTGCTCGTGTTTCTTGAGCTGCTGCTCGATGCGCAGCACTTGGGGATGGTCATCCGGATAGCCCAGCGCCCGCAGGGCAACGAGCGAGTTGACCATGCCGGGGAAGATCGCCGCCAGCCCGTCCGAGCCCTCGAACCGCTCCAGCATCCACTGCTCTGCCTTCTTGAGCGCGCGCTTGCGAAAAGGATGCACCCCGTGCTGCGCGAACCACTCCGCGAATTTGTGGACTCGGTCCAGCCAGAGGAAGAAGTTGCGCCACGTCAGCCGCTCCGGATCGGGCGCCAGGGCCAGATGCCGCTCGTGCATGCCCTCGGGAAACAGCTCGTTCAGATTGATGTTCCGCTTCGGCAGCCGGGTCGGCTTGAAATGGCTGATGATTGAAAGCGGGACGAGCATGGACCGGCTCCACGAGCTCATCTCGTTGATGTTCACGTAGAACCACTTGCCAATCAGGATGATCTCGGACGGGATCGTCGGCACATAGTCCCACGGAAAGAGCCCCAGCAACGCCAGGTAGAGCTTCGAGAAAGTGTTCATCCGCGGCACACCGCCGAGGCTCTTGGCCACCTCGCGCGCGCGCAACATCCGCCGATCCGTGGCTGGCACCCCCGCCAGCTTCAGCGCCAGGTAAGCCTTGATGGTGGCATTGACCTCCGCCGGGCCGCCATAGTAGATGTTCCATCCACCGTCCGGCAATTGCATCGAGAAGATATGGTTGACCGCCTTACGCTGCCACTGCGGATCCACCTTGCCTTCCCAATGCCGGTAAGTAACAAGGTCGGCCACCAGTGTGGCATCCACCATCAACTCCCCGATCCAATAGCCCTCGGGCTTCTGCTGGCCTAACAAATAGGCCTGCGACCGCTCAATAGCGGCTTCCAGCTCGGCCTGCGGTCGGAACCCGAAGTATTGCTGACGGGGTTGTTCGTCCGACCCGCGCTCTCGGAGCGATACTGCATCCACGTGGCATAATCTGCGGTTGCGGGGGCGAATTGTAAAGGATTCGTTCCGCCAATTGCCATCAGCCGGGCCCGCCGACCTCCCCTTTTATTTTCTCTGAAACCGTGTAACATTACCTTACGTCTATGATTAAGTATGCTTAGTCGTATTCCGACGAACAGGTGGGATTTCAGCGCGGCGGCGCACCTGATGAACCGGGCAGGGTTCGGGGGGCCGCCGGCCGAAATCGCGAAGCTGGTGGCGCTCGGGCCGGCGCAAGCCGTGTCTTACTTCGTTGATTACGAGCGACTTCCCTATAACACGCCTAACCCGGCCTGGGCTGAACCCGATCCCGAGCGCGCCGAGCGGCTCAGGGCCGCCCGCGATGCCAGCCCGGAAGAGCGGCGGAAAATGCAGCAGGAGATGCAGAAGAACCAGCGGGAGCAGATCATCGAACTGCGGGCCTGGTGGCTGCGGCGCATGGCCAGCGGCCCGCGGCCTTTGCAGGAGAAGATGGCGCTGTTCTGGCATGGGCATTTTGCCACCAGCGCGGAGAAGGTCCGGGACGCCTACCTGATGTGGCGTCAGAACGACCTGTTCCGCCGGATGGCCACGGGGAACTGGCTGGAGATGCTGGTCGCCGTAGCGAAAGACCCGGCCATGCTGATCTGGTTGGACCAGGCGCAGAGCCGGAAAGAGCACCCGAATGAGAACTTCGCCCGCGAGGTCATGGAACTGTTCACCTTGGGCGAAGGGCATTACACCGAGCGGGACGTGACGGAGGCGGCGCGGGCGCTAACGGGCTGGTCGTACGACCGCCAGGATGAGGATTTTGTCGCGCGCCCCATGTGGCATGACCGGGGTGCCAAGACCATCTTCGGCGAGACGGGCTACTTCAATGGGCAGGACTTTCTGGAGATGCTGGTGGCACAACCCCAAGCGGCGCGGTTCATCACGGCCAAGGTGTGGAACTACTTTGCCGGCACTCCGCCCTCCGCCGAGTTGACCGACGCGCTGGCAGCGACCTTCCGCAATGGCGGCAACAGCTTCAAGCCTCTGCTGCGCACGATGTTCCTGAGCGAGGAGTTTTACTCGCCGTCCATCATCCGCAACCAGGTCAAGAGCCCGGTGCAATGGCTGGTGGGCAGCGTGCGGGTGCTGGAGCGCCCATTGCCGCCGCCGCTCGTGTGCGTAGGCCTGACGCGCAACCTGGGACAGGACCTCTTCGCGCCGCCCAACGTCAAAGGCTGGGACGGAGGGCTAAGTTGGATTACCACCAACACTCTCCTTGCCCGCTACAACGAAGCGGCCACACTGATTCAGGGGGATGTGTCCCCAATGGCGGGAGGCGCGTTAGCCAAAAGGCCTAACGCCGAGAAGCAATTCATGCGCCGGGTGAGCCAGGTGCGGATAGGCAGCGTGGATGTGGACAAGCTTTTTACGGAGAAGGAACGCACCGACACGAACGCGCTCCTTCCCGCTTTGGAACGGCGTCTTTTGCAGGCCAAGTTCAAGCCCGAGCAAGAGAAAGTGCTGCGTGATTATCTCGATGGGCAAAGCGACCTGAACGACGGTGCCATCCTCAATGCCATCCGCCTTGTGATGAGCACGCCTGAGTACCAGTTGACGTGAGGGTGCATTAAATAAGTTAGAGCGTTAAATACGTTAGATCGTGAAAAGCAGGACGGCAGCTCAATTGGACGCAATATGAAAGACGACATTACTCTCCAAACGCGGCGCGAGTTCCTGCGCCACACAGTCTTAGCCGGCGCGCTTTCGTGGACGGTGCCGACCTTCCTGGCCAACACCTTCTCCGCGCTGCAAGCGGACGCGGCGGACCAGGCGACGCAAACCACGACCGGGCGCGATGGCACCATTCTCGTGGTTCTCCAGATGGCCGGCGGTAACGACGGGATCAACACCGTTGTGCCCTACGCCAATGACTATTACCATCGCGCGAGGCCGCGGATCGGGCTGACCGATACGAAGGTCCTGAAGCTCAACGGCGAGATTGGCCTGCACCCTTCCCTGACGGGCTTCAAGGACCTGTATGACGCAGGCCGCCTGGCGATCGTGCAGGGCGTGGGCTATCCGAACCCAAACCGCTCGCACTTCCGCTCGACGGAGATTTGGCAGACGGCCAGCGACTCGGCGCGCTTCGAGCGCTACGGCTGGCTGGGCCGCTACTTCGACAACACCTGCTCGGGGTGCGATCCTACCATTGGGGTCTGCATCGGGCGCCAAATGCCGCAGGCGTTCACCGCGAAACAGCCCACTGGTGTGAGCCTGGACAATCCGCAGAACTATCGCTTCATGGCGGGCGGGCAATCCCGGCCTGGCCAGCTCAACAGCATGGAGGAGTCCTTTCGCAAGCTAAACCAGCCGGAAGAAGAGGCGCATGAGAACTCCGGCGGCACGATTGCGGCCATCAGCGGCCCGGTCCGGCACACCGGCACAGCGCTGGATTTTCTCGAACGCACGGCGCTGGATGCGCAGGTCAGCTCCGACCAAATCCGCAGCATCGCCAGCCGCGTGGACAACCTGGCGATTTACCCCGGCTCGCAACTGGGCAATTCCCTCAAGCTGGTGGCGAAGCTGATCGGGGGCGGGCTGCCGACCCGCATCTTCTACGTATCCCAGGGCGGCTACGATACACACACGAACCAAAACAACGCGCAGGAGCGCTTGCTGAAGGACCTCGGCGATTCGGTGAGCGCCTTTGTGGAGGATATGAAGGCGCAAGGGAACCTGCCGCGGGTGTTGGTCATAACCTTCAGCGAGTTTGGGCGGCGCGTGGCTGAGAACGCCAACGGCGGCACCGACCACGGCGCGGCCGCGCCGATGTTTGTCATTGGCGACAAGGTGAAGGCCGGCTTGCTGGGCCAGTATCCGAGCCTCGCCCCGGAGGATCTGTTCCAAGGCGACCTAAAATACAATGTGGACTTCCGCTCCGTGTATGCCGCTGTGTTGGAAGGCTGGCTCAAGACCCGTAGCGAGCCGATCCTGGGGCGCAGGTTCACGCCGTTGCAGATCGTTTAGACAAGAGCTCTATTCCGCCTTGCAAAACCTGCCTGGCCTTCCGAATCTTAGGCCATGCATTCGCATGAACTCTTGCGGGAAGTGTTCCAGAAGTGCAGCCCCAAGCAGGTGGCCGCCAAGCTGGGGCTTTCGCTGTCGATGATTTACAAGTGGGCCGAACCGGCGGATGTCACTGCGGGCAGCGGCAGCACCAACCCGCTGGACCGCATTGACGCGTTGCTGAACTGCACGAATGACCACCGGATAGTCCAGTGGATCTGCCAGCGCTCGGGTGGGTTCTTTATCCTCAATCCCAAGACCAACAAGCCGCACCCCTCGTACCTGATCCCGGCCACGAACGAGATTGTGCAGGAGTTTGCCGACCTGCTCTCCGTTGTCGCGGCCGCTGCCGCCGACAACCAGATCACGGCCAAGGAGTCTGAGCAAATCCGTGTGCGGTGGGAGGAGTTAAAGTCCGTTACCGAGAACTTTGTTGTCTGCTGTGAAGAAGGAAACTTCCGCCCGTTGAAAGAGAAGCAACAGAGCATCGGCCCAGCCAAGCCGTTGAGACCTGAGCAATAAGACCTATGGCCCAGCCAATCCCAGCACCGGTAGCTACTTCGCCCCGGGCCGACGGGCGCTTGGCGGATCAACTGCGCCCGGTGCGCTTCCAGAACAACGTCGCCCCTTACGCCACCGGCTCCACACTGATCGAATGGGGCAACACGCGTGTGATATGCGGAGTGACGCTCGAGGAAACCGTGCCGCGCTGGATGAAGGAGCAGAACGTGACCGGCGGCTGGATCACAGCCGAATACTCGATGCTCCCTTACTCCACTTTGCAGCGCAAGCAGCGCGATATAACCAAGGGCAAGATTGACGGGCGCTCCCAGGAGATTCAACGGCTGATCGGTCGGGCGATGCGCGCCGCCATTGACCTGGAGAAGTTGGGGACCCGCACGGTCTGGGTGGACTGCGATGTGTTGCAGGCCGACGGCGGCACCCGGACTGCAGCCATTACCGGGTCCTACGTGGCCCTGGCCCTGGCCCTGCGCAAACTGATCACCGAGGGCAAGCTGGCGGGAAGCCCCCTGCGCCATGCCGTCGCCGCGGTAAGCGTCGGGATCGTGCAGAAGCACGCACTGCTCGACCTCTGCTATACGGAGGACGCCGCCGCCGAGGTGGACTTGAACATAGTGATGAATTCCGCGGGCGACTTTATCGAACTGCAAGGCACGGGCGAAGAGGCCACTTTCAGCGAAGCCCAACTGGCTGAGATGCTGGTGTTGGGGAAAGCCGGCATAGGGGAGTTGCTCGACGCCCAGCAAGCAGCGCTCGTTGGCTAAGAGCGGGGTGAAGTACCTCCATCTTATCTGGAGCAACCTCAAGCGGAAGAAGCTCCGCACGCTGCTGACGCTGCTCTCGATCCTCGTGGCGTTCATTCTGTTTGGGTTCCTGTGCGCGATCAAGCAGGCCCTCGCGGGCGGCGTGACTCTGGCCGGTCAGAATCGCCTGTGGGTGCGGCATAAGGTCTCCATCATTCAGTCGTTGCCCGAGTTCTACAAGGCGCGCATCGAGCGGATTCCGGGCGTGGCTTCGGCAACGCATCAGACCTGGTTCGGCGGCGCTTACAAGGACGCGAAGAACTTCTTTCCGCAAATGCCCGTCGTGCCGGAGGAATTCCTCGAAACGTATCCGGAGTTCCTGCTCTCGACCGAGGAGAAAGAGGCCTGGTTCAAGACGCGCACGGGCGCCATTGTTGGCCGCAAGACTGCCGACCGGTTCCATTGGAAGGTGGGCGACAAGGTCCCGATTCTGTCCTCCATTTTCGCGAAGAAAGACGGGAGCCGGCTGTGGGAATTCGACGTTGTGGGCATCTATGACGGGGCGGACAAGAATACCGATACCACGCAGCTTTTCTTCCACTACGATTACTTCGACGAAGCGCGCATGTGGAACAAGGGGCAAGTGGGCTGGTACATCGTGCGGGTGAAGGACCCGGCGGAGGCGGCGGAGGTGGCCAAACGCATTGATGATGAGTTCGAGAACTCGGATGCGGAGACAAAGGCTGAGCCTGAAGGCGCCTTTCTCCAGGGGTGGGCCAAGCAGATCGGCGATATTACCTTGATTACCGCCACCATTCTGAGCGCCGTGTTCTTCACGATCCTGCTGGTGGCGGGCAACACCATGGCTCAATCCGTGCGGGAGCGGACGGGCGAGCTGGGCGCGCTGAAGGCGATGGGCTTCACCAACACGCAGGTGCTTTCGCTGGTTCTGGGCGAATCCTGTGTACTGGCGGTCCTGGGCGGCGCTTTGGGTCTGGGCCTATCCTGGGCGATGATCGCGCGGGGCGATCCGACGGGCGGGATGTTGCCGCTGTTCTTCTTCCCGACGCTGGATGTCGCGCTGGGTGTGGCTTTGAGTGTGGCTCTCGGGCTTGTCGCCGGCATCTTCCCTGCCCTGCAGGCCATGCGCCTGCGGGTAGCCGATGCTCTGCGGAGGATGTGAGTATGGCCGGGCCGATTAATTGGCTTTCCCAGGTCGCCTCGGTCAGCAAGTTCGGGCTGCTTAGCATCCCCCAGCGCGTTGGCTCGGTGGCAGCGGCGGTGTTCGGCATCGCGGGCGTGGTGGCGGTAATGGTTGGAGTACTATCTATGGGCGCCGGTTTCCAACAGGCATTGACATCGTCCGGTTCGCCCGATGCCGCGATTGTACTGCGCAGTGGGGCAGACACAGAAATGGTCAGCGGATTCCTTCGCGAGAGCACGCGGGTGATTGCCGACGCGCCGGGTGTGGCGCGTGAAGAGGAAGGCCCGCTCTCGTCACCCGAACTATTCGTCATCATCAACCTTCCCAAGCGCTCCACCGGCACCGACGCCAATGTGCCAATGCGGGGAGTCGAGCGCCCGGCATTGAAGGTCCGCGACCACCTGCAAATCGTGGAAGGGCGGATGTTCGATTGGGGCAAGAACGAGGTGATTGTCGGCACCGGCGCTGCCAAAGAATTCGCGGGCCTGGAGATCGGCGGCAAATTGCGTGTCGGGCGCCGGGATTGGCCCATCGTGGGAATCTTCTCCGCAGCCGGCGGCACTGCGGAATCGGAAATCTGGACCGACGCGAGCGTCCTCCAGGCTGCCTACAACCGCGGCGACACCTTCCAATCAGTGTATGTGCGGCTGACCTCGCCCGAGGCCTTCCAGGAATTCAAGGATGCTCTGACCACCGATCCTCGCCTGAACGTGAAAGTGCTCCGGCAAACCGAGTACTATGCCGAGCAATCCACCGCCGTCACCAAGCTCATCACCACACTGGGCTTGCTGGTCGCGATTCTCATGGCTGTGGGCGCGGTGTTCGGCGCACTGAACACCATGTACAGCTCAGTGTCCGCGCGGACGCGGGAGATCGCCACGCTGCGCGCATTGGGCTTCGGGAGTGGGGCCGTCGTGGCGTCTGTGATGATTGAATCGTTGGCACTGGCAGTAGTGGGCGGCGCAACCGGCGCGATCATCGCCTACTTCGCCTTTAACGGCATCGAGGCGGCTACCATGAATTGGCAGAGCTTCAGTCAGGTGACTTTCGCCTTCGCAGTCACGCCGGAGCTGCTAGTGCGGGGGATTGTCTGGGCGGTGCTGATTGGGCTGATCGGCGGATTGTTCCCTGCCATCCGGGGCGCCCGTCTGCCCATCGCCATGGCGCTGCGCGAACTCTGAAGGTTCAACTCGATTACTGAGAGGCGGCTTCTCCCTCGGCATGGCCTGGTCTGCGCGGTGCTGCTCCCATGTTTGCCCCATGTCCTTCCCTTCTTGTACCCTTGGCGTACCCTTCTGGTACCCTTCTCCGGGCTCAAATCTGCTCACTGAGGCCCCGGGAGACGCTCACGGATTGCCGGGCTTTGGAGTCCCCTGCCCTGGCGCGTTGGTGGCCACCTGAGCAGCGGCATCAGCCTTCTGCCGCCGTTCCGCGGCTTGCCTCTCGAAGCGCTTCAACTCTATGAGAATGACAATCAGGCCCGCGACCAGCAGCCCAACCGTGACAGCAGTCCAGACGATCACCTTGCGCGGCACTGTGGGTTCCTCCGGCGGTGTCGCCAGCATCAGCTCAGTCTGCTGACCGCAACGCGGGCACGGCGCCATCAAGCCGATACTCTCGGCGGGGAATTCCAGCGAGCCGCCGCAATGTTGGCATTCGCCCTGGAGGCGCTTGGTTCTAGCCTGCATCGTTCACAAGTTCACACCCGGAGCGCCGGCGTGTTGCCGGCTTACGCGCTCTGAATGGCCTAAGCCGGCAACATGCCGGCGCTCCGGTATGGCATTCACACAGCGTTCCGTGCTGCTCCAGAGTGTGTCCAAGTACGGAGGGGCCGTCAATTCACCGGGAACACGCGATAGAAGCGCTGCGACTGGGCTCCCATGCTGGCATCTCGGGCGGAGACGGTCGTCCCCGTGGCAGTGATATCCGCCCCGAGCCTTTGCCAGGGAACATCCGACAGGCTTTCCTTGAACTGAATGCGGTATTTCTGCCCTGCGCTCGCCGGCCAGGTGAACACCGCTATGTTGCCGCTCAGGCTAACCTCCGGGTGCAGGAGCTTCGGCGCGGCAAAGAGCACGACGGCGTCATCCATCGCCTGGCGGGTCGCGGGCTGGTCAATGCTGGGGCGATTGGCAATGAAGGAGAAAAGATAACGCTGTTGGTCGTAGGGATTGATGAGGTAGCCACTCAGCGCGACCGAGGTGCGCAACGAACCGGTCTTGGCATGGACCTGGCCCTCGCCATCCGTGCCGCAGAACCGGCCCCGGATGGTGCCATCGCGGCACCCGATGGGCAGCCCCGTAGCCCAAGTCGGGTAAGCTGCGGTCTGGTAGCGAACAAGTGCGACGCACTGGCGGGCGCTGAAGCGATTGCCGCGGGACAGGCCGGAGCCGTCGTTCATGACGATAGTGTTGGTGCTGATGCCGGCCACGTTATTGAGCCAGCGCAGTATCTGCGCCGTGCCGGCTGCGTAGGAGTCGCTCCCTCCCAGCTTCCATCCGAGGTGCCGGCACAGCAGGTCGGCCATGACATTATGGCTGACTTTAAGCAGAGGAATACAGGCGATCCCAAGGCTCAACGGCTGGCCTTCGCGGGTGAGGTCCGTGGAATGATGTGTGTAAAGCAGCATGCCCGGCGCAGTAAAGCCATCCTGGCCGGCAGCTTTGCCGGCGACGGTTATGCCGGCCTTCCGCAATGCCGCGACGCAGGCCGTAGCTGCTTCGACGTTCCAGTCCTGCGGGCTCCATGCGGCAAGGCTGTCTGAGGACCCGGGGTTCAGCGCACAGGCGCCGTAGAATTGGACGTTGCTGCTAATCAAAAGCAGGCCCTGCGCTTTGAGTTGTGCGGCCAAGTGATCCAGCGGCTCACGGGCGTCCTGGAAGACGGAGGTATTCCAGGTTGGGTCATGCTCGCACACAAGGTTCAGGTTCCCCGCCAGCACACCGTTGCTAAGAGAGCCGTCAGCATACACTCGCGTCTCGAATGCGTAGTTAGTGCCGAGCAAGGCGAACGCGGCTGCGGTGGTGAACAGCTTGGTGTTCGAGGCGGGCGCAAGGCCATTGGTAGGGCTGCGCTCGTAGCAGACGACTGAACCGCCGTCATCCTCCACCAGCGCGCTCCATTGGTTGCCGGGCACTCCCGATAGGATGGCGTCAACCCGTTCGGGGATTGTCGGTTCGGCGTTGGCAAATGCGAGCGGCGAATTGGCCGCCTCAACGGCTCCGGCAGCGTGGAGCGTCGCGAGCAGGACAACCGCACAGCAGCAGAGCCGCGAAAGGAGCGCGGGCTTCGTCATTCGCGAGGCTGGACTTTGTCTCACCTGTCTGTCAAGCGCTTGACCAGGCATTGGCTGGATTCGCTCCCGCGTCACTGCGCATGCGACGTCGCTCCTCTATTTCTCGGCTACGACCGGTCAGTCATTCCATCGTTGGAACTCGCGCTCAAGCGAGTGCATCCGGACGACATACCCGTTAGAGGATGAAACGAACACCGATCGCTTCGTGACCGGGATCCGTTTCAATGTGCGACTGCACCCAATGGTTCGGCGCCGAGGGTGCCCTGCAATTGGTCGAGGTAGGAGGGCTGCTCGATGGCGGCGAGGGTCTGGCGGCTGCGGGCCAGGCGGCCGGCAATGTCCAGGCGGGCGGCCTCGTCGGCGTGGCTGGTCTTCTTGAGGAAGCGGTCAAGATAAGCGATGTGGCGTCGCCAGGCGGCGCGGTCGCGGCGTTGCTTCGCTTCTAGGCGGGCGCGGTACCAGTCGCTGGCAAGGAGCGTCTCGCGCGTGAAGAGGCGGCGCAGTTCGGGAGCGGCGAGGCCGCGACCCTCGAACTGGCCGTCGCGCATGATGTGCAGCAGCGCTTTGAGGGGCGGGCAGGCGCGAGCGACGCTGCCGTCGTCGAAATACATTTGGGCGATGCGCTGCTGGGTGGTGACGATATTGTCGAGGCCGTCCACGAAGGCGTCCAGGCCCTGGAGCTCGGGCCGCAACATCTCCTCGGTGAACACCGCGCTGGGATGATTGAAGACGCGGCCAAAGAAGGCGTGAACGAACCGGGCATTGATGCGGTAGCCGAGGCGGCCGGCGAGCACACGTTTCCCCTTATGTTCGAAGTCCACGCACTTCTCGAGGAAGTGGTTGGCGATGAGGTAACGGGGGTCGCGTTCGGCAGGGTGCATCCGGCACCAGACCTCGGGAACCAGCAGGCTGATGTCGTGATCAACCCGGAAGCGCGGTCCGACATACCCGGCGGCGGTGACAAACGCGTGATGGCCCGTAAGGAGCCATGAGACGAGGGCATTGTTCAGGTCAATGATGGGCGGCAGGGCATTGAACGGGCCTTTTGTGAGGGCGCCTTCCGAGCCCGCGCCGGTGGTGGAAGGGGATTTGCCGGTCATGCTGCAAATGAATTCCATGAATAACTCCGGCAGTTCGAAATAGTGAATGGGGTTGAACACCGCGAGCGAGCGGATCGTGGCGTCGGGCGGGTTGTTTCGCCGGCCGGGCAAAACGGCGGCGACGGGATTATAGAGGGGCACCCCGGGAGCAAGCCGCCGCTGGAGCCGTGCGGAGACTTCAGCCAGATACGACTCCCGCGGGTTCATCAGGTCGGGCCGGATTTGGAGGTAGCGCGGATTTTTGCTGGGCTTGCCCTCGACCAGGCGCGGCTGGGACGTGCAGACGAAATAGCCGGTCTTGCCGTTGGCGGCGACTTCGCGGATGAGGCGCTGCATCGGGCTGGTGAACTGGTGGAACCCGATGGCGTCTTCGACCATTTCGCGCGCCCGGGCGGGGGTAAGCGGCTCGTAGTTCGAGAAGAAGCCGTCGTGGCGGGCGAAGTCCGACTCGGCCTGCTTGTCGTAGCCCGGATGGATGGCGTCGTCGGGCCGCTGGAAGAGCCGCTGCTCGACGTTCTGGACGAATTTAAGCGAGGCGCCTTCGGGCACCGGCGGCAGGCCCGTGAGCCTCCCCGGCGGCACCACCACCGAAGCGGTGATGTCATCTTCCACCTGGATTTTGGCGGCGGGATAAAAGTCCTTGCGCAGGCCGAAAGTCCGCCAGGCGCCATCGGCATCGAACCCGACGCGCAGGTAAGCGGCGAGCAGTTTGCGGTTGTGGAACTTGAGCTCGTTGGCCGGGACGCCGTTGATAATGTCCACGCTGAAATGGTCGCGCCACCGGTCTCCCCAATCGGGCTTCGAATAGCGTTTGACTACGAACACCAATTCCTTGATGTGCTGCGGGACCGACGCGAGCCATTGGTTGTACTCAGCGGTGTAATCCCGTTCGTCCGGTGTGAGCAGCTTGATGACTGAACCGAGCGAGCGTTCGGCGCTGAGGATCGGGCGCTGGTCGAGCCGCGCAGGGTCTTTGAAACGGCGGCTGTAATCGCGGGCGAGCAGTTCCGTTACCTGATCGAAGTCGCGCTTGAAATCGGCGACGAAGACCGGCCCGGTGAGAATGGCGTCGGTGATAGGCTTGGAGATCTCCGACTTGCCGCCACCGGAGACCGTGCATGGTTTGTGGCAGAGCGTGCCTTCGGCGACCGTGCCCACGAGGCGCCAGGTGCGGTTTTCGTGAGGGCGCTCCATGCGCACTTTGTAGCCCGAGGGCCGGACGTAGGTTTTGCCCGGGAGCAACTTGATGCCGCGCTCGATCTCGCCGTCCTGCCAGGTCACCCGCTGCTGGTGCAGGTCGAAACGAGCATCTCTTGGGACATAGATGACGTCGGGGAAGTTCCTGTCCACGCCATAGCCTTCGGGCTGAGGCTCGAAGGCATCGGGCAGAATCTTGCTGACTTCCGCAAAGGTATGGCCGAGGGCCTTGACGTGCAGGTCGCCGCTGAAGTCCTCGCCCAGGTCGTAGCTGGCGAAAACCAGCGCGCCGCCGGCGTGCTCCTCTTCGCAGAGCCCGTAGAGATTGGCCGCGTAGCTGATCTGCGTTTTGACCTCCTTTTTGCAATAGCCGAAGTAGTTGTCGGCGACGATGGTGACGATGACGCCCGACTCATCGCGGCAGGTGAGCTTGAAGGCCTGGCCATTGTTGTAGAGTTCCCCTTCATCGCGCCAGCACATGCCGTCGCGGCGCTGGCGTTCAGTGGCCTTTTCCCAGGGCGGCAGGCCGGCGGCTTTCTTGGTCAGCTTCACCAGGTGCGGCGCCAGGACCACACAGCCGGTGTGGCCGGTCCAGTGCTCGGGGTCCAGGCCGGCGTCATTCTCGGGCAGCGCCGGGTCGCCGCCGTTGCCGAAGATGCTTTCCACGAAATCGAGGTTGCTGACCAGTGTGCCGGGCGCGAAGAAGCGGGTCTCCATGGTCTTCTCGGACCATAGCCCGGGCACAGCCGGCGCGACCAGCGGCCGCAGCAGCAACGAAACAAAACACTCGGCTGGGTGCGGCTGGGAGGCCGTAAAGGGCAGGCAGAGCGCCTCGCGCGGCGGCGTAAACGCGTAGCCAAGCATCCGGGCGAACGCGAGCTTCGGCACTCCGATCTTGTCGTCCGGGATCGGGAGCCCCCCTTCAGCGATGTGAAAGATGCCCTGGGTGGTGCGGCGGTCGCTGCGGGGATTGTGCAGCACCCCTTGCCGGACGCGGTAGGAGTTCAGGATGCTCGAAGCGAATTCATCGCGGTCCACAGGAAACGACAGCACGCGCGCCATGCCCGGCTGGTCCAGGACGAGTGTCCGGGGCGGCAGTTTGGGGACGGGCACGTCCTGGAGATAATCATACAGGAAGGTTTGAATGCGTTGGTCCGCCGGGCAAAGGTGATCGGCCAGCAACCGCTCCTTTTCGCGGTACTGCGCGATGAGTGGCGCAACGAATCCGGACAGGCCGGCGTTGCTGCCGTTCCCCACTGTCGGGAGACCCAGCAGGGAGAGTTTGACATTAAGGTAGTCGGCCAGGCCGGCGGCAGTGGTGGGAGCTGGGTTCATGCTGCGTCTTGCTGAGGTTAAGAGCTGCGATGCGGGCCGGCGTTGATCGAGCCAAAGAACTGCGAAACGTTGCTGCGGGTAAACAACTCCCATCGCGTATGCTTCCATCGGTGCTTCAACTGTCGTTTCATACAGAGTTCAACATGCATTACGGTTCGGCAAGCGACAAGCCAGAGGCGCTTTTCTTCCCCACCAGCCCCTGGACACCCGGGAAGAACAAACTGCTCGGCACTATGCCCGACCGCAAACTGGCCGCGCGGCTGGGCCGCTCCCTCGATTCCGTCAAGTCCCGCCGCAAGAGCCGGCGCATCCCCTCCTTCGCCATCCGTGGGCCGTAGTCCCTGTTTCGGCCTTTAGCCTTTAGCATTTCTTCCCGCGGTGCACGCATGGATCTGGGCCCGCAAGACGGCCTGCTGCGTGACCTGGACACGACCGTGACCCAACCGAACGAAGTGGCGACCTGCTACCGCGAAGCCCTTTCAGTCGAGCAACATGCGCTGGGGGCAGAGTGTCCGGGCTCTCGCCCTATTTCGTCGCCGACGGTGGGTGGACGAAGGTGCTGACGAAGTCGCGAACGGAGCCGGTGAAGGTGGCTGGGGAGGTCTCGGGCGTGGTCCTCTTCGGGACCTGGATCCAGCTTTCGATCACGTACTCGTCGGGTGATCCGCCAGCGGTCGCATAGGCGCCGCCCTGATACATGATGCCGGAGTACCAGGTCATTTCGTTCACCATGCCCCGGTCCACCAGGCGCGGGTAGTCCGCTGCCCAGTAGATCATGCTGAAATCCATCCCCTTCGAGTGGCAGAAGCCCTCCAGGCTCTTCATCTCATTCCACGATCCAGCGAGGAATATGTTCATCGCCCCCCAGTCAACATCCGCACGGAAGAATTCCAGACCCCGGACGCCTCTCTTTGCCAGTTCGGCCTCCAAGCTCGTGATCCAGCTCTTGAGGTCCGCCAGCGGGAGGGCGGGATAGGGCTCGAGGTCGCCTACGCGCACTCCTGGGAAGCGCTTGCGGAACGCCTCGATGAAGTCGGCGGTCTGCTGGACGGCATAGTCGTCGGGCTTGCTGAGAACGTGCTTCCCGCAGTAGCACGGCTCGTCCATGCCGATCGAGCAGACGTCCGCGCCAAGCGACTTGAAGCGATCCATCTGCTTGCTCAACCTGCGGAAGTAATCCATGCCGACCGGCACGTCCTGCTTGATGACGCGGACCTCCAACCCCAGCTTCAGTTTCCACTCGCGGATATCGGCGAACCAGGCGCGCAGATCCTCGTCCGAGAAGAACTCGTCGAGATGCGTAGCCCAGTAGCCGATGCCGGTGATCTTCGACCGGGTATCCTGCCAGCCATCCGGCTGGTCGAACAACTCGCGGAGGCATCGCCCGTCGGGCCAGGGCGGGGGGATCATCCAGACGGCGGGCTTCCTCTCGGCGGCCTGATGCGCGGGGGCCGGTGCGTCGGCTGCGCAGACCGGGATCGCGGCCAGCAGTCCGACCACTGGGATCAGGGCGCGTATATGTGATGAGAGCATGCGGTGGGTTGCGGCCCATCCTGCCAGACCTGGCGGAGGGCGTCAACAGGCAAGGTTCCCGCAAATTTCCCGAGGAAAGGAAAGACGGCGGGATGGGCATCCGGGGCGGGGCGGTTTGCCGCATCAGGGCTATCTCCGCCGGGGTCAGGGCGTAGGCTTGGTTGACAAGGTCGCTGAGGGCGCGCTCCAGGGTCAGGGTTTCGGAGGGGAGGGCGCGGGCGGGTTCTATCGTGCGGGTGTACTCGTCGCGCAGCGGTAAAAGGGTCACCCATAGCATGGTTCATCTTTGGGCTGAAAACCAGCCCATGCTATGGGTTGACCCCTTTCCCCGACCAAATACAGCGCCGGCCTGACCGGGCTCCCCCCTCATTGGCTCAATCCGTTGTTCGCCGCCTCCCTCGATCCAGTCACCACGATAGTCCCTGCTCGGACAGAACGCGCCGAGCATACCCTACTTCATTCCGAATACCGTCGTCACTGGAATCGAGTCGCGCGAGAGCGAAAAGCACGCCAAGAGCGCGCTCCCTGCGCTCGGGAATCGTGCTCCAGGGGCTAGATTGCTCGGCCGCACCACTTTCGTTGGCCATGCGGTAGACCTCCCGCACGAAGTCAGTCCGCCCACGGCAAGCAGCCTCGCGCAGTCGTTGCTCCGGCGGCGCCCCTTGTGGGCCGATACGTAGCGCCCGCGCGAACTCCTCGCGCCACATCTTCAGATACTCGGCACACTCGCTACCGTGCGGCCACTCAAAGCAGAAGTCGTCCAGCCTCACCGGTCCGCCGTGCGCCGACACGCGGTCTATCAGCAAGTCGAGCTGCCGGCGAGCGCTATCGGCATCCTGCTCATGGTCGCGAAGCCACCACAACATCGTGTGTGCGTTCACGTCGAATGCGTTAAGATCGCAGCAATCGACCTGGCAGTAGACCGCGCAGCACGCGATCAACGAACCGAGAGGTTCGCGCACCTCGATTTGGAGGACTCCGCCGTTCCCATGCACCGTGTTCATTGGTCCGGCGAACGCTGCTGGTCAGTGGCGCGCCGACCCTGACACAGAAATGTCAACAGAGACGCTATCGGCGCGTCCACTGAACTAGCTGGGTTAGCTCTCATGTCCTCTGATGCTCACAAGCCAATAGCAGATGAAGCCCAGTGCCATCGAGACCGCTACAAGGGTAATGAACATGAACCACGAGATAGAGCGGTCGTTTGTGAGGTTAAACATCACCGTGAGGAATGCCCCGCAAATGGCTCCGATGCTAGCTCCTGCGGTCACGTAGTCGCGGAACTTCGAGCGGTGCAACCGGTGCAGAAGGCCGATTCCTACCGCGCCCGCGACTGAACCCACCGAGGCACTCTCTAGCCCCACAATCTCCGCATTGGAAACGATCGTCCAGGTGGGCTCGTGCGATCCGTGGTTCCGAGGATAAAGCGCATCATAGACGGAAGCTGCGATGGGAAGGAGCACGCCCACCAAACACGCGAGCAGAAAGCCAATGAGGTGGCGAAGGATCTTCATCCGCGTTATTAGGAGCTAACGCTTTCCTGAGCCGCAGCCGCCGGGGAGTCGTCTTTCATAACGCCGGCGCGCTGCAAAGTTCCCGCGGCGACCAAAAACACAAGACGCGGCGGCTGTCGGCTCCAGGAGAAAGTAGACGCCTCGAACTTCATAAAAGCTTGTGCTCCAAACACCACTTCCTGCAAACAACGGCATACATATCTTTGCCGGTAACTTTCGTAAGGATGCCACAAAGACGCGATACGATTTCATCAGATGTGAGCGAAGACAAAACCGATGGGTTATTGGGAAGTTGCTCTGTTATCAGGCGTGTGATGGCACCGCGAATCTGCGGGTCGTTAAAGATTAACGGCGGGACAGCGTCAGTATCAATGCCGCCATCCGCCCTGCGACTCAATGTATGTTGTGGGCTTCGCGACGCGAGGTGTAGCTGGATATAATCCGGGACAAGCCGCCCCATTCCCATCTCATTCCAAAATAAACCGCCAGCAGGGAGGGGCGGCAACGGCGGGCAAACCGGCGGCGTAGCCGCAGGCTGTCGTTTCTTGAATAGTCCAAACATACGAGTGGGCGTGGCAGGCGGCTTTGGGGTGGGCAACGGCGGTGGCAATGGCGGCGGCACTGCCGGTTTGGCGGCTTTGCCGATGGTGTGACCGCACTCTGGACAGTAGTTCTCGGGCCATTCATTGCCGCATGTTTCGCAAGTGTGCATAACGTGTGATGTCGCGCCAACAAGTAATTAGGCAGACCTGTATATCATCCCGTTCTGGGGTGATATCCAAACGCCCCGCCTCCAGGGATGAGCGGTTCCTCTTCATCAAGGCCCGGTTTACCCGTTCCATGTTCGGCTGTAAAGGCCCTTAACCGTGTTGGCCCAGGTGCCCCGCAGAACAAGTGATTGCACAGGTCCGAATATCCACCCGCTTCGGCGTGATATCCGAACAAGTCCCCCCGGTGATGAATCCCGGACATTCATCGAGGGGAACTTCACCCGGCCTGCGCCGGCTGTCGTTCCCTGCCTCACCCGGGTGGCCAGCGCCAGCTTGCCCGGGTCATGCATCAGTCGGCAGTTCACGTCGGTCTCGGTCCACCCCAAACGCGCCATCTCCTGGGCAAGGATGCGCTCGGCTTTCTGCTCGGCGCTCTGCCGGGTGCAGTTCGCCCGAGTGGCTCACTTTCGACACTTTCCGGCAGCGAGCGGAGGGCAGAGCTGCAAGGCTGAAATCCTGAAAGCTAAGAGCAGAGAGATTCAGTCCGCGTCGGCTTCAGGCGGTTCGACGAGGCGGCGCGGAAGATCGCGCATCCCGTGGACCACGCGTTCGGCGTAGAGTGTCGAGCCATCAAACCGGTAAAATATCAAATGCCGGTCAAACGGGGGGCTAACACGAAAGGACCGAATGCCTCTCAGCAGGGGATGCCGGAAGCGCCGAGTTCGGCCCAAACCCGGCTGAACGCGCAGGAGTTGGAGTGTCGCGTCCAGGGCCTGCAAATAGCGCCGCGCAACTTCCTCGTCGGCTTGGCGCACATACCATCCCGCCTGCAACTCGAAATCACGGATGAAAAAGCCGGCGCGCTCCAGGGCGAGAATCATTTCCCTCGGGAGCCTCCGGCGACTTTGGCCAGGACGGCGTCCAGCTCTTTGCGCGAATATGCCGAATGAGGTCCGCGGACCGCTTCAAGCAGCATCGCTTCGAGCTGCGGGCTGTCGCACTCGGGATCCAGCAGTTCGTACCGCTCCAGTTTGGCCAGCTTGTCTCCTTGGACGAGAATGACAGGCGCGCCGTGTTGCACTTTCTCCACTAATTTCCCCAATTGCGGTTTAGCCTCACGAACGGTCATGGTCTTCATACGGGATAGCCTATGCTTTCGGGGGCTTGGCTGCAACCGTGGATAGGGGTCAATCTGGAGGTTCGGAAAGGCGTCAGCCAAAGGTCAATGTAATATGTGGCGTAGAGTTCGCAGGAAAAGTGTGCATCATCATTGACTGACCTGCACGACACCTGCACGGGGCTTGCCTGGCGGGCCCCGAGCAGCAAGAATGGGCGCCTATGGCGAAGTTTGAACCTCCCGAAAACGAGGAAGAGCGCCGGGCCTGGATCAAGCGCCAGAAAGCCAAGGGTGTGCGAGCCTTCAAAGGCCGCTACGGTTGGGCCGGCAGTGCCGCCCCGTTACCGAAGAACCCTCAGACCGCCTACCAGCAAGACCACCGGCGTAAGGTGCCCGCGGTCACCCGCCGCTGGTCCACCCTGACCCTGAACCAGTGCGCCGCATGGCGCAGTTTAGCGGCTGACACCTACTTCATAACCGAGACGGGCCAACGGGTGCGACGCAACTGCTACCAGCTCTTCGTGAGCTTGAACGTGCGGCGCGCTGATCTCGGGCTTCCTCAGTTCTCCGACCCGCCTGCGAAGGCGGTCTTTTCCACCAGGCCCGTGTTTGAGCTGGCGGTGTCCTGCGTCGCGGGCAGGCCCGCCATCCATCTGCGCGTCCAGGGCTCGACTGCCCAATATATAGTGGTGCAGGCGGCCAGGCCCAAGAACAGTGGCGTCCGCGTGGTCCAGCACTTCCTGTTTCTGGTGCTGCTGGCCGCCCCAACCGACGGCACGCACGACCTCACCGAGCTGTTTGTCGCCCGGTATGGGGCACCGAAAGTTGGCCAAGCCGTCTGGATTCGCGTCTTCCAGCACACGGATGGCTGGATTGATGTCCCCCAAGTTCTCCGCGCCCGTGTCCTCCCCCCGCCCGCATAAAGGCGATTCCCGGCATTTCGGCGCCCTTTTCCTGGTTGCAGGACCGCCTCCGCACCCTGACCACCCCGTATCCTCGCCGTAGTACCTCTAATAGCCTATTAGAGGTACTACGGCGAGGATACGGCGAGGATACGGAGATGTCCCGGTGTGGTTGCGGTGGGGGGAGGTCGTCGGGGGGGATGCCGAAAGAGCTGATGCCCAAAGGCTTGGGAAGGGCCAATGGCTAGCTTGCTGGAGGAGGTTAGGCCAGAAAGCCGTTCCGTGAGGGGGGTAAGACTGTGGACTCCGGAAGCTGGGCATGGGGAGCCCCCTTTCGCGGTTGCGCATGAAATGGGACCAGGAACCTGGGATGGCGCGCCAGCGTCTTGGAGCGCGGCCGTGCTGCGCCGCTTTGGAAGGCCAGCACGCTGGAAAGCGGCACAGGACCTGCGTTGAAACGCTGGACTATTTTCACGTCTCCCTCCGGGACAAGACAGGGCCGAATTTGCGAAAGGCATTGAGCATTAAGGTGTACCAATCGTATAGCATCGGCCGCAGGCTCTTGGGACTGCTCATGTGGACCCGCGCGGCAATCCACCGGCTGGGCAAGGTCGTCTCCTGCCTCCCCCTTTTTCCAGGGACCGTGACACGGTTTACGCCCAAAGCCGCAACCCAAGCAGGCCCCAGTAGGCATAATAGATAGCCACAGCCACCATCGCCAGGGTGACCAGGGCGGAATGCCAATACACCACACGGTTCATCGCCGCCGACCGCTCCCGATACATAACCCACAGGCTCCAGACCGTCGTCAGGGGGAAGGCCAGGCTCGTGACCAGGATACCGACCGTCAGCGGCGAAGGAACGCCTAGGCTGGATAGATCGTCGCACTGTCCGGTAATCATCCCCCGCAAGCCGAACGCCAGCAGCCCATCAAAACAGGTCAGGCAAAAGGCGCTGAGCAGCGGCAGGACCCGCACCCTGAGCGGCCCGGCGTTCTGCAATTTGCCGGCCACCTTGCGCCAGCCCCAAATCGGCGCGAAGACGAGCGCGCTCAGCGTCAGCCCGGTAACCACGGCGATCCCCGCGACCTGAGCCCATACTTCTGCGGCAGGCACCCGCTTGAACGTTCCGTGATTGGATTGGATCAGAACTTCGCCGTCGGCCTCTGGCAGGAGGGCGAGGCTGGCCTGGGACTGTTGCTCGCCGCGAAATAACCGCTCGGATACCGGCACCCATCGCTCGCGCATCACCCCACAGGTGACCGTCGAGAGCCCTTCGGTCGTGAAAATCAGCTTCTGGATGAGCACGAGGCGGAAAAACGGTTGAAGCCATTGCTGGCGCGGACTGATCAGTTGGTAGTATCCGCCATACTGCCGCTGCAGTTCGGCGGGCACCAGCGCGGCGGGCGGCAGCGCGGGCGGAGCCAGCCCCCGCACGACATAGCCGCGGATAAGCCGGGCGATTTGGAACAGGGCTTTGCCGTTGCCCGAGTTGATCATGACCGCGTAGCCCCGGCCCTGCTCCGGGAGATAGGCCATTTCGGTCAAGCAGCCCATGATTGCTCCCCCGTGCCCGCGAAATACAAAGGGACCTTCAAAGAAGGCCTGGTTGTACAGCCCATACAGGGCGACCCGGCCCAGTTTTGCCGACGGCAGCGTCTCGGTTCTTTCCATGCGCTCGATGGAGGAGCGGTCGAGCAGCCGCGCGCCGTCCAGGCTGCCTCGCTGGAGGTAAAAGCGCACGTAATTGGCCATGTCCCTGGCCGAGGCGTTGACGGCCCCGGTGCTCCGGTAAAGAATGTGCCAATAAGGAAAGGGCGTGACTCCATCGGCCCGATACAGTTGGGCCAACCGCTGCTTCACTGCCGGCGTGCAGAAATAGCTCGCCGTGTCCATGTGCAGCGGCTTAAAAAAGCGCTCGGCCACGTAATCCTCAAAGCGCTCCCCGGAGACCTTCTCGATGACCGCCGCCAGCACGGCGGGTCCGGAGTTGCAGTAAGCCATCCGGGTGCCCGGGCGCCAGCGCGAGACGCGTGAAGACGCCCCGAAAGCCAGCGCATCTGCCAGCGCGACCGGCGTCGGATCATTGTGCGCATACTCGCGCAAGTGAATGTCGTCAAAACCGGTGGTATGCTCCATCAAATGCTCCAGCCTCAAGGGCTCCGTCGCCTCCCAGGCATTGGCAAAAGCCACCTCGGGCGCCCATTGTCGCACTGTGTCCGTCAGCTTGAGCTTGCCCTCCTCTTGCAATTTCAGCGCCGCCAAAGCCGCGAACGATTTCGAAACCGACGCGATGCGAAACAGGGTCTCGGCGGTTACGGGCAGGTTGTGAGCGACATCCGCCTTGCCCACCCCGCCAACCCACTCGACGTGGTCACGCGACACGATGGCGATTGCCGCTCCAGGGGTCCTGTTTGCCTGTAAGACGGTTTCGATTGCCCGCTGCAACTCCGGGATAGATGCCGGCGTCTGCTCAGTGTTGGCCCCGCCGGCCCGGCACAGGGCGGTGACACCTAACAGCACCAGGCTGATTCGCTTCATGCTCGTTAGGGTCTGACAGGGCAGGCTGACTTATGTCTTGGGATTTCTACAGGATCATTGCGTAAGCCGGCCGCAGCCTTCCAGCGGGACCAGGCGTGAGTCCTCACCGCTTTATCCCAGTTTTCAGGCGCAGGCGCACTAGCACCCGGCCAGCCTCCGGCTGAGCGCAGGCTTTCGTTATCTTCCCCTCTCCGGCCCGGGATCACCAATTCGGCTGCAACCAATCCGGCGTGTGGACGACTTCGTCGTTCAGGAAAGGAGGAAAGGGGTCCAACTAGAGGTTCGAACTGAAGTTGTCGGCACGTTGCCTTCCTTGGAACTGCCTGGGTGGCGCTTACGCAGGGGCAAATGCTGAAAGGCTGAAATCCTGAAAGCTGAAGACTGAGGCGGGAACCCCCCGGACCAGTCAACGGTCAAACGGCACCGCAGTCCCCAAAGCCCTCCGGCCCGCGTTGCTCTCTCTTCGCCAATGTGTGACAGTGCCCGTATGGCTTGTTGGTGCAGAATCCAGTTCGTTGGCGGCTTGGTTTTGAGCTGCGCCATCGCGATGCCAATCGCAATGGCTCGCGGCACACTCCTGGGAACAAACCTGTTTCCGGCAGACAATCCGTGGAACCAGAACATTTCGCAAGCCCCGGTCGCGACCAATTCGGCTGCCATCATGAGCAGCATCATTGCCACCAACGGGAACGGGCGCTTTCACCCGGACTTCGGACAGGATTATCAAACGGCGAACACTGATTTGTACGGCATCCCCTACAACGTGGTCCCTGGCAACACCACCGCCCGGGTCAACGTGGTGATTGATGCCTACCCGGACCAAAGCGATCTGCTGGACGCTCCCATTCCTGCGAACGCCGTCATTGAGGGCGACATGCAGACCGGCCCGACCGTTGGCGTTGACAACCGGGGCGATTCTCATCTGCTGGTCTGGGATGAGGACAACAACGTCGCCTACGAGTTTTATCGGGCTTCCCGGCCTTCAGAGAACACGGACGGGCAGTGGCATGCCGATCAGGAGTCAGTCTGGGACATGAAAACCAACACGTTCCGGACGTTGGGCTGGACCTCGGCGGATGCGGCCGGTCTGCCGATTCTGCCCGGGTTGGCTCGCCCCGACGAAGCGCTGCCGACATCGCAAGGCGGGCAGGGGATTATTCTTCATGCGCTGCGGTTCACGCTACCCAACGCGATAATCCTGAATCAATATCTCTATCCCGGTTCACACACGGCCAATCCCGGCAATACCAACCGCTCCATCCAGCCACCCATGGGCGCGCGCTTCCGCCTGAAAGCTAGTGTGGACATCTCCTCGCTGAACCCACAGTCCAAGGTTGTCGCCCAGGCCTTGAAAGACTACGGATTGATCGTCGCCGATAACGGGTCGGCTTTCTTTATGACTGGGGCCAGTTACTCAGTTGATACCAGCAATCATTTCGCCCTCACATGGAACGACAACGACATCCAGGATACGGCGCACGGGCTCAAAAGCCTCCTGTTTACCAACTTCGAGGTGGTGGACCTCAGCCCCGCGATCACCAGCGTGAGCCCGACTCAGGCGGTCGCCGGGACTTCCGTGACGATTACCGGTCGCAATTTCTCCGGGGCGGCAGGCCGGCTGAGCGTGTGGTTCGGCACCAACCAGGCGCCGGCAACGCCCACTGACGATGCCCATGTCGCCGCCCCGGCACCCTCAGGTTCGGGCACGGTGGACGTGCGAGTCCAATCGGGCGTCGGCAATGCAAATTCCGCGGCCAATTACACGAGCCCCATTTGGGGCTATGGGCTGTCGGTGACTTCGATCGTTGACCAATTCACCTTTCAAACCCTCGACGCGTTCCACACCTGGCTGGCGTCCTACGGCCTGCCTTCCAACGGCAGCGCGGATTACCTCGACTCGGACAACGACGGCATGAACAACTGGCTGGAATACCTTGCGGGAACGAACCCGACCAACGCCAGTTCAGTGTTCAAAATCACCGGAGCGCAGGCGGTTTCCGGCACGCAACTCGTCGTGCGTTGGTCGAGCGTGTCCAATCGGCTGTACGACGTCACGCGCGCGACTAACCTGGCCTCGGGCATCGGTGCATTTGTGCCCGTGCCGGGCGCAACCAACCTCGCTCCCACTCCGCCCGTGAACACATGGACCGATTCGGTGAGCCGCGCGTCCGCGCCGGCGTTCTACCGGCTCAGAGTGCATCAGTAGCGGTTGGGAGCTTGGCACGGATACGGCTCAGAAGGCGTCTAGCTCCGCTTCTGTGCCAGAACGGCGACTCCCAGTGGAGCAAGCGAGACCTCGCTTACCTGCTGCTCGCCGATCAGCTCGTGCATGGGCTGTGGCAGGCGGATATCATGCGCGGTCTCGACCAGATTCAGTAGAAAGTAATAGGTCGTATCCGGCGTTTCGCGCGTGGTGACTTCGACGCCCCTGGGCACGTCAAGGAGCGGTTCGATCCGGCCCGCCGCGCCAGCTTCGCGCGCCAGCGCCTCGTAGAAGCCAACTTGGTCAGAATCCGTTCCGGCGTATAACACGAAGCCGCGCTCATACGCGTGACGCGTGACCGCCGGACGCCCCGCCATGCGGCCCCCGCGGAAGGTCGCGACCGGGGTCGCGCCGTCGAGGCGAAGATCCTCCAGCATAGTTCGTGGCGCGAAGACGGTTTCGTGGCCCGCGAACACGATGCCCAGCTCGGCATTGAGCCTGGCGTCGAGCGTACCCATCGCGAGGTTGTCCTGCTTGGAAAGGTCCGAGACCGCTGTCACTCCCGCCATGGCCGCAAACGGACCGGGTGAGAGCACCCGGCGCATGCTGTTGTCCGAGTTTTGCGTGCCGGCTTGAAAATTGAGCACCAGGACGCCGCCCGCAGCCACAAAGGCCCGCAGCCGCTCCACGGTCGCGTCATCCACCAGCCGCAGATTGGGCGCCAACACCAGTCTGTAGCCTGGGAGCTCAGCCGTCGGGGGCACGACGTCAATGTTGCGCTGCAGCATCTTGAATCTGGAAAGGGGTCAAACTAGAGGTTCGAACTGAAGTTGTCGGCACGTTGCCTTCCTTGGAACTGCCTGGGTGGCCGGTTGCTCATTAGGGTGTATCCAATCCCATAGCATCGGCCGAAGGCTCTTGGGACTGCCCATTTGGAGCCGCGCGGCAATCCACCAGATGGGCAAGGTCGTCTCCTGCCTCACCCGGGCAGCCAGCGCCAGCTTAGGCGAGTAGCTTTTCCAGAAACAGGACATTCCGCGAGTGCCTCCGACTGCGGTGTCGAAGCGCAGGCTGGTGTCCAAATAGTACCCACTTAGTACCCTCCTAGTACCTACCTAGTACCCACCTTCAGCAAAGGAGGGTACTAGGTAGGTACTAGGAGGGTACTAGGTGGGTACCATAGTTAGTGGGCCTTGAGCATGGCGTGCGCCGCGGGGTTGAGACGGCAGGTGTTTTCGTTGTAAGTCACTGCGATTCCATTGCTCGGGCGGACACCCCCAGGTCGGGTTCGCTTCCACTCCCTCGTCGCCTGGGGGTGAAAGGAATTCGTCTATGCTGCGGTGATACGGGCGCTGACCTCCTTCGGCAGGTCGTTCCAACCATTAATGTGTTGGCGGGTGCGGATAAAGATAGCCCTGCCCAGCGCCGGCACCCCCGTAGCGGCGCACGAAAAGCTCGGTGAGGTCGCACCAGCCGCCCACGGGAGCGGGCAGGAAAACCACCACCTTTGCCCGCAAGTGCAAGCAACCATCGTCGGTCATCGCGGCGGGTTCGCGACCCACATCCGGGCGCACTGGGCCTGGACTATCCCGCTGCCGGAAAAGCTAGACTTCGCCGAAGCCGGGCCGCTCCTGTGCGGGGGCATCACCGTCTTCGCGCCGCTGACGATGTACACCAAGCCGACCGGGCGGGTAGGCATCATTGGCATCGGCGGTTTGGGCCACATGGCCGTGAAGTTCGCCGCCGCAGACTTCAGAGGACGTCGGCCTTGACTTCACTAATCCATCTTTGGAATCTGGTTCATGAGCATCACTCACCCGGAAGCAATCGCCATTGTTGGGGGCGGTTTCAGCGGCGTGATGACCGGCGTCAATCTGGCGCGTCTCAGCCGGCGCCCGATGCATGTCACGCTTATCAACCAACACCGGCCCATGGGGCGGGGTGTCGCCTATGGTTCGCGGCGACCAGAGCATCTGCTCAACGTGGCGGCGCGGAACATGTCTGCCTTCCCCGACCTGCCTGACCACTTCCTGCAATGGCTGCGCACACGCTCCGAATATGACAGCGTGCCTGACCTCGAGCTGCGCGAGCGATTTATTCCGCGCCAGGTTTACGGCGACTACCTGCGTGGACTGATGCAGCAACACCTGCAGGCCCCGGCCCAGTCTGCACTGGAACCAACGCATCTGCTCGAAGGCGAGGCCGTGGACGTGGTGCCGGAGCGCCATCACGCCATGGTCCATCTGGCCGACGGCCGCAAAGTGTGGACGGAGAAAGTCGTGCTGGCCACGGGGCACGAAGCTCCGGCCGGGTTCCCCGGCAGCGTGGAACTGCGCGACCATCCGGCCTGGATCAGCAATCCCTGGCAAGGTTGGGACGACCGGGTCCCGGCCCCTGGCGGCACGGTAGTGTTGCTCGGCGCCGGGCTGACCACGGTGGACGCCATCATCACCCTGCGCGCGCTCGGCTGGCAGGGCCCCGTGCATGTCGTCTCGCGGAACGGCTGGCTGCCAAACCCACACTTTCGCGGCATCGAGAATCCCGAGTTCCCGCCACCGGGGGTGAATTTGGCGGCGCTCGGTTTGAAGGACTTGCTGGCGCTGATGGAAAAGCACTGCGCGCGTTTGCGGAAGTTGGGCGCGAATCCCGCCATGGTCGTGGACAAGTTGCGGCCGCACACGCAGCGGATCTGGCAAAGCTTCACGCTGGAAGAACGGCGGGAGTTCGTGCGGCATCATGCCGCTCGCTGGAACATCCTTCGCCACCGCATCCCGCCGGAGGTCCATGCCCAGGTGACCGCGGCGCGGGACAGCGGGCAAGTGCAGCTTCACGCGGCGCGCATCGAGCGCGTCGAGGCGGAAGGGAAGCGGGTGCGCGTGCATCTGAGCGGCGCCAAGACGCTCACAGGCGACCTCATCATTAACGCCACGGGCCCGCAAACCAAGTTCAGCGACACGAGTTCAGTGCTGCTGAGGAACCTACTGGGAAGAGGTTTGCTGGCGCCAGATGACCTGGAGATGGGAATACGAGTGGATGACGATCACACCGTCATTGATCGTAACGGCCATCGCTCAAAGACCCTGCTCGCCCTCGGACCGCTGTTGCGCGGCACACTGTGGGAAACCATCGCGGTGCCCGAACTGCGCGGTCAGGCGCGGCGCGTGGCCGAGACGCTTCTCCATCAGCCTCCCCTCTTCGGTACGATGCCGCCGGAGGCGGTGATTGAATATATGATCTAACCTGAAGGGCATTAGGCGCGTGATGACCACGCTTCCGGCGTGATTCTCGCGCAAACGGTGCCGTCTCCCAGTCCCTCCCCTGCCCTAATGTAAGCTGGCACTGGTCATGCTAGGACCAGATTTACTTTGGAAGCAGTCTCGACGTCCAGCATAGCGCGGGTTCGGGCTTGTGCCTGTTCTAGGAACGTTGAACACAGACCACCAGAGGGTCACATGTTTATGGGAGTAGTTCCCGAGACAACCACGACCTCGGAGAACTTTGCTGCGACCCGCTACAGTCTCCTGAGCCGGCTGCAAGACTGGGGGGACAACGAGAGCTGGCGGGTCTTCTTTGACACTTATTGGCGCCTGATCTACTCCGTCGCGCTCAAGGCGGGCCTCACGCAAACCGAAGCCGAGGAAGTGGTCCAGGAAACCGTCATCTGCGTTGCCAAAGACATCCAGAAATTCAAACGCGACCGCGGCCTCGGCTCCTTCAAAGGCTGGCTATGCAACCTGACCCGCTGGCGCATCGCCGATCAACTCCAAAAGCGCACCGGCCTGTTGCGGGGCGATGGCGCCGGCGCGGCGCGGACGTATCAGCCGCTGGAGGAGGTTGCCGATTTGGCGGACCACACCGTCGGCCCGGACTGGGAACAGGAATGGCAAGCGCATTTGCTCAAGGCCGCCATCCAGCGAGTCAAAGAGCGCGTCAGGGAGGAGCAATACCAACTGTTCGATCTCTGCGTCACCAGGGAATGGCCGATTCCGCGCATCTGCCAGACGCTTGGGGTCAGCAAGACACAGGTCTATCTGGCCAAGCTCCGCATTACGCGGCTGCTCCGAAAGGAAGTCGCCCGGCTGGAGAAGGAGTGGGACACACGATGACGCGCCCGCTCGCGAGCCACCGTCGGAACCCGGCGATTCTCATTTTGACACGGAGCGCGGCTGTGTCGTCCCGACCAGCCACAGCGCGCCCGCGCAGCCTGAGGCAACTCCGCGCAGGGAAGTGCTGCGGCTGGCGCTCCGCACACAGCCGCGCTCCGCAAAATGAGGATTGCTGGGCCGCACCTGGCGCGGCTGGCGGGTCACCACCCGTGATTGCCTATGACTGAGGTCCTCGACAGCGCGCTTGAGAGCCGCCATACGGAAGCCGAGGCGGGGCTGCCGGCGATTGCGGAGCACCAGCTCCTGCGGCTCATCGGCGAGGGCAGCGGGGGCCAGGTGTGGCTGGCCAGAAACGCCCTGGGCGCCTATCGCGCGATCAAGATCGTGCGAAAAAATGCCTCCCAGCCCAGCCAGCATTTCGCGCGCGAGTTCACCGGCGTCTTCAAGTTCGAGCCGGTCTCGCGCCTGCACGACGGCCTCGTGGACATCCTACAGGTCGGCGTGGCGGAGGCAGCCGGCTACTTCTATTGCGTCATGGAGCTGGCCGACGATGTCCGATCCGGCCAGTTGATTGTGCCCGAGCTCTATGTTCCCCGCACCCTGGCGCATGACCTGTCCCAGCGCCGCCGCCTGCCGATCGGCGAATGCGTCCGCAATGGCGCCGCCATAGCTTCAGCCCTCGCCTTTCTGCATCGGCACGGCTTGATTCATCGCGACATCAAACCCTCCAACATCATCTTCGTAAACGGCTTTCCCAAGCTCGCGGACATCGGCCTGGTATCGGCGATATCCGAGGCCCGCTCCCATATCGGCACCGATGGCTTCATCCCGCCCGAAGGCGCCGGCGCGCCCCAGGCCGACATCTATTCCCTCGGCAAAGTTCTTTACCAGATGAGCACCGGCAAAGACCGCAACGATTATCCCGAACTGCCCGCCGATTTAGGCTCGAGCGCCGACGCCCGTGATCTGATCCGCTTCAACAAGATCGTCCTCCGCGCCTGCCGTACCCGGCCAGTCCGGCGCTTCCGCTCGGCGGAGGAGTTGCTCACCGCCCTGCTGTCCTTCCAATTCGCCACCAGCGAGCTGCACCGCGAGGAAGCCCTCCGATCCTGGAGCCGCCTGGTGGGCCTGGCCGGCCTCCTCGCCAGCCTGGGCTTCTTCACCTTCTGCCTGCTGCGCCTGATCCATTACCTGTCCGTGGGCGAATGAAGCGCGGGGTGCTCGAATCCAATCTGCACGCGCGGTTGGAGAAACCCGCGCGCGCTTTTGCGCCGAAACTCGCCCCTTTTGCTCAAAAGACGCCCTTTTCCGCCCTTTTTTGCACGAGAACGGCCTATAGGGACTCCAGGGACCGGGGAAATGTATTTCAACCACCCCAACCTCCGCTGGGGCAACCCCGGCTGAAGAAAGTTTGAAAGATTTCCCCTTCTTCCGGCGAGTAGTAGGGAGACATGGATAGAGAGACGCGAAGGAACAGTCACGCGGACGAATGCCTGGGAACCGATGACCATGGCCGGCGCACCCTGTCCGCGCCTCTCGCCTCCGGCGGAACCATGAAAACTCCCACGGTGCCCAACGCAACACCCGCACCCTGCTCCCGCGCTTTCACCCTCATCGAGCTGCTGGTGGTGATCGCGATCATCGCCCTTCTAGCAGCGCTGTTGTTGCCGGCGATGGCCAAAGCCAAGGAGCGCGCCAGGCGCGTGACGTGCGCTTCAAACCTCCACCAGCTCGGGATTGCGCACCAACTCTATGCCGACGACCACCACGGCATCCCGCTGGAAACCGACGAAGTCTGGCAGGGCAACTGGGCGCGCATTCCAGTGGTCGTCTATATCAACCAGCAGCCGCCAGCATCCTTCTATTGCGTCGAGGCCGTTGCGCCCTACCTGCCGGGGATTGGAGTTCAACCCACCAATGTGTTTGTCGGCGGGGTTTGGTTCTGTCCCAGCACCAAGCAGGAGACCCAGGACGAAATAAACCAGACTGTTCAGGCCTGGGGTTACTTTAACAGCTCCTACGGGTATTTCGGGCGGGTGGACCTCTGGCCGACCAACCAGATGACCCGCCCCGCCGATCTCACAGCCAAGGAGCTGAGGTCGGACCGGCTGTTGATGTGTGACTCGCTCTGCCGGTGGCATGTCAACCTCTGCTGGACCTACAATCATGGCCGATGCCCCGGCATCAACCTGGACCCCAGCCTGGCGGGGTGGGAGGGCATGAACCAGCTTTACGGTGACGGGCGTGTCTGTTGGAAGGGGGCCAAAACCTACGATCTGCAGGCGCTCTATGACTGCAGCCCCAGCATCGGCCTGGTCCGCGGCGCCGCGGGCGACACCACGTTCTATTAAGCAGAATGCCTTTATGAACGGAAGCTCAGAGCCAGCAGCCGGGCAGAAGCTGCGCCGCAAGCGATTCCACGTCGGACTTTGGCCTTGCCTGGCGCTGCTGGGCTGCGGGCTTGGCCAGGCGCCGGGCGCAACGCTCTACGTTTCACTGCAAAGCACCAACCCGGTGGCGCCCTACGAGGATTGGACCACCGCGGCCCTGACGATCCAGGCCGCGGTTGACGCCGCCCACGCCGGGGATGAAGTTCTCGTCACCAATGGCGTCTATCAGACGGGCGGGCGCGTGCTGCAAGGTTTGCTGACCAACCGCGTGGTGGTGGGCAAGCCGCTGACACTGCGCAGCGTCAACGGGCCGGCCGCGACGGCGATCCAAGGCTGCCAAGTGCCCGGCACGACCAATGGCGAAGGCGCGGTGCGGTGCGTGTGCCTGGCGGACAACGCCACGTTGATCGGCTTCACGCTGACCAACGGCGGCACCCGGGCCGTCAGCACAAACAGCGACTGTTACGGCGCGGGCGCTTGGTGCGCGTTCACGAACGCGGTGCTCTCCAATTGCGTATTTTGCGCCAATGTGGCTTACGGCTTTGGCGGAGGCAGCTACGGCGGCACGCTGGTTAACTGCACGTTAAGCAACAACGCCGTGCTGGCGTGGGCGCCTTCCAGCCTGTTTGGCGCCGGCGGTGGGACCTGTTTCGCCACGCTCAGCAACTGCCTGGTCACCGGCAATTCGGCTTACATGGGTGGCGGGGCTTATGGCGGCGCCTTGAGCTATTGCGCGATTCTGAACAACTCGGCGCCGCAGGCCGGCGGCGGCACCTACGCCAGCGCGTTGAACAACTGCCAGGTTATCGGCAACTCGGCTTGGGCCGGAGGAGGCGTGGCTTCCTACGCGTTCGGCGGTCCGCCGATGAACAACTGCCTCATCCTCAGCAACTCGGCCATCTCTGAAGGGGGCGGGTCCGCTGGCGGCGTGTTGAACAACTGCCAGATCATCGGCAATTCGGCCCCGAGCGGCGGCGGGAGTTGCTCCGGCACCCTGAACAACTGCATTTTGTATTACAATAACGCGCCCAGCGGCGCCAATTACTTCATTCCCTATTACGGCGGGAGCCTGAGCTTCTGCTGCACCACGCCGTTGCCCGCCGGGTCAGGCAACATCACCAACGCACCGCTGCTGGTGGACCCGCCGGCCGGCGACTTCCACCTTCAGCCCAACTCGCCCTGTATCAATGCGGGCAGAAACAGCTTCATCACCAACAGAACCGACCTGGACGGCAATGCGCGCATCGTGGGCGGAACAGTTGATATCGGCGCCTATGAGTTTTCATCCCCAAGCTCGGTCATTTCCTATGCTTGGCTGCAGCAATACGGCCTGCCCAGCGATGGCACCGCCGATTACGCTGATTCCGACGGGGACGGCCTGAACAACTGGCAGGAGTGGATTTGCGGCACCGACCCCACCAACCCCCTGTCCGCTCTCACGCTGCTGAGTCCCACGGGCGCCGTGTCCGGCGTAATCGTGAGTTGGCAAAGCGTGCCTGGCCGTCGTTACTTCCTTGAACGGAGCGCCAACCTGCGCGTCCAACCCGCCTTCCTCCCGCTGGCTTCAAACATCCTCGGCCAGCCGGACACAACCAGTTACACCGACGCCAACGCGGCGGGACCTGGGCCGTTCTTTTATCGCGTTGGCGTGCAACCATGAGGTGCGGGACCCGCTAATAGTCTGCCAAACCGCGATCACGCGGCAGGTGCAGTGGCCGCACCAGGGCAATTACACAGCGTTCTACTGAGAATGAAAGAAAGCCTAGCCCAAGGGGGCCAGTGAGGGGTCCATTTTGAGCCGCCCAAGGCCTGCTTCATACCCGCCCAGCGCAGCGCCTTGGGTTAACTGCCCCCAATACCCCCGCCAAGCGCTCCAGGCGCGAACCCTCCTTCGTCTCCGAGGATGGCCTCGCTTAAACTTCCTGAAGAAAGTTTGAAAGATTTCCCCTTCTTCCGGCGAGTAGTAGGCAGATATGAATATAGAAACGCGAACGAACACGCACGAAGACGACCGGAGCCGGTCTCATCTCACCCGCGCAGTGCCGGGCAAGTCGCATCAGGAAAGGAAAAGGCCTATGTCTGTATTCACATGCAGCTCTTGGTTATTGTTCCTGGCGGGCAGTCTGCTCGTGCTGAGCGAGCCGGCTTCTGCGCAGCAGCCGGGCACCTTGCGCTGGATGGTCCCCCTCGACACCACGTACCCCAGCGGCTCCTATCTCTCCTCACCCGCCATTGGGACCGATGGCACCATCTATGTGGGCAACGGTATCGCAGCCCCCCAGGCCCGGAACCGGAGCTTATTTGCTATTTCCCCGCGAGGCACCACCAACTGGATTTTTACTGCTGCGGGCAACTTGGGCTCCTCTCCCACCGTCGCTCCCGATGGCACTATTTATATCGGTTCCACCGACCAAAATCTCTATTCCATCAATCCATCAGGAGCGTCAAACTGGGCGTTCCACACCGCGGGCTGGATCTCCTCCTCGCCCGCGCTGGCTGCGGACGGCACGATTTACATCAACGCTCAGACCAATCTCTGCAACCAGCTCTATGCGGTTAACCCCGATGGCACGGCCAAGTGGGTCTTTAGCATGCTCCCGGTGGGGAGCCAGGCTCCTTATTCTGGTTCGGCTCAATCCCCGTCGCCTGGCATTGGGCCCGATGGCACCATTTACGTGGGTTGCTGCGATTCCAATATTTACGCGATCAACCCGGACGGCACGAAGAAGTGGGCGCTGCCGCTGGGCGACGCCATTTATTCTTCCCCCGCGATTGGGCCGGACGGCACCATTTACATCTCCTCGGATTTTCAATCGCCCGCATGCTTCCATGCGATTGCTCCCGAGGGCTTCGAGCGTTGGGGCCTTCTCTCCGGTCAGGCGACGGAAGCTTCGGCTGCGGTCGCCAGCGACGGCACCATATATATGGCAGACTTGGGAACGACCTACGCCTTAACCCCGCAAGGCACCACACTCTGGACGGCGCCCGGCGGTTCGGGCTCACCTGCGCTGGCCGCGGATGGCACCCGTTACTTAGTGGGCACGTCCACACTTTACGCCGTGGACCGTAACGGGGCCGCCGTTTGGTCTTATCGCCTGCTAACGACTGGCCTGATCTTTTCGTCCCCGGTCATTGGCCCCGATGGTACGGTTTACATTGTCGCTGGCCCCTTCCTCTGGGCGTTCTACGGCAGCAGCCCGCCGGAGCAAAGCCCATGGGCCATGTTCCGGCGCGAGCCGACACACAACGCCCGGGCCATCCAGTTGGCACTCACCGCTCTTGCCCGGCAGCCCAATGGCGCCTTCTCCATGCGCCTCGGCCTGGACATTGACCGTACCTACGAGGTGCAAGCCTCCAGCGACCTCTTCAACTGGACAGTGCTGACCAACTTCACCAGCACCTGTTGCGCAACTCAGTTCACTGACCAGGCTGCGACCAACTTCCCGCAGCGCTTTTATCGGTTGGCCGTGTCGATGCCGTGAGCTTCAGGCGTGACCTTGTGACCATCCGTGCAGCGCTGGGCGCTCTAGCGCAGCCTTCCCCGATTTGGCCCCGCCTAAACTCGAATCCTCGGTTCATCCGAGAAGTTCCTGTCTGGAGTGATGAACGCTTCGTGACGATTCGCCCCGCGGGGTCATAAGGGACATATGAAAGTGGAGCGAAAGCAATGCCGGGATTGGCACAGAACGGTTGCGCTGGGCCGATTTTGCAAGAGCATGATACTTCTGAAGCGATGGTTCCCTATCATCAGACAAAGGCTAACAATATGACAACAAAGCACTCAAAGACAGAAAGGTTAATCCTCATTCTGGGGATTGCGCTGGCTGCCGGCGGCGTAGCGCTGGCGGCGGCCTATATCAACCTCGAGCGGAGGATTCATTCGACCGAGGCCTTCATGGTAACAGTCGATCACTTGTACCAGGACCAGGCGTTGAGCCAGGTGCTGAAGACCCTGCACGAGGGAAATGCAGGCATGGCGGCGCAACGTTTGGACCTGTTGTTGTGCGACGACATCCTGAGGCTCGATGCTGAGTTGGCGTCCGCCGATGCTCCGCAAGCGGCTTTTGTAAAAGCCTATTTCACGAGAATAGCCCGCATCCGGCCGAGCAATCCTCCACCCGCCGCTGCGGCCACCCAGGAACTGAACAACGATGAGATTGAGGCCGAGAAGGTCCTCGCGCGAGCTTGCGGCGAGATCCTCCGAGCGAATTTGCCGCAAAGGCTGAAGGTATCGGTTCCAAGCGCAGATGAGGCCAATCGGCACCGTCTGCAACTCACAAAACCGCTGCCCCTTCCGACAGATGTCGCGCCTCTGGCACCAGCGACAAACCAACAACTCAGGCTCGACCAGCAGAAAGAACCAGACACATCCATCTGCATGCTCGGTCCGCCAATACTCGTAGCCTTCACGAACGCCAAACGCATGGTAAAGCAAGCTCTGACTCATGCCACAAATCTGGCACCACTCCTCCTATCCAAACATGTACTTTTCGGATTAACCAAATCCTCTCGGTAACACGCTCCTTATGACAACTCGCAAAGATACCTGTTTCCCGATCCTGCTGGCGTTGGCTGCGCTGGCGCTCAGTTCCTTGGTCACTCAGCAGGCCGCCGCCCTCTCTTTCGTCGGCACCGGCGCGCTGAACGTCGGGCGCGGCTGGCACACGGCGACCTTGCTGCCTAATGGCAAAGTGCTGGCCGCGGGGGGCGAAGGAGGCGGGTCCGGTGCCGAGCTGTATGATCCGGGCAGCGGGATGTGGACCGCGACCGGCCCGCTCAACACCGGACGCTATGGTCACACAGCGACGTTGCTGCCCAACGGCAAGGTGCTGGTCGCGGGCGGCTACGGTAGCAGCGGCATTCTGGCCAGCGCGGAACTGTACGACCCGTCCAAGGGCACCTGGACCACGACTGGCACGCTGCACGCCACACGCGGTGGTCACACGGCGACGCTGTTGCCCAATGGCAAGGTGCTGGTGGCGGGAGGCGCAAACCTCAGCAGCGGGATTCTGGCCAGCGCCGAGCTGTACGACCCGGCGGCCGGGACCTGGACCACAACCGCCCCGCTCAGCATTGCGCGCCAGGACCAAACCGCAACCCTCCTGCCTACCGGCAAGGTCTTGCTCGCAGGGGGTGCTGGCAACAGCGGCATTCTGGCCAGCGCCGAGCTGTACGACCCGGCGGCCGGGACCTGGACCTCGACCGGCTCGCTCACCACCGCACGCTGTTACCACACGGCGACGGTGCTGACCAATGGCCGGGTGCTGGTCGAGGCGGGCGAAGCTAACGGCCCCGCTCTATCCAGCGCCGAGTTATACGACCCGGTTGCCGGGACCTGGACCTCGACCGGCCCGCTCAACGCCGCACGCCGTTGGCACACGGCGACGTTGCTGCCCAATGGCAAGGTGCTGGTCGCCGGGGGCAGCGGCAGCAGCGGCATTCTGTCCAGCGCGGAGATGTACGACCCGGCCAGCGGGACCTGGACCACAACCAGCCCGCTCAACACGGCACGTTATACTCACACGATGACGCTGCTGGCTAATGGCCGGGTCCTGGTCGCGGGAGGCTCCAACGGCAGCAGCTACCTGGTCGGCGCGGAGCTGTGCGATCCCGCCACCGCGACATGGACAAACACCGGCTTGCTGAACGCCCCCCACTACATGCAGACGGGGACGTTGCTGCCCAATGGCAAGGTGCTGGTCGCGGGGGGCTGGACTGGCACCAGCGGCGTGCTGGCCAGCGCCGCCATTTACGATCCGGCCAGCGGGGTATGGACGGCGACCGGCTCGCTGAACGTCGGGCGCATGTGGCACACGGCGACGTTGCTGGCCAATGGCAAAGTCCTGGTCGCGGGGGGGTATAACTTCAGCGGAGGCTATCTGGCTAGCGCGGAGCTGTATGATCCAGCCAGCGGGGCCTGGACAACGACCGGCTTGTCGCACGGTGGCCGCGCGAATCACACGGCGACGCTGCTGCCCAGCGGCAAGGTGCTGGTTGCGGGGGGTGAGAACGACGAAGCTACCGCCGACCTGTATGATCCGGCAAGCGGGACTTGGACTACGACCGGCTCGCTGCAGACCGGGCGTTCCTGTCACACCGCGACACTGCTCCCCAATGGCAAGGTCCTGATCGCGGGCGGCGAAGATCGCAACCACAATGCTCTGGCCGGCGCGGAGCTGTACGATCCGGTCAGCGGGAAGTGGGCAAATACCGGTGTGCTGAACGTCGCGCACTTGTGTCACACAGCGACGTTGCTGCCGAACGGCCAGGTGCTGGTCGCGGGGGGCACCAACATCAGCACCGGCATGCTGGCCAGCGCCGAGCTGTACGATCCGGCCAGCGGGACGTGGTCGAATACCGGATCGCTGAGCGCCGCGCGCTACATGCACACGACGACGTTGCTGCCCAACGGCGAGGTGCTGGTTGCGGGGGGTTGGGTTGGCCCCGACATCAGCACTGCTCTAGCCAGCGCCGAACTTTTCGACCCAGCCACCGGGACATGGACTGCGACCGCCTCGCTCAACACCGCGCGCTACGGGCACAGCGCGACGTTGCTGGCCAACGGCCAGGTGCTGGCCGCCGGGGGCGAGGGCAGCGCCGGCTATCTGACCAGCGCCGAGCTGTACGATGTCGGGCTGGGCTTCAATGCCGCCTGGCAGCCGCAGATTGCGGCCTTCACCTCGCCGCTTGCCACCAACGGCTGCCTCTACCTCTCCGGCTCCCGGTTTCGGGGTGTGTCTGAAGGCTCGGGCGGCAATAACTGCCAGGATTCAGCGGCGGATTATCCGCTAGTGCAACTGCGGCGCCTGGACAATGACCAGACCTTGTTCCTCCTGTGCACGAATTGGCAGACCAACTCGTTCACCTCCGCGCCCGTGACGAATTTGCCCGTCGGCTGGGTCATGGCCACGATGTTCGTCAACGGCATTCCCAGCGCGGGCAGCCTGCTGCGCCTGGACGCGGTGGCCATGCCGCCGATCAGCCTGATCAATGTGGCCCGGGTGTCCGGCGGCGCCTGTCAGCTCACCTTCACCAACGCGCCGGGCCTGGGCTTCACGGTTTTGGCGGCTACGAACCCGGCCCAGGCCTTAAATGCCTGGACAGTCGTCGGCAGCGCCACCGAGGTCTCGCCCAGCCACTATCAGTTCACCGATTCGCAGGCCGCCACCAACCCGCGCTGCTTCTACCGCGTCCGCTCGCCTTGATGCCGCCGGCTGGGACAGGGACGCCTAGCCGACCCTGCCAAGCCATTCCCTGGCCATCGCCTAGACAGTGCATAGACAGGCAAGAGACACGCACTGGCTTAATACATTTTCTATTAAGCCAGTGCGTGTCTCTTGCCTGTCTCGTACCTGTCTCGGTACTCGGGCGCCCAAACTCCTGGGGTGGGTGTGCCGGAGGCAGATTCGTGCTTCTCAGGCGGGAGCGGGAAGCTGTGTTCCCAGCGGGGCACGACGGCCGGGGTCGGCGGATCCCCCGGCCCGAATCCCGGGGTGTGTTACTGCCCGGCCTGGCCTTGTAGCTTTCGGCGCGGCGCTGCCTTGAAAAACCGGGCGTACCAGCCCCAGTGGTTCTTAAGGACATCTACACGCCTGCCGTGTTCGCGTTCCAGGCGCGCTTGCAATGCTCGGCGTTCGGCTTCATTGGCCGGAGGTGCGATTTTCATAGGACTTGCTGGATCGTAGTCGAAACCTCGAAGTTCCAAGATCTTCTTGCCATCAGCGCTCATACTGCCGCTTCCACCCCTTCCGGCAAGCCTTTTGCCGCATCAGAGAGCTTCGCGCAATTCCCCAACCGCGCGTGACACCGATGCCCGCAGCGGTTCTGAGGCGGGTATATGGCTCCTCCGGGGTCTTATGGAGAGGCCCAAAGCTGCATCAAATTCCCAACCCGGTAGCCGGGCGCTCAGTCGGATACTCGCCGGACGCATCCGGTAACGGCTCTTTGGCACCTTCTTAGCCGTATCTATGCAGTTGAGAGGGGAGCGCACGCGCCCTCGCGTGCGGGTTTCCGCGCCCCCGCGGAAACCGGGAGGGGTGGGCATGCACTCACCATCCAGTGAGTGCCACTAACCCCAGCTCCGACCGGCGCAGGCGCCGGTCTGGACACGCGAGGGCGCGTGTGCTCCCCCAAACGAACTGCATAGTTACGGCTTAGGATAACACCATGTCCTGACGTGACTTAGCGCAAGCCACGTGAAAGCGACCACCATCGCAGCTTCTGCCCGGGCAGACCCAACCGTAACTTGCTGACACTCAGAATCTTCCGCAGCTGCAGCCCAGCCCGACTTTAGCGTTTAGCCCTTAGCATTCCGCGTCGCTTCTTTTCTGGAGAAATCCCGAATCGATTTACGTTGACATGTCACGGCTCGCTGATGGCCGCCAATATCCTCAACAGCCCTCACGCCGCGGCCGGTCGGGCTCCGGCGCCTATCAGGTCCTCTACAATCTGCGTTCTACCTTCTGCATTCCTTTGCGCCCCCGCACCAACCGCCCAAACCCGAGATCGGGTTCCATGTGAAAGAAGACGCTGTGCCTCTCCGTGTTAGGAAGAAGGGCTGAACAGAACATCCGCCCGACCCCAAAACAACAGCGCTTCCTTCCAAGCCAAGGAGTCTCGCCAATTCCGACCGCAGCCACTGGTCTCGGTAAAGCCGCACCGGCCAATCCCGCAGGGGGAATCCCCGCCGGGAGTGTGAATAGTGACAACCGATACCGCCACGGCCAGCACCGCGCGCCAGCGTTCATACCGGTAGGTTATGGCAGTGCGGCTGCGGTCAAGCATCGCCCGGAACAGTAGCGGCTTCGCGGCGGGCCGAAAGCCGGAATTACCCTCCTTCTGCGCTCTTCCCTTTGCATTCCTTTAGATGGCGCCACGCACCATGCAAACGGCCAGTTATGGTGAAAACTTCGTTCCGGCCCCGTTACGAGCAGTTCCGGGCTTGAGTCGGCAATATGAACGAGCTGCCGAGCCAGCTCCTGGCAATGCCGGCGGCCGAAGAGAAATAGCCATCCCAATGGACCAACCTCCGGCTTGACTCCTTCTTCCCATGTCGCCTCTATCCTGCAGCGCCAGAGCCAAAAGGCACCAGACGGTGGAAAGACTTTGTTCCCGCTATGCGGTACCAAGGTACCTGGGGCTTGCAATGGCGGGGTTTTGCGGTATTTTGTCCGAATTACCAAAAGAGCTATGGGAAAGATTTCTACCTTTCGGCATGACGTTTTCGTGAGCTTCGCTCATGTGGATGACCAACCAGACCCGGGTGTGGACAAGGGGTGGGTCATCACCCTGGTTGAGACCCTAAAGAACCGGTTGGCTGCGAAGCTGGGCCGGCCCGACTCCGTGGACCTGTGGGTGGATTACCGATTGACTGGGGCAGACCGCATCACGCCGGCCATCTTGGAGGCGTTAAGCCAGAGCGCGACTCTGCTCCTTGTCATGTCCCCCGGATATCTTGCTTCGCCTTGGTGTCAAAAAGAGGCGCGCACCTTCTTGGAGCTTGTGCGACAACGAACGAAAGAAGGCTACCAGATTTTCGTAGTTGAGCGGGACAAGGTGGACAAGTCTCAGCTTCCTCTGGAGTTGCAGGACCGTCGCGGATACCGTTTTTGGGTTGAGGAACGCCTCGGCAAGGCCGCAAGGATCCTTGGTATGCCAAAACCGAATCCCAATGACGAACGATACTGGGACTCGATTGATGACCTTGCGGAGGATCTTGCCCATGAGGTTGCACGGCTAAAAAGCTATAGCCCTCCTCACACCCCGGGCGCGGAACTGCCTGCGGACGGGCCGTTTGTATTCTTGGCCGAGGCCACGGACGATCTGGATCTGCAGCGGGAGGATGTCAAAAGATATCTCAAGCAAGCGGGCTTGCGCATTCTGCCTTCGTCGTGGTATCCGCGCGAGCCCTCCGCCTTTCAACTGGCGATGGACGCGGATCTGGCAAACTCCGAGGTATTCATCCAATTGCTGAGCGGGGTGGCCGGGAAAAAAACGGCGGATCTGCCGGCAGGTTACGCTGGGCTGCAATTGCAGCGAGCCCGAGCGGCCGGGAGGAGAATAATCCAGTGGCGCAGCCCGGAGCTGGACTTAACGGAGGTAGCCGACGACGACCACCGCAAACTGCTAGAGAGCGAGACCGTCTTGGCGGTGCCCTTTGAAGAATTCAAAGCCAAGGCGGTTGATGCCGCGAAGAGGAAACCAATAGTTCCTGGCCCCCCCCACCCACCCAGCAATATGGTGTTCGTCAACACGGAGCCGGCAGACCGCTCCATCGCGCAATCGTTGATCAATGAACTCGAGCGGGGAGGGGTCGGCTATATCTTACCGCTCGAGCAGGGCAAGCCTGCGGAAATCCGGAGGGACCTTAAAACGAATCTTCAGTTGTGTGATGGGCTGGTCATCGTCTATGGAAATACGACCGTCACCTGGGTTCGCGAGCAACTCTGGAGATGCGGCGAGATCCTACGTCGTCGGAAGCGCCCGGTTCGCGCCTTGGCGATATATGATGGACCGCCGGAGCAGAAGCAGGCGCTGGGCTTTAAGGTGCCGAACATGAAAGTCATCAACTGCCGGAGAAGCTTGGATCTGGCGGCCATCGGAAGCTTTTTGGGTCAACTGGGCACAGACGAACCGCAATGAGTTCGAATCCACTAGGAAACGCGAGTTCCTTTCCATTCCCGGGGCTGCGGCCCTTCCGGCGCGAGGAGTCGGATATCTTTTTTGGCCGCGACAAACAGATTGACCAGTTGCTTGAGAAACTTGAGGGGGAGCGTTTCCTGGCCGTGGTGGGCCCTTCGGGCTGCGGCAAGTCGTCCTTGGTCCGCGCAGGAATGATCGCCGCGTTGGAAACCGGTTTCATGGTTTCAGCAGGAGCGAGGTGGCGGATCGCGGAGATGCGTCCCGGGACACGTCCGTTAGCGGGCCTGGCGGGTGCTTTGGCGAACCCCTCAGCATTGGGTCCTGAACGGAGCACAACCCCGCAGGCGGAACCGCTGATCGGCGCACTCCTGCGTCGGGGACCGCTCGGCCTGATGGAAATATTGCGGGAGACGCCCATGCCGCCACGGACGAACCTGTTGATTCTGGTGGATCAATTCGAAGAAGTCTTCCGGTATCGCATGAGAGGTGGGTCGGACGAAGCGGACGCTTTTGTGGCGTTGCTTCTAGCGACCGCGGCACAGCGCGAGTTCCCGGTGTACGTGGTGCTAACGATGCGGTCGGACTTTCTAGGCGACTGCGGCGTCTTTCCAGGCCTGCCCGAGGCAATCAACAGCAGCCAATTCCTCACGCCGCGGCTGAGCAGGGAGGAGCGGGAGGAAGCGATCACCCGTCCGGCGGAGAATTTCGGCGGAGAAATCGAGCCGGCAGCGGTGAATTGCCTGCTGAACGACAGCGGGTCAGACCCGGATCAGCTTCCCCTTTTGCAGCACCTCCTGATGCGCCTCTGGAGGCGCGCCAGCGAACGGCGGACGAGCGATTCGGAGAGCGTTCATGTAACCCTAGCCGATTACCACGAAGTTGGCGGCCTGGCCCAATGTCTCTCCCGGCACGCTGACGAAGCGTTCCTCGGGTTGAGCCCCCAGCAACAGAGTTTGGCTGAAGTCCTCTTCCGGGCCTTATGCGAGCGGGGGATTAACCGGCGCGATACACGCCGCCCCGTCGAATTAGGCGCGGTGGTCAAAATTGGAAGAGCCCCCAAGAAGGAATTGGCTGAAGTAGTCGAAGCATTCCGTCGTCAGGACCGCAGCTTTCTCACTCCGCCGGTTGGCGTTCTGCTTGAGGAGGAAACGGTTCTGGACATTAGCCACGAGAGCCTGATCCGCCGTTGGGACCGGCTGAATAGATGGGCCGAGCAGGAGGCAAAATCCGCCGACATCTATCGCCGGCTAGCGCAGACCGCAGCGCTGTGGGAAAAGGGCCAAGCGGCGCTTTGGAGCACGCCCGATCTGGAGAACGCGCTGGCGTGGAGCGAGCGTGAGCAGCCCACGGCCGAGTGGGCGACTCGCTACGCCCCCGGCTTTCAGACCGCGATGGAGTTCCTGGCTGAGAGCAAAGCCAAGCACGAAGAGAAACTCGTAAGGGAGGAAAAGGCCAAAAGCGAGGCGTTCAAGAAAAGGTGGCTGGTGTCCTATGCTGCGGTAGGGTCCTTCGTCGCCGTTATGTTTGGGCTTTGGATGGGGCTTACGGCCTGGAGAACCAAAACGGAGAGCGGTGCCCAACTGGCCTCAGCCAGAGCAGAGAGCGCTAAGCAATTGGCCCTGGCTTCGAACACTATGATTTCAGCCAGAGTAGAAAGTGCTAAGCAATTGGCCGCGGCTTCGAACACTGTGGCGGAGGCTCTCCAGCGAGCGAAGAATATTAAACAGTCAGCGAGCAATCAGGTAGACCAGGTGCGCAAAGAGATAAAGCGAGCACTTCAAGAAAAGGACTCCGTCCTGGTTAAGACACTGAATACTGGCGCCAAGGAGACGTCCGCCGTTAACGAGGTGTTGTCCGCGGCTGCTTACTACGCGGCGGCGCGAGAACTGGAGTCAACAAAGCCGAAGACAAACTACTTGGACTGGTCCTTTCTGATTTCTCAACCTCCTCCGCGCGTCAGGTACGGGGGTCTCATTTCCGGGATCCCAGCAGCAACGGCAATGGCGTTCTGCCACGAGGGAACAAGCCTGGCTATGCTTTCCAAGGAGGGAACAGTGCGGATTCTGGAGGCCACTACTGGAAAGGAGCTTAGCCATTTCCTCGTGGGCACCAACATGTCCTTGGCCAGCTTCGACAATGACGGAGATCGGCTCCTGGTCGTTCTGCAGGAAACAAACGCGTTAGTGTGGGCCGTGGCCAGCGCAGGGCGGTCGGCCTTAACCAATTGTGCTGCCGACGATAAGATTACGGCTGCGGCATTTGGCAGCGAGGGGGATCTCCTCGCGCTCGGGATGGAATCCGGGGCAGTGAACCTCTACAAGGAAAAGCCGCTGGATCCAGCGCGCGGGACGTCAACAAACGGGAGCGATGAGACGGCGAGGTCTGTACCCGCCCCTTGGCAATTATACCACAAGGCCGTCCCACCTGGAAAAGCCGAATCCGGTCCCGTAACTGCGTTGGCGTTCAGTGCTGACAAAGGTCTCTTAATAGTGTGCGGCAAGAGCGCACGCTGGGTCAGTTTGAACAGGGGCTTCGGGATGCGAGGGCTCACTCTGCCTGATTTGGAATCAGACCTCATCTCCGCTCGCTTCAGCCCAGATGGCCGGTTTTTGACCGGTTTGGGTAAGGGGTTTTGGAACCGATGGATCAATTGGGAGGTTGCGGATCGGACATGGACAAACGATGCCACTAGCTCGATTGCGGAGACAGCGAGCATTGCCTCGGGCAATGCGGATGGGCAAATCAAGAATCCTCTAACCACACCCCCCTTGGCCCTGCCCCCGAAAGAGCAAACGAAGGTTTTCGATTGGGATTACGAGTCCATCAGGGATAGCCAAATGTTGAGCGAGGACTCGAACAGTGGTGTCTTCTGGCAAATGAGGCCAGCGAAGAACGTCACGGAACAACAAGGACCGCCGGTGCCCGGCATCTTTCCCGTATTCAGCCCGAGTGGCGAGTTCGCCGTAGCAGGCAGTGGACCGTTCCTGGCGATCTCGTTCTTCGGCCAGGAACGAGCCCAGTCAAGAAGGGAGCGGTTGAAGATTCGAGCTCACTCGGAGCCCATTCTTGCTATTGCGGTCAGCCCGGATGGGAGTTTGGTCGCCTCGGCCTCGAGTGATGGAACGATTCGATTTTGGGAGGTCGAATCGCGCGAAGCCATGGCGAAAGCCAAGGCGGATTTTGTGAATGCCACCTGCCTGACGTTTAGCCCGAGTGAGAAACTGCTTGCGGCAGGAACCTCGTACGGGACGGTCTTTTGCTGGGATATCGAAACCGGCGCCACGGTCCTCCGGGTCCCAGCTCACTCTGAACCGGTCGGCTTCGTTCGGTTCAGCCCCGATGAGCAGGTAGTGCTTTCCAGTGACGGTCGAACCAGCTCCATGTTGTGGCGGCTGGGAGACTCAAGCCCGATCAAGTTTCCGGAACCATTGGGGCCGCTATCGGCGTTTAGTTGGGGGGGAGAACTGCTGGGCGAGGCGAGCGCGAAGCGAGCGCAGGTTTGGACCTGGCTAACTCAGGAACTGGTGGCCTCAACCAACATAGTCCGGAACGGCATTTCCGGGATCTTGTCCAAAAGATATTCTCCCCGCATTTCTTTCACCCCCAAGGGGGATGCCCTGCGTTTGCCGTTAGCCAGGGAGCTCGGCTTGGATTGGGACTGCTGGTACTTTAGAAGTGGGCGTAAAGTCATTGCCCCCAATGGCGGGATTGCTAGCGGGTGGTCCCTGCTTGGGTTTAGTTTAGACGGCCGCCTTCAGGCGGAGCAGGCGGCCGAAAAGGGCCAGCAGACCATCCGAATCCGGGACGCCTTCACGGGATCGTCAACCAGTCTAACCTGCGATTTCGACTTGGGATCATTTGCCTTTAGCCGTCGAGGCGGGTTTTTCGTCGCGGCCTCGAGCGATGGAGAATTGAGCCGCTGGGACCTCTCCGGCCAGTCGGAAAAGAAGAACATTACAACTCCGTTCAGAGTACGGGACGTGGCAATCACTGAAGACGGCGAGAGGGTGGCCATAGCAACTTTGGATAATGGCGTAAGAATCTGGAACGTCCAGACAGAGGAGGAAGTCGGCAGCCGCGGAGCCCAATCCTGGCTGCCGACGGACTCGGCGGCAGCGAGACGTTTCACTGGGTTGGTCCTGGAGGACTTGACGCCGGTCCCCATCTCATCGGAGGAAAGCGAACAACAATTCGGGAGTGGCACAACCAACCGACCCAATCCCGCGCTTGCGGATTACTGGCGAGCGTGGCGACGGACGCTGGTCCAGGCCAAGGAATTTGGGGACACGCGGCACGCACTCAACCTCGCCGACAGACTCCCCGTCCTGCCGCTGGAAACCTGGCTAGATACCCATACAAACCACGCGATGAGCGGCACCGCGCAGCAGGTTGTCAAAGATGTCAAAGAGAGCCTGGCCAATGATTTCTGCGCGAAGGGATTTCAGCTCTACAAGGGCAACAGTTTTTCGAATGCCTTGTCTTGCTTTTGCCGGGGCGTCCAGATGGACCACCAATGCGCAAAAGCCTATGCCGGGCTAGGGCTCGTCTATGAGAAGCTGCGTCCGGACGACCAAGTGCTGGCGGAAACCTATTTCACACAGTGCCGCAACTTGGATAGTGATGGGCAAGTTGCACGGGACTTCGTCCAGGACGGGCGCAACGTGCTGGAAGCCGAAGATCCCGAGGGTGCTCTCGCTTGGTTGGGGCCTGCCATCGGAGTAGGCCCACAAGTGGCCGAGGCCTACTTGTGGCGAGGGGTGGCCCACCTACAAATGACCAACACCGACCGCGGTAACGAGGATCTGGCTAGGGCCAAGGACTATGGTGTGAGTATCGGAATGAGTGAGGACTTGCAGGAAGAAGCGCTCCGTCTTCGCAGCAGCAAGCCGCCAAAGTTGGGTCTGGCATTGAGCTGCCTCACGGCTTCCATCTTTCTGAATCCGGGAGCCGGGGCTTACAACTTGCGGAACACGTGCTACTATCGTAGAGGCGATTGGGATCGCGCAATCGCAGACTGTGACTCGGCAATCGCTCTGGCGCCAAGCAATGCAATTTACTTCTGCAATCGGGCCGCGGCCTACCTGGCGAAAGGAGAGACCAATGCCGCGCTTGCCGATTACAATCGGAGCATCGCCGTGGAGCCGGGCAACGAATGGGGATGGGAAAGCCGCGGCAATTACTACAGCAGGCGGCAACCCACCAACGCGCTAGCTGATTACACCGAGGCAATCCGGATCAGCCCGAATAAAGTGAATCTGTACAATGAGCGAGGAACTGCCCATTTCTGGAAACAGGACTGGGACCTGGCGATCGCCGATTACAGCACGTTTCTTAGTCGAGTAGCAACGGACGCAACCGTTTTGGACAACCGCGGCGCCGCTTACGCCAGCAAGGGGGAAACCAACCAAGCGCTGGCCGATTTCAACAATGCGATTGAATTAGAGCCCCGAAACGCTGACACCCGCAAAATGCGAGGTGATTTCTATGTCGGTCTGAAGGACTACGTCCGGGCAGTGGGCGATTATTCCGCTGCTATCGACCTCCAGCCAACCAATGCGGCCCTCTACACAGTCCGTGGCAAAGCCTATTTAGAAGAGGGCGACTGGCCCCAGGCGATTATCAATTTCAACGAAGCTATCTCACGTGATACAAACAATCCGGATGCCTATTTTTGGCGCGCAATAACCTATCGGAACCAACGCGAGTGGGCTAAAGCGCTGAGGGACTTTGATCACCGGATCGCGATGTCCACCAATGCCAATGATCTTGTGCAGCGCGGCCGCATCTATAGGGCAGTGGGAGATTCGGAGAAAGCGAGAGCGGACTTCAGCAAAGCTGAAGCGCTGTGCGATCCAGCCCATGACCTTGTCACGCTTGCCTTCGCTAGGGCGTTCCAAGGAAGGTTCGCCGAGGCCCTGGCGGATTTCCAGCGGGCGATAGCAGCGGCACCGAATGATCCGGAGCAGCTGGTGTATTTGGCTCGTTTCTATGCCATCCGAGCTGGCTCTCACGCCAAGGGCAAGAAGGAGGAACGAGCCAGTCGGGGAGACGTCGAGAGCGCCCTGCTGACCTTGGAGCGTTTGTTCAGGGATAAGGGCTACAAGACTTGGTCCCGAAGCATGGCGGCTATGGATTTTGAGATTCTCCAGAACGAGCCTCGGTTCCGGGCTATAACTCGGCCGCCGTGACGGTAATGGCGCTGGGCCAGCAGCCGCTTTCTCCGGCCCGTTCGGCCCGGAGAAAGCGTATCGCACAGGTCAGAGCGATTTGAACCTCACACGCCAACCATAGCACGCCTGCTGCCAATGATTCTCTGAATGTGCCGGCGTCAGGCCGCACTTTCGACACTTTCCGGCAGCGAACGGAGGGAAACCAGAAATGCTAAAGGCTAAGTGCTGAAGGCTAAATGCGGGGACCACTGGAAGGCTGAAGGGGGAAGGCTCGCTGGGTCAGGCGGGCTCGCCGGATTCCAGCTCGTAAGCCATGCGCCAACGGTCTAAAGCTAAGGTCTAAAGTCGGGGGTGGGCGTCAGGCTTTGAGCGTGGCGCGGCAGGTGGGCCCTCCGCGCTTGCTCAGGGTCAATATGCCGGTTATCCTGGAGGCATGAGTACGGTGACGGAAATCAAACAAGCGGTGAACAGGCTGCCTCAGCGCAAGAAGTTAGCGCTCGTCCAGTGGTTGCACGGCCAGGTGGACGACCGATTGGGGGACCAGGAGATGATGGCCATTGCGGCGGAGGGCGCACGGGCGTTGGACAAGCGGGAAGCAGCCTGTGCCAAACGTAAGGCGCGGTGAGGTCTGGCAAGTCGATTTCGGCCTGGCCGCCAAAGTGCGTCCGGCTTTGGTCCTCGGCTGCGACACCGCCGACGAGGACCGCGTGCTCGTTGCTGTCGTTTACCACACCACGGCGTTGCGCGGTTCGCGGTATGAAGTGCCGATGAGAGTTCCGGGTCTGGAGGAAGGCGGCTTCGACGCACAAAGCCTCTACACCGTTCCTGCCGTCAAGCTCATCCGTCGGCGCGCGGTGCTAACGCAAGCGCAGTTGAAGGCGGTCGAGGAACGAGTCAAGCTCTGGCTTGGTCTGACCTGAACAGGTAGCGCGAATTCGGGTCGTGACAGGGCTCGCGCGGGTTCCGCCCAATGAACTTGCAGTCCAGAACCAAACCAGTTTGAGCCTATGAAGCATTTCACACTCGCTGTCTTGCCACTTTGTATCACGGCGACCACTTTTGCGGGCAACTGGCCCGGTTGGCGTGGGGACGGTACTGGCGCGTCATCGGAGACGCGGTTGCCCCAGACGTGGAGTACGAATGAAAACGTGCGCTGGCATTGTGCACTGCCCGGTCCCGGCAACTCCTCGCCGATTGTCTGGCGTGACCGGGTCTTCCTGACCCAAACGGTCAAGGCCGAGCAGCGGCGCACGGTGATGTGCTTCAACCGCGCCGACGGCAAGCTGCTCTGGCAATCCGGTGTGATCTACACCGAGAAGGAGCAGACCCAGCCGAACAATCCGTATTGCTCGGCCACACCCGTGACGGACGGCGAACGGGTCATTGCGTCCTTCGGTTCGGCGGGGTTGTATTGCTACGACTTCGAGGGCAAGGAACTTTGGCATCGGGACCTCGGCAAGATGAACGCCATGTTCGGCAACGCCTCCTCGCCCATTCTCTGGGGCGATCTCTGCATCCTGAACTTCGGCCCGGACCCAAAGGCGCGGCTGATCGCGGTGAACAAGAAGAATGGCCAGACGGTCTGGGAGGCTGAGCCGCCGAAGGTCGAGGCCAGCGAGAAACAGGCCGCGCGCAACCACCCCGGCGGGCCGGGTGGCCGAGGAGGCTTCGGTCCCGGAATGTTCCTGGCGCCCCGGATAATGTCCCAGGCCGATAAGAACGGAGACCAGAAGCTGACCCGGGAGGAATTCGTGGCCCTGGCGGACGTGTGGTTCGACAAACTGGATACGGACAAGGCCGGCAAGTTGAGCCAGGAGCAGTTTGTCGAGCGGATCAACCTAGTGCTCCCTCCGCCCGAAGGCACTGGCCCGCCTGACGGCGGACCAGGGGGCGACGAGCAACGCCCTGGCGGTCCCGGCGGCCCGGGAGGCGGATTTGGCAGGTTCGTTGGACCCGGCCTTTTCACCGCCGCCCACACCAACAAAGACGAGTGGCTTACGCGCGCAGAGCTTAAAGGCGCCTTTGAGAAATGGTTCGCCGCTTGGGATGCGAATAAGAGTGGCGCGCTGAATGAAGAGCAGCTTCGCGAGGGACTGAATGCCGTGCTGCCTCGACCCGAGTTTGGAGGTCCCGGCGGCCCGGGGGGACGCGGTGGACCAGGCGGTCCCGGAGGCTCCGGCGGCGGTGAGATGGGCGGGACCTGGGGCACGCCTCTCGTCATCAAAGTGAGCGATCACCCGGAGGTGGTCACAACCTTCCCCTATCGCCTCGTTGCCTATGAACCCTCGGCCGGCAAGCAGCTTTGGTTCAGCAAGGGCGTCGGCGAGTCGTTCTACGCCTCGCCCTTGTTTGGCGAAGGCGTCGTCGTGGGCATGAGCGGCGGCCCCGAAGGCTCCGTCGCCGTGGCCGTAAAACCCGATGGCACCGGGGACGTGACGGAGAACCGGCGTGCCTGGCGTGTTGATAAACTCAAGAGTGCTATTGGTTCGGGTGTGATTTACCAGGGGAACCTGTTCACCATCGGCCAGGATGGCACCGTCGAGTGCCTGGACGCCCGAACAGGCGACAAGGTCTGGGAACAGCGCCTCAAAGGCCCGGGCTCCAAGAGCAGCACCTGGTCTTCCATGGTCCTGGCGGACGGGAAGATCTATCTTCCCAATCAGTCGGGCGATGTGTTCGTGTTGCGCGCCGGCCCGAAGTTCGAGTTGCTGGCCACTAACTCAGTCAAGGAACCGACCAATGCATCCCTGGCGGTATCTGACGGCGCCCTGTTCCTGCGCACGGACAAGGGCCTTTGGTGCCTCGCCAACGCGAAGTAAGTCCACGCGCCGAGGGACGGGAAGTCTTGAGTTCCTGAGGCTGGGGTCTTGAGTCCAAGACCGCCTAAAGGCGGGACTCCAACCCTGCCGTGGCGAGGCTCAATGCTTTTTCAAACAGGCTCTCAGAGCAGGCGGGTCTTTTGCATTGACACTGCCGAGGGGTGGTGATAGCACAAAGCCATGCTACGGAAACCAAGGCTCCAGTATGCGACTGCGTCATTTCAACCGAGTGTGGGCGGCGCTGCTCAAGGCCGCGGCCCCACGGGAAAGCTGCGACTGGAGCAGCTATGGATCGGCATCCTGCTGCTGACCGCTTCCAACCTGTCCGCTGCCACGCTCTACGTCTCAGCGGGGAGCGTGAACCCGACGCCGCCTTACACCAACTGGGCCACGGCAGCCACGAGCATCCAGCAGGCGGTAAGCTCGGCGGCGGCGGGGGATACGGTGCTGGTGACAAACGGAGTGTATGGCGGTGGGTTGGCGGTGACCAATCCGCTGGCGCTGCTGAGCGTCAACGGCCCTGAGTTCACAGCGATCAACGGGGGCGGTACCAATCAGTGCGCCTCCCTGACCAACGGAGCGAGCCTGACTGGGTTCACTCTGACTAATGGATATGGATATGCCAATGGAGTCGGGGGCGGCGTGTGGTGCGCGTCCACCAATGCCTTCCTCACCAACTGTGTGATCGTAGGCAACTCGGCTGGGAATGGCGGCGGGGCCTATAGCGGCACCCTCTACAACTGCACGCTGAGCGGTAATTCAGCCAAGGGCATCCCTTTCGGCATAGGTGGGGGCGCCGCTAGAGGCACGCTCTACAACTGCACCCTTAGCGGCAATTCGGCCACGGACTACGGCGGCGGGGTACTTGGATGCACGCTCTACAACTGCACGCTGACCGGCAACTCGGCCAACGGACCCAATGGCGCCGGGGGTGGGGCGAATAGTTGCACCCTCTACAATTCCGCGCTGATCTGCAACTCGGCCACGTCCGGCGGCGGTGGGGCCATTGGAGGCACGCTCTACAACTGCACGTTGACCGGCAACGCGGCTGGTGTTGGCGGTGGGGCTGTTATGAGCACGTTCTACAACTGCATCGCTTATTTCAACACGGCAACCAACGGCGCAAATTATTACCAGGGCACCTTGAACTACTGTTGCACCACGCCGATCCCAACCAATGGCGTCGGCAACATCGCCCTCGACCCCCAACTGGCCAGCGCCAGCCACCTGAGCGCCAATTCCCCTTGTCGCGGGGCGGGCAGCGCGGCTTACGCCACCGGCACCGACATTGATGGTGAGCTGTGGGGCAATCCACCCTCGATGGGCTGCGATGAATACCACGCGGGGGCAGTGTCCGGGCCTTTGACCGTGAGCCTGCTGGCCAATTACACAAACGTGGCGGCGGGGTATCCGGTCAGTTTAACGGCGGTGATCGAGGGGCAAACCACTGAGAGCGTTTGGGAATTTGAGGATGGTGATGTAGCCATCAACCAACCCTATGCCACGCACGTCTGGACCGAGGGTGGGGATTATCTGGTAGCGCTATGGGCGTTTAACGACAGTTTTCCAGGCGGCGTCAGCGCGACGGTGACCATCCATGTTGTAGCGAATCCTGTGTATTACGTCGCCGCTGCCAGCACCAATCCCCAGCCGCCCTACGCTTCCTGGACCACCGCCGCTACCAACATTCAGGATGCGATAGATGCCGCGGCACAAGGAGACAAGGTGTGGGTGGTAGTGACCAACGGGGTCTATGGCTGCGGAGGAAGAGACGGGAACCGAATCGTGCTGGACAAGCCGCTGATGCTGCTGAGCGTCAACGGCCCGCAGTTCACCGCGATCAATGGCGGCGGCACCAACCGGTGCGCCTCTCTGACCAACGGAGCAAGCCTGAGCGGGTTCACCCTGGTTAACGGATATACCAATGGCGGTGATGGGGGCGGGGTGTGGGGGGCCTCAGCAAGCGCCTTTCTCACTAACTGCACGCTGACCGGCAACTCGGCAGCCAGCGGCACCGGGGGCGGGGCTTCTGGTGTCGCGCTCTACAACTGCACGCTGTGCACCAATTCGGCTGCCTACGGCGGCGGGGCGACACAGTGCCCGCTTTACAACTGCTCGTTGGGCGGCAACTCGGCTCAATACGGCGGCGGGGCGTTTGGAGGCACGTTTTACAACTGCACGCTGACCGGTAATTCGGCCAGCTATTATGGCGGCGGCGCGTATGTTAGCACGCTCTCCAACAGCACGTTGACCGGCAACTCGGCTACCTATTACGGCGGCGGGGTGTATGGAGGCACGCTTTACAACTGCGCGCTCAATAGCAACTCAGCCGGATATTATGGGGGCGGGGCGTATAATGGCGACCTCTATAACTGTAAGCTCGGCGGCAACTCGTCTGCCGACGGCGGTGGGGCAGCTTATAACACACTCTACAACTGCACTCTGAGCAACAACCTGGCCGGCCTTTCCGGCGGCGCGGCCTATAGCAGCACGCTCTACAACTGCACGCTGAGCACCAACTCGGCCGCCAATTATGGCGGCGGGGCAATATTTGGCACGCTCTACAACTGCACGCTGACCGGCAATTCGGCTTACAGCGCCGGCGGCGGGGCTTGTACCAGCACGCTGTGCAACTGCATCGCTTATTTCAACACCGCATACGACGGCGCGAATTGTAACATCTATTGGGGAGGCAGCGTGAACTACTGTTGCACGACGCCGGACCCCGGCGGCGTCGGCAACATCACGAATGCGCCTTTGTTCATTGATTACGCCAACGGCAACCTGCGCCTGCAAACCAACTCCCCGTGCATTAATGCCGGGGACAACGCCTACGTGACGACCAGCACCGACTTGGATGGCAACACGCGCATCGTGAGCGGCACGGTGGACATCGGGGCTTACGAATACCAAGGCACCGGTTCGGTGATTTCGTACGCCTGGCTCCAGCAATACGGCTTTCCCACAGACGGCTCGGCAGATTCTGCTGACCCGGACCACGATGGTATGAACAACTGGCAGGAATGGGTTTGCGGCACCAATCCCACCAATGCGCTCTCGGTGTTGCGCCTGCTCTCCGCGGCACCCGCCGGCACCAATGCAACGGTGACATGGCAGAGCGTGGCAGCGGTGAATTATCGCCTGGAGCGCAGCACGAATATGGGGTCGCCCTTCGCGCTGGTCTCCACAAACGTAATCGGGCAGGCGGGCACCACCACCTATACTGACACCAACGCCATTGGGGCTGGGCCCTATTTCTACCGCGTGGGCGTGCAGTATCAGTGAGGGGCAGTCGTCCGAGTTCTCACGTTTACGCTCTCCAGCAACGAACGGAGGGCAAAGCAGAAAGGCTCAAACCGGAAGGTTCTCATGCTTTGGCCTTCTCTTTCAGCAGTTCCTCCGCCGTGGCGCGGCTGGACGAGTTTCTGCGATTGGGTCAGCGTACACGTGCAACGACGTTTTGGGCTAACGATACGGACCGCCGGCCCGTTTTTGGAACCCGGCTCAAGGCCAGTCTTCTACAATCTGCATTCCGCTGCACCCCCGAGCACTGCGTAGAAAGTCAAGGGTTGGGGGTTTAGAGTTCAGCAGAAACGCTCCTCCTCACCACCGGTCCTCATGGCACAAGTGGGGCGGGTGAACAAGCAGCGCCTCCTCCGAAAGTAGTAGATCGGCCTGGTTCGTTCGGAGGACAGAAATCCGCCCACACGGTCAATAGCGCCAGACTACACAAGGACCCAGGTTGTTCCCGTCATTCAAGAATACAGGACCTGAATAACACGAGCATGAGTTCGACCGACAAAGGGCCTCTGACGCCCGGCAATTGCGCGGTGATTTTCGTTGATCACCAGCCGCAGATGTTCTTTGGGGCGGCCGCCCAGGACACGGCGCTCCGGCGCGTCGAGCAGGCCGGCGGGGTCTCGGTGACGGCGCCGCAGGTTTTACTGGAATTCCAACGCGATTGGGCGAGGTTGGAGCATTGCGACGAGGCAAGGGCCATTGTGAAGGAACGGTGTTACGGCTATGGCCACAGCACCAAACGCCGCGGGAGGACGGTCCACAGTGTTCCTGCCAACGGCAAGCGCAAGGAAAGCCAACGGTCGGCGAAACGGAAGGAAATTAACACATGAGCACAAACTCAAAGACACTGGCAGGCAAAGTTGCATGTGTCACCGGCGGTTCACGCAGCCTTGGCGCAGCGATCGCCAAACTGATGAACCAGCGTCTTGCCGATGCGGTGGATCTTCAAACGCAAATGAAACCAGCGCATTGGAACGTGAAAGGGCGTCTGTCGAAGCCCATTCCCAGGCAACGAAGTAGGTCCGCCAAAAGGGATGCGATGAGCATCCAGATTCGCTGCGCGCGACCCTGAAGAAGCACCTCATCGGGCACTGAAATGAAGGCGGCGCATCTGACCAAGCGTGCTGGACCCGAAGGTTTGGTATTCCAGGCGGGGGAAGATTGTCGTGCAAGTGAAAGAAGAGGCCGCCTATAACCCAGACCAGCCAGTTCCTTATTAAGCACGGCTTGCCGCTCGTCTTCGGAGCCGTGCTCGTAGAACAGTTGGGGCTGCCGCTGCCGGCACTGCCGTGGCTGCTGGCCGCGGGCGCGCTTGCCGCCACCGGCCAATTCAACCTGGCCTTGGGACTTCTGGTCACCGTCCTTGCCTGCCTTCTGGCAGACGCCCTTTGGTTCTATTTGGGGCGGCACCGCGGCGGGCACGTGCTGGGCCTGCTTTGTCGCATTTCCCTGGAGCCGGACTCCTGCGTTCGGCGCACGCAAAACATGTTTACCCGATACGGGTTGCGAGGCGTGCTGGTGGCTAAATTCGTGCCCGGCCTGAGCACGGTCGTCCCGCCGCTGGCGGGGATGGCGGGAGTCAGTGCAGGCCGGTTCCTGCTCGTTGATGGGTTGGGTTCGCTGCTTTATGGCGGGTGTTTCATCTTCCTGGGCTACTTCTTCAGCAACCAGATTCAACAAATCACTGCCGCACTGGCCAGCATCGGAGGAAACACGCTGAGCCTCATCATCGGCGCCATTGTGCTCTACATTGGCTACAAGTACTGGCAGCGCCATCGCCTGCTGCGTGAGTTGCGCATGGCGCGGATCACGGCAGATGAACTGCGACGCAAGCAGGAGGCGGGCGAGGAGGTGGTCATCCTGGATTTGCGCTCCAGCGCCGACCTGGCACTCGATCCGTCTCTCATCCGCGGTGCACGCCACTTGGCTATGGATCAAATAGAAAGCCACCAGCATACGCTCCCACGCGATCGAGAGATCATCGTCTATTGCTCCTGCCCGAATGAGGTCAGCAGCGCCCGAGCAGCGCTAATGCTCCAACGAAGAGGCTTCACGCGGGTCCGGCCGCTGCTCGGAGGGATTGATGCCTGGCGCGGACAGAAATATCCGATGGAACCGTGGCTGTCCGATGTTACCACCGCCGCTAAGGCGTAACTATGCAGTTCGTTTGGGGGAGCACACGCGCCCTCGGGTGTCCAGACCGGCGCCCGCGCCGGTCGGAGCTGGGATTAGCGGCACTCACTGGATGGTGAGGCATGCCCGCCCCTCCCGGTTTCCGCGGGGGCGCGGAAACCCGCACGCGAGGGCGCGTGCGCCCCCCTCTCAACAGCGCTTTGGGTTGCCGGTTGCAGACCCAAAGCTCACGTGCCACCGCCTCCTCCAATGGTGGAGGTGGTCCCCGTAATCAAGGCTGACGTGCCGATCTACCACGAGTGGATCGGCATCCTACGCAAGAAGTCAAAGCCTGTGCCGCCGCGCCTTCCAAAGGGCCTCTGGAGCGGAGGCTGCCTTCGCCCACCCCCTGCCCCGTGCTGATACCTCCGGAGTTCCCCCATAGCCACACCGTTACCACACCTTTACCTCACCGTAGCACCTCTTATCGGCGATAAGAGGTGCTACGGTGAGGTAAAGGTGATGGAACGGTGATGGAACGGTGCAGTAACGGTGAGGATACCGGGCTGTAAGCGGGAATAGGCTGCCAAGGTCCCAGATCCGAAACCCGGAAATCCGAAGCCGGAAACAAGTCCCAAGCGCCAAGCTGACAATGACTTAAGCCGGTGCCCAGCGGAGGGTTTTGAGCATTGGACCGCTGGGATTTTGGGTTTGTTTCGGGTTTCGAGCGTCGGATTTCGAGTTTTCGCGCCCCTCCTGATTTCACGCTTCACGCTTCACGTTTCACGGGAGTCCGGGGAGGGGGGGCAACCGTAGTTATGAGGCGGCGTCGGGGAGTCGAAAGCGAATTACTTTTGGCACATCAATGTAGCCGTCAATGTGCTGTCAGGTGCGAATCCAGATAGCCCAGTTGGGTTTCGGCTCACCAAACCGGGCGACGTAAAGCTCGGTGATATCACTCCAGCCGTCCTTGGCGGGCGGCAGCAGGCCCAGAAAATGGAAGTGCTGCACGTAGCGGACCCCACTCCTGACCGGGGCCGCGCCATATACCAGGGTGTGCTGCGCCGGCGGGCTCGGGACGCGGAGCTTGAGCGTGAACACACCGCTGGCGAAGGAAGCCGCTAGTTCATCCACCGGGTTCTTGTTGAGGCTGGGCTCGGCTGGTAGAAAATCGAACTGTGGGAGGTCCAAATCGGCGCGCCGAATATTCAAGCTCGCAAAGAAGTTGTAGCAGTTGAGGCGCACCTGGCGGCCCTCATCGTTCACGAACCATTTGTTGGCCGCGACAACGCGCCATGCCACCTGCTGTTCGTCGGTCAGAGTGCCCCAGCGGCCCAAGACAGTCCGGACGTTGTGGCGGTGGGCCTATTGCTGGGCCGTGCGAGGATTGTACGGTGGCACGAACGAGCGCGCGACATTTCCATGACGCGTTACCGAATAGATGACGGAGTCCTTCCGGCCCCACTTTGGAATGGATTTGATTTTCATGTTGTTTCAGGCACTCGCTTTCTGAGGTGCTGGTTCCCCCGCCCGCAAGTGGGCGAGTCTGTTTGAAGCATAGCAAAACCGCCGCCAGTCGCGCCAGCAGTATTCGCTTTTTCTTGAGGCTCTTAAGAGCAGAGATGGCAGCTTGCAGCTCCATGCGGTTGTTGGTGGTGGCAGGCTCCCCACCCGCCAACTCGCGCACGTGATTGCCATACCGAAGCAGCGCAGCCCAACCGCCAGGTCCCGGGTTTCCATCACATCCGCCGTCAGTGTGGACCGTTATCTTCTTCCAACTGCTGCTCTCTGCCATGCCAAGAACCTCTGTTGTTCCTTCCAGTCATCCGATCGCCTCACCTCTGCAACCGGAAGAACGACGCGCTGTTCGTGGCGGGCACTGACACGCAGATCATGCCATTGGTAGCGACCTGGGGCTGGGTGATTGTGCTCCAGGCTGTGGGGACGAGCGTGGGCGTGGTTTGCAGGGTGTAAGCCAGGCCAGGATCGGGCCAGCACACGTTGACGGCATTTCCCGATTTCGTCACGGACAGCGTCGGCGGAATGCTGCCGAGCCATGCCAGGATTTGGCTGCGGTAAGTCGAAATCTGCGCCGCAAATGTGCTGTTTCCATACACGGAGGTGTTGGCCGGCTGATTGGTGTACACCGACACAAGGTCCGACATTCCCACCAGTTGCCACACCGCGCCGCTCTTCTGAAACACCCCGGACCCGGAGTCGCCGCCCGTTCCCTGGCATTCGGCGGAGGTCTGGCCTGTAGCCTCGAAGCTCGTCGAGAACAGGGTGACGTTTCCGAACCCGGCGTTATAGACGTAGTTGATCGAGGCAACTTTGTTATTGCCCAAGCTTCTCGCGCTCGTGAGAAACCAAGTGAACCCGGTGTAGCTCCCGATGGGCATGGGACCCGAGCCGGCGATATACCCGGTGCCAATAAAGTCCACGACCGAGTTGAGCGCTGGGGGACTGGAGGCGAGCGGCAGGCTCGGCACCGACGCCGTCTGGCTCACATGGAATAAGATCATGTCGGTAACGGTCCCATCGGAATTGGTGAGCCGGTGGGAGATCCCATCGTAAGGCAGCGTCAGCGTGCCCAAAGTAAAGTCGCCCGCGCCCACATGCGCGGCGGTTAGCACCCAGCCAGCCGCGATATAGGTCCCACTCGGGCCGTTGACGCGGCCGATGTTGGCCCACGGCGCGCCATCCGCCGGCGCGTTGGTATTGCTCATCGAGTTGGCGTCCAGGATCGCATGCGAGCTGAGGCCTGACGCGAGATAAGACAGACAGCCAAGGAGATAGAATGGCTGCGGCCGCGATCTCTTCTTCATAACCATAATGTGCAGCGCTTCGTAGCCGCAACGTGGAACACCGGGCGATTTCAGTCAATGGGGCGAAGTTATGCTCGAACGGCCTCGGGAACGGGTTTTGGCAATGCCAAACGCGGCAGCCCAAGGTACACGACATATAGGGGAAGCCTCTGGAGCAGAGATACCAGGAATAGGGCTTTTTCTGACGTTCCTGGCGTTCCGGGCTTCAGTTCGCAACGGTTGTGCTCGTCGGTGGGTTTCGGGGCCAGCGGATGCGCGGGGCGCCGAGGAAAAGAAGTGTATCATGCCAAATGACCTGAGAAAGCGTCAAACATGAGGCGGGGGTGGTTTCGACCACGACGCCCATCCCAATCTCCGGTCTGACTCCTTTCTTGAACCCTTTCTGCTGGCCTCACAAGCAGGCCGCTACGCACATTGCCTCGTCCGAAAGTAGTAGGACAGCCTAGTTCCTTCGGAGGGCGAAAATCCGCCCACACTTTCAATTGCGCGACACGCGCCGTGGAACGAGATTGTCGCCTGGGTTGAGAATACAAGCACTGAATGCTATTATTAGCGTGAGTTTGACCAGTAAGGGCTGCTAACGCCGGACCATTGCGCGGTCAAGCGCACCCGAAAATGAATCCGTCTGAAGACTCAGTTGCGTTCGGCGCGCCGGGAATTGAGCCCCGCTGGACTTCGAGCGCGAAGGAGGGCGTGGGCACGGCCTATCACACGAGTTGCCGGCTCTGGTTTACGCTGAGTCACGGCATTATCAATGAGATCTATTATCCGCATGTTGATCAACCGAACACACGTGACTTCCAGTTCCTCATCACCGATGGGGAGACCTTCTGCCACGAGGAAAAACGGGACCTGGACCATCGGATCGAATACCCGGAGCGCGATTGCGTCTTTTACCGCCTGACCAACTCGGACCCCGATGGCCGCTACCGTTTGATAAAACACGTGCTTGCCGATCCGCATCATTCGGTCTTGCTCGTGCATACGAGAGTGGAAGTGACTGATGCGGCCCTGCGCGGGAAATTGCGCCTCTATGCTTTGCTGGCGCCGCATATTGCCCGTTGCGGTGCCGGCAATTCCGGGTCCTGTTCTGAAATTGCCGGCGCCAACCTGATCCATGCCCAGCGCGAAGGCGCTCATCTGGTCATGGCATGCAATGCGGGCTTTTCGCGCCGTTCGGTCGGTTACGTCGGTGCCAGTGACGGCTGGCAAGACTTAATGGGCAATTTCAAGATGGACTGGGAATTCCGCAGGGCGGAAAAGGGCAACATTGCACTCACCGGCGAAGTCACGCTGCCAGACAGCGGCGAGTTCACCATCGCCATTGCCTGTGGCGCCAGCTACCAGAGCACTGCCGCGAAGTTGCTCCAATCGCTGGCCGAGCCGTTTGAGTCCCACCGCGAGCGATATGTCCGCCAATGGCAGCGCGCCGTCGTGAATCCTGAATTCGACTTCAGCCATGACACCTCCGACGGCGGCGGAATCTACCGGCTGAGCCGTTGCGTGCTGCTGGCCCATGAGGACAAAGTCTTTCAGGGAGCGATGGTCGCATCCATGAGCATCCCCTGGGGTGAGACGAAAGGCGACAACGACCTGGGTGGTTATCATCTCGTCTGGACGCGAGACCTGGTGCAGAGCGCAACCGCGCTCCTGGCCACAGGCCAAACCGGCACACCGCTCCGCGCCTTGATTTGGCTGGCGGCGCTTCAGCAGCCCGATGGCAGTTTCCCGCAGAATAGCTGGATAGACGGCAGCGCCTATTGGTGCGGACTGCAACTCGACGAAGTCGCCGCCCCGATGCTGTTGGCCTGGCGCTTGCGCCAGCACAGTGCGACGCTGGAGCATTTCGATCCGCACGCGATGTTCATGCGTGCCACGGCCTACCTTATTCTCCAAGGGCCGGTCACCGGCCAGGAACGGTGGGAGGAAAATGCCGGCTACTCCCCTTCGACCCTTGCGGCAGTCATTGCCGGCCTGGTGTGCGCCGCGGAGTGTGCCAGAGAACGCGGTGAAGAAGGCCGCGCCGATTTCGTTCTGACGTATGCGGACTGGCTGGCGGCGCACCTTGAGCAATGGACGGTGACGACACGGGGCGAACTGGTCGAGGGCTTCCCTCGGCATTACGTCCGCATTAATCCCACTGACCCGTCGGCGCCGGACCCTCATGCCGATCCGAACACGACGGTGATTGAGATCGCCAACGGCGGCGGCTTCCATCCCGCGCGGAATGTGGTGGGCGGCGATTTCCTGCAGCTCGTTCGTTTCGGCATTCGGGCGGCGGACGATCCAATTGTGCGCGACTCGATCGAGGTGATTGACCGCGTGCTCAAGCACGACCTGCCGGCCGGCCCGGGCTGGCGGCGCTACAACCACGATGGCTACGGGCAAAAGGACGACGGCAGGGCGTTCGACGGCACGGGCGTGGGCCGCTGCTGGCCGATCCTCACGGGAGAACGCGGCCATTACGAACTGGCCGCGGGCCGCGATCCGAAGCCGTTCATCGCGGCGATGGAGAACTTCGCCAACGAAGGCGGCATGATCAGCGAACAGCTCTGGGACGGCGATGACTCGAAGGACGGCTGCCTGAAGCGCGGGGCTCCGACTGGTGCCGCGATGCCTCTTTGCTGGTCGCACGCCGAATACGTTGCGCTGGTCCGCAGCCGCCACGATGGCGTTTGCTTCGACCGCATTGAGCCGGCATTTCAGCGGTATGTGGCAAACCCAGTGCCAAGCCGCCACGAGATTTGGACTCTTCGCCATCCCTTGCGGCGTATGGCGCGGGAAAAGATCCTGCGGATAATCCTCGCGGCAGAGGCGGCGATCACCTGGTCAACGGATGGCTGGGCGCGCACCAACACCTCGGACACCACCCCCGAGCAGGAGCTTGGGCTTTGGTTTGCCGATTTCCCGTCCGCCGATTGGCCTGCCGGTTCCGTGCTGGCCTTTACCTTCTTTTGGAAAAGCGAGCAGCGCTGGGAGGGGCGCAACTGGGAGGTGAGCGTCTTATGACTCAACGGCGAGTGCTCGTGATTGACGTCGGCGGAACGCACGTAAAGGTCCTCGCCACCGGCCAGGACGCCAAGCGCGAGTTTGTTTCCGGGCCAACCCTCACACCCAAGCGGATGGTGGCGAAGCTGCGGCAACTGGTCGCCGACTGGAAATTCGACGTCATCTCCATCGGTTATCCCGGACCGGTCGTGCGGAACCGGCCCATCGCCGAACCCTGGAACCTGGGGAGAGGCTGGGCCGGGTTCGACTTCGAGGCGGCCTTCAAGCGCCCGGTCAAAGTGGTGAACGACGCCGCCATGCAGGCGCTAGGAAGTTACCGGGGCGGCAAAATGCTCTTCCTGGGCCTCGGCACGGGGCTTGGGTCCGCGATGGTGGTGGGCGGCCTCATTGAGCCGATGGAGCTGGGTCATCTGCCCTACCGGAAGGCCACCTTCGAAGACTACGTCGGCGTTCGGGGGCTGGAGAAGCGTGGCAAAAAGAAGTGGCGGCGTTACGTCACGGAAGTGGTCGAGCGTCTGATCGCCGCGCTGGAACCAACCGATGTGGTGCTGGGCGGCGGGAACGTTCACAGATTGAAAACGCTGCCGCCCCGCTGCCGCGCGGGCGACAACGCTAACGCGTTCCGCGGGGGCTTTCGCCTCTGGGAGGATGCCCCGCTGTCCAAGGGCGCCAGCGGGACCATTCGAGGCCGAAAATGAGGAACCGAATCACCATCATGGCCGGGTGCCAGTTATGGGTCGGACGTGAATCAACCACAAGAACAGGATGAGTCGTTTATGAATGAGAAGACAACAATGCAACTCGGAATGATCGGCCTGGGCCGGATGGGCGCCAACATGGTGCGCCGCCTGCTCAAGGACGGACATCAATGCGTCGTCTTCGACCGTTCACCGGCTGCGGTGAAGGACCTGGTCAAAGACCACGCCGTCGGCACCGGCTCGCTGGCCGAGCTGGCAAAGAAACTCGGGAAGCCGCGCGCGGTCTGGCTGATGGTCCCGGCGGCCGTGGTGGACGAGACGATTGCCGATTTGTTGCCCGTGCTGGAAGCGGGCGACATCCTTATTGACGGGGGCAATTCCTATTACGTGGACGACATCCGACGGGCGAAGGAACTGGCGACCAAGGGCCTGCATTATGTGGACGTGGGCACCAGCGGCGGTGTGTGGGGCTTGGAGCGGGGCTACTGCATGATGATCGGCGGCGAACCGGACGTCGTGCGGCGCCTCGATCCGATCTTCGCCACGCTGGCGCCTGGCATCGGCGACATTCCACGCACACCGGGACGCGAAAAACTCGGCGGCACCGCCGAACAAGGCTACCTGCATTGCGGGCCGAACGGCGCCGGACACTTCGTTAAGATGGTCCATAACGGCATCGAGTACGGCATCATGGCCGCCTACGCCGAGGGTCTGGGTGTTTTGAAATCCGCCAACGTCGGCAGACAGCAAAGCGAGGCCGACGCCGAAACGACGCCCTTGCGCAACCCAGAGGATTATCAATATGACCTCAATCTCGCGGACGTGGCCGAAGTATGGCGGCGCGGCAGCGTGATCGCGTCCTGGCTGCTCGACCTAACGGCCAGCGCGCTGACGGCGGACCCGAAGCTGGCCAAATTCGTCGGCCGCGTTTCCGATTCCGGCGAGGGCCGCTGGACGATCAAGGCGGCGATTGATGAGGGCGTGCCCGTGCCGGTGCTGACGACGGCGCTCTACGAACGGTTCGCCTCGCGCGGCGAGGCGGATTACCAGGACAAACTGCTTTCGGCGATGCGCTTTGGTTTTGGCGGGCACTTGGAGAAAGCTGGGGTTAAAAACACATGAACACCGCCTGTTCCGACACCCTCGTGTTTTTTGGCGCGACCGGCGACCTGGCCTACAAGAAGATCTTCCCGGCGCTGCAGGCGATGGTGAAGCGCGGCAACCTCAAAGTGCCGGTCATCGGCGTGGCCAAAGCTGGCTGGAACCTGGACCAGCTCAAGGCCCGGGCCAAGGACAGCCTGGAGAAACATGGCGGGCTCGATCCCGCGGCGTTTGCCAGGTTGTCCGGCTTGCTGCGCTACGTGGATGGCGACTACAACGACGCGGCCACGTTTCAGGCCCTTCGCCGGGAGATGGGCTCTGCGCAGCGGCCCGCGCATTACCTCGCCATTCCGCCCGCCGCGTTCGCCATGGTGGTGGAACAATTGTCCCACGCGGATTGCACCAACAACGCGCGGGTCATCATTGAAAAACCTTTCGGCCGCGACCTCGCCTCAGCCCGGGACCTCAACGCCACCCTGCTCAAGACCTTCGACGAAAAGGCGATCTTCCGCATTGATCATTATCTCGGCAAGCAACCGGTGCATAGCATGCTGTTCTTCCGCTTCGCCAATGAAATGCTGGAGCCGTTCTGGAATCGCTCCCACGTCGAGAGCGTTCAGATCACGATGGCGGAAGATTTCGGAGTCCAGGGCCGGGGCGCGTTTTACGAACAAGTCGGCACCATCCGGGACGTGGTCCAGAACCACCTGTTCCAGGTGCTGGCCAATCTGGCGATGGAACCGCCGATCCGGACTGACAGCGAATCCATCCGCGACGAGAAGGTAAAGGTCTTGAAGGCGGTACCGGCGCTCGACCCGAGGCATGTATTGCGCGGCCAGTTCCGCGGCTACCGGCAGGAGCCGGGCGTGGCGAGCGATTCCCAGGTGGAAACCTTCGTGGCGGTCAGATTGGAGATAGATTCCTGGCGCTGGCGCGGGGTGCCCTTCTACATCCGCGCCGGGAAGAGCCTGGCCGTGACCTGCACCGAAATCATGGTTCGCTTGCACCGGCCCCCAACGATGTATCGCCACTACGATCTCAAATCGAATTACGTGCGGCTTCGGATCAGCCCCGATGTCGTGCTGGCGTTCGGCTTCAACGTGACCTCTCCGGTGAAGGAATCGGAGAGCGAGTTGTCGGAACTGCTGGCCAGCCGTCATCCTTGCGCCGCCGAAATGGACGCCTACGAACGCGTGCTCGGCGACGCGATGGCGGGAGATGCCACGTTGTTCGCCCGTGAGGATTATGTCGAAGAAGCGTGGCGCATTGTTCAGCCAGTGCTGAAGGCGAGCGCACCGATTCAGGAATATGAGCCGAAGAGCTGGGGGCCAATCGGAAATGGGAATGTTACTCCTCCGGGAGGTTGGCACAACCCGGTCGTGACCGGCTAGAAACCAATCGTTATGGCGGATGACAAGATGGTTAAACTGGCGATCAATACGATTCGCACCCTTTCGATGGATGCGGTGCAGGCGGCCAAATCCGGCCACCCGGGCACGCCTATGGCACTCGCGCCGCTGATCTATACGATTTGGAACCGTGTCCTGCGCTTTGACCCGGAGGACCCTATCTGGCCGAATCGCGACCGGTTTGTGCTTTCGAACGGGCACGCCTCCATGTTGCTGTGGTCCATCCTCCACCTAACGGGCGTTCAAGCCGTGAACGCGGAATACGAGACGCTGGGGCAGCCTTCGGTAACCTTCGACGACATCCGCCGGTTTCGGCAACTGGGCAGCAAGGCGCCCGGCCATCCCGAATACCATTGGGTATCAGGCGTTGAGACCACCACCGGCCCCCTCGGACAAGGAGTCGCAACCAGCGTCGGCATGGCGATCGCCCAAAAATGGCTCGCCAGCCGTTACAACCAGCCAGGGTTCGGCGTTTTCGACTACGATGTTTATGCCGTTTGTGGCGACGGTTGCTTGATGGAAGGTGTCAGCTCCGAAGCGGCGTCACTGGCTGGCCATCTGGCCCTGGACAACCTTTGCTGGGTCTGGGACAATAATCATATCACCATCGAGGGCAGCACCAACATCACTTTCACGGAGGATGTGGCGGCACGGTTCCTTGCCTACAACTGGAACGTTTTGCGGGTCGGCGACGCCAATGACCTTGATCGCATCGAGCATGCGCTTGCCATTTTCCGGCAGACGAAGGGCCGGCCCACCCTCATCGTCCTGGACAGCCATATCGGCTACGGTTCCCCGCACAAACAGGACGCGCCGGAAGCGCACGGCGAGCCGCTTGGCGACGATGAGATTCGCCTGATCAAGCGCTTCTACGGCTGGCCCGAAGATGCAAAGTTTCTCGTCCCGGAAGGCGTGTATGAACACTTCAAGAGCGGAATCGGCAGGCGCGGAGGCGAGGCCAGGAAGGAATGGACGCAATTGTTCGCCGCCTATCGAGCCAAGAACCCCGCCCTGGCCACTGAAATAGATCAGATGCAACGAAGGGAACTGCCGGCGGGCTGGGGTCACAACCTGCCTGTCTTTCCCGCCGACCCTAAAGGTCTCGCTGGCCGTGATGCCTCCGGGAAGGTCCTGAATGTCCTGGCGCAGAACATTCCTTGGTTCCTGGGCGGTTCAGCCGATCTTGGCCCCTCGAACAAAACGACGCTGACCTTTGAGGGCGCAGGCCAGCTTCAGGCGGGCAGTCCGGGCGGGAGGAACCTGCATTACGGCATTCGCGAACATGCCATGGGCGCGATCGTCAATGGAATGTCGCTCTCCAAGCTGCGGCCCTTCGGCGCGACCTTCTTCATATTCAGCGATTATGCCCGAGCGCCGATTCGGCTCTCGGCGTTGATGGAATTGCCCACTCTATTCGTCTTTACGCACGACGCCACGGGAGATGGTGAAGACGGGCCAACCCACCAACCCATTGAACAGCTAGCCTCGCTGCGCGCTGTTCCGGGTCTGGTGCTGCTCCGGCCCGGCGACGCGAATGAGGTCGTCGAAGCTTACCGATACATCCTGCAACTGCGGCACAAACCAGCGGTGCTCGTCTTGTCCCGCCAACCTCTGCCTACCCTCGATCGGAAGAGATACGCACCCGCATCCGGGGTCGCGCGGGGCGCTTATGTCTTTGCCGACGTCCCCGACAAGAGGCCCGAGCTAATCCTCATCGCCTCGGGCAGCGAACTTAGCCTCGCTGTGCAGGCGCATGAGCAGTTGGTTACCGAGGGCGTCCGGTCGCGCGTGGTTTCGATGCCCTCCTGGGACATCTTCGAGCATCAGCCTCGAGAATACCGCGACACCGTGTTGCCGCCTAACGCGACGGCGCGCGTCGCGGTGGAGCAGGCTTCGACCTTCGGATGGGAACGTTACGTCGGCTCGGCCGGACGCGTGATCGGCATGGAAACCTTCGGCGCTTCGGCTCCACTCAAAGAACTCCAGAAGAAATTCGGGTTCGACCCGAATCATGTTGTCGCAGTTGCGAAAGGCTTGCTGGAGGGCGGCAAAGCTCGCGCATGAGGAGATGCCCATGGCTAAGCCTGTGATTTGGACAGTGGACGACGATCCGGACGTGTTGCGAGCCGTGGAGCGTGACCTGCGACGGCAATATGGCAACCGCTATCGCGTCATGGCGGCGGATTCGGGAGCTTTGGCGCTGGCTTCGGTGGAACAGTTGAAACTTCGCAATGAGCCGGTGGCTCTGTTTCTGGTGGACCAGCGCATGCCGCGAATGTCCGGCGTGGAGTTCCTGGAGCAGGCGCTCAAGCTTTACCCCGATGCCAAACGCGCCCTGCTGACCGCTTATGCCGACACCGACGCGGCCATCCGCGCCATTAATAGCGTCCAGATTGATCACTATTTGATGAAGCCGTGGGACCCCCCAGAGGAGCGGCTTTATGGTATCGTGGATGACTTGCTGGACGATTGGCAGGCTTCCTACCATCCCGTCTTCGAGGGCATTCGCGTGGTGGGCCATCGCTGGTCGCCCTCCGCAATGGAGATCAGGGATTTTCTGGGCCGCAACTTCATCCCGTATCAATGGCTGGATATTGAAACCGAGGAAGCGGCCAAACAGCTTGTGACCAGCAGCAAAACCGAGAGCGCCTGCCTGCCGCTGGTTGTTTTCCCCGACGGCTCCTTCCTGCCCAAGCCGACGGTGGCCGAGGTTGCAGGCAAGATGGGGTTGAAAACCCAGGCCGAGCAGCCGTTTTACGATCTTGTCGTCGTGGGCGCCGGCCCGGCGGGCCTGGCGGCGGCCGTCTATGGCGCCGCGGATGGTCTGCGCACGTTGCTGGTCGAGCGCGAGGCGCCCGGGGGCCAGGCGGGCAGAAGCTCCCGGATTGAGAACTACCTGGGCTTCCCGATGGGTCTTAGCGGAGGGGATCTCGCCCGGCGGGCGGTGGCGCAGGCGAGGCGTTTCGGCGTCGAGATTCTCACCCCCCAGGAGGTTGCGGGCCTGAGAATTGAAGGGCCTTCACGGGTGGTTCGGCTGGCGAATGGAAGTGAAATTGCCGGCCGCGCCCTGATCATTGCCACCGGCATCGCCTACCGTAAGCTCGATGTGCCCGGCCTGGACAAGCTCCAGGGCGCAGGGGTGCATTATTACGCGCCGATGAGCGAGGCCTTTTCCCACCGTGACGGGGATGTCTTCATCGTGGGCGGCGCGAATTCCGCCGGCCAGGCCGCCCTGTATTTCTCCCGCTTCGCGCGGCAGGTGACTATGGTGGTTCGCGGCGATTCGCTCTCTGCCACCATGTCCCAGTATCTCGAAGACCAGATCAAGGCGACGAAGAATATTCTGCTTGCTTTTAACTCCCATGTCATCGAGGTGCGGGGCGCCGAGCGATGCGAAGAACTGGTCATCGAGCACAAGAAGACGGGCGAGAAGCACACCTTCCCGGCGAGCGCCTTGTTGATCTATGCCGGCGCGGTTCCCCGCACCGACTGGCTCGCCGGGGTGGTGGAGCGCGATGAACTCGGCTACATCATCTCCGGGCAGCATCTGGTCCAGCAGGAACACCGGCGTCCGCGCGGCTGGAACGCGAATCGCGATCCCTTTTACCTTGAAACCAGCGTGCCGGGCATCTTCGTGGCGGGAGACGTGCGCCATCGCTCCGCCAAAGGGGTCACCTCCGGGGTCGGCGAAGGCGCGATGGCCGTAAAACTGGTGCATGAATACCTGGGCACCCTTTAACTATGGATGACGCCTTGCTCCAAACCATTCGCAAGGCCCCGCTCTTTGCCGGGGTGAAAGACGACCAGCTTGATTGCATCCGGCGCGGGGAGGTCATTCAAGTGCCGGCGGGCACGATCCTGGTTTCGCAAGAAGAGCCCGCGGAGTTCTTCTTTCTGAACCTGGAGGGCGAAGTCCGCATCTCGCGCCAGTATGACAATCAGGAGGTGTTGCTGGGAGTAAACCGGCCAGGGATGTTCATGGGCGAAATTCCGCTCCTGTTGAACAGCCCTTGGCTCGCGATCGTGCGGGTCTCCAAGGCCGCGCGCTTGTTTCGGCTCAGTCAGGAAGATTTCTGGCACATGATTAGCACGTGTCCTTCGGTAGCCAGGGAGGTCTTCCGAACCGCCGCCAATCGGCTGCGCAACCTGGAGGGCTATTCCCAGCAGCGCGAGAAACTGGTCGCGCTCGGCACCATGGCCGCGGGTCTGGCACACGAGCTGAACAACCCGGCCGCGGCGGCCAGCCGCGCATCCGCCCAGCTTGATCAGACCATCGAAGGCGTGCAGGCCCTGTTTTGCGAGCTTACCAAGGTGTTGCAACCATCCGAGTGGGAGCACCTCCTGGCTGCCGAGCGCGAGGCCATGCACCGGCTCGAAACGACTCCCCCTCCTGATTCGCTGACGCGCAGCGACCGGGAAGAAGCCTTGGCGAGCTGGCTGGATACCACCGGCATTGCTGATGGCTGGCGGCTCTCGTCGAACTTCGTCACCGCCGGCCTGGATGTCGCCTGGCTGACCGCCCTGACCGGCAAGCTTGCGGCCGCGAGCCACGCAACGGCTTTGAATTGGCTCGAGGCTCGCCTGAACGTGAAACTGTTGCTCAAGCTCGTGGACCAAAGCACCCGCCGCGTGGCGGAATTGGTCAAAGCCGTTAAATCCTACACTTACATGGACCAGTCACCCATGCAGGAAGTGGACGTGCACGAGGGGCTGGAAAGCACGCTGACGATGCTCGGCCACAAGCTGAAGTCTGTGACGCTGGTCCGCGCCTACGACCGCTCCGCCCCACGCATCCTGGCCCACGGCGGTGAGCTCAACCAGGTCTGGACCAACCTCATTGACAATGCCATTGATGCCGTCAAAGGCTCCGGCAAAATCTGCGTCGGCACCTTCGTTGAGGGGAATCAACTCGTGGTGGAAATCGTAGATGATGGCGGTGGCATTCCTCCTGAAATCCAGCCCCACATCTTCGAACCGTTCTTCACCACCAAATCGGTTGGCTCGGGCACCGGCTTGGGCCTGATCATCAGCAACCGCATCGTTGCCGACCGTCACGGCGGAGAAATCGAGTTTGAGTCTCGTCCTGGTGAAACCCGATTCAAGGTGCGGCTTCCCATCTGCCGGGATCAATCATCCATACGATGAGCCCGAGTTGCGAAAGTTAATCTGGTCCTACCAGCCTTGCTCCGGCTGCGCCAGGCTCCGCTATGGCCTACCACTCGTGGGCCAGACAGGCTTCCAGGGATCTTACTCCTCGAAACACGCGCGCGTGGGCTTGCAGGCGTCCTTGTGGGCGGGGCGGTCATCCGGGCCGACGACCGTTTGTGTGAGATTGCACCAGACATGACACGGTGTGGCGTGCTCGTCGTCCTTTTCCGCGAAGGCTTCTATCGGCGTCGCGCCGGTGAACATCTTCTTCGTGCGCAGATGTTTGCAGAAGCTCGAGTTCATGCGTCGCCTTTCACTTTGAGCAATGTCCGGCGGATGAGCGCGTGCGCCAGGGGCACCTTGTAGGCGTTGTACTCCAACGGCTTGGCCTCCTTCAAGATCAGATCTGCCGCCGCGGCAGCCGTCGCCTCGTCCAGAGTCTTTCCCTCCAGAAACTCATTCGCGGCAGCGACCTCATGGGGCTTGGGTGAAATGCTGCCGAGAGCGACGCGCGGCCATTTGAGTTTGCCATCCACCACGTCGGCCGCGGCCGCGCAACTGACCAGCGCCCAGTCGAATGCGTGTTTGTCGCTGGCCTGGAGATAGGCACTGCGTCGTCGCCCGGCAGGAATTTCCACGCGCAGGATCAGGTCGCCGGGATAGAGCGAGTTGTGCGCGGTCGGGTCCTCCCATGCCTTTTGGTAGAGCTCGCTCATGGTCAGGCGGGTTTCTTTGGCGTCGCGCAGCACGATGGCCGTCGCATCCAGGGCGGCGAACACTGTGGCCAGGCTTGAGACAACCGGGCTAATGCAGTCGTTGCCGGTGAACAGACTGTGGTAGCGGTTTTCGCCGTGGCGAGCGTAACAGAGGTCGCCGTGTTTCTTGAGGCAAACGGTGTCGCGGTGCCGGAAGTACCAGCAACGCGAATGCTGGGCAAGGTTTCCGCCCACGGTGGCCACATTGCGGATTTGCTGGGACCCGATCTCCGCCGCGGCTTCGTGCAAGCCAGGAAACGCCCTTCCGACATCCGCGTCCCGCTCGATTTCCGCAACTGTGACGAGGGCGCCGATGGTCCATGCCTTCTCCCCGTGCATGATTTTATTCAAGCCGGGCAGCGACTTGATATTCACCAGGATGCTGGCGCTGACCAGGTAATCCTTGAGCAGGCTCAGCAGGTCATTGCCGCCAGCGAGATAGGCGCCGTTGGAGGCCACGAGTTCGTGGGCGCTCTCGGACGAACTTGCCGTGGCGTATTGAAAAGCGTTCATGTGGCGACGGCTGGAACCTTGCCGAGGGCGGCCAGCACTTTCGCCGGCGTGATCGGGAGGCTGGAAACCCGCACGCCCAGGGCATTGGCGACGGCGTTAGCGATGGCTGCCGCGGTTGGCACAGTGGCCGGCTCGCCGATGCCGATGACGCCGCGCTCGGGCATGTTGAGAAGCACCACGTCAATTTCCGGCACGTCCGCAATGCCAGGGAGCTTGTAGGTCTCGAAGTTGGGGTTGAGGACCACGCCGGATAAATCGTCCATCACGCGCTCTTCATAGAGGGCATAGCCCATGCCCATGATGACGCCGCCGTTGATCTGGCTTTCGAGCGTGAGCTTGTCAATGATCAAGCCGCAGTCGTGGACGGCGACCACTTTGGTCACTGTGACCAGGCCGGTCTCGGTATCCACGGCGACTTCCGCGAACTGCACGCCGCAGGCGTGGTCAGACGAGAGTCCCGGCTGCCATTGGCCATGGACGACAAGCGGGTTGACGCCGAGCTTTTTGCACGCGGGATACCAGTTCTCCCCGCGGACATCGGCCAGGCCGCTCTGGGTCTGCATTTGCTGGAGGGCCTTCGTGCAAACGTCATAAACCGTCGGGGAGATCGAGGCGCACGTGGTGCTGCCGCCGCTGCCTGGGCCGGGCGGGAAATGCGTGTCCCCCACTTTGACCGTAATCTGCTCCGGCCTTAAGCCCAGCAATTCGGCGGCGACGACGGCAATGACCGTTTTCGTGCCGGTGCCGATGTCCTGCACGCCGAGGCGGAACTCGATGCTGCCGTCGGGGTTGATTTGCGCCTCACCCTGGGTCTGGTGGCTCCCGCCGCCCGCAGGCCAGGCGGCCCCCGCGCAGCCGACGCCGGTTTTGACCACGCCGGGCGAACTGCCGGGCTTGCGATACTTCTGTTTCCAACCGAACCTCTCGGCGCCCAAAGCGTATTCGCGCTGGCGGATGGGGCTGGGGTCATTCTTCAGCCGCAACTCCACCGGGTCCATGCCCAGCTTCACCGCCAGGTCGTCCATGGCGGATTCCATGCCGTAAGACGCCGGCGGATTTCCCGGCGCACGAAAGGCGCGGGCCGACCCCGCATTAATCGCCACCGCCTTCTGTTTCACGCGAGAGTTCGGCACTTTGTAGAGGTAAGGCGCGGGAATGTCTGCCCCGCCTCCGCCGCCTTCGGAGGCGGCTCCGGCTCCTATGCCCGCCGTGCCATAATTGTCCATTTCGAAGGCGCGGAGGGTCCCGTCCGCCGCGGCCCCGAGTTTGATTCTTTGAAAACTGGAAGGCCGGTTTCCCACGGCCAGCGCCTCGTCAAAGCGCGTGAGCATCAAACGCACCGGCGCCTTCGCCTCGCGTGACAGGCGTGCGGCCAGGACGCCCTCGACGCCCGCGCCGAATTTCGCGCCAAAGCCGCCGCCCATGTAATCGGTGATGACTCTGACTTTGCTCTGATCCAGCTTGAGCGACCCGGCCAGGCCGTCGCCCACACTGGAAATGCCCTGCGTCGAAGCCCAGGACGTGACGCCCTCCTCGGTCCAGGAGACGGTACTGCCATGCGTCTCCATCGGGTGATGAATCTGCACCGGGGTTGTGTAGAAGCCTTCGATAACCGCCGCGCATTCGGCGAACGCCGCGTCCACGTCGCCCGTATTGCGCGCGCGCGGCGCCGGGGCGTTAGCAACGCCTTCCCAGACCTGGGGCGAATCTGCTTTCCGGCCTTCGTCCTCGCGCACGACAAAGCGCTCGCGCGGCTCGGCCTTAATCTCGATGCTGCGCAAGGCGTCGAGGCACGCCTGCTTGGTGGTGGCGGCAACAGCGGCGATTTCCTCGCCGTAATACCGCACGGTGAACGGAGTCTCCCGGACCACGGCCACAGCCTTGACGCCGGGCAGACCCCGGGCTTTATCAAAACTAACCGACAGGATTTTGGCGGCAGGCCATTTTGAACGCAGGATCATGCCATAGAGCCAGCCGTTGGCCTGGATGTCCGAACTGTAGCGCGCGCGGCCAGTGACCTTGGGGGCCGCATCCACCCGCGTGGTAGGCTGGCCGATGTATTTGGTTTGAGCGGGCCACTCAGGCATTTACAACCTCCGTATGGGTGGGCCGAAGGGCGGCGATGCCGGCGGCGGAGAGCGCTGCCTCCAGCACGCGCGGTTGCGTGCCACAGCGGCAGAGGTTCCCCGCGCAGGCGTGCTTGACCTCGGCGGCGGTCGGATGCGGCTTTTGCTTCAGCAACGCCGTCACGCTCATGACGAAGCCCGGTGTGCAATAGCCGCACATCAACGCGTCCTTTTCGAGAAATGCCTGCTGCACTTTCGTCAGCTTGCCGTCTTTGGCGAGTCCCTCGACCGTGGTGATTTCCTGGCCTTGGGCTTCCACCGCAAGCTTCTGGCAGGCATAAATGGGCAGGTCCCCCAGCAACACCGTGCAAGCGCCGCAACTGGCCCGGTCGCAGCCTTCCTTGGCACCGGTGAGGCTGGAGTAATTGCGCAACGCGTCCAGCAGCGTCACGCGCGGTTCGATCAGCAGCTTGAGTTTCTCGCCGTTGACCTTCAGCGTCACCGGCACCGCGCCCGGCCCGATGGCTTTTTCGGTGTTGGCTTTTTCGAGTTCCGCGGCAACAGCTTCGGTTTGCGCTGCCGCCGCAGTGACGGCAGCGGTTCCCAGCCCTTTGAGAAATGAGCGCCGGGAATGCGCGGACGGCGTTGGTAACCCTATGTTCATGCGCGTGTTTTGACCTTTGCCTGTAGATAGTCCTCCTGGATGTAAAAGTCAAATTCCTGCATAGACTAAGGGCTCATCAGCGTGACTGCAGCGCTACGACATCGCCTTCGGCGAGCGATACGTGCAGAGGCTGAGCAGGGGTTCGCTACAACCCTTTCAGAGGGTGTGCTACTTCTTCGGGCCTTTTGCCAGCGCTGCCGTCGCTGGGGAAGCCGGCGAGGCGGCTGCCTGGCTGGCGGCCGGCAAGGCGGCAAAGCCTTTGGCTACCAGCTCCGCCGCTTTGGCATCGCGCCCCTTCAACGTTGTGCTGTCGAGCACGACCACGATAACCCGCTGGCCGCGGCGAGCGGCGGTAACCGCGATGGAGTAGCCCGATTGCGTAATGTAGCCGGTCTTCAATCCGTCACACCCTTCGACATGGCCCAGCAGATGGTTGTGCGTGCGCATATCGATCGTCTTTCCGGCGACGTTCGGACGGAACGAGTGCTCACGAGTGGACGTGTAGCGCAAGGTGTCACCGTGCTTGAGGAGCTCGCGGCAAAGGAGCGATAGGTCCCGGGCCGTAGTGACGTCATGCTCCTGGCCCTTTCCGGGCGGCAGGCCATGGACCGAGTGAAAGACGCTGTTTGCCATGCCGAGATCTTTGGCTCGCCGGTTCATGAGCTCGATGAACCCGTCCGTGCTCCCCGCGACTTTCTCTGCGAGAGCTACCGCCGCGTCGTTAGCGGATTGGACCATCAGCGCGTATAACATCTCGTCAACCGTGAACGACTCTTTGTCGGCCAGCCACACCCGCGAACCACCGGTATGCGAGGCCTTGGCACTGACGGGCACCTGGTCCTGAAGCGAGAGCTGCTTCTGTTCGATCTTTTCCAGGATGATAAGCAAGTCCATCAGCTTCAGAACACTTGCCGGGTAACCCTTCGCGTCGGCCTGGTCTTCGTACAGGACCTTGCCTGTGGTGGCGTCCAAAACGATGGCCCCTAGCCAGGGGTCCCGGGAAATTATCTTCCTGCTCGTTGAGTTGGCGGTCGGGGAGGGAGAGGTTTTGGCGGTGCTCGCGGCCGCCTCGGCCATCGGTTTCCCTGCGCTTAACAGCAGCAACAGCCCGAGCATGAACATGTTCAACGGTTTCTTCATCATCAAAGCTCTATTCTGGGACGTGCAGCTTCATCGCAACCAAAGTGGCAGTCAAGCAGGCAGTTGATCTTTGCAGGCTTCCGCGCGTACGGGCACAGGGCTGAGTAGTTGAATCCTGTCGGAAGTGCGCTGGAGACAACGAGATGAAGAGACGCCCCCAAATACTGGCCATTTAGGTCATGGCCTGCTCGGTTCCTGAACTTGGCCCCCCCGGCCTTTGGTCTGCCAGGCCATTGCGTGGCCAGTGGGTAGCCAGTGGTAGGCTGAACGAATGTTCTATGCTCAGGGTGGGTTGCCTGTGCTAGGCTGGGCCACGGATGTTAGTGAGTTATTGATCGCACCCGATATGAAAGCCATGCTCCGAAGTCCGTTGCTCGCGGCCATTTGCTTCGCCTGTTTCACTCCTGCCGGCTCTTTCGCCGCCCTAGACGACGGGGATGCGCATCCGCCCGAGATTCGCACACCCAAATCCCCTCTCACGCCCCGCATCAATGGCCCGTCCATCTTCGGCGTGCGGCCTGGCTCGTTCTTCCTGTATCACATACCCGCCACGGGAGAACGGCCCATGCAATTCTCCGCCAGGGGTCTCCCCACCGGGCTTCAGCTTGATGCCCGTTCCGGCGAGATCACTGGCTGGCTCCCCAAAGCTGGCCAGTACCGACTCGCCTTGCACGTCAAGAACGCCCGAGGCCGGAGCAAGAAGCTATTTCGCATCGTCGTGGGCGAAACCATCGCCCTGACCCCGCCGATGGGTTGGAACAGTTGGAACTGCTGGGGCGGCAAAGTGGATGCGGAGAAAGTGCTGAAGAGCGCGCGCAGCATGCTCGTCTCCGGCCTCATCAACCACGGGTGGACCTACATCAACATTGACGACGCGTGGCAAGGCAAACGCGGCGGCCCCTTCAACGCCATTCAGGGCAATGAGAAGTTTCCCGACATGAAGGGGCTCTGCGACACCGTGCACGGGATGGGATTGAAGATCGGCATCTATTCCACGCCATGGGTCACCTCCTACGCCGGCTACGCCGGCGGCAGCGCGGAGAATCCTGAAGGCGCCCGGTCGCAGCCCACCATTGCCAGGAAGGGCAATCTGAATAAGCGGATGCTCCCCTGGGCCATAGGCACGTACCACTTCGCCACCAACGACGCCAAACAATGGGCCTCCTGGGGCATGGATTACCTCAAGTATGACTGGAACCCCAACGAACCGCCCGACACGCGAGAGATGTATAATGCCCTCCGCGCCACCGGGCGCGACGTGGTGTTCAGCCTATCCAACAACGCGCCCTTCACCAATGCCCCGGTGCTCTCGAAGATCGCCAATTGCTGGCGCACGACCGGCGATATCCGTGACAACTGGGACTCGATGAGCAAGAAGGGCTTCGGCCAGGACAAATGGGAGCGATTCGCCGCACCGGGCCACTGGAATGATCCCGACATGCTGGTGGTTGGCCGTGTCGGCTGGGGCAGTCCCCACCCCACCGGCCTCACGCCGGACGAGCAATACACGCATATCACCCTCTGGTGCCTCCTCTCCTCGCCGTTGCTGCTTGGCTGTGACCTGGACAAGCTCGACGACTTCACGCTCAACCTCCTGACCAACGACGAGGTCCTTGGGGTCAACCAGGATGCGCTGGGCAAACAAGCCGTCTGCATCGCCTGGACTGGCGACCAGCGCGTCTATGCCAAAGACCTGGAGGACGGCTCCAAAGCCGTCGGCCTGTTCAATCTCGGTACCGAGCCCGCCACGGTCACCGTCAAATGGTCCGACCTGAAGCTCTCGCACAAACGAGCCGTGCGTGACCTGTGGCGTCAACGAGACTTGGGCAGGTTCAGCGGCGAATTCTCCCTGCTCGTGGCGCCACACGGCGCGGAGTTGGTGAAGGTTGGACGATGAGCAGCCATGCGGCAACAAGACTGGTGATTGAAATGGCACGGTTCATCATGCCCAAGCTGGACGCTCAGCGGCGCGCCAGGGACGCCCGGCATGGAACAAGAGCGTAATCGCGCCGTTGCCTGGAGCCGCAGGTATTCTCTTCATCGTTTGGCCAGATTGATCAAAGTGCCAACTGCGTATCCAAGCAGCGCCAGCGCCGCGCCGACCAAGCAGATGAGGCCGATGCTTGAATCACTGAAAACCCGGGGTCGTAAGTGCGGCAGATGCCAAAACCCGCAAAGATGAAGCTCGCTGCCAGCACTAGTGGCGCGTATCTTCTTCCTGACGGCTTCTTATCCAGTGATTTACTCATGTGGTCGGGTGCAGTTCCGCCGAACGTCCCACATCACTGGCGGCGGGCCAGTGGCGCTCGATATGAAAACAGGACGGAATCCCGCCCTCCAGTGAATGTGGCGGGTTAGTCGGAGTGATTATGACGGTTCACCCGGATGTGGCAAAAGGTGCCACGACAACCACACTACGACGCCACCAACGGCTACGGCCAGGAGCCCCTGTGGCCTACCGCTGTTGAAATCGATCCCAAGCCACTCGGTGACCGTGGGTGCGCATATTCGGGGTCCTTCCTCCTCAGGAAGTTCGGCTGTTTCACGCGTACCCCTGAGGCAAGCTCGCCCGCCCCATACAACCAGAATCAATCCAAGGGTGAGGGCAATCGCTGCTGGGATCCTATGGAAGAGTGAACGCATAGCCAACTAACGACCGCCATCAGCGGTGGGAGCCAGCCGCCGAGGGCTCCCATATTGGCACTGAGCTACACGGCTGGCTCCCATCCGCTGAATGGTGTGGTTCGGCGTTAGTCCTGCACTCATCCTTCATTCTCTGCCCCAGCGTAATGCTTCCGCAACTCCGCAGCCGTGTCGGGCGGCACACTCCACGTGTGATGGCATTTGCACCCCTCCACCGGACACTCGATCCATCCTTCGGTGGGCGGGCGAGATGTGGCACACAGGCGGTGGTCCTGCCAAGGATGGCCGCACTGCTTGCACGCCTGGTCACCAGAGTCAACGCCGCGAACCCATGCACCGACACCTTTCACGTCGCCGACTGTGGCCTTAATAGGAGTGTTCATTGCGACGCCGAACGTAGAGCGCAGCCACGGCGCGGAGAACCGCTGACTATGAGCACGAAACAGACAAACGAAAACCCCAAGCCGCCGTTGGCTGTCGCGGCTGGTTCGGAATCCGACGCGCTCATCATAGCCTTTGTGCAGGGTGCGGCATGGTGGGAGTACCACCAGACCAAGGCGACGATGTGGGGCAGTGACCGGGAGAGAGCAGACATCGAAGCCCGGTGGAAGCTGGCGCACGGATCATTGGGGAAGCCATTTCCGAACAGTATGTTTGGGACAAAGTCACAGGTGTAAAGACAAAGTCAAAAGCCAAAGTCATTGATGGCAGCCCGGCCCAATGCATTCGCCGAAAGCAGCCCATTAAGGCGAGAGCCTGGTGCCAGAGCCGGGCAAAACGGACGCGAGGGCTTTGTCTTTGCGCCTCCGGCAAACCTTGTGCAAAGACAATGCCGCCGAGAATCGCTCTCCGTGCCCCAGAGCCCTGGGTCCCGACCCATGGGGCCAGGGGTCGGCTCCTGCGCCTGGCAGAAGAGTTCATCCATGGTCCGATACTGGCAGTGCTGACAGGAGCCGTCAAGCCCAAAGGGGCAGGCGCTGGAGCCTCGTCCACGGCTCTGCCAGTGCCGACTTTGTCAGCGGCCCCGACGTGGGCCAGCAGTTGCGGCCGGAAAGGCTGCCTAAAAAGGCCTAAATAGGCCAAAGAAGGCAGTAGCGCAGGCACCATGCGGTGTTGGATGGTAGGGGCATGACATCCAGGAACCGAAGCAAGGTTTTTGAGACGGCGCAAGCAAGCCTCCAAGAAGGCCGCCTGGAGGGAATCATTGACGCGCCCAAGAGCGGGCGCTGGGGCAAGTGGAAATACGGCATGCGGGGCAAAACGCAGTGGCGCCAGCCGTACGTAAAGCCCAAGGACCCGGGCACGGCCCCGCAAAAACAGGCGCGGGATGCTTTCGGGGGGCCGGCGCAGGCCTGGGGGAAGAAGCTGACGCAGGAGCAGCGGGACGCGTGGAACGGGGTGGCGAAGCAGGAATGGAGCAAGCCCCGGCTGGCTCAAAAGGGACCCTTGCATGGGGAGCAGGTTTTCACGGGACGGAGCAGCGTGCTGCTGAAGGTGGGCAAGGAGCTTCGGCTGTGGCCAACGGCGCGGCCCGTATTCAAGCCGAACCCGGCGGCGGCACTGAGCATCACCCACGGGAGCAACGGTATGAGGATTACGGTGCAGGTCAGCGGGCCGGTGACGGAGGACATCATGGTGTTGGGGCAGGCGCCATGCAGCGCGGGCCGGAAGAAGTGGCGGCGCGGGGCTTATCTGTGCTTGCTGCCAGCGGTGGAGGGAGGGGAGTGCGACATCACGGCGAAGTATGTGGAGCGGTTTGGCGAGCCGACGCCGGGCACGAAGGTGTTTATCCGCGTGCAGCAACAGAGGGACGGGTGGAAGGACTTTGAGAAGGACCTGAGCGAGGTTGTGCCAGTAAAGGCGGAAACGGAAGCCGGGGAGATCGCGGGGCGGGGGGCGAGGGTGGCGTTAAATGGGTTAAATGGGTCAACTCAGTCACCTAAGTTACAGGAGGTGAATGAGTTACATGGCATGAGCAAGGCCTGGCGGAGGGCCACGGGCAGGTTTATCTGCCGTATGCGCTCTCACTGTCCGTGCTTTGGCGGGCTGGTTCGTGGAATGAGTATCTTCAAGTGGGAAGGTGGGGTTTTGCTCCTTGGGCCCCTTGCCCGGCTCATGGGCCTCGGGGCGTCTGGAACCTTTGGCTGCCTTTACGCGCCTCATTTCCGCGATTTCCAGCCTCCACGGCAGTCCCGCAGCGCCTCCCCCACGGTCACCCTGCCGTAGCCTCGCCGTATGCTCACCGTAGTACCTCTGATAGCCTATCAGAGGTACTACGGTGAGCATACGGCGAGGCTACGGGGGGGTTCGGGTGGGCGCCTGAGCCCAGAATACAGTACGAAGGTATGCTTGGCCCGAGGCACTGGATGAGCAGGCGGGCTATAAAGCAGGAATTTTTGGCTTAAACACCTGTGATAGCGCTAGATATATAGACCAGCCCGCGCTTGGCTCCTTTCCGCTGCGCTCAAGGATATTCGGCTTCCGAGGGCGGTGTAGGCGGGGACGGCGCACAAGTGGAGGGAGGCAGATGAGCATGCGGGTCGCGGTCACAAGAGCATTCGAGTAGCGGAAGGGCTTGCGCGCGGCGCGGGAGCGGCTAGATAGAGGGCATGTCACAGCACGAGTTCCGCGGGGTTACCGCCATTGCCAAAGCCAACATCTACTTCGACGGCAAGGTTGTCAGCCACACCCTCATCTTTCCAGACGCGAGCCGCAAAACACTGGGCTTGATCTACCCGGGCACGTTCCATTTCGGCACTAACGCTGCCGAGCGCATGGAGGTCGTCGCCGGCGCCTGCCGGGTGAAGCCGGACGGCGCGTCGGCGTGGAAGGCTTATGGCACGGGCCAAGCGTTTGAAGTGCCGGCCAAGTCCGGGTTCGATATTGAGGTTGCCGCCGGCATTTGCGAGTACGTCTGTTCGTACCTCGGGTGATGGCGGGACTGGTGGAGTGGTCCGCTAGCCGCGGCTATTGTTTCAGGAGGAACCTTTGCGCACCCTCCAGGTCGTCGGTGTTTATCAGATCAACACCGTTGGCCAGCATTGCGCCCCAGAAGACGGGCTGGTCGGGCGCGCCCCAAAACCGGACGCAGCGGCCCTGCTGATGCGCCTTGGCGACGATTGCCTTGAGCTTGGCCTTCTCCGGCTCGGGTAGTTCGCCCGAGCCTCGCCATTTGAAACTCTGCCCCCAACGGCTGCTGACCCAGGGGATGAGGTCGGAGGACACGCCGGAGTCGAGGTCAGCCAGGTCGCCGTCCAGCGAGGCGTAGCGGGTGGATTCGCCGGCGAACATCTCCTTCGCACGATGCCCGGTGATGATGACCCGAATGGCGTTGGTCCGGGTTTCGCCGGAGCAGAAGGAGGTAAGCATTCCGGCATACGGCTTCAGGACCTCGCGGAGCACAGGGTAGCTGGTGCGCCAATCGCCTTTGAACTCCACCAGCAGCGTAAATTCCGGTCCGCCGGGATAAACGTGCCCGCCGTTCTTCCGCACCCGCTCGCGCAAGGGGTCAAGGTAAAGGGCCTCGAGCGTTCGTTCCGGCTTTACCTTGAAACGCTCATGGGCGACGAGCAGGCGGCCATCAACCAGGTGGACGTCGGCCTCGACGCTGCAGAAGCCGCGCTCCAAGGCATCGAACAAGGGGCGTTTGTGCTCGTAATCATTATGGGCATGGGCGTGAACCAGCGGCACGGGTTCTGCCCCGCCGCCGACCGCGCACGCCGCAACGAGCGAAAAACCAGCGAGCCATCTGCCAGGTGCTACGAGCTGTTTCATCATATTGAATTGACGGACCGCGAGCCGTCCCCGGCTCGCGACAACTGCCCACACCCCTGCGCTGCGAACCGGGACGGCTCGCGGTCCAGTGGAGTCATCCAGACACGCCGGTTGAGCCATTGGCGGCAGAATATACCTCGTATGAAAAAGCCGCCAAGCCTATATGGGAGCAGACTTTTGGCTTGGCAACTGGCCCACTTAGCCCACTTTGAGCGCTGTGATTCATCAGACGGCCATTGTTCATTCCGGGGCAAAGCTGGATGGAACAGTTCAGGTCGGGCCTTACGCGGTGATCGAGGAAAACGTGGAAGTTGGCCCGCACTGCATCATTGGTCCGCACGTCTTTCTGACAGGCCGGACGACTATCGGCGCCCACAACCGCTTCTACGCCGGATGTGTGATTGGCGAGGAGCCGCAGGACCTGAAATACGGCGGGGAGCCGACGGGTTTGCGGATTGGGGATCGCAATGTCGTTCGCGAGCACGTCACCGTGCATCGTTCGAACAAATTGACGGAGGAAACCGTGGTCGGATCGGAGAATTTCCTGATGGCCAACTCCCACGTGGCGCACAACTGCCGTCTGGGCAACCGCGTGATCCTCGCCAACGGAGTGCTGCTGGCCGGGCATGTCACCGTCGGGGACCGCGCCTTCATCTCGGGCAACTGCGTTGTGCACCAGTTCGTGCGCATCGGCACTCTAGCCCTGATGCAGGGCGGTTCTGCCGCCAGCCTGGACGTGCCGCCGTACACGATGGTAAGTCGCGGCAACGTTATCTGCGGGCTCAACGCCGTTGGGTTACGCCGGGCGGGCTTCACGCCGGCTGAACGATTGGAGTTGAAGCAGCTCTATCGTCTGCTATTCCGCGAGGGCCTGAACCTGCGCGAAGCCCTGTTGGCTGCACAGGCAAAGTTCGCCAGCGCGCCTGCCCAAGTCATGATGGCCTTCGTCGCCGCCTCGAAGCGAGGCGTCTGTTCGGACGTCGGCGCTGACAAGGACATGTCGGAGCCGAGCGGTTCGGGCGGAGATTTATCGCTTTGACGCGGCCCGGCGTTGGGATTAGGCTTTACCGCGAAATGAGTTATCGGCTTGCGAGCCTGAGAATGGGCATTGCCCTGGGAGCACTGGCCGCAGGCGGCCTTTGGTCCTGGACCGTACAGGCCGGCAGCAAAGAGCCTGGCCGCTCGATCCAGTTTTCCGAGGCGAGAAGCAACGAGGTCACGACCAACCTCCACCAGTTGACCAGCAAGAAGGATAGCCTGAAGCAGCTAGAGGACGATCTGAACATGTCCTTCCGGACGTTCTCGGGCGCGAGTTCGCTGGACGGGGTTGCGCCACCGCCGCCACAGCCGCCGCCCGCCGCACCAGTGATTCCCCGTAAGCGCCTCAAGGAACTGCAGGAACGCCGCAAGAACTTATTCCTCCTCACCCCGGAGGATCTGGCCGACACGCCCACTCTGGAGGAGATGCTCAAGGTTCCCGAATACGGCCCGGATGGCCTGGAAAAGCAACCTAAGTCGGCACTGGAGCTGTACTACGAACGCCTCGATTCCAAGCGCGCCGGTTCGCTTAAACCCGTTCCATTCCAGGACGACGAGACGTCCGGCCCATTGGGTGTCTCGAGCAGGCCCGAGACCGCCGCGGCAGTGGACGACTTGGCGCTACCATCCGCTCTAAGGGAGAAAGAACAGACTCTAAAGAAGCTCTTTGAACCGGATAGCGCTGGCAATCCTTTTTCCCAGCCGCCCCCCAAGCGCGACTCGTTCTCTGATATTTTTGGCCTTGGTGAAGCCACTCCCTCCCGAGAAAAGGCTCTCGAACACAAGAAATACATGGAGGAGTTCAGTGCCATCCTTGAGACAAGCCGACCGCATCCCGCAAGCACGGAGACCCCTAACCCGGTCGGGGGCAGCACGGAATCACAGAGCCGCTGGGCGAATCCTCTTGGCACTCCGGACGGCTCTACCGGGATCAACGGGGCTCTTGGTTCGGTCAATCCCGTGTTCACGCCGAGTAGTCCGCCGGATGTGAACGCACAAGCGCTTGGGCAGTCAAGCCTGACACCGCTTACGCCGAAAACAGACGTCTCGAAGCCTCTCGCGCCCACTTTCACGGCCCCCCGGCGGCCATTCTGACCGTCCACGAGCTTTCCTGCTCACCGCGCCCTTTCCCAAAGTGGCGCCGCTCATCCCTCGCAGGAGATCACTTGCACGGCAGTTCCCGCCGCCAGCGTAGTACGGGGAGGCAAGTCCAATAGTCCGTTGGCTGCCGCCATTGAGCTGAGAACATGCGAGGCTTGAACTCCCGCCGAGCGGACCTTCCCGGATGCGTCCATCTTCACTCGCATAAAATGCCGGCGATATTCGGGGTTGCCCACCGGTTCGGCCAGCACGCCCGCTCGTACCGGCAATGAAATGTCAGCCGCGCCTTGCCATCGCAAGAGCGCGGGACGAACCAACAATAGGAACGTCACTAACGAAGATACCGGGTTGCCGGGCAGCCCGAAGAGGATCTTCTCGCCGTAACGCCCGAAGACAAACGGCCTGCCAGGACGAATAGCCACCTTCCAAAACTGCAAGGCGCCTCCGACTTCCTCGAAAGCACGCCTGATGAAATCCATTTCGCCAACGGAGACGCCCCCGGAGGTTATCAGGGCGTCGCATTGCCGGAAGGCTTCTGTTAGCGCGCAGCGCGTGGCAGCGAGAGCATCCACGACGAGGGGGAGCACGTTGGGGATGGCCCCAGCGCGGCGAACGAGGGCCGCCAACACGATGCGATTGCTTTCATAGATCTGGCCTGGCATCAGCAGCTCGCCCGGCCCCTTCAGTTCCGAACCCGTGGCCAGCAAACCGACCACGGGCTGCCGTGCCACACGGACGCGCGGCAAACCTGCCGCGGCGAGCAGGCTAAGCCTGCCCGCGCTTAGCACCTCGCCCGCCTCGGCCAGGGTCTCGCCTCGCCTCACGTCCTCCCCGCGCCGGCGGACATACTCCCCCGGTTTGGCCGGCTCAAGAAAATGCACCTCCTCGCTGACATCAGGATTGGGGCGGCTGTCCTCTTGCATGATGACCGCGTCCGCGCCAGGCGGCAGCGGCGAACCGGTGAACAACCGCACGCAGGTGCCAGCCGTAACTGTACCCGTAAAGGTCTCGCCCGCTGCGGTTTTGCCGATCAAACGCAAGCGTGCAGGTGAGGCCGGCCGGGCTGAGGCCACGTCGCAGGCGCGAACAGCATATCCGTCCATTGCGGAGTTATCAAACAGCGGGAGATCAACAGGCGAGTCCACTCCTTCAGCCAGCACGCGTCCACCAGCTTCACTCAAAAGGATGCTCTCGCTCCTCGGAGAGGGAATCTCCGCCAGTATTTGTGCCAGGGCCTCTTCCAGTTCCAGCATGACAAGAAGGTGGAACAGGCGGACGGGCTTGCAAACAATAAACTATGATTGTACGCGAGCCGTCGAGGGGCTACGACGGCCCCCAAACGCAACTGTGGCCTTGCCTTACGCTGTCACACCAGGAGATCCCTTCCTCGTTAATGTGCCGACGTCATCACGAGCACTTGTTCCAAGGTCGAAATTCCATCGCGCACCCGGTCAAGGGCGACCATGCGTAACGTCCGCATGCCTTGGCCAATGGCGATCTTGCCCATCTCCCGCGTGTTGGCGCGGGCGATGATGAGCTTGCGGATTTCATCCGTCACAGTCATCGCCTCGATAATGGCCATGCGCCCGGAGTAACCGGAGTTCTTGCAGCGGTCGCAACCGCGCCCGCGGTAGAGCGTGACGCCGTCGAAGATGCTCGGATCAATGTTCAAATCCTGGAACATCTTGGCCGGATAGATCACGGGCTCCTTGCAATGGGAACAGATGCGCCGCATCAACCGTTGCGCACACGCGAGTATGACCGAGGAAGAAATGAGGAACGGCGCGATACCCATGTCGTCCAGGCGGGCGATGGCGCCAGGGGCGTCATTACAGTGCATGGTGCTCAGCACCTGGTGCCCGGTCAGAGCAGCTTCAATGGCGATCTCAGCGGTCTCCGTGTCACGAATCTCACCGATCATGATGATGTCCGGGTCCTGGCGCAGAATCGAGCGCAGCGCATTGGCGAAGGTCAGCCCGATTTCCTTCTTCGTGGGCACCTGATTGATGCCTGGGACCTGGAACTCGACGGGGTCCTCCACGGTTACAATGTTGTAGATCGGGTTGTTCAGTTCGTTTAGCGCCGAATACAGCGTGGTGGTCTTGCCGGAACCGGTTGGGCCTGTAACCAGGATCAGCCCGTGCGGGGCATCCACAGCAGCCCGGATTTGTTGGAGGGTGTCGGGGTCCAGACCGAGCTTGTCAATGCTGGCGGAGAGATTGCCCTTGTCCAACAGACGCAGCACTACTTTCTCGCCGTGCACCGTCGGCATGATCGAAACGCGCAGGTCGTAATCTTTGCCCCCCACTCGGATGCGCATGCGCCCGTCTTGCGGAAGGCGGCGCTCCGCAATATCCAGGCTGCTCATGATCTTGAAGCGCGAGATCAAGGCCAGTTGCATCTGCTTGGGCGGCGGCGTCGCGTCAATCAGCACGCCATCAATCCGGTAGCGCAGCCGCAGTGAGCGCTCAAAGGGCTCGATGTGCACGTCGCTGGCGCGGTCCTTGACGGCCTGAACTAGAATCAGGTTGGCCAGTTTGACGACCGGCGCCTCTTCGCTCGACGCCGCCAACTGGTCGAGGTTGACTTCCTCGACGGCTTCCTTGGACACCTCGACGCTCTCGGCCTCGCCATCGTCATCGGCCTTCTTTTGCGACTCTTGGATGATGTCCTCCATGCTGCCGCTCTTGGAGGCGTCAATATGGTTCAGCTTATCGGTGATCGCCTTTTCCGAAGCAATCAGCGTCGCCACCTCGAGCTTGGTGATGCGCCGCACATCGTCAATGGCCAGTACATTGAGGGGATCGGCCATCGCCAGAAAGAGCTTGTTCTCCAGGCGTGAGACGGGGACGACCTTATGATTGTAGGCCATCTCGCGGGGCACGAGGTCGGCCACTTCCAGGGGAATGGTCAGACGGCTCAGGTTGATCGGCGGCGTGTTCAGGACCCGCCCCATGGAGACGGCCATATCCTGGTCGCTGACGTAAGCCTTCTCCAGGATCAGCTTAAGGAGGCGAGTGCCTTCCTTCTTCTGCTGCTCCAGGAGTTCGTCCACCTGCTTGACATCCAGCAGGCCGTCCTCCACCAGCGCGTCGGCAATACGTTCGCCAAATGTTTTCGCTCGCGCCATGATTATCGAAATGCTTTGCGGACGTTGGTCACCAAATCCATCGGCGGCACCATATACCAGAGCAGGCGATTGTTGGTGGCCGCGGCCAGTTCTTTGGCGGCCTGCTGGTTGAAGGGATTGGCCGTGGCCACGAAGACGGATTTGCTCATGCGGTCAAATGGCAACACGCACCACCGCTGGCAGGTTGCGGCTGGAAACGTCCGGGTCAGGTCCATATCAATGTCGTAGCTCTTGAGAGGAAGAAAAGCGGCGCGCGACCTGTCGCATACGACTTTCACCGATTTGTCCACCGGCAGAATGCCTTTGTCGGCCAGAACCTGGATGAATGGTTCGAGGACGCCGCCGGGAGCGGCGACGGGATCGGGCGACGTCCAGCACAAATCAAAGTCTCCCGCGGTGATGATCTTGCTTTCCACGAAGATCTTATACATGGTCCCGCGGCCGTCCTCCACTTCCGCCGGAGGAGCTTTGCCGGCGTTTTTCGGCGGTCGTTCCGCGGGCAGGGAGGTCCTGGCGAGCATGGCCGTTTCAGCCGGCATGGCTTCGACGGGATAGTTGTTCGCTTCAGTCTCGATCTGCTTCAAAGCGGCCTGTACGTCGGGGTCGTTGGGGTAACGCTGCAGGATGGTTTCGTATTCGAGGATCGCGGAGGAAAGCTGGCCCATCGTGACATAAGCCTGGGCGATGCGCTTGGAGGTGCCGATCACGTCCTTTTCCCGGCCCAGCTTCGAGTAGGCCTCCTTTAATATCTCCAATGATTGATAGTCGTGGGGCTGCGACTGAGTGATGACTTCGAACATCTCAATCGTCTGCCCCAATTGCGCTTCTTCACTCGGACTCAAGGTCGTCGCCATGCGATTCATTGCTGCCGGTTTATGTATTCCCGGCTTCGAAGCATTTCGATGGCCGGGCGCCTCCCTTGAAGCAAACTTGTGGCCAGTTCCGAAAGCCAGTGGAACAAGGGTGGAATTCGGCTAGCGCCGACCCGAACACGCTCATCGCCAGACACTTCTGTCTCGTTTTCGCACGTGCGAGGTCTGTCTTCGGACGGTTTAGACGGTTAACCCGGCCATCTGTACCATCACCTGGACGGCCAGACCGTCTGCCAACACCCGCGCCGTCCGTACGGTCGCCGAATCGGTTGGGGGAAGCCCCCAAAAACTCCAGCTCATCGCCCCCTTCGTGATCGTAAACGAGCCAGAGGCAGGGCCTTAAGCCCGTGTCAGCTTTTTTCAAATCCCTGGAGCATTGGCCGGCGGACCAGTAACGCGGGGATTGGCAACGCTCTCCAGCTCTGGTACTGTGGCGCGGAATACATGAAAACGCTCTCCCTGCTCTTCCTTGTCGTCGCGGCGTTGGCCGTTCGCGCCGAAACCCTCCCCGAACACTATTCCGCCTTGGGCGAGTTAATCATGACCCAGTTCGTCTCGGCGCCGTTTCCGCACCCACAGCGCGCCGATGGGCACAAATACCACGAAGAGTTTTATCCCGCTGACAAGAATTATTCCGACAGCACCGTAGCCATTTTCATCCCGCGCGGCTTCCGCGAGACCGGTAAGATTGACTTCGTGGTTCACTTCCACGGTTGGAGGCATGATGTAGCGGGAACGTTGCAGCAGTACCAACTCATCGAGCAATTGGTCAACAGCAAGCGTAACGCCGTCCTCGTCGTGCCTCAAGGCCCACGCAACGCGCCGGATTCCTTCGGCGGCAAACTGGAAGACCCCAACGGGTTCCGCCGGTTTATGGATGAGGTCGTGGATACGCTGCGCCAAAAGTCAGCCCTGAGGAAGAAACGGTTCGCCATTGGCCAGATCATCCTCTCAGGGCACAGCGGCGGATATCAGGTCATCTCTTCGATTGTTGACTGCGGTGGGCTGAGCGACCATGTCCGGGAAGTGTGGCTCTTGGACGCCCTTTATGCGCGAACGAACAAATTCCTGTCCTGGTACGATACACAACACGGGCGGTTGCTCGACATCTATACTGAACACGGCGGCACCAAAGGCGAGACCGAAAAGCTTATGGCCACGCTCAAGCAACGCGGCACCAAATTCTTCGCCGGCAAGGAGAGCGACTTAAAGCTAGCTGACCTCGAACAGAACAAGCTGGTGTTTATCTTCACCGACCTCGCGCACGACGACGTGCCGGATAAGCACCAAACGTTCAGGGAATTCCTTGAAACAAGCTGCTTGAGCGCAAGGGCCAGGGATTGAAAAACGAGCTGTTGGATTCAGCCTCGCTCCCGCGCGCTGGGGCCGATCATGGCTGGCTGGTTATTCTGGACCACTCGGTATTCTGGGCAGCGGCGTAAATGGCAAAAGCCTTTTCGTTTTGGATGAGCACGGCGCGGACCACGCTGGAATCGTCGGCCCGGCCCAGATTGAGGACCGAATCGGGAATGATCCCCACCTTCTTGTGGGCGTAGATTAGCGCGAATACCGCCTGGGCAAACGCACTGTACGGCAGGTCTTTGTAAGCGCCTTCCGCGGTATCCTCGATCGCGTCGGCCAGAAACTCGAGCTGATCCACGAGGTGCGGAAATAGTGGCTCGTATATCTGCGTAAATTCCAGCTTCCACTGCGGCAAGTGCCGAAGCACCTTCTCCACAATCCCCGGGGTGATTGATCCCGCCCCACGGTTTACAAAAGCGACAATCTCTGGCATGGCGGAAAACTAGCTGGAACCTCCTCACAAGGGAAAGCGAAATAATCAGTTGGCTCTGCTCGGCTCCCTTGCTTTAGTGGATGGATGCCAAATCAAAGCAGGCGCCCTCTTTAGTGCTCCGCACGTAGATACGGCCATCGCTCAGGGCGGGAGTACTCCAGCACTTTCCAATGACCGCTTTGAACCGGACGACTTCTTTGTAGGCCACCGGTACGGCCTCAACCACAACCAGATGGCCGTCATCGGCGAGAGCAAGGAGATACTCACCCGCCAGGATGACCTGGCCTGCCCCGAAGCCCGGCTTTTCCCACCGCACTTTACCAGTCCTCAGATCCACGCACTTCAATGGGCCGGAGCCGAATTGCTTGAAGCTGATCATGCCGTAGAGAAAGCCGTCTTTTTGCACTGGAGTGCTCCACAGGCTGGCCACCTCCTTATTGCCGGAAACTCGCCACAGTTCCCTGGTCTCCCATCCTCCGCCACGGCGCACGATCTGGCACGCCGCGCCTCCGATATCGTAGCCAGCCGTGCAGAAAACCACATCCCCGGCTACTACCGGCGAACACCCAGTGCAGGTGCGGTATGGAAAGGAGAAGGTCCAAAGTGGACTGCCGGTGGCCGCTTCTACGGAGACCAACCCCGTCTGCAGGAGATAGACGACCTGGGGCACGCCCTGAATCGTCGCCAAAGCCGGGGTCGCGTGTGTGATGCTGCCCTCGCCGGCCTTCCAGGCCAATTCGCCCGTGGCCTGCTTAAAGGCCAGCACCGATTTGCCGGCGCCTCCGCCAGCCACATACACCAGGCCGCCGCCTACCACAGGCGACATGGCGCTCTGCCAACCGATGTTCTTGCCGTCGAAGGAAGCAATGACATCCTGTTTCCACAGCACTTTGCCGCTGGCCGCATTCAGGCACTGCAAAACCATAGTCGAGGAATAGACGAAAACGCGGCCTCCATCGCAGGCGGGAGTTGAGCGCGGTCCGTCCCCGCCTTTATTGTCGGGCGTGCCGCTGTCGCCTCCGCCCTGATATTTGGCCGTGCCGGTCGGTGTAGCCCAAAGCTCTTTGCCCGTCGCAGCATCGAGCGCTAGGCAGACCTCGGCAGTTCCGCCCTCGGTGCCGCGCGCCACAACCGTGAAAACCTTCCCTTGGCCCAGGGCGAACGAGCTAAGGCCAGCCGACAGGGGAACTCGCCAGAGGCATTTGGGCGTGCCGCCCGACCAGTCGGCCCGGATCGTGTCCGGCGATATCCCTGCGGTTTGCGGCCCGCGGTATTGGTTCCAATCCGCAGCTAACACAGTCAGGCTTCCGGCAAGGCACGCCCAACCGGCCATCAGAGGCTGGCACCACCGATACCGGCGAGAACTAACGACGGCGGGATCCGAGTTGGAGGTTGAACAATGCAGTGTCTTCATTCGTCCCCAAGTTTGCCCGAATGCCGGCATACGTGAAGCTGATTTTGGCACGTTTGTCTGCGTTGAAAGTCTGACAGAAGCACCGCTCCGGTAACGGCAGTCCCGATTGCCTCATTCGCCTCCGCGGGCGTCCGCCAAGGTCAGGCGAGCCTGCGCAAAACACTTCTGGCGCGGCGGACCCACACACGGTCGCGCTTGCGCTGGAAGGTTGGGGCGTGAGCGTCATCGGCCAACGCCTCGCTGACTTGAGCGCGGGCGAGATCGGGCTGGTTCCGGGCAAGGTAGAGCTCGGCAAGTTGAACTTTCGCGCGCGGATAGGAATGGCTTTCCGTGACCTGCTGCCAGAGCGCCATCGCCGCGTCGGTTTCGCCCAGGGCAGTCAGCGTCTCCGCGAGGGCCATTTGAGAGTAGCCGTAATCGTGCTTGGGGTTCTCGGCGACGACGCCCTCGAGCAGGGGGCGGGCCTCGGCGGGCCGCTTTTGGCGCAACAGGCATTGGCCCAGGTGCGCCCGGGTATCAATGTCTTGTGCGTCGCGCTCCATGGCGGAACGGTAGCTGGCTTCAGCCTTCTCGAGCTTGCCTTGCTGGAAGTAGAGATCGCCGAGTTGGGAGTAGTGATGAGCGTTATCGAGGTAATGGATTTGTGCTTGAAGCTGCTTGATGCGGCTTCGGTCGAAGGCACCCGGCAGTTCGAAACCGCGCATGGCAGAGGGCGTTGCGCGATATACCGCGAGGTAATAAAACAGCGCGGAGAAGCCCCAGCCTACGAAAATGAAGAAGGCCCAGAGCCACTCGCGGCGGCGGATCGCGTCAATAAACATCCACAGCGTGAACAGCGAAACGAGCCCCAGGAAGGGGTTTTGGAACCAATACTGGATGTTCTGCAAATTGGTGATTAGAGAAGCCAGCATGAGACCCATGATAACAGCTTACCGGTCTCACGGCAATGTCGGGGTAAATTAGGGTGCGGCCCGGGCGTGACTGCCGAGATCGTGACCCGGTTGGGATAACTAGTTCGGAGACGCGCCGATCGTTGCGTGTGCGGTGACCTGCGACTCGTCGAGTTCGGCCTGACGAAATGCTTCCGCCAATTCCTGGAGATGCCGTTCCAGGGTAAAGCTCCGCAGGAAGATGTCCCTGAACCCTTCCCCGCTCTCCCGGGTCATCAAATCGAGCATGACGTCGGCCACCTGCTCCGGCGAGCGGATGTTCACCAGACCGGGATAATCGGCTGGAAACAGCTCAGGCAGAGAACGCCAACGCGTCGTGAGAATCGGCAGACCAAACGCCATGGCTTCGATCAGGTTTACCGGCTGATTCTCGTTCTGAAAATACGTAGGGAAGCAAAACAGATCCGCTTCGCTCAACAACTGGTGCTTTTGGTCGCCCGAGACGAAGCCAAGATACTGCACCATTTGGGCTACGGCAGGCTGCGCTATGATGCGTCTGAACTCAGCCTCCTCATGCGCCGTCACGAAGCCGCCGGTGACCTGCAAACGGAGGGACACCCGCGCCTCGCGCTCGGCCAGCCGTTGGCTCGCAAGCGATGCCGCCGCCAGCACGTCGAACAACCCCTTCTCGCGCGTGCAGTGCGCCAGGTAGAGCACCTTGATCAAGTGCGGATCGCCCCCCGTGAGCTTCAGGTCCTCGGCAGTGAGAGCGGTATGGCCGGCCAGCAGCTTTCGTCGCGCAGCGAACCGGGCCTGGCGTCGCGGCAGCACGTCCTGCTCAAACCGCGGGCAGGGATCGGGTATGCCGTTGCTCACCACGCGTATGCGCCGCGAGAAAAGCTTCTCCGCGTCCGCCCGGTTGTACCGCGAAAGCACGATGCTCAAGTCCACTTGTTTCATGAGCCGATAGGTCAAGGCGCGGTGGCGCATCCCCACCACAATCTCCAGCCACTTGGCTAGTCCAGCGGCGTGCCAGTGAAGAATCATCCGCTTGAAGAAGACGCGGCAGACCAGCATGACCACCCAATCCCGATACAATGCCGAGCGCTTCCCGGGCGCGGGGATGTAGTAGAAATTGGTCACGCCATAGCGGAAGCGGCACCAGATGGCTTGCAGGCAATACCACAAAAGCACGAGGAACTTCCGGATGCGCAGGTCGCCGATATCCTCCAGCTTCCGGGAGAGGCGAGCGTTGACGTGATAGCATTCGATCCCGAACGCCGTGCCCGGGACCCAATCGCCCGCGGGGATTTGCTGGGCACCAGAGCCGCCGCCCGAAGCCGGCCGGAGCTTCCGCTGGTCGCCGCCAAATCCCGCCACCATGAGCTGCACCATGTAACTCTGGCCATGGTGTGGCGGTGGCGTGTGGGCGAAGACAAGCAGCTTCATGGAGGTTTCAGGTCGCAGGATTGCTTAGACGCCGAACATTAAGCATAATCCACCCTCTATTGCAACGGCCTGAAAAACAAGTCGAAAGCGACCGCGCGAATGTGCTGGGCGTAGGCATCAGCGCCCTCAATCTGGACCTGGCCGAGACTGCCGTGTCGCAAGCGCTCGAAAACAAGACCAAAGGCTACATCTGTGTGACCGGCGTACACGGGGTCAGCGAAGCCCAGCACGACCCCACCTTTCGAGCCATCCTCAATCACTCGTTTCTCACCACCCCCGACGGCATGCCCACGGTCTGGATGGGCCGCTGGCAAGGCTTCCGGCACATGCGGCGCGTTTATGGGCCGGACCTCATGCTGCGCGTATGCGAATTCACCCAGCGGCGGGGTTTCACGCATTTTCTCTACGGCGGCGCACCCGGTGTGGCGGACGCATTGAAGGCCCAGTTGGAGCAGCGATTCCCAGGGCTGCGAATCGTCGGCACCTACACCCCCCCGTTCCGCGCGCTGACGCCAGAGGAAGAGCGCGACCTGGCGAGCCGTGTTGCCGAACTGAAGCCGGACATCTTCTGGGTGGGTCTAAGCACGCCGAAGCAGGAGAAATTTATGGCCCAGTATTGGCAGACGTTGGATGCCACGCTGTTTTTCGGCGTCGGAGCAGCGTTCGACTTTCTGGCCGGCAGAACCCGGCAGGCGCCCAGGTGGATGCAGCGCAGCGGCCTGGAGTGGCTGTTCCGCCTCGCCTGCGACCCAGCCCGCCTCTGGAAACGCTATCTGAAGAACAACCCGCTCTTCATCTTCCGCGCCCTGTGCCAGTTGACTCACCTTAGAGCGTATCGGCTCGACTAGGCGACGCCCGGTATCTTCTCTGATTTGCGATACACCAGGCCCTGGAAGAGCGCCACCAGATCCCCTTGGTGGTCCTTCACCTCCACGGTATAGCTGCCCAGCTTGAAGTTCTTTGAGAGTTCCCTCGCCTCAGCCCATAGCGTGCCGGTGCGGGCTGCCTTCATGTACGTGATGCTGACATTCACGGCCACCGCGACATTGCCGTGCGCATTTGAGGCGGCAGCAAAGGCAAGATCTGCCAGCGTGAAGATGGCCCCGCCCTGCACAGTGCCGTAGCCGTTCAGGTGATGCTCGCTCAGCGTCATCCTGGCACGGGCGCGCCCGGGCGAGACCTCCAGCAGTTCGATGTCGGCACGCTCCGCAAATCGGTCGTTCTTGAAGTAGCGGCGTATGCTCGCCAATACATCCGCTGGCAGCGTGGTGTGCGCTTGCGCTTCTTTGCTCATTTATCAGCCCACCTTCTGCCCACTGCGCCCGGTCATGAACGCCGTCCGGTTCCCTTCGAAGAAGTTCTCGGCAAACCCCTCCCGCAAAGCCGCCAGCCACTGCTCCTCGGGCATCGGCAGATGCGCGCTCAACGCCCCGAGCAGCGCCACGTTCAAGGTCTTCCGATTCGGCAACTGGCTCAGGCTCACCGCGTCGGGCGTGATCAGCACGCCGCCCGGCCGCAGCATGTAGCGGTGCGGCTCGACCTGCGTAGGTTCCAGCACGAGCAGAAAGTCCGCCTCCCCGCTCGGCACCATCGGGCTGAAGACCTGGCCACCGAACCGCACATCACCCGTCACCGAGCCGCCGCGCTGGCTCATGCCCTTGATCTCGCTCTTCTTCACGTCATACCCCGCGCGCAATGCCACGTCGGCGAGTATGTCCGTGCCTTTGAGCACACCCTGGCCCCCGATGCCCGCGACCACTACGTTAGTTACTTTGCTCATCGAGAAAGAATGGTGTTGCTTTCAATGCACCCGCACGCCTTATAGCTTCCCGGCAACGGCAGGTTCCGCACGCAAGGGCTCAGAAGCCGGAGCAGAAGGGCATTCGCAGCGTTGTGCTTCGTATTGCTTAAGCTGTTTGGCAATGAGGATGCAGGGCCGCCGCGCGATGATCACCGCCAACTCGTTGCTGTTCAGGCATTCTGTCAAAAGGCGGTCGAAGTCCCCCGTGCCCGAATGCGGTTCGATCACATGCACCCGGCGGATGCCCAAGGACCGGGCCAAATCTTCCAGCACCAGCTTGCCCGTGGGCTCGTGGTCGAGCGTACGGCCCGTGCCGGGATGTTCCTGGTGCCCGGTCATTGCCGTGGTGGAATTGTCGAGAATGATCAGCACATGACCATTCGGTGGCGGGTTATACACCATCTCCACCAACCCGCTAATGCCGCTATGGACGAACGTGCTGTCGCCAATCACGCTCACCACGCGCCGTGCCTGGTCCGCCGGCAACACATGCCGCAGGCCGAGCCCCACTCCCAAGCTGGCCCCCATGCACACGCACGAGTCAATCGCCTCGAACGGCTGCAGCACGCCCAACGTGTAGCATCCGATGTCGCCCGCTACGATGCAGTCCTGCTTGCGGAGTGCCTCGAACACGATGCGGTATTGGCAGGCGTCGCAAAGCTGGGGCGGTTTGCCCGCAGGCTTGGCGGGCTCGGGAGTGAGATCGTTATTGAGGATGCGCCGCACCCGGGGCACGTCCAGCTCGCCGAAGCGATACATCTCCGCCTTCCCCTCGACGGGAATGCCCTGCGCCCGGATGGCGTCCACCAGGTAAGGGTCGCCTTCCTCGATCACCACGCAGCGTGCAACGCTCTTCGCGAACTGCGCGATCTTGTTCATCGGCAGCGGGTAAGTGAACCCCAGCTTGAGCACGCGCGCGTCCGGCGCGGCTTCGCGCAAATGCATAAACGAAATGCCCGAAGTGATGATGCCCAATGAATTGCCCCCCTCCACAAGGCGGTTCAATGGGCAAGTCTCATTCCACTCCTGCATCTCGGCCAACTTCTGCCGTAGCCGCCGGTGCGCGGGCCGCGCGTAAGCGGGGATCATCACCCGCCCCCGGATGTCCCGCTCGAAGCTCGCCGGCTTGACCGCCTCCACCTTCTCGCGAGGACGCACCACCGTATAACTATGGCAAACACGCGTCGTCACCCTGAACAGCACCGGCGTCCGCCACCGCTCCGAAATCTCGATGGCCGCAAACATGAAATCATACGCCTCCTGCGAGTCGGACGGCTCCAGCATGGGAATGCCCGCAGCCACAGCATAACGCCGGTTATCCTGCTCATTCTGGCTGGAAGCCATCCCAGGATCGTCAGCAGATACGATGATCAGCGCGCCGGTCACGCCAGTGTACGCCGCGGTAAACAAAGGATCGGACGCCACATTAAGCCCCACATGCTTCATCGTGCACAGCGCCCGCGCACCGCCGAATGCCGCGCCAATGGTAACCTCCAGCGCGACCTTCTCGTTCGGTGACCACTGCGCATGACCACCGTATTCGGAAAAGGTCTCAAGGATCTCGGTAGATGGCGTGCCGGGATAGCCCGCTCCCAGTGCAATGCCCGCATGAAGGGCTGCCAGTGCGATGGCCTCATCCCCGCTTAATAATATTCGCTTTGACTCGTTCATTCGATAAAACGCGCGCCAGCATATAGCCGTTCTCCCGCCCCTTGGGAAACAAAATCCACTCGTGCCCGAGGCACAATCCAGGACTAGCTACAGAGTCCTTATGGACTGCGGCGGCAAGCCAAGCGCGACGCCGCTTTCCCTGACCACATCGGACCCTGCTGCAAGCCTCTACGCTGATTCCAGCCAAAGCGGCGTCGCGCTTCGCTTGCCGCCGCAGTCCACATCGGTGGTCACGCGATATACCGCAGACTTTGTCACCGGCCTTGCGGCACAATCAGGCCTGCGGACCAGATTTGGCGGGTCTCTGTCGCTCGCCCACAAAACGGGCATGGAAGGGTGGCCTATCGCCTGCGCTACTGGACTTGAGGGGTGAGCACGACGCGGTAGCAACGCTCGATGTTCGTGCATGGGTTATCGTAGGCGGTGACTGCATTGCTGGTCGGGAAGACGAAAGGTCCCAGATAAGTCCAGCTCTTGGCGGGCAGGTTGGTTGTGTATTGGAGCCGATACTTCTGCCCAGGTATCGTGCTGTAGGTCAGAGCCAAGGTGCAGTTTGACCGGACAGCCGACAGGAACACCGGCGGGTAAACGACGGTGAGGTGCGCCGGATTGCTGGTCACTGGGCCGAGGGAGTTGCTGAGAGTCACTGAGTAGGTGGCGGCGTCGGCCAGGGAGACGCTGCTGAGGTTCAGGTAGCGATTGGTGGAGCCGAAGACGTTGCCGCCATCGAGCAGGTTCGTGCCGTTCCGCTGCCATTGATAAGAGAACGGGCGCGCGCCGGTGACGGCCACACTGAATTGCACGTTGGCGCCGATGAGGACAGCTTGGCCAGCCGGCTGGGAGGTGATTTGCGGGGCGCAGCCAATCCCCAATCGGAAGAGCGTGCCCTGGCTGGTCTGGCACGGACCACCAGCACTCGTCCCACCATTCAGATAGCCCGTCACATCCTCCATGAGCGCGGTTTGCGGATGCCCGCCATCGTCGCACCCATCGAAGTAAAGGAGCGTTGCGAAGCTGCTGCCATCGGGAGAAACCTGGAACACGGTGCCGTAGCCAGCCTGGTAATCGGCGTAGGTGGTGCCGTAGAGATTGCCATCGCTGCTTTGCACGACCCCACCGGCAGGATATATCCCATCATGGATGGTTAGATTCCCGAAGGCGTGCAGAGTGGTCAGCGCTCCTGTCGGAGTCAGCTTAAAGGCGGTCCCCCTCTGGCCCAGGCCACCCTGCGACGCCGTCCCGTAGAAATTGCCATCGCTGCCCGGCGCGAGCGTGCCCGCAGGGGAACCACCATCGGTGCCGCCCGTGAACGAGTACAGCGTAGTGAGCACACCGGCGGGAGTGATCCTGAAGAAGTTGCCTTTTCCGGAAGCCCCGCCGCTCGGGGTCAGCCCATAGAAGTTGCCGTCAGCGGCTTGCACGAGTCCGCCCTTGGGAGACAAGCCATCCACGCCGCCGGTGAAAGAGTACAGGTTGGTGAACGCGCCGCCGGAGTTCACCCGGAACACACTGCCGAAGCCGGAAGCGCCGCCCGCGCTGGCCGTGCCGTAGAAGTTGCCATCCGTCCCCTGCACCAGCGGGCCAAACGGATTTGCGCCGTCGGTGCCGCCACTAAACGAGTAAATCGTCGAGAGCGCGCCGCTGGCCGTCATAGCGAAAACGGTTCCGACCCCGGAGGCGCCTCCGTAAACAGTCGTGCCATAGAAGTTGCCATCCGTGCCTTGAATCGGCGGCACGCCTGGATTGGCCCCGTTGGTCTCCATGAACGAGAGGAGCGTCGTAAAGACGCCGTTGGTGGTCAGGCTGAAAACAGTCCCCCAGGGGCCGTCGCCCCCGTAATAGGTCGTGCCATACAAAATCCCGTTCGTGCCCTGCGCGAGCGCGCTCGCGTTCCAGCCGTCGCTGCCACCGCTAAACCAGTGCTCTGTATTCAGCCTGGTGCAAGCGGCGGTTTTGGGGACAAGGTTCACCACCGCCGAGACGTTGGTAGAGCCCACAGGATTGGTGACCACGGCGGTGTATGTGCCATTGTCGCCCTGGGTGACGTTGCTGATAATCAGCGTGGTAGAAGTCGAGCCGGAAAGGCTGCAAGTGTCCGCCAGGTTAGCGCCATTCTTCTGCCACTGGAAGGTCATGGGCTGGTTCCCGACGGCAGCAACGTTGAGGAAAACAGTGGTGCAGGCGTTAGGCGCCACGTTGGTCGGAGCCGTAACGATGAGAGGCGGGGAAGATGCCACTTGCAGGACAGCCACGGCGCTGTTCGTTGAGCCAGCCGAATTGCCGACCTGCACGGCGTAGCTGCCCGCGTCGCCGGTAGTGACGTTCGTAAGAACCAGGACTCGGCTGGCGGAACCTGAAAGATTGCCGGCGTCCACCAGGTTGGTGCCGTTCTTCTGCCACTGAAATGATAACGGGCCGGCGCCGGACACAGCCACACTGAAGAACACCGTGTTCCCTGCATACACCGACTGGCTGGCGGGCTGGCTCGTGATCTGGGGTGGACCGCTGAAGCTGAGATGAAAGATCACGCCCACGTCACTTGCGCCGCCGTTCTGGGTTGTGCCATAGAGGCTGCCATCAACATCCTGGGTCAGTGTAGCAAGGGGATTGGCTCCGGCGTAGCCGTTGAAGGTGACCAAGGTAGTCAGAGGGCCACCAGGGGCCATACGGAACACTGTGCCGTAGCCATAAGCGCCGCCATACGCCGTGGTGCCGTAGAAGTTACCGTCACTGCCCATCAGCAAAGCGGCGGCTGGGTAGCTCCCGTCAGCGCCACAGCCAAAGGAGTAAAGCGTCGTGACCAGACCCGCGGGGGTCATGCGGAACACGGTGCCGTAATTGTAAGCCCCGCCGGTGGCAGTCGTGCCATAAAGATTCCCCGCCACGTCCTGCACCAGTTCGGCCAGAGGCAGCGAGCCGTTCGTCTGGTTGAAGGACACGAGGCTCCTGAATGTGCCGTTGGCCGTGATCTGATACACGGTGCCGTTGGAGCTAACGCCGCCCTGGGAGGTCATACCGTAGAAATTGCCGTCGCTGCCCAAAATCGGCCCGGACGCCGGAAAGCCGCCATCAAGGCCATTGGTAAAGGAGTAAACCCTGCTGAGTGCGCCGCTCGAGGTAATCCTGAAAACCTCGCCCGGCCTGAACGTATAGTCCGTGCGGCCCGCCCCCCCTTGGTAGGTCGTTCCGTAGTAGTTGCCATCAGCCCCAAGCGTTAGCTCCGAGTAAGGGAACGAGCCATTGGTGATGTTCAGCGAGATCAAATTGGACAATGTGCCGCCCGGCGTGATGCGAAAGACCGTGCCATTGTCAGAAGTGCCACCCTGGTACGTTGTGCCATAGAAATTGCCATCCGGGCCTTGCATCAGCGCGGCCAGCGGGACGGCGCCGTCGCTGCCGCCGGTGAAGGAGTAAAGGGGTGAAAGGCCACCCGCCGGGGAAAATTGGAAGACCGTGCCGGAGAAGTTGCCGCCGCCGTATTGAGCAGTGCCGTAGAAGCTCCCATTGGCGGCTCGCAACAGCCCATTCGGGTTGGCGCCGTCGTTGCCCCCCGTGAACGAATACACCGTGCTCAGGCTGGCCGCAGGCGCAGTTATACCGATAACTGTCAGCACCGCGCCGGAACTGGCGGCCATTCCAGCCGCGTTGCTCACGGTTACGGAATAGGTGGCGGCGTCGGCCGACGACGCGCTGTGCAGCGTCAGGGCTCCAGAGGCCGAACCGGAGATATTGCCGCCATCGCTCAGGTTGGTGCCGTTTCGCTGCCAGGCATAAAACAGCGGCACCGTTCCGGCGGCCTGAACCGTGAACGTCACCGCCTGCCCAGCCGAGACGGCCTGGCTGACAGGCTGAGCTGTGATGACCGGCCGCCACGGCAGGACCCCGAGGAACGCCTGTGAGCTGAAAACGGTCCCCGCGGCATTGCTCACGATGACTGAATAGGCGCCGGCATTGGTCGAGGCGACGTTGGCGATGACCAATGTGCCGGAGGCGGAGCCGGAGATATTGCCGCCATCGGTCAGGTTAGTCAGGTAGCTGCCATTGTCGTATTGCCACTGGAAGTTGCAGGACGCGCTATTCGAGAGCGTCACCGCGAAGCTTACGGTCGTGCCCTCCAGCGCGCTCTGGGTGGTGGGTTCGGAGACAATGACCGGCGGGGCCACGACATCCAAGGTGACCAGGCGGCTTTGGCCCGATAGATCATTCATATTGGTAAACCACAGCGTAGCCGTGTAACTGCCGACCAGCAGATTGCTGGCGGAGGGATTCATCGTCACGTTAACCGAGGCAGCCGTGCCGCCGTTTGTGAGAGTGCCACCGTAAGAAGACGCTTTAAGCCACGGGGCGCTCTTGGTCAGCGTCCAACCAAACGGCACGTTGCTATCGTTGGTCAGGACAAACGCCAGCGCCGCCGGGACAAAAGGCCCGCCGAACGGCCCGCTGAACGTGAGCGCGGCGGGCGTAATGGTCAGCGGTACGGGCGGCGCGAGGAGCGCGGCAATGAGGTTGCCCCCAATCGGCGTCCCCCAGCCGGTGCAAAGGTCGTATCCCGGGCAGGCAAAGAATTGGTTCGTGCCGCAGCAGCTTACGGCGTTGTTGCCGACGGTAATGTCATGGAAGGAAGACGCGTATAGGGAAGATTTGCCGATGGCATAAAGCGCGGGGTTGATGAAGCCGATATAAGGCTGCCCGTTGGCAGCGGCTTGCTGATTGGCCAGCGCGGCGAGGCCAGCCCACAGCGGCGCTGCCGCGCTGGTCCCCCCGGTGTTGAACTGCTGGCCGTTCTCTGCGATGAGCCAAATGGCGTCCGCCACGCAAGCCACGTCCGGGCTGTTGCGCAGGGTAGTCGAGCCCCCGTTGTGGCTCATGTCAATCCCCTGCTGCCAGCTTGGCAAGGCATAGTTGGTTCCATAACCACCGCCGGTGTCGGGCCACACCGTTTCCGACACCCAGCCACCATCCGGGCTGCTCGTCGCCAGGGATGTGCCGCCCACAACTGTCACATTGGGATTATCGGCGGGAGTCCAGGGCGTGCAGCCCGCACCGCAATAGGCTCCACTGTCCTCGGACGCCTCGAAGAACGACTGGCCCTGCGCCACAAATTGCTGGAACACCTGGTTCTGCGCCGCAGTCGAGGGAATGGACCAACTCCAGGATGAGCTGAGCTGCCGGGCCACGACTTGCCCGAGGCTATTGGTATCGTTCGCCATATAGTTGAGGACGTCATACGGATTGGCGGTCGGACTGCCCTGATAGACGACGACTTTCGACAGGCCCGGCGCCATGCAAATCGTCATGTCAATGTCCAGGGCGATCTCGCCATTGCCGTCGCCCGGACGGCCGCTAAAGCCATTGATGAGCACGTTGGTGATTGGAACGCTCGGCAACCCCGCCACGTTCTGGTAGGCCAGCACATCATTGGTGTAATAGCCATCCAGCTCGAAAAGTCCGACCACCTGCCCTGCCCCGTTCAGCGAGACACCCGGCGCGTAGGCCGCCCGGAAATCCCGGCCCATGAGGAACCCGCGCGGGCCGGAACCCGCAGTCGCAGGCGCCGCGCCGGACGACTGGTCCAAAGGCTTCAACCGAAGCCCCGCAGGCCGAGGCAAACTGAAGTTGTCCAAGCCGCCCACCATGAGGATAGGCACTGAGAGATCGAGCGAAGGCTCGGCGTCCGGAGCATAAAACGTGCGCGCCTCCGTCGGGTGCTGATAGACGTGCATCGTGACCCGGAGCGCCTTCTCGATGTCCCCCACGGTGCCGCTCACATCCAGCAGCGTTCGGTTCGGATGCGTGGCCGTGACTTTGAGGCCGTTGGCCCTGGCGAAGGCGGCGACCCCTGCGTAATCCTGAGGTGTTGGACCGAACTGCTCAGCGAACTGGCTGGGCGTGAGGTAGCGGCGGTAATTGGAGTTGGTGGGGTCGTAAAGCTCACCTAGCAACGTTTCGAGCGCCGGCCGGTTTCGCAGCGGCAGGCCGAATACCAGGTTCAGCCGGTTCGTAGCGGACAACCGCTCCCCCGGCTGCAGATGATGCACAACCGCCGGCACGTGCCCGCTCAACACCTGTCTTTCTCCCGCTCGCGCTGTCAGGGCAGCCGGGAGCAAGCAGGCGGCGCAGAAGAGCCCGGCGAACGCGCTGGCCGCTGGCCATCCTTTGATTCGCAAGACAGGAGGAGAGGCGAGGCGCTGCGGAAGTGTAGCGCGGCCAGTCGTATCGGGCGGGTCCTTTTGCATGGGTAAAGTGCAGCAGAATCGCCGTGCCCTAGCAAGGGATTTGGGGGATCAAGACGCGCGAGCCGGCTTCGCCCGCGCGCTCATCATCTACCCGGGACCTGGTGATGCGCGCGGCAACGGGCTTCGTATAGTTCGGCCGCGCCGACAATGACAATCGGGTCGTCGTAGCGGGCGGGTTTGCCGTTCACCAGGCGCTGCGTGCGGCAGGCCGCTCCCCCGCACACCATGCAGATCGCGTGGAGCTTATCCACGATATCCGCCGTCGCCATAAGCACCGGCATCGGGCCAAACGGTTCCCCGCGGAAATCGGTGTCGAGCCCGGCGACGATGACGCGCACGCCGCGCTCGGCTAGCTGCCGCGTGATAGGAATAATGGCCTCGTCGAAGAACTGGGCCTCGTCAATACCGACCACCGTCGTATGGGCTTCCAGCCGCTCGCGGATAGCAGGAGCATTGGGCACCGGTTGCGCCGCGTACTCCGAGCCCGCGTGCGAGGTCACCTTCTCCAGGGCATAGCGGCTGTCAATGACCGGCTTGAACACCTGGACCTTCTGGCGCGCGATGGTCGCGCGGCGCAGGCGGCGAATAAGTTCATCCGTCTTGCCACAGAACATGGAACCGGTGATGACTTCAACCGAGCCAGTAGTGTGCTTCATGCGCACAGATTCCTAGCAGATGAGGAGGCTGGGCTCAACCGCCTTCGCCTTCTCGGAACCAGCAGCGGAAACGGGAAACGCGCAGTCGTAAAAGGGGCAAAAAGGCTGATTCCCACCGTAACTCCACCGTAACTCCACCGTAACTCCGCCGTAACCCCACCGTAGCTCCATCGTAGCAACACGCCAGCGCCAGGCCAGCGCCACGCCAGCAACCGGCGCCCCACGCCATTCGCGGTTCGACATTGGTGGCGACGCTCACTAGGGTGGGGAGATGTCGCGTGAGTATGTGCTGCAGCCATTCCGGACACCGATCCACCTGCAGATCAACTATGTCGGCGAACTGAACGAGCAGCAGCATGCCGCCGTGACAGCACCGCCCGGACCGTCGCTGGTGATCGCTGGCGCCGGCTCAGGGAAGACGCGCACGCTCATTTACCGGGTGGCCTGGCTGCTGGAACAGGGCATCCCGCCGGAGCGCATCCTGCTCCTGACCTTCACCAATAAGGCGGCCAAGGAAATGATGCGCCGGGTGGCGGATTTGCTGGGCCAGGAACTGGCGTCGCTGTGGGGCGGCACCTTCCACTCCATCGGCAACCGCGTCCTGCGCCAGCACGCGCCGCTGCTCGGCTACCAGCGGGACTTTACCATTATGGACCGTGAGGACGCCAAGCACCTCATCAGCACGTGCCTGGCGGAGTCGGAAGTGGATGTGAAGGCGACGCGGTTCCCGAAGGCCGAGGTGCTCGGGGACATCTTCTCCTTGGCGGTCAACACCCACCGCACCATCGCGGAGCTGCTCAAGCATCAATACGGCTACTTTGAGCAACTGGCGCCCCAAATTACCGATATCCAGCAGCGCTATGCGGCGCGCAAGCGGGCCACCAACGCGATGGATTTCGACGACCTCCTGGCGCTGTGGCTCAGGCTCATGCAGGACCATGAAGAGGTGCGCGAGACTTACCAGCGACGCTTCCAGTTCATCCTCGTGGACGAATACCAGGACACCAACAAGCTGCAGAGCGACCTGATTGACCTGCTGGCCGCGCGGCACCAGAACGTGATGGTGGTGGGCGACGACGCGCAGAGCATCTATGCCTGGCGCGGCGCGAACTTCCAAAACATCCTGAAGTTCCCGGAGCGCTATCCGGCGGCGAAGATCTACAAGATTGAGACCAACTACCGCAGTACGCCGGAGATCCTGCAAGTGGCGAATGCCGCGATCACGGCCAACGTGCAGCAGTTCGCCAAGGAACTGGCCCCGGCGCGCAAGGCGGGGTCCAAGCCGGTGACGGTGGTGTGCAATGACGCGGCGGAGCAGGCCGCGTTCGTGGCGCAGCGCGTGCTGGAGTTGCGCGAGGAAGGCCAGGACCTGAACAAGATGGCCGTGCTATATCGGTCGCACTTCCATGCGCTGGAGTTGCAGCTCGAACTGACAAAGCGGAACATCCCCTTCAGCATTACCAGCGGCATACGGTTCTTCGAGCAGGCGCACATAAAGGATGTAACGGCTTACGTAAAGCTGGTGCATAACGCGCGCGATGAGCTGTCCTTCAAGCGGCTGGTACAGTTGCTGCCGGGCATCGGAGGCAAGGGGGCGGATAAGCTGTGGAGGTTATTTGTGGAGGGAATGCCGAAGGCCGAAGGCCGAAGGCCGAAAGAAGGCCGAAACTCGAAATCCGAATCAGGAACAGAGAACACGCCCGCTGCGGTTGAGCCGTCCGCAGCCGCTCAAGACTCAGGACTCAAGACGCAAGACTCCGCCGCTCCACCACTCGCCGTCCGCCTCCAGGCATGCGCGGGAGCGGTGCCGAAGAAGGCGGCTGTGGCCTGGGCCCAGTTCGTGGCGACAGTGGCGCAACTGGAGGCGAGCGACGTCCGGGACAACGCCTCGAAGATGATCGGGCTGGTGATCGAAGCCGGCTATGAGGATTACCTGGAAGAGAACTATGCGAACTACGCCTTCCGCCTCGAGGACCTGGAGCAGTTGGCGGTCTTCGCGCGGCAGTTCCCCACCGTGGATGATTTCCTGACGCAACTTGCGCTGCTAACCAACCTGGAAGCAGAAGACGAGCAGCCGGCCCAGGCGGACGACGAACGACTGCGGCTCTCGACAATTCACCAGGCCAAGGGGTTGGAGTTCGACGTGGTGTTCGTGATCATGCTATGCGATGGCCTCTTCCCTTCGGAGCGTTCGTTGGATACGGACGAGGGCGAGGAGGAGGAGCGACGGCTCCTCTATGTAGCCATCACGCGAGCCCGGAATGAGCTTTACCTGAGCTATCCGCTAATGCGCGCCGGCTTCGGCGGGAGCGGGGACATGATGCAGCGGCCCTCGCGGTTTCTGGAGGAGATACCAAAAGAACTGGTGGAGGAGTGGAACCTGCGGACGTTCACGCCCTCCGGCCAGTAAGATCAGGTGCAGCAGGCCACACGAGCGGAGCGCGCCTGTCCTCAGGCGCAGCGCGGACCCACGGCGCTAGAGGTCCGGCCCCCGGAGCAACGACGCGCTCTGTCTTTGCGAGCTGCTGCGCCTGAGGACAGGCGCGCTCCGGTGGCACGTCGGAAATTCGCGCGGGACCACATCGCTGTGGCAGCTAGCGGCGCTCACTCCGTCTTGGGCTTCTTCAGGCTCTCGGCGAGGAACTGGGCGACGTCCTTGAACTTGGCAGCGTTCGCTGGACTGATGTCCATGAGCGTCTGATGGGCCTCGGCGCAAATGCGGCTCACGTCATCCTTGCTGGGGACGGCAGAAGCGCGTTCGGTGGGCACGCCGTCCGCAGGAGGACTGCAGGAGCCTTGAACGGTGGTAAAGAGGTGAAGCACACCGAGGGTATCGAGCAACTCGGTGATGCGCTCGCTCGGGTTGAACAGTTCTATGCCATGCGGGCGCTGGTCGCCATTCCCGGTGTTGAGCTTCAACCCGAATCCCGCCAGCACGCCCAGGAAGGTGCTATCCATAAGCACACACTGGGACAGATCGAGGGCGAGGCAGCGGCAGCCTCTTTGCATGAGTTCGTTGACAGTGGCCTGGAAGTCCACGCTCGAAAGGAAGTTGGCGCGCCCCGCAATCCGGATGCAGGCGGAATGTTCGCCTACCCAAACCGACAGCTTGGCGGGGGGCGTGCTCATGCGCGGGCTTCGACGATCTGGACCAGGGTCTGCTGCAACACGAGCGATTCATCCAGGCTGCTGGATACGAGGCGATGGTTGCACTGGAAGAGCAAGTCCATCGCGCGAATCAATTCAGCCTGGCTGTAGCGTTTGACCTGCGGCAGGGCCTTGTAAAGCACATAGGGATTGATCGCCCGCGGATTGAAGCGTTTGTCTTCGGGCAACTGCTCGGCCGGCACGCGCTCAAGCTGGGCCTTGAAACGGTTGTAGTCCATATCCGGCTTCACCCAGCCTTCGCGCAGCATCTCCTTGAGCAGGATCATCGCGCGGACCTTGCCGATCAGGCCGTAGAGCAGCCCAATCTCAGACTTCTGCGGATCAAGCTTCACTTCCCAGAGCGACTCGTCCAGGCAGCGCAGCAGGCGCGGCAGGTCGCGGTCGCCGAGGGCGTCGCCGAGAGCGAAGGCGCGGGCGGCCTTGTTGCGGATACAGATGGCGTCAACGTCGTCAGGGGCGATCTCCTTCCGGTCGCCCACATAGAGGGCGAGCTTCTCGATCTCGTTATCAAGCTGGCGGGCGTTAGGGCCAACGCGGCTGAGCAGCTCAGCGAGGGCTTCGTCGGAGATTTCCTTATCGCGGGCGCGGATGGCTTTGCGGGCCCAGGTCTCCGCCTGGTCGGCCCAGTCCCGGTCGTCCACGGACCAGCCGGCGAAAGCTTCCACCGTGCCCAGCTTGTCGAGGGTTTTGTAGAAGGCCTTGCGCTTGTCCACTTTGCCGGCGCTGATGAGCAGGCGCACGTTTTCCCAGGCGAAGTCCTTCAGCTCCTGCGCCAGGTTGGCCAGAGACTCGGTGACGGCTTGGGTGCTGGCAGCCCTCTCGTCGCCCAGGAAGTTGCAGTTCTGAAGCCAGACGACCTTGCCCCTGCCAAAGAAAGGCAAGGTTTGCAGCGCTTCCCGCAACTTGGCCAGGGCTTTGAGGGCGTCGCCGCTGTGGGACACCGCGGCGTCAATGATTTCGTGGTCCATGCCGCCCACTTCCTCGGTCCACTGGAGATAGACCAGCTTGGCGCGCTGTTTGACGGCGAACTCGTCTTCGCCGCAAACAAGGACCAATGGGGTGGTTTTTCTGGCAGCCGACGGGGACATCAGCCTATTCGGCCTCCGTACCGTTCTCGTTGATGCGCTCCAGCACTTCGCTCATGTCCTCGACTTGTTCGAAGAGGGCGTTGGTGACGTAGATCGGGCGCTTCTGAGCGGTGGCGAGAGCAAGGCAGTCGCTGGGGCGGGCATCAATCTCGACGATCTTGCGGGCGAGTTCGTTCTGCTGCTGCAAGATCAAGCGGGCGAAGTAAGTGGAGTTCTTCAGCTCGGTAATGACCACGCGCTCGACGTTGATGCTGAAGCCCTTGAAGATGCTCTGAATGAGGTCGTGGGTGAGGGGCCGCTCTTTGGGGGTGTCGCGCAGGAACATGCCGATGATGGCGCCCATGTTGGGTTCGACGTTGATGACGAAAACCTTCTGGTCGTTGCCCACGAACAGGGCACAGCCGCTGTTGGCGGGCAGGATCCCGCGGATTTGAACCGGCACAACGTCGTTTTTCATGTACACAGTCTATTGCGGAACCCGCAAAAGACAAGTGCGCCGGGATTGGGGTAAAGTACGGACGGCAGATGGTCATTCTCCTCCGTGTAGCGGCAGGCATCTTGCCTGCCGTAGAGGGCGGCATCCTGCCGCCCGGAGGAGCGCCGCGTGCCTGCGGAACGGCCATTCCGCCGGGCAAGATGCCCGGCTCTACGGCAGGCAGGATGCCCGCCGCTACAGCGCAGGTCGGTGGCAGTGTCCAGATGCGCCCGCAGCGGGTGCCTCGCCCATAGGCCGGCTGGTTCGGCCTTCGGATTTCGGCCTTCGGACTTGGCAGCCGCCTGCTCTCAGGCTTGCGAAGCCGCCACCGCATGCGGTCGCCCGCACGAGCATGCGGCGGGCGCGGAGGGCGGACGGTTCTCGAACGGTTGCGCAGGAGAGGCGTTGTCAGGTTCGTAGTTCAGGTACGGCCCCAGCCAGCGCTCTACGTCTCGCAGGTCCATTTGCTTGCGCAGGTGATAGTCCAGCACCTGGTCCTGGCCTACCTTGCCCACGCCAAAATACTTTGCTTCGGGATGGGCAAAATAAAGCCCGCTCACGCTGGCGCCGGGCCACATGGCGCAACTCTCCGTCAACTTGATGCCCGTAGTGCGCTCCACGTCGAGCAGCTTCCATAGTGTCCACTTCTCCGTGTGGTCCGGGCTGGCGGGGTAGCCCGCTGCGGGACGGATGCCGCGGTATTTCTCGCGGATCAGGTCCTCGTGGGTCAGGTTCTCGGCCTGGCCGAAGCCCCAATCCCGGCGCGCACCCTGGTGCAGGTATTCGGCAAAGGCCTCAGCCAGACGGTCGGCCAGCGCCTTGGTCATGATCGAGTTGTAGTCATCGTGGTCCCGCTCGAAAGTCTTGCAGAGTTCCTCGGTGCCAAAGCCCGCGCTTACGGCGAACGCGCCGATGTAATCGGCCAACCGCGCGCTGCCGCCGATGGTCTTCGGGGCTATGTAGTCGGCCAGGCAGTGGTTGTGCTGATCCAGTGGCTTCTCCATCTGCTGGCGCAGGAAGTGGAATGTGGCCAGAACGCCCGTGCGTGAGTCGTCGCCATACAGTTCGACGTCATCCCCGACGGCGTTGGCCGGGAAGAAGCCATAGACGCCGCGCGCCTGGAGCAGGTTGCGCCGGATTATGTCTTGCAGGAGCTGTTGGGCTTCCTCGAAAAGCTTCCTGGCCTCAGGCTGCTCCTGGATGATCGCGGGATAACGTCCACGGAGTTCCCACGTATGGAAGAAGGGCGACCAGTCAATGTAAGGCACTAGCTCCGAGAGAGTGATTGGCGAGGGGCGGACCGGAGCGCGCCCGTCCTCGGGCGCAGCAGGTTCGGGGCGGGGTAGCGCGTCGCTCTTGTTACCGGCACCTAAGGCGTGGGCGGGTGCTGCGCCCGAGGACGGTCGCACTCCGTGGCTATCGGACGCGAGCATGCGGAGGCCGGTGAAAGCAGGCTTCGAAATGTCGGCAGCATTCCACACGATGGGAGTGCGACGGCGGCGGGCCTCTTCGATGGTCAGCAGGGGTTTCGCCTTTTGACCGGCATGTTGCTGGCGGAGTTTGTCGTATTCGGCGCGGAGGGACTGCGCGAACGCAGGTTTAAGCTCGGGGTTAATTAACTGGCCGACGACACCGACGGCACGAGAGGCATCCAGCACATGGACCACCGCGTTCGAATAGGCAGGCGCTATCTTGACCGCGGTGTGGGCCTTGCTGGTGGTCGCGCCGCCGATAAGCAAGGGGACGGAGCAACCCAGACGCTCCATCTCTTTGGCGACGTGCACCATCTCATCCAACGAGGGTGTGATCAGGCCGCTCAGCCCGATCATGTTCGCTCCCTTCTCGCGCGCTGTCTGCAAGATCTTCTCGGCAGGCACCATCACTCCCAGGTCAATGACCTCGTAGTTATTGCAGCCCAGGACAACCCCTACGATGTTCTTGCCGATGTCGTGGACATCGCCTTTGACGGTGGCCATCACGACGCGGCCCTGCGGTTGGTGATTGCCGGAGGTCTTCTTCTCCTCCTCCATGAAGGGGAACAGCCACGCCACGGCTTTCTTCATCACGCGCGCGCTCTTGACCACCTGGGGCAGAAACATCTTGCCCGAGCCGAACAGGTCCCCCACGACGTTCATGCCGGCCATAAGCGGGCCTTCGATGACCAGCAGTGGGCGGGCATATTTCAGGCGGGCTTCCTCGGTGTCCTTGTCTATGTAGTCCACGATGCCCTTGACCAGCGCATGCTTGAGGCGCTCTTCAACGGTGCCTTTGCGCCACTCGTCCTCTGCGACCTGGACCTCATCCTTCTGCTTGAGGGTGTCGGCGAACTTAACGAGCCGTTCGGTGGCGTCCGGGCGGCAATTCAGCAGCACATCCTCCACCAGTTCCAGGAGGTTGCGCGGAATTTCCTCATACACCGCGAGCAGGCCGGGGTTGACGATGGCCATGTCCAGGCCTGCCTTGATGGCATGATACAGAAACGCCGAGTGCATGGCCTCGCGGACCATGTTGTTGCCACGGAAGGAGAACGAGACGTTGCTCAAGCCGCCGCTGACCCGGGCAAGCGGAAGATGGTCCTTGATCCACTTAGTGGCGCGGATGAAGTCCACCGCGTAATTGTTGTGCTCCTCAATCCCGGTGGCCACGGTAAGGACGTTGGGGTCGAAGATAAGGTCCTGCGGCGGAAAGCCAACCTCCTGAGTCAGGATGCGGTAGGAGCGTTCGCACACCTCGGTCTTGCGCTCGAAACTGTCGGCCTGGCCGCGCTCGTCGAAGGCCATCACCACCACGGCGGCGCCATAGCGGCGGATGAGCTTAGCCTGCGATTTGAACTTCTCCTCCCCTTCCTTCAGGCTGATGGAGTTGACGACGCCCTTGCCTTGAACGCACTTGAGCCCCGCCTCGATGACCGACCACTTCGAGCTGTCAATCATGACGGGAACGCGCGCAATGTCGGGTTCAGCAGCGACAAGGTTCAGGAAGTTGGTCATGGCCTTCTCGGAGTCGAGCATGGCCTCGTCGAGGTTAACATCAATCATCTGGGCGCCGTTCTCGACCTGCTGCTTGGCGATGCTCAGGGCGGCTTCGTAATTACCGGCCAGGATCAGCTTGGCGAATTTGGGCGAACCCGTGACGTTGGTGCGCTCGCCGATGTTCACGAAATTGGTCTCCGGGCGAATGGTCAGGGGCTCCAGCCCGCTCAGCCGGGTGCAGGGCTCGACCTTGGGCGGCACACGTGGCGGCAGGTCGCGCACCGCCTCCGCCAGGGCGCGGATGTGTGCGGGCGTCGTGCCGCAGCAGCCGCCTACGATGTTCAGCCAGCCGTTGCGCGCCCAATCCTGGAGCTGCGGCGCGAGCGTTTCGGGGGTCTCCGGGAAGCCGGTAGGGAGCATCGGGTTGGGCAGGCCGGCATTCGGATACGCGCTGACATAGATGTCGGCAATGCCTGACAGCTCTTCAATGAATGGCCGCATCTCCTTCGGGCCGAGCGCGCAGTTGATGCCTACGCTTATCAGGCGGTGGTTGGAGATGGAATTCCAATAGGCTTCGACCGTCTGGCCGGAGAGCGTGCGCCCGCTTAGGTCGGTGATGGTGAACGAGACCATAACCGGCACGCGGAGGCCCGTGTCCTCGAAGAGCTTGTCTATGGCGAACAGCGCCGCCTTGGAGTTCAGCGAGTCGAATACGGTTTCGAGCAGCAGAAGATCCACGCTGCCATCCATGAGGCCGCGCGCCTGCTCGTAATAGGCCGCGACCAGTTGATCGAAGGTGATGGCCCGGAACGCCGGGTCCTGCACTTTCGGGGAGAGTGACGCGGTCTTGCTGGTCGGCCCGATGGCGCCGGCGACGAAGCAAACCCGTCCCGGTTGCGCGGCCATGACGGCGTCCGCCGCCGCTCGGGCATTGCGGGCGCCGGCGACGCTCAATTCATAAGCCAGTGCTTCGAGCTTGTAGTCCGCCAGGGAGATGCTGGTGGAGTTGAAGGTATTGGTCTCGATGATATCCGCTCCGGCCTCCAGGTATTGGCGATGGATGGACTGCACAATGTCCGGCTGGGTCAGGCTCAGCAGGTCGTTGTTGCCCTTCAGATCCTGCGGCGAATCCTTGAATCGCTCTCCCCGGAAACCGGCTTCATCCAGCGTATAGGTCTGGATCATGGTTCCCATAGCGCCATCGAGGATGACGATGCGCTCGCGCAGCAGGCGCTCAAGCTCTCTGGTTTTGCGGGATTCAGCGTTCACGTTCAAATTCTTAACTTGCCCGGTCCGCGCGGCGAACCCGGCCCTGGCCGCTTCCACGGAGCAACTCACCGCGGCGACTGGCCAGGTTTTGGCGGGCAAGATACGGTCCCGCCCGCCCATGTTCAACTAATCAATCAATGTATCTTGATGCGTAGATATGTCAAGGTGGGCGCAACAAAGGGAAGGTGGCCGGGCGCAATGCACGTTTCCCCGGAGCGCGGACATTCTTGTCCGCCAGCCAAGGGTGACAATTCAGGCCCGGGTTGTCCCGCCGTCACCCCTCCGTTACCGCTCCCGATACACACCGTAGGTTGAAAATGAACCTACGGTGTGTATCGGGAGGGGTAACGGAGGGATTCGGGAGGGGCTGGAACCTGACAGCACACGTCTGGTGGGCCGCAACCAGGCAATTCATCCCGGAAACACACACCGCAGCGGTCGTCTCCCATGCCGCCGATAGACTGAGAAGTCCGTCCGGTCCACCGTATAGACCACTGAATCCTCGAACAACTCACTCATTCTGACAACGCAGGCATCGGCCAGGTCCACCGCTTGATCCCGGTACTTTCTGACCAGGGCGAGCACTTCGGCCCGGTTTTCATCCAGGTGAAAGGCGTTCTCCAGATCAGCCGCCTGCAGCATCTCCAGGACCGGCTCGGGCGTTCCGATGCTCGCCGAGACCTCCGCTAGCACCAGCTCGCACACCAGCCAGGGAGGTGATTCGCGGCCCAGCAGCCTGGCGGCCCAGTCATGATGTGCATCTCGCCCGTCCAGCGCGGCGATGATGAGTCCGGCGTCAGCGATCTTTTTCACCTTGAGCTTTGAGCGCGGCGCGAACCTGGGCGTTCGAGCTGCCCCGCGAGCGGAAACGCCCCAGCAAACGCCGGCTGGCAAACCGCCGCTTGGACTTGCGGGCGGGCCGCGCCAGGTCCTGTTCCACCAGCCGCAGAAGGTACTTCGTCCGGTCCAAACCGCAATCGGTGGCCCGCCGGTCAACCGCCGCCACCTTCTCCAGTGGCATCCGGAGTGAAACCACGTGCGTCATACAACTACGTTTACATCCGCAATTTGCACAGGGCAATAGCTAATTTGCCGCCGACTGCCGGAAAACGCGATGGCCGGCGCCTGCCTGCTGCCTCATGCGAGGAAGGGGACCTCCCTGCCGATCAAGTGGATTGCGGCGCACCATCAAATGCGCGAGTACTCAGAATCCTCCGCATGGAGCGCCTTTGCGGGATGCCCAGACCTCCCGGAACGTTGCCGCCCCAGGTTGCGCTCGAACCCGTGGCCGGATTTGAAACCCAAAGTTGAATGGCATCCCCGGGCTGGGCTGCCAGCCCGTTAATTTGAATCTGCGTATCAGACCATGACTCGTAGCCAAGGAGTTTGGCGTCGCCCGGATAGCCCCATTCGCCAGCTCCGAGTTGGGCGACCTCAAACAAACGAAAATACGGAGTGACGCCGTTGAACGGCATGCTGTGCGGCAGGCGTCCGAATCCCGTGCCGTTGATGGTGAGGGTGTATCCGTCAGAACCTCCCGAGAACACAACGCTGCTTACCCTCGTGGCAGGACCAGGAGGCCGGATTTCGTCGCCGGAGCTGCTCCGCAACGACGGCGACACGCTTTCAGGCGCAATCTGGATCTTTAATAACTGGAGACCGACGGGCCGCACGGAAACATTGGTGTCCGAGACATGGCCGACAATGTCGTAGTGGTCAGCCGGCGCGAAGCGAACGCCTTCCCCAGCTTGAAACGTAATCAGGTAATTAGTCCTGACGGCATCGTCTGGCAGAATAGGCAAGTAGGCGGAGATGTTGCCGGGCAAATGCGGCTGGATGTAAGAAATCCGCACGTCCAGTTCATTGCGCGAAGCGTCGAACGGAAGTGCCGTGAATTCAAAGAATACCGGCTTCCACCCGTCGGGTAGCGAGAGCCGCTTTTGAATTCGGTCCGCCATCTCGTCGAGATGCGGTAGAACCATCCCAAGGCCGGCATACTTGCGGTCGTTGACTATTGCTTCCGGCTTTGCGCTCTGCAATTGGAAGTAACGCTCCACTTGAGGATAACTCTGCGCCTCCGGTGACACCTCCGGCGGCAAAATGACCGGTATTGCGATACACGCCGGGTCCGCCGCCCTACGGTCGTAATGCTCGACTATATCGGACTGGGACATCCGGTTTACGCCTTTGAGTTGACCAGCGGCCCGAAACCTGTAATCGCCAATGACCCTGGAGTGTGAAGGGCCAATTGTCACAATTACGTTCTCAGCGACCAACTCCAGCCGCCGTACCGATGTAGGTTGTGGCACCTGTACCGGGTTTCCAGATGCTGCGATTGCGAACAGAGTTGCAGGTATCATGAGCACTGTCCGGAGGCAACGAACGAGGAGGGATTCGTAATGTTTCATAGGCCGTTTTCGCGTGGTTAATGTCTCGTCCAATCTCCTATACGGTTTATCCGAGGATAGATTACAGGTAGTTTCTTGCAGCAACAGCCGCAAAACTCCTGCCACATTTGATCTCCATCTTGCTGAATTCTCATTTTCATAGCGCTTCCCCATGACGTTCTGCAGAACCGCCGGTTGCTGTAGCCCCCGGGAGGAAGCGCGACGGGGCTCCCGTTCGATATCATGGTTCTCGTGGCAGGAAAAAGCATGCCAATAACCGACACCTTCGTTTTCATATAAACCTTTCCTTTCTATTACAGCTTCCCGTCACGGCCGTCATAGCCGTGAACTTTGTTGGAGGCATCGCCTCCTCCGCCTTTACGACTCAGACGCCGAGATCTTGCACGAGAGGTAGGTAAAAGCGGTATCGGATTTGCTTTCCATACCAAAGCGCTTGTGGCAAGAACTCCAGCTATCAAAATGGTGCGCATAGGCGACCTTTCGTTGTATTCTGTTGTGTACCGAAGCCGAGCCCTTGACCGCCCTTAATCCGGGATTTGCTGTGAACGCATTAAGATGGTTGGAGCAGGAGCATCCAACCGGTTCCTCCGACTCCGCCCGCCAGGCCGGACTGAGTTAGCGCCAAGGTTGCCTTGTACAAGCCGCCGCTGAAGAACGACAAGGGCCTCGTGGACGAGGCCGCGCTTGAAGGCTTGCCGTCCGTGGTCACGAGCTGGAGTATGTTCCGGTTAATCAACGTGCCCCGCAGTACCCGCCTGACGCCGTCACAATCTGACAATTCCATGGTGCAATCCACGTCGGACTTCGCTCCCGAGGAAGAGGGCACGCCATCAAGGCGAAGGCGAACCTTCACCAGACCCCCTCCCTCTCGCAAGCACATGAATCCTTCGAAACGCGTCTTGGGCTCGATGACGCCCGAGGGCGGCTGTTTGAGGGCTGCGGAAAGCAAGGCATTCGCGTGATAGTATTCTCCCCACGCTTCTTCCAACCGCCGGGCAACGTTCTCGGCATTAGTGATGATCTCGACGATTTTGTTGGTATCCAGATCAATCACCAGCGCCTGGTTGCCATATTTGCTGCGAGGCTGACCCGTTGGCTTTGCTTGGCCCAGGACAGACTCCGAAACCCGGAACTGCCACGCTTGGTCCTGCCGGGTGGCGCGGACTTTACCTCTGGCGTCATACGTATGGCCCGCAGGGGCAGTCTGGCTCAATAGCGTTAACTTGTTAACGTCTAAGTCATCAACCGTTCCCTCTAGGCCGCTTATCTTCAGTATCTCCATGGCGTCTTTGTCATTCAAGATCCCCTTGATCCGCGCGAAAGTACAGGGGTCAGCACCTTGTGCCGCGAGGTAATCGCCTGTGTCGGTGCGGGAGTAGTACGCCTCCGTCAGTTCGACCGTGGCCGTGAATTCGGCCTCCCCATTCGTGGGTGTTTTGTTCAGCTCCTTGATGGATACGTTAGTGATTAGCACGCCGGGTGCCTTCAGGCTGGCTTCGACCACAGGCTTGGCTTTGTCCCAGGGAATTCGCTTAAGGTATTTATAAATCCCATAGACCGCCAGAGCGGCAACCCCCGCTGCGATAATAACCAGCCAGGCTTTTTTGGCGCTCCGGCTTATCGCTCGGCTTGATGGGCCTGCGCTTTCCGGCTTCTCGGGGTAGAACGCCTGTGGCCGGGGAGCCTCAGCCCAGGCGCTGCTCGGTGGCGGTGGTGGTGGCGGCGGCGGCGGGACCGGCCCCGAACTTTCCCGAGGCGGGGGCGGTGGTGGTGGTGGTGGTGGTGGTGGTGGTGGTGATGGCGGCGGTGGCGGTGGTGGAGGTGGACCGGCAGGCGTCTTGCTACCCGAAGAACCAGATTCCGGTAAAGGAGGAGGTGTCCAGGCCATAGTTAGCCTCAAATTGGTTTCCGTTTACACGTCAGTGGTCGGCTTTGGCTGGCCTGTCGAGCAGCGAAAGGACCGCCCTGATAAGTTCCAGTACGAGGTTGAACAACAAGAACAGCAAGTAGGCGGCGAACGGGATGGCGCAGGCAACCACCAATAGTAATGGCCCGATATACGCACCCAATCCCCAGGCAAAGAGAATCGCACAGACGGAGGAAATGGCCCCGCCAAACGGCATGGAGCTGAACAACTGCCCACCGGCCGAGGGCGCGGCGGGATTATTGCCGAACTGCTGCTGCCATTGCTGCCATTGCTGCAATTGCTGCACCAATGCTGGGTCGGAAGGCGCGGCGGGATTATTGCCGAACTGCTGCTGCAACTGCTGCATTTGCTTCAGCCATGCTTCACTCATCAATGGGGCGGGACCTTTGCTAAAATGCTGCATTTGCTGCAGCCATGCCCCGCCTGGAGCACCGGAATTCTCGCCAAATGACTGCAAGGTGAGCACGATCGCCATCAAGGCCACGAGGAGGAAGTAAATCGGCACGAGTTTGAGCCAACTCTTGAGCAAGAAGCCCAAAACGCCCACGGCGTCTTCGCCGGCGCTCACCGCCACCGCCTGGATGTTGACGACTTGCGGGTTGAAGGCAAGGGAGGCTTGATAGAGCCACAAGACGCCGATCACCAAGGCGGGGATTAAGACGGCGAGTCCTCCGTGCTCCATTTTAATTGCCGCCAAGCTGCCCGCTCCCACCAGAATTGCCATGATGAGCAAGGCGATGAGGCCGTAGCAATCGAAGAATGCCTTGGAGGACATCCGGTGGGGGGTGCCGGCAATCAGAGCTTCGTCGGCCACAAGGAACTTCATGACTACGAATTGCCCGATGGCTAAAGCGATTACTAATGCGACCCCCACAAGCACCGGCTGCAACTGGTTTGTTTTGATGGCCTTGACGATGCAATAAACCAAGCCCAGCGCGCCGCCGGCCAGAATAGCCCACTGGCCGGCATCGCCGGCCGATCGCAGCGAGCGGCTGACGAATCTCTCGTTCAGGCGGCTGCTCACCCGCGTCAGCCACGCCGCCACAAAGTCCCCCAGCATTGTCCGGCTGACAGGCAGGTCCGCAGCCGCGCGGGTCACCGTGCTTGGGCCGGAGGCATGAGGGAGTGGTTCGGAGGCTTCCCTGATTTGCGCCAGGGCGGCCGAGAGAGGTTTCCATTCGTTTCCGCCCTCCGGCACTACCATTGGGTCGCTCTTTAGTGCGCCGTTGGCGATAAGTGCGCGAAGTTCGCCCAGGCTGACCGGCCCGGCGGTCTGGTGGTTGGCGTCTGCGTAATAATACTTCATTTTCCTTGCTCCTTCCTATGTTTTCTGGTCTGGTGATGCTGCTGTTAAAGGCCTGAGATGGTCAGGCCGGATAGGGACATTCATGCTGGTGTTTTGTGTCTTATTAACGCTGTTCAAAGCCTGCGACCTCACTGGCCTATAACGGAGTACCGGGTCTCCTTGGCGGCGTGTCTCCGTGCTGGGGCTGAACTATTCTTGTCGCATCCTGTTTCATACCAGGCCTGAAGTTGTGGATGTCTTCCCTGCGAGCCTGTGCGTTGCGTTGCTCCTCCTGATGCCGGACTTCATGCATGGCGCTGGCTTCCCGAATTTCGTGGCGCGTGCGCTGTGCCATAACCTCGCGCCTCAGTCCTTCATTGACAAACCGGCCATGATCCAGCCGGTAGTGGCTTTCGACCACGCTTCGACGGAAAACCAAAGCGACACGGTCATGGGGGACAATGAAAGGCCGGAAATCATGTGCCCAGAAGTGGTCGTAGGCCACAAAGGTGAAAAAGCCGGCGCCCAGGCCAAAGTCAAAGTCAAAGCCAACGTGCGCGCCCCTAAAGACCCAGCCGCCGTCAACAAAAACTGCACCAGGAGGTAATGGCGCCCAACCAATAAACCCATCGGCATCGGCATGGCGCCAAACAACCCAAGCGGGGCCATATTCGTAGCCTGGTATCCAAACCCAGCCACTGGCGGTGTACGCCCAGCGGCCATAGTGAAACGCGATGTCACCCCACGGATAATCGGACTGCCAATACCAGCCGGCGTCAGTGTATTCCCAGTGACCTCCATCATAATAAGGACGCCAGCCGGCATATACAGCCGGTTGCCAGCAAGGGCCGTATCCGGGTAGGTCAATCCAAGCCCCATAAGGCGTCAGTTGAGACTGAAAATAATCTATTGTCGGCGTGGTCGGCACGGCTGGTGCTGGCGCGGCAGCGGCGAGGGGTGTTGCGGGAATCAACTGGACTGACTGCCAGTTGGCATAGGCCGGCCCGTTGCGGTTCGCCAAGACCACATAAAAGGGACCGGTCCCCACCGACAAACCACCGAGCGCGCCTCGGCTCTGCCCGGCGGCGTCCGCAAGGGCCACCGATGCCAAGCCATCCGGGCCTACCGTCATCTGGATGGTGTACATAACTCCTGACTGAGGCGATTCAAAGATCTTCGTGCCTAAAGTCGAAATAGTGCCGTTTCCGGTATAGTTCACCCAGACGCCATGTTCGGGCGAGGGCGCGCTGCCCAAAGGAATATTAAAGCCGCCAAAGAGTCCGTGGCCCCCTCCGCCAATCCCGATAGTCGGGCCGTTATGCCCACGGCCACCGAGGTTTCCCGCAAGGCTCAACCACTGACGGAGATCGCCGCTCACTAAGTAGAGCTCAAAGGGGATACCATTATCCTGCTGGCCGGAGACCGTAGCGGTCAGGGTAAAGGGCGCCGCGTAGCTGCCAGCCGACTGAATGCCCGCGAGCTGGCCCCGCCCGGCCCCAGACATTTGCAGCCCACTCGGCCCAAAGACCAACGTCGGGGCGGTGCTAACCGAGCCTTTGGCGGAAGCCAACGACTGCACCAGGCTCGATTGCGCCGTCCAGAGGGCGGGGTTCAATCCCGTATCGGCGAAGAAACTGTCCTGGAGTGGAGGAAGAGGCGCGGAGGCGGCTACGGAGGGGGTTGTTGGAGCGGGCGCAAAATCATGAGTTGCTGGTGGTAGGGCGGTGGGCGCAACCGTTGGCGCAACGGGCCCAACCGGCGCTCCAGCGGCAGGCGGGGCAGTCGCACTCCCCGGACTGGCGGCGTCCAAAGGAGGAGGCTCAACCATTGCTGGCAACTGCTGGGCCGCAGGTTGTGTCTGAGTACTGGCCGGCGAGGAGGAACCGCTGTCTGCCTTGCCCTGCATCAAGGCGGCGATGATATTCTGGGAAATGCCCGCATTGCTCAGATCAATAATCTGGTCGGTCGTCAGGTTATAAGACTGCCCTTCGCTTTTGATCTTGGCGAGGATGACGTCCTCTTTTATCCCCGCCCGGACAAGTTTCAGCACGTCGGACACGCCTGGCGGCAGGCCAGCGGGCACGGCTGGCTGGATTGCAGGCGCGGGCTGCGAACTGGTTTGCTGTTGCGCGCTGCAAGAGTCACCCGGCTGGCAGGCAAACCAGGCTGCAGCCAGGCACAGGACAGCGAAACCTCTGCTCACTCTAATAATTGATAACATGTTGATGTTCATATACTTACGACTTTGTTGAATGTCACTCACTTCATATTCAACCTCGTTGGCCTCATCTTCCTCGTTTTCCGGCGAGCCAAGGCCTGCGCGGCTTCAACAGCTAATACGGGACCGGGGCTTAAATCTTGCAGAGCCATACGAAACTATGCGAATTACTCATTTGCCAACCAATAGGGCTTTTATGACGTTCTCGGGAACCTTGTTGCTTTCGAGGCAGACTATCTGCTCATACGTGAGGTTATAGGAGGCGCCATCACGCCTGACCTTTGCCAGAATGACGTCTTCTCTGACGTGATTGCGAGCCAACTTCACACACTCTTCCACTCCATGCGGCAGATTGATCAAGGCAGGTTCAACGTCCTGTGCCGAACCAGCGATGCCGCCAGGGAGGGCGTTGGTTGGAAGGAATCGAGCGCCGGCAACCTGTCCAAGCACGCCCTGTAACGAAGTGACCCTACCTGCCGGCGTGATTTCCCGTATTCTTCCATTGCCAGTGTCCACTACATAGATGTTTCCCGTAGCGACATCCACAGCGATTCCCTGCGGCTCACTAAAGAGGGCGTTTGTGGCCAAGCCATCGGCTTCGCCCCGGTACCCGGCTCTTCCAGCCAGAGTGGTCACGTCACCTGCCGGAGTGATTTTCCGGATGGTATGGTTTCCGGTATCGGCCACATAGACGTTGCCCGCGTGGTCAACGGCCACGCCCGATGGCTTGTAAAAGCTCGCCTTGTTCCCGGTGCCGTCGGCGCTGCCCGGCTTCCCCGAACCGGCCAGGGTCGCGGTCACACCGTTACGCGCGATTTTCCGTATGACATGATTGAAGGTGTCGGCCACATAGACATCTCCCGCGGCGTCCACGGCAATTCCCTTCTCCCGGTCGCTAAACCTGGCGTGACGAATGGCGCCGTCCTCGTTCCCGGCGTGGCCCTCAGTTCCCGCGATCGTGCTCACCCAGCAATCGGGAGTGATTCTTCGCATGGTGTAGCGGTCCGCAATATAGAGATTGTCCGCTTCGTCCACGGCGAGGCCTGAGGGAAGGTCAAACTGCGCTTCGGTGGCAAAGCCGTCTGCACTTCCAGGCTTCCCAACCTGTCCGGCCCAAAGCTCGACCCGGCCGTCGGGCGTCACCTTCCGTATGATGCAGGAGTCAGCCACAAAGAGGTTACCCTCCTGGTCGGCAGCAATGCCCCGAGGAATGGCAAACAGGGCGTTAGAGCCGATGCCCTCCGTAATGCCGAGGCAGCCGGGTTTACCGGCCAGGTCCGTTATGAAGCCCATCGCAGTGATCTTGGAAATCGTATAATCACCCCTGTTCATAACGTATCTATTACCGAGCTTATCAACCGCGACCGCGCCGGGACTGCTGAAAGTGAGTGTGCCCCAGGGAGGGCTGCGCACCCAACGCACGACCAGAACCACCGCCAGGATGGCGGCGATACATCCCACGCTCAAAGTCAACGTCACCCTGAACCTTCGAATACGAAGGAACCTGTCCCGCATCCTGCCCCTGACCCCATGCGGTCCCTCCGGCGGCTTGCCCTGCTTGATCCTTTGCAAATCCGCTAGGACATCGGCCATGTCGGCGTACCGATTTCTGAGCTGTCGCGCCATAGCGCTGCGAACCACCTCCGCGAGGTCCCGGTTCGCCTTGGGGTTGAGTGTCTCAACGGGTATGGGCGGCACGGCGAGAATTTGCTGGTGGATCTGCTTGGCGGTGCCTTTGTAGGGGGGCTCGCCTGTCAACATCTCATAGAGCAGCGCTCCGAAGGAATAGATATCGCAGCGCGTGTCCTCCGCATCACCAGCCGCGACCGCCGGCGACATGTAGGGGGCGGTTCCCTCGCATTGGGAATGGCCCACGTCCACGACGCTGTCGTTGAACAGGGTACGCGCGAGTCCGAAATCCCCCAGATAGGCTTGGCCATCCGCCCCGAGCAAAATGTTGGCTGGTTTCAGGTCCCGGTGAATGATCCCCCGCCGGTGCGCGAATTGCAGTCCCTCGGCAATCTGTATGGCGATATCTACAATCCTTTCCGCGGCCAAAGGGCGGCCGGGTTGGATCTCGCCTGCGAGACTGCCTTTTTCAAAATAAGGCATTACGAAGTACGGTCCTTGCGGCCGATCGGAGACCTCCAGCACGGGCACCACATTGGGGTGCCGAAGACGTTGCAGATGTCCCGCCTCCTTCACAAACCGGTGTGCAGCCTGCGGATTCGCCACCAGGTCGGACTTCATGAGCTTGATAGCGACTTCCCTGCCATCAGCAGTGTCCCGCCCCAGCAAAACCAGGCCCATCCCTCCACCGCCCAGGATGCGCAGGATCTCGAAACGATCCAGGATAGCCAATAGTCCAGGACGCGAAGGTGGGGAAAGGATGTGCTGGGCGATGAGTTCGCCAATCGGTCCGCTAAAAGAGGAAACGGGGGTGACGAACGCAGGTGGGCTCTGATCTGACAGGTCCTCACTCATGGCGCTGTGTTTTCCTGCCCGCCGCCGTGTGGAATCTTCTTCAGCGCCTGGCGAAGCAACCTGCGCGTCCCCCTGTCCAGCCAGGGTTGTCCGTTTGCCCACACGAGGCCCTGCCTCAGGTCTGCGTCGCTCAAATGAGTGATCCGGAGTCCCAACCGGACCAGTGCGGCGGCGATGCTCGTGTAATAAAGCACAGCCGCAATCTCTCCCGGCAGGCACGCGTCGGGATGATCCATATTCGTCTTGGCAAAGTTCTTCACCAATTCCAGAACCTCGCGGGGTGGCGAGGGGTGTTGGAACAGGTCGGAGAAGCTCCTCAGGACCAAGCTCTGGGCCTCGCTCAGCCTTTTCAGCAGCGCCGCCGCACGGGGGTCAAAACCTCCAAGGTCCACAAGGACTGGAGCCGCCATCTGGTGCCGGAAAACCGCTGCCAATTCGTCCTCGCGCCAAAGTCGGTCGCGCTCCCCGCCAGCAGCCATCAGGCCCGCCAACTTCTTTGCGGTGCTCTTGAATACCAGGCTGGTTGAGTCGAATTGAGACATAACAATGCTATTACCTCTTACGGGATGCGTCTCGGGATCTTGCACGGAGAATACCTCCAAGGGGCCTAAGTATTCGCGGATGCGGTAGTCAAGGCAGGCTTCGCCTCCTTCCACCGCCCTGCCCAGTTTGCTCCACTCCGTCGGTGACCCAAAAACTGAAGTGGTTGGCTGATGGGGAGGCATGGCGACGGGTCGGGCGCAGAGGCGAGTTGATTCAGCCTGAGGCAATCCGGGTTGAGGTGGTGCCGCCGCGGCCCCTTGTTGACTCCCTCCTTCTGCATCCCTGCGTAGGTTCAGACAGGGGCCTCTGCCGCTGGACAAGGGCCCCGCTGAGGCATAAACCTCCCCCTGAACGAAGCTGAGCCGAAACCTGCCTGTCTCCACTTCGTTTCCCCGACGGCCCGCATGTTGCTTTGGCCCCACGGTTTCTGAAACAGCCGAAAGCCAAGCGCTTGAGTTGGTCTTGAGAAAGGACGCGGCCCCGGCCGTTGGGCGCAATAATAGCGGCTGGGGCGAGGGTGTCAAGAGGGCATTATCAGAAAATCGGCGCGGCGGATCCAAACGCTGCCGTGGTTGTGCTGAGGTGCCGAAGCGTGGTGCGCGAAAACTAGGCGGCCCCAAAGCGAACGAAAGGGCCAACATCTCAACATCGTCCGAACAGGAAACCAAAGCTGTCGGGACGGCACACTCCTGGCCAACCTCACTGCGGGGGTGCTCACCATTGACACACTTCTGGCGACCGAACCGGTCAGGGCCGCAATGCCAAATCTCAGGGCAGGCATGAGAGTTTACCGTTTCGAGTTCAGCACCTAGCCTTCGCCCTGCCCCCGGGTCTTTGCTTGCGACTACCCGTGTTTGATCCCTTCCGCAATTACCGAAAAACCCCCCTCCGTTGGCATCACGAAGAGGCATTTGCCGGCGCTGCGCGAGGCCCAGACGGCGCCGACGGCGCGTTTTTCATCGGCGTCGGTGGCGTCGTAGAGGTGCTTGCCTTTGTATTCGACAGCCAGGACGCGGCCATCCACGAGTTGGCACAAGAAATCGGGGTAGGACCAATCCTTGGAGGTTTGCAGGCGGAATGAGGTGTTCCTGCGCGAATCAACCCGGTGCCCGAGCGCCTGCCAGCCCTTTTTGTTTACCTAAACCCTTGGATTTGAGATAAAGGCAACATGCCACTTGGCCAACCATGCCTTAACGCTTTCGCTCGCTGCGCTGGAGCGATTCGCGCGAACAAGCTGATCCGTCGTGAGAGCCGCCAGGACAAAGAGTTTCACTTCCAGAATTGGTTCAAGGCGCGGCTTGGCGAGACGGGGTTGAAGTTTGAACTGGGCGGCCGGAACAGCTTTCCCGACTTTCGTCTGGTCGCCTCAACTGACGGGTTCGAAGTCAAAGGACTGGCCTACCCCGGACGCGAAGCCAACTACGACTGCAACAGCCAGGTTCCCTCCGGCAGTCACAACGGACGAACCATCTTCTACATCTTCGGTCGCTACCCTGCCGAGCCGGACGGGGACTCGTATCCGGTGCTCGACCTCGTGGTCTGCCACGGCGACTTCCTCAACGCCGACCACGATTACGTTCACAAGAACAAAAGCGTAAAAGGGTTTGGCAGCTACGGCGACGTCATGATTCGCGACCGAAAGATGTATGTCGCTCCGACTCCATTTGGCCTGACAACCGGCACAGCGCACAGCCAAACGCTGATTCTTCCCTCCGACTTTCGTGTGGATTCCCGTTTCCGCGCGGTCGGGAAGCTTGTGCGGCGGGAAGCGCAGAAGTTGATTGTGGGATACACCTTCGACCTGCGGACGAACACCTTGAAGCCCGAGTCGGTGGACAATCCGGCAGCGGGCACGGAGCACCGCTTCATTGCCTATCGTCTCAGAGGATCAGGGACTGAGGCAGTGGCGATGCGGCCACCACGCGAGGTCATCGCGGAGGAGGCGGAAGCTGCGGAGGAGGATGAATAGTCAGCTTCAATCCAACAGGCATTCGCCCCAACGCCGGCTCATCGAGTCGGATTCTTTTCCCTTTGAGTTCATTTCGCAACTCGCGGAGATGGAAAGCTGGCGCAAGGAGGTCTATCGGCCCATTTACCACATTCACAAGTGGTGGGCGAAGCGTCTGGGCTCTGTCTTCCGGGGCATCCTGCTCGGCTCGGTTTTGCCGGACTCCGAAAACCTTGAGGAAGCGTTCTACCGGCAACATTGCTTTGCCGGGTTGACGGTGTTCGACCCGTTCATGGGCAGCGGGACGACGATTGGTGAGGCCCACAAGCTTGGCTTCACGGCCCTGGGGCGCGACATCAATCCCGTCGCGTGCGAATCCGTTCGGGTGTCACTCGGCCCGCTCGACCGGGATGCGCTGATGGCAGCCTTCGGCCAGCTTTCAGCCGGGGTTGGGGAGCGCATCCGGGCGCTTTACCAAACTGCGGATGCCGAGGGCCATGTTTGCGACGCCCTCTACTGGTTTTGGGTCAAGACGCTTCCCTGTCCTGCCTGCACGGCAAAAGTGGATTTGTTTCCGACCTACATTTTTGTCCGAAACGCTTATCCAGACCGCAAGCCAGAGGTCCGCGTGGTCTGCCCGCAATGTGCCGGGATTTTCCCTGCGGATGTTAACGACGAGCAGGCGCGCTGTCCTCACTGCCGACACAGGTTTAATTTGCACGCAGGGCCGGCAAGCGGCGCGTCTGCCACTTGCCAGAAGTGCCGCCACGTCTTTCCCATCGCAAAGACCGCCAAGGCGATGGGTCATCCGCCAGGGCATCGGATGTTCGCCAAGCTTGTCCTTAACGGTTCCGGCGAAAAGCTCTACCTGCCCGTCACTCGTGAAGATGAATCAGCCTATCAGCGGTGTTCAGAGGAGTTGCAGCGGAGCAAACTCCCGCTGCCGACGCTGGAGCTCAAGGACGGTTACAACACCCGCCAGGTGCTTAACTATGCCTATTGCTCGTGGCGTGAATTCTTCAACGACCGCCAGTTGCTCGCGCTCGGTTGGCTGCACGCCGCTATCCTCGAATTGCCCGAGGACGCAGCGCGCGCCGCCTTGCGAACCGTCTTCTCCGGCGTCCTGGAGTTTAACAACATGTTCGCTTCCTACAAAGGGGAGGGCACCGGAGCAATCCGGCACATGTTCGCGCACCACATCTTGAAACCTGAACGCGTGCCGATTGAAGGCAACGTCTGGGGCACGTCAAAGAGTTCAGGCTCGTTTTCCACTCTATTCAAATCGCGGCTGCTGCGCGCCATTGAGTATCATTCGGCGCCGTTTGAGCTGGAGATTGAGCGAACGAACGGGAGCAGCAACGGCAAGCGCGTTTTCGGCGGGAGCGCTCCATTCACAGGGCGCGTCGAAACGAAGTGGCCGCCGCCGCCGGAGCCGGCAGCCCGCGCGATTTACCTTTCGTGCGGCGGTTCGGCTTCAACCGGGTTGGCCGATGAGAGTATTGACCTGGTCGTGACCGACCCTCCTTTTTTCGACAACGTGCATTACTCGGAGCTCGCCGACTTCTTTTTTGCCTGGCAGCAACTCGGTCCGTCGCCGTTTGTGGGCAAGCGCACGACCACGCGTCATGCGGAAGAAGTTCAGGATACCAGTGCGGAGCAGTTCGCTGCGAAGCTGCGGGCGGTTTTTACTGAGTGCCGCCGGGTGCTGCGGGACGCCGGATTGCTCGTGTTCACTTACCACCATTCCCGGATGGACGGCTGGACTTCATTGGCTGACGCCGTAGTTGGCGCGGGCTTTTCGCTCGTCAACTGCCACCCCGTGAAGTCCGAGATGTCCGTTGCCGCGCCGAAGTCGCAAGCCAAAGAGCCAATCCAACTCGATGTTGTTCTGGTCTGCCGGAAGCAAACTGCCGACACCCGGAAGAAGTCAGAGGCCAAGGTTGCGTTTCAACGAGCGGTCGAACACGCCACAATGAAGGCGGGCCGGTTGAAGGAGTGCGGCCTTGCGCTTTCAGTCAATGATCGCCGTGTCATTTTGTTCAGCCAATTTCTGGTCGAGACCTGCGCTGGGCGTTCCGCGGAACAGCTCTCCGATGTGCTGTCGAACAATCTGACGGATTTGGATCTAGCCGCGCTGCGACTCCTTGAGTCGCAGGCAACCCAATCCACGAAGCGGGTTGAGCAAGACCAGAGGCAGCTTGCTTTGCTCGACGAGAAAAGAACCAAACGACCTTCCAAGGAAACGGAGCGGGCTGGGAAGCCCATAAGCTACCGGCGAGCTGGACGGCGGCTTCATCGAAAGCCGGCATGGTGAATTAGCTTTGGGGCGACCGGGAAGGGGGAAAGGCCGTGATCGGTAATCGGTAATCAATAATCAGTCTGGGACCGGTGAGCGGTGGGCGATGCTGAAAGGCTGAAATCCACGGGGCGAGGGCCTGGTGGAAAGCGGAAACGCTGACAGTTGAAAGGGAGCATTTCATTCTCATGTGGGAGTCAAGGGCGGGCCTTCTTGCGCTTAGTGTCAAGTGCGGATGAAGTGCGGATTGAATGTGGTTGGGCCGCAGGTGCAGAGGTTTCGAGTGCAGAAGGACTGGACGCAACCGGTTCTCGCGCAGAAACTTCAACTCCAGGGCTGGAGCATCAGCACCGGTTCGCTCGGCAAGTTGGAGGCGCAACTGCGCCGGGTGCCGGACTGTGAGTTGATGTTTTTGGCGCGGGTGCTGGGTGTCTCAATCCTGGACCTGTTCCCGAAAGCGGTGCCCCTGAAGAAGATTGGTCCGCAGTTTCAGGCCGGACGCAGGTTGGCGGTTTTCCCCGGGCGCGGCGAGCTGTGAGAAGGCGTGGCCGGCGGACTGAGGCGGCATTTGAGGGGGAAAACCGAAAACCGAAAGCAGAAAGTAGAAAGCGGAGGATGCGAAGCAGAAGGTAGAAAACAGAAAGCGGGAATCAGAAGGCAGAAATGCAACACGAAGATGGTGGGTCGAAGTGTCGTGGCGGGCAGGAATCCGCAGCGCACGTAAAGCGCGCCGGAACAGCCGGGGAGGGTGACCTCTTTGCCGAGGTGACGGTGGAGGAACAGGCGGCGATTAGACAATTCTTGAACCAACCGGGAGCCCCGGGCACGGAGGCGGGGCGTGCCGCAGCGCTGGCCCGGGCGGCGTTGAAGTTCGCCGGGGTGCTGTTACTGGCCGCCGGGGTGGTGGCGGGTTGCGCGGACGGGAACGAATTCGACGAAGTGGGTTGTAGTGTTGCGCTGCAGCCGGGCGGGCCTTCTCACGGCGCACATTCGGCTCAGACCCGGGAGCGCGCCGGCGGCAAGGTGCCTGGCTCTGACGGCGGGTCTGCCGGTGCTTCCGGCGGTGGTGGACCTGGCGGCCCTTCTGGCGGTGGTGGGCCTGATGGCCGGCCGGAATGCGAGGGGCGGGCACAGAAGTGGCGAATGCGGAATGCGGAATGCGGAGTGGGGAATGAGGAAGTGATGAGGGTGCTGGGCGAGATTCGGCGGGAGGTTGCGGCGGTGGGGCGCTTGCTCGCGGGGGAGCCTTTGCCGGACGCGAGGCCGGGGGCGCGGCACTCCCGGCCCAAGTCGGCCCTGCCGGGCGAGTCTTCCCAGGCAAGCGCGGAATCCAGCCCGGTCTATGTCTTCCGGAAAGTGGGCAGGCGTTGGGAGGTTATTGCTGGCGGGGGCAGGCCGTTTCACCTGCCAAACATTTTGGGGTCGCGGTATCTGAATTACCTGCTGCACGAGCCCAACGAGCCGATCAGCGCCTTCGATCTGGAGGTCAAAGTGCAGCCGGAAAAGGGGGCGGCGCGGTCCAGGGATTCGATCCAGCACGGGAGTGACCGGCAAGCCCTGCGCGAGTATCGGGAGGCGCTGCGGCGCGCGAAGGGTGAGAGGGCGAACGCCGAGGCGGCGGGTGACGCGAAGGAGGTTCAGCGTCTGGACGGCCAGATCGCGGCGTTGGAGTCGGCGCTCAGAGGAGGAAGAGGCGCGACCGACGCCGGTGAGCGGGCGCGCGGCAACGTGCGCAAGGCGATTGCCGTGGTCATGGCGCGGCTGAGGCAAGGGGGTCCGGAGGAGAAGGCGTTTGCGGAGCATCTGCGAACTTACTTGAGCCTCGGGCACGAGTGCCTGTACAGCCAGCCGGACGGGCGGGTATGGGGATGATTCCGAAGTCTGGAGTCTAAAGTCCACGGTCCACAGTCCACCGTCCGCAGTCCCCAGTCCGCAGTCCCCAGTCCGCAGTCCCCAGTCCGCAGTCCGCAGTCCACCGTCCCATTTTAACCTGGTAACGCATTCAACTCTTTTAACTCCAAGGCGCTGGGTGGTTCGTCAACCAACCTTGGGAAGGAAAACCTTCCCAAATTGGGAAGGTTTTTCTTCCCACCATAAGGGTGACAACTGTTATGAGAACGAACCAAGCCAGCACGAATCGGAGTCACCCGGATGGAGGCCAATATGCCCTGCGCAGAGAGGGCGAGTTCTGGGAGGTCACCTTTCAGGCCCGGAAGGCCACCTTCAAGCACGAGTTGGGGGCGCTTTATGTCGCGCACCTGCTGGTGAATCCACCGCGTGAGCCGCTGCACGCCGTGGCCCTGGCGCTTAAGGCCAGAGACAAGGCGGGCCAGGCCGCCGGGCTCGAGGAAAGCCTGGAGGAGCGGAACATGGGGTTGGAGGAGGCCAGAGCCGTGCGGGCCTTGTGGCGGCGGCAGCGCGAGCTGGAGGCCGTGCTCGAAGACCGGCATGAGATCGAGCCGGTGAAGGCCGAGGCGCTGCGGGAGCTGGAAGAGGTCACCGAGTTCCTGCGCACCAGCCCGTGGCTGAGCCGGCATGGGGCGGAGCGGTGCGTCAACGCGGTCACGAGAGCAATCAAGCGCTTTTACGCCCGCCTGGCCGTTGCGCGGGATGCCGAGGGCAGGCCGGATGAGGTGCTGCAGGCGTTTGCCCAGCACCTGTACGAGCACCTGCTGATTCCCTCCGGGCGGAGTTGCGGGCGTGCCGGGCATTGGGTGGCGTCGGTGCCGGCCGGGTGCTTCACGTACGAGCCGCCCGCCCACGTGAAATGGGTAGTCCAGCAAAGTCTTGAGTCTAAAGTCTTGTGTCTAAAGTCCGCGGTCCACGGTCCACAGTCCTCAGTCCACGGCTCACATTGTGAGGGCCGCAGGCATGGCGCTGGCAGCCCGACGCAAGACGCCAGACGCAAGACTCAAGACTGCGAACCTTCGACTCAAGACTGCGGACGTCGGCCCGCCGCAGTGGTATTCCTGGCGCGGTTCCTGTGTGCCGGGTCCGCGCTGGCGATGCTGGTGACTGGCTGCGCCGGGCAGCGCCCGCTCAAGGGCGGCAAGGCAACCACGACGCGCAACCAGGCGGGGATCATTCAGCAAACCGTGGCGCAGGGGGAGAATGCTTCGCAGCCGAGCAAGCAGGACCAGGAGACGATCAAGGTGCGGAGCTACACCTTGCCCGCAGCGACTCGAATCGAGCAGTACGCTGCGCCCGTTGCCGCAGCCGCTCCCGTGCGCTCTGCGGACAAGAATGTCCGCGCTTCCGGTCGTGCTCAGCCGTGCCGCGAACCCTCAACCCTCAACTCTCAGCCGTGTAGCGACCCCTCAACGCTCAACTCTCAACCCTCAACCACGTATGTCCTAAGCGCTCCGATGCCGGTAGTCGAGCGGGAGGAAACCCGAGCCCGGACGGAGTTGGGCGCCGCGCAGAAGGACACGGCCCGCGACCTCGCAGCCAAGCTGTCGAGCCTCAAGGGCATTGTTTGGGTGGGAGTGGGGCTGTTCGTGTTTGGCCTGGCGTCGCTGGTCTATCCGCCGCTCAAGGTCATTGTGGCGAGCGTGACGACCAGCGTAGCGCTGATGCTGGGCGGGGTAGCGCTCATTGTCCTGCCCACGATGGTCGTGGGGAATGAGCTGCTGATCCTGGGTGTGGTGGCGCTCGTAGTGGGCGCATGGTTCCTGGCGCATAGGCATGGGCAGTTGAGCGGGCTGGTCGCCGCGACTACGGCGAGCCCACCGGCCAATGGCGCACCGGCAACGGCAGCGCCCAGCGCGATGAGCCCGGGGACGAAGCAGTGACCGGTGATCAGTAACCAGTCACCAATCACGTTTCACGCATCACGCTTCAACGCTTTAACGCTCCACGACTATGAACACGAATCCGCAAATCGCTTCCCCTCGCGGTATCTCGGGCGAGGGCTGGGCAGCCATCGCCGGAGCGGTTGGCTCAGCTTTCCTGCTGGCGAAGAAGCTCCTCGGCCCCAGGCCGGCCAAGCCGGAGCTAATGAGCCGGGCCGACTTCTACGCCGAGATGCTGGACATCCGGGAGCGCCTGCACGCCAACCACCTGGCCCTCCTGGGGAAGCTCGACGGCAACCACCGGGAACTGCTGGCCGCCCTGGAGCGGCAAGGCGCCCGCATCAGCAGGCTCGAAGCGGGCTTCGCCCGCCTGGACGAGCGCACCAGGGACGGTTGAAGGTTGAGGGCTGAGAGTTAAGGGCGTATAAGCCGCAGCCTGGCGCCCTTGCTTCCCTCAACTCTCAACTCTCAACCCTGAACCGCTTTTTTGGCGCGCGCAGTTTGGATGGTCCGCAGCGGCTTGCCGCTGAGGGGACCACGCGCGCCGTTTCACAACAACACACAACAATAGGAAGGACAATACGAATGAAAGTAACAGACGTTCCCCAGACGGGGAAACTTGGACTAACCGTCACCTGGCCGGGTCGCAATGGCTTGATCCGGAGAACCCGGGTGACCCCGCGCAATCCGCGCTCCGGCGCACAGCAGCTCATCCGGCAGAACCTGTCAACCCAGGCCGCCGCGTACGACCAATTGACCGACGCGCAGCAGGAGGCGTGGATCGCCGCCGCAGCGCAAATCCAGAGCAAGCCCTCCCTGGGCCAGAGCGGGCCGCTCACCGGCCTGCAGTTCTTCACCAAGGTCAACTGCGCGCTCCTGGCGATCGGCGAGCCCGCAGTCAGCGTGCCCCCGGCGAAGTCCCTGCTCAGCCCGTTGCCGGTTGACGGGTTGGAAATCACCAACGCGTCCGGGACCATCGCGATCAAGCTGCACACCACCAACGCGCCGCCGGACGGCACGATGCTGCGCGCCTGCGCCCCGCAGAACAGCGGGTGCCGCCGCGCGATCGGTTACCGGGTCCTCGGCACGCTGGACAGCCCGCAGAACGGCTACGTGGACATCACGAGCGCCTACACGGGTCGCTTTGGCGCGCCCGCCGCGGGCAAGCGGGTGTTCGTGAGCGTGAACGCCAATGTCAATGGATACGAGGGTATCCCGCTGGTGTTCTCGGCGCGAGTGCCGGCCTCGGCCTAAGGCCGCTGTGCGGGAGTGAGCGGACCCCTCACCCGGCCTGCGGCCACCCTCTCCCCACCCGGTGGGGAGAGGGAAGGGTGAGGCGTTCGTAAACCGGACACTCCGGGCGCATGTCTGCCTGTGGGGTCCCGCGCTGCGCGAATAGCCAATCACCAATGGCAAATGGCCAATTGCTCACGAACGCACAAGGCAATCACGTTTCACGTTTCACGCATCACGTTTCTATGAAGATTATTCCTCCTGCTGATGAGAACGAACGTCAGGCGCTTAAGCTCCGTATGGAAAGGGCGCTCGGCCAGGAACAAGGCGGCTACTGGCGCGTGGATATTATTGCTGGCCGCTACGGCTGGTACGTTCGCCCGGTCCGGATGCGCACCCGCACAAAGGGAGAGAGCGCGCCCGCGGGGACGCGCTGATTCGAAGTGGCACGAGCGGGCTGGCCTGGCCGGCACTCGGCTGCTCAGCAGCTCAGACTTTGCGGTTCTTCCGGTACGCTCCCATTGCGGGCGCCTCGGGGTTCACCTCGGGGCCGAAGTAGCGCAGGCAGACCAGAGGCTCGGTTTCGCTGGTGTTTTCGAAGGTGACGCCGGCCTTGGCGCCGTCCTCCGTGCAGAAGTATTCATCCTCGGTTAGCTCGGTAAAGCGGATCAGCTTGGGGCTGTTCAGCGGCTGGCGGTTGATTTTGCCGAGGCCCTGCACGCAAATCAGGCCGTAGGCGCCGTTGTCCTTGATGGTGCAGGTTTCGCGCGGCTCAACGGTCAGTTCTTTGGCGGAGAAGAGCTGTGCGCCATCCACCTTGCCATAGACGATCCACCGGTCCACGTAACCTTCCTTGCTGGTGTCGGCCACGGGCACGGGTTCGAGGTAGTGGTTGTCCTTGAACTTCGGGTCCACGTTGGCTTCCCAGTCAAGCTGGTCCACGAGGTAGTCGAGGTCGCGGTGGTATTTCTTGGGCACGTCCTTGACCAGCAACGCCCAGGGCACTTCGCGGCCCTCGACCAGGGACTGATACATGCCAAACACGTCGGAGCCCCACTGCGGCTCGTAGGTGCATAGCGACCCGGGCGCGTGGAGGATGCAAGGCCCCACCAGCCAGCCGGTGCCGGGCTTGAGCCGGTAGGCTTTGGACAAGTCGAGGATGCCGTTGTCGCCTTTGTTCCAGTCTTCCAGGCAGCGGCGCACCTGGGCCTTGGTCGTGCCGGGTTCGAGCCCGAAGAAGGTGTGGGGGAAGTTGTTGCCGACGTTGTTGTGCTGGGGAGGGAAGTAGTAGGACTCGGGCTTGCCTTCCTGGCCGACGAGCTTGGCCTGCTTGGCGCTCTGGTGCATGTGATGCGGGATCGGCCCCATGTTGTCGAAGAACTTGGAATAGACCGGCCACTTGTGATACTTGCCCCAGATCTTCTTGCCAAGCAGCGTCGCTCCGCATTCGGCCACGGCCTGCCGCAACGTGAACCGCCGCTTGCCGGCGACGACGAAGCTCAGGCCCTCGTCCGGCGTGCGGTTCTCGTTCGCTGCGGGAGTGGTGGATGCAAACCACCTTTCGTCAATGCCTCCGCGGTTCAGGCCGTAGGCGTAGAGATCGTCCGGATGCAGCTTGAGGCGCTTGCCCGGTTGCAGGAAAGAGCGTGGCACCCAGTTCGGCGCCAGGCGCAGCAGGCCGCCCGTTTCAGCGAGCGCAGCCTCGGCGAGGGGTTTGACGTTCTTGGTGACAGTCTTGAACGAAGTGGTGTTCATACGGTTAACTGAGTTGCGTGGTTGATTCTGCGTTTATCCGTTGCTGAGGCCAACCTTGGCAGACTCGGGCAGGGCTGGCAAGCGCCGGTTAAGGGAGGATCGCTCTTGCTTTTGTGTTGGCAAGCGCCTGTCCTCTCGGGTTGAATCCGCGCCATGAGAATACTCCGCCGACGCAACAGCTCCGTCCTCCTGCGTGTTTTCCTCTTCCCCGCTGCTCTGTGCGCCAACGTCGCCTTCGGGCAAGCGCCCGGTCTTGATGACCTGGCGACGCTGACGCCTGGCCGGACGCGGGCGGAGAATGCGCTGTGGATTGAAACTCCGCTCACCGCGCGGTTCAATTCGTCCAAGCGCGTCGTGGTCGCCGATCTCAAGGGCCCCGCGGTCATCACAATGGTCCACTTCGCGATGCCGGAGACACTGCGGCTTAACCGTGAATTGCTCCTGCGGATGTATTGGGATGGCGAGCCATCGCCAAGCGTGGACGTGCCGCTGGTGGATTTCTTCTGCGATCCCGCCGGGCTGCTCCAGTCCGTGAACACGGCGCTCGTCAATAAGCGCCGCGGCTTCAACGCCTACTTCCCTATGCCCTTCCGCCGCTCGGCCAGGATCGAACTTGTGTATGACGGCCCAGTCCCGCCCGGCGACCAGCTTTGGAAGCTCATGCCCTGCTACAGCTACGTGAACTACCGGACGGTGAACAGGATTCCCTCCGGCACCGGTTACTTCCATGCGAGCTGGCGGCAGGAGGGATTGCTGCTGGGCAAACGCGATTACCTGGCGCTGGAAGCCAAGGGCAAGGGGAAGTTCGTGGGCTGGAATGTCACCGTGCGCAGCCCCGGTCGTGACGGCTATCCGGTGGATGAGAATGAGAAGTTCTATGTTGATGGCGAGCCCGAGGCATCCGTCGAATATCAGGGCCTGGAGGACTCGTTCGGCTTCAGTTGGGGCTTTCCCGAGAGCGAGAGCATGTTTCCGCTGACGGGCTACTTTCCTTTCCTGAAGGGCGCCGCCGCCTATCGGTTCTTTACGCAGGACGCCATTAGCTTCGAGAAGTCTCTGCGCGTAATGATCGGTTTTGGGGTGAACGAGAACCCCATGTTCCGGCGCGAGTTCTCCAAGCCCGGCACTACGCTGCAATTCTCCACGACGGTGTATTGGTATCAGACCGAGCCGCACGCGCCGCTCCCGGCCATGCCCGCCGCCGCCCAGCGCGCGCCCGCGCCGGACGAGCCGTTTTGGCCGGACAAGGAGACGCTGCCGTCGCCCGACCAACTGCGGAGCCGCGGGGTGAAGCTCGAAGTGCTTTGTGGCCGTCCGGGCAAGGAAGTCATCTTCGCCGAGAAGGGCTACGGGGCCACCGCGAATAAGGGCTTTGCCTATAGCGGTTGGAGCTTGCCGGTCTATCACGCGCGTGCTGGGGAAGAGGAGACTGACATCGAGCTCACGGTACCCAAAGGAGCCTTGGGCGTGGTGCGGGTGTTCGTCATTGACCCTGATAACTACGAGGGCGGACGCAAGGAGACCGTGAGCGTCGCCGGAGAGGACATCGGCACGGTGCAGAATTTCCAGGACGGCAAATGGCTGGAGCACCCGGTGGGAAGCGACAAGACCGCCGACGGCAAGGTGCTCGTCCGGGCAGTCAATGCGCGCAAGGGCTCGAATGCTGTCATCTCGATCATCGAGTGGCTCGAGAAGTAGGCGGCCATCGTTCAAAGGCAGCGCAGGCCTGCGGCTTGCGAGTCAGAGGCTTGCGCCACTACGTGAACAGTTCCAGTAAGTGCTTTACAACAGCCCGTGCTGTCGCACCATTCTGTGCCGATCAAGATTATGAAAGACCATGCTCTGTCCCCCCAGTCAATCACCCGCCGGGACTTCCTCAAGACTTCAGCGGTGGCCGCTTCCGCCACCGCGATAGGGGTTGGGTGCCGCACGGCCAAGACCAAGCCGGCAGCCGGAACAGCGGCTGCAACCGGGACAGCGCTGGCCGTAGAACAGTCAGCCCACGCCGCCGGTACTGAAATCATCAAAGTCGGCATGATCGGCTGCGGGGGCCGCAATACCGGCGCCGCCGCCCAGGCCCTCAGCACCGACCCGGGCGCGCGGCTGGTTGCCATGGGTGACATTCTGCGCGAGCGGATCGAGAAGGCGCGCGATTCCATCAAGCAGGCCAAGGGCGATCAGGTTACCGTGGACGAGGCCCATTGCTTCACCGGGTTCGACGCCTACAAGCATGTCATCGAGGCCTCGGATGTGGTGCTGATCGCCAATGCCGCCAAGTTTCATCCATTCCATGCGATGTCCGCTATCCAGGCGGGCAAGCACGTGTTCGTAGAAAAGCCGCACGGCGCTGACCCGCGCAGCGTGAAGCTCATGCAGCAAGCATGTGACCTGGCCAAGGAGAAGAAGCTCTGCATCGTATCGGGCCTGCAAAGCCGCTTCCACGAGGGCTATATCGAGACCGTGCAGCGCATTCAGGACGGGGCGATCGGCACAGTCGTTAGCATTGAGGAGAATTTCCTCCGCCCACCTTACGGCGTCACGGAGCGCAACCCGGCCTACACCGAAGTGGAATGGCAGGCCAGCACGCAATACCATTTCCGCTGGCTATCGGGCGATGACGTGCCGCAGTCGCTGGTGCACAACCTGGATCGTTCGAGCTGGGTTCTGGGCAACGCGGTGCCGACCAAGTGCCACGGCCTGGGTGGCCGCTCTACGATGGTCGAGCCCATCTACGGCGATGTGTTTGATCACCACTCCGTCGTGTATGAGTTCGATAAAGGCGTCCGCGTTTATGCCTTTTGCCGGACTACCGCGGGCTGCTACGACGAGAACTCGAGCCTTATCTCCGGCTCCAAGGGCAAAGCTTCCATCCTGAAATGCCGCATCTGGGGCGAAACCGACTGGCGCTGGCAGGGCCAGTGCGACCCGTATCAAACCGAGCATAACAAGCTTTTCGCCGGCATCCGCTCGGGCAATCCCATCAACTGCGGCGATTACATGGCCCGCAGCACGATGATCGGTGTCATGGGCCAGATCTCCTGCTACACCGGCAAAGAGGTTTCCTGGGAGCAGATCATGGCATCCGACTATTACTACCCGCCCAAGCCGGAGGATTGCCACGACGGCATGGTGCCGCCGACCAAGCCAGGCCCCGACGGCAGCTACCCTGTGCCCGCCCCGGGCAGGACCAGGATGATCTAACTGTATTGTTAACCATGGAGGGAGACAGGTGAACACTCATTGGAAGCGCATGATGGTTTTGCTGACGGGTTTGGCCCTGCTTGGCGGCGGCTGCGGGATCGTGTTGCCTAAACCTGTACCTGTACCGGTCGCCGCAAAGGGAAGAGCGCGTGTTCTGATCATCACGGGTGTGGATTACCCCGGACACCTGTGGCGCGAAACTGCGCCAGTGCTGGCGGAAGCGCTGCGCAAAGACCCGCGGCTGGAGGTGTTCACGGTGGAAGACCCCGCCTTCCTGGCTTCCCCTGCCATTCAGAAATACGACTTGCTCGTCCTGCATTTCCAGAATTGGCAGCAGCCGGGACCGGGCAAGCACGCACGGGAGAACCTGCGCAAGTTTGTCGCGGGCGGCAAAGGCGTGGCGCTGGTGCATTTCGCCTGCGGGGCGTGGCATGGAGAGTGGCCTGAGTTTGCCGACATTGCCGGCCGGGTGTGGGCGGGGCCGGGACCGGGGGTTCGCCAGCACGACCCTTACGGGCCGATCCTCGTCGAGCTGGCTGCGCAGGGCCATCCGATCCTGCAGGAGATGAAGAACTTCAGGACCGAGGACGAGCTTTACACCTGCCTCGTAGGCAAACACCCGATCGAGGTGCTGGCGGAAGCCAAGTCCAAAGTGGACGGCAAGTATTACCCGATGGCATTGGTATCGCATTATGACAAAGGGCGCACGTTTCTTTGCACACTGGGTCATGATGCAAAGGCGATGAGTTTCCCCGGGGTGCAGGAGCTGTACCGGCGCGGCTGCGCGTGGGCCGCTGGGCTCCCGCCAGTGCCGCCTCCGCCTAAAAACTAACTGACCTGGCCAATGAAAGCGCTTTGCAGCCCCACTCTCTCCTCCGCCGTGACAACCCCCGAAAGCAAGGAGCGCCGGCTTACTGCCGGCTTACGCGCTTCATACGGTCTAAGCCGGCAACATGCCGGCGCTTCGTTCGCCGCGCTCGCGCTGTTGCTCGCGCTCGCCTGCCCTGCCCTCGCGGCCAGTCCCCCCATCACCATAAACTCGGACATTCCTCAGGGAAGGCTGGAAGTCCGTTACAAAGGGCACAAGCTCCTCGTCTATGCCTTTGCGACCAACCAGTTCAAGCCCTACGTGCGCGAGCTTTACACTCTGCGCGGGGAGAACGTCACCCGCGATGCGCCGCCGGACCATCTGCATCATCACGGGATGATGTATGCCGTCTGGGTGAACGGCATTAACTTCTGGGAGGAGAAAGGCGCCGCGGGCGTGGAAAAGCACATCGAGATGCCGCTTCAATATGCCCTGGTGGACACAAATGGCGTGCCAACAGCGCATTTTATGGAGGTCATTCACTGGCTCCCGCCGACAAAGCGGGAGGCTGCCGATTCCCGCGAAGCCGCCCTGCTCATTGAGCAACGCAATCTCACCCTCACCGTGGACGAAACGAACCACGAAGTCGCCCTGCGCTGGGAATCGCAGTTCGAAGTCGGGCCCTTCGCCGGCAAAGTCACGATCTCCGGCCCGAATTACGACGGCCTCGGTGTGCGTCTGCCGGAGTCCTTCAATCATGTCGCCACGTTCCAAAACTCTGCCTCCCTCCCCTACCCCGGCCCGAACACGCAGAACGTCATCCCTGCCCGCTGGACGAGCGCTACCGGCTTGATGGGCGGGCGACCGGTCATGCTCGTGATGTTTGGCGATGCCCGCTATTTCACCATGCTGGATCCCTTCGCCTATCTCTCTGCCACGCAGGGGCTTGACCGAAAGCGGCTGGAATATGCCGAGGGCGCCAAATTCAAACTGAGCTACCTGCTGACGGTCTATTCCGAACACAAGCCCACCCCGTTCATCACGCGCCGCGCCGAAGCATGGGAGAAAGGACACTAGCGGCCACCTCGAATCCATCAATCCATTACTCCAACCCTCCATCACTCCACTACCCCACACCCCTATGAGCAAAATCCACATTGGCATTAACCTCGAATTCGTCCGCCACCACGACAAGCCCTTCGAATGGGCCGTTGAGAAAGCCGCCGCGCTGGGCTACAGCCACGTCGAGCCCATGGTCCATTGGGGCCGCGAACTGCTCAGCGAAGCCGGCTACTTCCACAGCGTCTCCATGCTCGACGACCCGCTGCGCCTTAAGCGCGCCTGCGCCCGGGCCGGCGTGAAGCTCTCCGGCCTGTCCTCGCACACGCCCCTGACCAAGCCGGAGATCGGCACCGAATACCTCAAGCAGGCCATCCGTTTCGCCGCTGAAGCCGGCGCCCCCGTCGTCAACACCGACGAAGGCCACAAAGCCTCATGGACTACCGAGGCCGAAGACTTCGTCCTCATGCGCTACACGCTGATGGAAGCCTCCAAAGTCGCCGAACCGCGCGGCATCCTCATCGGCCTGGAATGCCACCAGCAATACAGCAAGCACCCCGACGGCCTGGACCGCATCCAGCGCCTGGTCAAGAGCCCCAGCATCGGCATCAACTTCGACACGGGCAACGCCTTCCTTTGCGGCCACGACCCTTACGCCTGGCTGCGGCGCGTAGCCAAGCGCCTGGTCCACTTGCATGCCAAGGACATTTCCGTCCAGCAAGGCGGCGCCGAGCGCGGCAAGGTCACCGGCACTCCCGTGGGCTGCGCCTGCGGCGACGGCGTGATTGATTGGGCGAAGGTCATCCAGATCATCCGCAAAGCCTGCCCCCGCGACATTGTCCTCTCCGTTGAATGTGGGACCGTCGAGCAGGCGGAGCGCTCGATCAAGCATCTCAAGCCCTTGCTTAGGTAGGCGCGAATCCCGCCATGCCGACCCTTTTCGTCAAGAACGGCTTCCGGTTCTTCTTCTACAGCAACGAGCACCGGCCCATCCATGTGCATGTTTGCAAGGGAGGCGGCGAGGCGGTCTTCGATGTGGAGCGGAAAGTAGTGTTGCGCGAGTCGGTTGGGCTGAAGACGCGGGAACTGAAGGATGCCGAGGACTTGGCAGTCGAGCACCAACAGCTTATCATACAGGAGTGGCATGAGCATATTGGCTGACACTCCGCAAAAAGCCTTCCATCGCGGCGGGCGGATCTACGTATCGATGGCCAGCGGTTTGGACTTCAGTTTCCCCGTTCAGGGTAATCCCCGGTTGGAGGGCAAGTCGGACGGTCTGCTGTCAGCAATCGAGGTCTCCCCCTTCGGTTTGCACTGGCCGGGCCTCGACGAGGACCTTTCCATCAAGGGGATCTTGGCCGGGGATTATGGGCAGAGGAACGCCCGGAACACCCACGACACCCCGGCCACGCTGGCGGAAGCGCCTCCGCGCTATGGCCGGAAGAAGATTTGATGGGTCAATGTCGCCGGCACCGTCGAGCAAACCGAGCGCTCCATCAAGCACCTCAAGCCACTGGTCAAGTAAAGGCGCGGACGAGACGAGGCCGAACCTTCAGTCGCTCATCCACTTCTTCTGCTGACAGGTGATTAGGTGTTCAAACACCGCCAAAGGCTCATGCATACGCCGCCAGGAACACAAGGCGCAGACCTGTCACAGGCCTTCACCCTGACGGACTTGCTGATTCTGGTCGCCTGCGCGGCTCTCATGGCGGCGGCTCTCTTACCCCTCATTGCGAGAAGGTCAGTGCATCCTTCGCGCCTGTACTGCACCAATTGTATGAGACAGATTGGGCTGGCATTCCGCGTCTGGGCTGCAGATAACGGCGATCATCTTCCCATGCAGGTGTCCGTGACCAACGGGGGGACCCTGGAGCTAGTGGCAAGTGGAGCCGTCTATCCCCATTTTCAGGTCATGTCCAACGAGCTGTACACCCCAAAGGTCCTGCTTTGTCCCGAAGACAAGCGGCGAAGGTATGCGACCAATTTCCCCTTGGGCCTGACGGACACGAACGTGAGCTATTTCTTGAACGTGGACTCGCTTCGCGCCGATGGCGCCAGCCTGCTGTCCGGCGACAGGAACATTACCAACCGAGCGCGGGTGGGCTCTCACTTGGTTAACCTCGGCAGGGGCGCTACCATTGCCTGGAACAAGGCACTCCACTCTGAAAAGGGGAACCTCGGTTTCGGAGACGGCGGCGTGAATGCTTTCAACAACGGCGGTGTGCCTGCCGGTGCTTGGCTCCGCGATGGGTCCACGAACCGTCTAGCTGTCCCTTGAAAAGGATATGGAAAGTTCGTCTCCTGAGATTGTCATGTTCCTGCCGACGTTGTATTTGGCCTATTCGGCACGATCTGAACGTTAACTGGTTTGAGCGCCTATGATCAGAAGATTAGACCTGAGTTGGTTGACGGCTCTGCTGCTCGGGCTGTTGGCCTGCGGCTGCGCCTCGCTGGATACCGACAACTCGGCGAGCAAGGCCTGGGATGACCCGAGCCACTACAGCGCCCCCGGGGATTGGATGATGAAGCCAATCATCGAACCGCCCTCTTACGGGCCGTAGCCTGGAGGGGAGGCCGCGCGTGAGGGAAGCTGGATTCGTCTGTCAGATTGAACAAGGCGATCACTGTTATGCGTGAATTGACGTTGCCAGAAACACTGTATCTGTGTGCCGGGCTTCTGCTTTGCCTGGCATTGCCAATAATGATGGGTGCCTGTGCCTCACAAGACGTGGCGACGAGGGAGCCCCGCATGAAGATCGTCTGGACCGGGCAGGTGCTGCTTGCCATTGCTGGTTTGGTTGTTCTGTTTTCGGCGCCGGCGGCTCCTTATGCCGCCGCGTTTGGCTTTGTGAGTTACCTCGGTTGCGCCTTCGTGCTGCGCCGGAAACTCTGGCCATCTCGACCCGGTTGACAGGGTCGGGATGCACCTGCAGGGTCGCTACGCTACATGTGCTCGATGATGTTGTCCGCGAACTGCGAGCACTTGATCTCGGTCGCCCCTTCCATTTGCCGGGCGAAGTCGTACGTGACGCGCTTGGAGGCGATGGCGCCGTTGAGGCCGGTGAGGATCAGGTCGGCGACTTCCGTCCAGCCCAGGTAGCGGAACATCATTTCGCCGCTGAGCACGACGCTGCCGGGATTGACGCGGTCCTGGTTGGCGTATTTGGGAGCGGTGCCATGAGTCGCCTCGAAAATGGCGTGGCCCGAGACGTAGTTGATATTGCCGCCGGGCGCGATGCCAATGCCACCGACTTGCGCGGCCAGGGCGTCGCTCAGGTAATCGCCATTGAGGTTAAGCGTGGCGATCACATCGAAGTCTTCCGGGCGAGTGAGCACTTGCTGAAGCGTGATGTCGGCAATGGCGTCTTTGATGACGATGCCCTGCGGCAGCTTGCACCACGGCCCGCCATCCAGCTCCACGGCGCCGAACTCCCGCTTGGCCAGCTCATAGCCCCAGTCGCGGAAGGCGCCTTCGGTGAACTTCATAATGTTGCCCTTGTGGACCAGCGTGACGCTTGGGCGCTTTTCCCGCACAGCGTACTGGATGGCCGCGCGCACAAGTCGTTCCGTGCCCGGGCGGCTGACAGCCTTTATGCCGATGCCAATCTCCCCGGGAGTTTGGTTGGCAAAACGAATCTTTTTGATCGCAGCCGGCAGTTCGCGTTGAAGGAATTCCAGTATCTTCTTCGCCTCTGGGCTGCCGGCCTGGTAATCAATGCCCGCGTAGATGTCCTCAGTGTTCTCGCGGAAGATCACCATGTTCACCTTCTCTGGGCGCTTCACCGGTGAAGGGACGCCCTTGAAGTACTGCACGGGGCGCAGGCAGACGTAGAGGTCGAGCATCTGCCGCAGGGCGACGTTGAGCGAACGGATGCCGCCGCCGATGGGCGTGGTCAGCGGTCCCTTGATGCCGACCAGGTATTCCTTGAAAGCCTCGACGGTGTCATCCGGCAGCCAGGTGTCGAACTTGTTCTTGGCGGTCTCGCCGGCAAACACCTCGAACCAGGCAACCTTGCGCTTGCCACCGTAGGCTTTTTGCACTGCGGCATCGAACACGCGCTGGCTGGCCGCCCAAATATCCGGGCCTGTGCCGTCTCCCCGGATGAACGGCAGGATAGGATTGCTGGGGACGTTGAGCTTCCCGTTTTCGATGGAAACCTTCCCTCCAGCGGGCGGGGCAATGTCTTTGTATGGCATGGAGTTTAGCTGCGTTTATTTGCTGTATGGTTAGCAATAACTGGGCGCTGGGGGAAATTCAAGAACAGAATGCTCGTGCTGCGAGTGGGGGCAGAGCCGTGAGGAAGCGCGCGGTGCTTCGGAGAGCCCAATATGGACTGCGGCGGCAAGCGAAGTGCGACGCCGCTTTCCCCGGCAACCCTCGCTCATACTCCATCCGCCTGCGTTAAGATAAGCCAAAGCGGCGTCGCACTTCGCTTGCCGCCGCAGTCCAAAATCGTGCTCTCAGCGGAGTTGTGCGACGGCCCTTTGCCCGATTACCGCAGCTTGGGCGTATTGGGCCTGAACCCTGGCGACTGTATTCTCGACGGTCAGCCCGTACTTCTGCCGTAACTCTTCGGGAGTCGAGGCGTGCTCGATGAATTGGTCTGGCCAGCCGACCTGGATGACCGGCGTGGTAATGCGCTTCTCGTTGAACAGCTCCAGGACAGCGCTCCCATACCCGCCCATTAACACATGGTCTTCCAGCGTGACAACCACATCCGCGGCCCGGCCATAAAACTCGGTCAGCCCGGCATCCAACGGTTTGATGAAGCGCGGATTAATGAGTGCCACGTCATATCCCTCCGCGGTCAATTGCGCAGCTACCCGACGCCCGAGCGCCATCATGTTGCCCAGCGGAAAGAGGGCAATCTTGTGCGCGCCGGCATTGGCGAAGCTTTGGATCACTTCAGCCTTGCCGATTTCGATCACGCGGGGTTGCTCCTTGATGGGCACGCCCTCGGCCGGGCCGCGCGGATAGCGGATGAAGGTCGGATGCCGTTCGTGCGTGGCAGTGAACATCATATCCACGAGTTCGTCTTCATCCTTGGGCGCCATCGCGATGCAGTTCGGAACCGAGCGGATATAGGAGATGTCGAAGAGGCCGTGGTGCGTGGGGCCGTCCTGGGCCGAGAGTCCCGCGCGGTCCATGCAGAAGATCACGGGCAAATCCTGGAGCGCGGCGTCGTGGACTATGCAATCGTAGGCGCGCTGGAGGAAGGTCGAGTAGATGGCGCAGACCGGGTGGAAGCCCATCGAGGCCATGCCGCAAGCGAATAAAACGGCGTGTTCTTCTGCGATGCCTACATCGTAATAGCGGTTCGGCATCGCCCTCTCCAGCAGCTTCAAGCTGGTGCCGCTCGGCATGGCGGCCGTAATGCCAACAATGGAATTGTCCTTTTGGCAAAGTTTGACCATGGCCTGGCCGAAGACATCCTGCCAGTTGGGCGGTGTTCCGGGCTTGGCGGGCAACGTGGCGCCGGTGGCAATATCATACGGTCCGAGGCCGTGGAACTTCTCCGGGTTCTTGAGCGCCGCCTCGTAGCCCTTGCCCTTCTTGGTCAACACATGGATGACAATGGGCCGGTCACAGGTCTTGGCGAACTCCAGCGTGCTGATCAGCAAGGGGAGATTGTGCCCGTCAATCGGGCCCAGATAGCGCAGCCCCATCTCCTCGAAGATCAAGCTGCTGCCATATCCGCCGCGGCCGTCCATCTCGCTCTCGCTCGAACTGGGCTTGAGGCCAACGTCGCCCAGCGCGCCCTTGAAGCCCTCCTCAGCCTTGTGCGCCAGTTTGAGGGCGATTTCGCCTTTGGGCAAACGCATGACAAAGCGCTCGAAGTCCCGTGCCAACTTGTTATAGCGCGGATGGGTAATGAGCTGGTTCAGGTAGGTGGAAACGGCGCCGACGTTCTTGGCAATGCCCCATTCGTTATCGTTGAGAATGCCGATGAACCGCTTGGTCGTATGGGCGATGTTGTTCATCGCCTCGAACGATATGCCGTTGGTGAGGGCCGCATCGCCAAAGATGGCGACCACCTGCTCGTCGCTGCCGCGCTGATCGCGGGCCGCGCAGATGCCGAGCGCGGCGGACAGCGCCGTGCCGGCGTGGGCCGCGCCGTAACAATCGTGTTCGCTCTCCGTGCGCATGGCGAACCCGCTCAAGCCGCCGGTGCTGCGAATCGTATTAAAGCGTCCTTTGCGGCCGGTCAGTAGCTTGTGGACGTAGATCTGGTGGCTCACGTCCCAGACGAATTTGTCCTTGGGCGTGTTAAACACGTAGTGCAGCGCGATCGTCAGCTCTACCACGCCCAGGTTCGGTCCCAAGTGCCCGCCGCTCTTTGAGAGGACGGTGATGAGTTCCTGCCGGATTTCCTCAGCCAGAAGCTGCAACTGATCCAGCTTCAGCTTCTTGACGTGCGTCGGGCTATCCACCATTTCCAAGTATCGGCTCATGTGTAAGCTCTGAATGTTCAAGGGGCGACGTTTGCGGCTGGAGAGTGAAACCTCCCCTGCCCCGTTGCGCCACGATTCTATTCGCCTGCTCCTTCCGGCGGCGGCATTGGCTTGAGTTGCATCTCGCCCGCCGCGGTCTTCTCCAACTGCCGGATCTTCAGCTCGGCTTCCGCCAGCTTCTCCTGGCAGGTTTTGGCCAGGCGCGTGCCTTCTTCGTATTTGGCAAGCAGCGTGTCCAAGGGCAAATCTTCCGACTCCATCGCGGAGACGATGGTTTCCAGCTTCTTCAAAGCCTCTTCAAACGGCAGGCTATTGGCTTTGGCAGCGTTGTTTTGGACCGCGTTCTTAGCAGCACCAGGCACAAGCGCACATTAGGGCAAACCCGCCAGCGCGTCCAGTGTGGACTTGCGGCAGGAAGGGCGAATGCTACGGCTCAGCGCGGCTGAACACTTCGCCCGCCTTCAGCCGGGTCCTCAATCGCTGGCCGGCTTTCACTTCCCGTGCCTCGCGGAGGACCTTGCCGGTCGCGGCGTCGGTGGTGATGGAATAGCCGCGCGCCAGCACCTGCTCCGGGCCTAGCAGACGCAGGTGGCCTTCGAGCGCGCTCAACGCGTTCCGCGAGGCCTCCAATTGCCGCCGGACTTGTTCATGCAAGCGGCGCTCCACCTGGCCGAACACCTCGCGCCGCTGCCCCAGCAGCGCTGCTGGACGCACGCGCGCCAGTCGGTCCGACAGATTCTGCCAGGCCAGCCGGTGCCGACGCGCGCCCTGCCTCACACAGCGTAGCAAGCTCGCCACGGCGTCATCGAAACGCTGGAGCCAATCGTTCAGGCGGCGGCGCGGATGCACGCGCGTGAGGCGCTGCGTCGCCTGGGTCAGCACGTAGCGCTTGTCGTCCGTGTGTTGCTGAGCCAACTGGCGGATGCGCCGGGACGCTTCTGAGATAAATTGGCAGCTAGAGAAAATGCCTTCGGTGATAATCTCCGCGGCAGCGCTGGGCGTGGCGGCGCGCAGGTCCGCCACGAAGTCGCTGATAGTGAAGTCAATTTCGTGGCCGACGGCCGACACGACCGGCAGAGCGGAGGTGAAGATCGCGCGGGCGAGCACCTCCTCATTGAAGGCCCACAAGTCTTCCAGGCTGCCGCCACCGCGTGTGACAAGAATCAGGTCCAGCGCCATTGGCTGATCGCCGCCGACTGACTGGGCGGCGTTGAATTCATTGAGCAACTGAATGGCGCCGGCGATCTCCTCGGCTGCGCCGGCTCCCTGCACGCGGCATGGCGCGAGAATGATCTCCAGCGATGGATTGCGGCGCTCGACCACATGCAGCACGTCCCGGATGGCGGCGCCAGTGGGCGAGGTTACCAGCCCGATGCGTTGGGGATAGCGGGGTAATGGGCGTTTGCGCTCCGGCGCGAAGAGCCCCTCGGCCTTGAGCTTCTCCTTAAGCTTCTCGAACGCCGCTTGCAGTGCGCCGATGCCCTGCAACTCGACCTTGGTGACGCGCAACTGGTATTGTCCGCGCGGCTCATAGAGCGTCACCTCACCTCGCAGCGTAACCTTCCGCCCGTCCTGCAACAAGGAGCGGTCCGCCTGCGCCTCCCCCCGAAACAGCACGCAGCTCAGTTGCGCGTCGGCGTCCTTGAGCGTGAAGTAGATATGCCCGGAACTCTGTAAGCGCAGGTTGGTAATCTCACCCGTCACCCAAACCTCGCCCACCTGCTGTTCGAGCAGGCGCTTGATTTGCCATGTCAACTCGGTGACCGACAGCACCTGGCGCACCTGCTCCGGCGGGAACAACTCGCCGAACTCCCACTGAGATTTAGCAGGCTTGGGCATGGCTAGCGGTGAATGGCTGTGGCGGAGCGCTGACTTGGAGCCTCCTTAGAATGCACCAAGGCGGAAGGCAACACTTCCTGCTTCCGATCACGCAAAAGTCGGCGCTCCGCCACAGGCTCATAGGGCCTCCGTTACGCGTTGAATCCCCTTGGCATGGCCCGTCTGCTCATCCATCTCCACCACCGCGCCTTGCAGCAGGACCCGCCCTTTGGCGACTTCGAACTTCTGCGGCATGTTCGTCATGAACCGCCGGATGATCGGCTCGATCTCACGGCCAATGACGCTCTCGTGCGGGCCGGTGAACCCGCCATCGCAAAGGAATGCCGTGCCGCCGGGGAAGATTTGCTCATCGGCAGTTTGCACGTGCGTATGGGTGCCCACGATGGCGCTCACTTGCCCGTCGAGCATCCGTGCCATCGCCACCTTCTCCGATGTCGCCTCGGCATGGAAATCCACGAAAATGAGCCTGGTGGTGCGACGCAGCTTCTCGACTTCTGCCAGCGCGGCATGGAATGGGTTCTCCAGCGCCGGCATGAAGGTCCGGCCTTGGAGATTCAGGACAGCCACGGGAGGCAGGCCCTGCGCCTGGAAGATGGCGCTGCCCTGCCCGGGCGTTCCGGCGGGATAGTTCAGCGGCCTGACAAACCGGCGTTCGCTCCCAAGCAGGTCCATGACTTCCTTCTGATCCCACAGATGGTCGCCGCTGGTTATGATATCCACTCCGGCGGCGAAGATTTCCCCGGCTGTATTCACGGTGATGCCCGAACCGCCTGCGGAGTTCTCCCCGTTGGCCACCACCACGTCCACGCGATGCTGCTGGCGCAAACGGGGGACTATCTCCTTGACCGCGCGCCGGCCCGGTTGCCCTACGATGTCCGCGATAAAGAGCAGTTTCACGCCTCCACATTACCGCCCGCCCGTCCACCAGCAAGACGTTTCGCCCCCACCCAGGCCCGCGTCCTGAGTTGTCACGCATTTGCAAAATCAGCCCTTGGCGTACGGATACAGCGTCCTCGCGGGCGAATAGAACCAGGTATCGTTGAAGTGCGTGCCGTTGTAGCCGCCGAAGAAGAGGAGACCCTCGCCGGTCCAGACGCCGCTGGGCGCGACCCGGGGCGAAGGCGCGCCGTTCAGGGTCATTTCGGTCCACGTGTCGGTGGCAGGGTTGTAGCGGGCGCCGGTGCCGATATAGCGGTTGGGATCAAATCCAGCCGCGCCTTCCTGGGCCTGGGCGTCGTTGGCGCCGCCCCAGACGATCATCTCGGTGCCCGTCCAAACGGCCGTGCCAATGACCCTTCCCTTCGGCGCGCCGAGGGTTGACATAGGCCTCCAGGTGTCCATTTGAGGATCGTAGCGGGCGCCGTTCTCGAAGTAGGTCCCTTGCGTGTCCGTTTCCCGGGTCGTGCCGCCCCAGACGATCATTTCCTTGCCGGTCCAGAAGGCGACGTGACCCAGACGTGGGCTGGGCGCTCCGTCGGCGCTAATCGGCTTCCAGGAATCGTGGGAGGGATTGTAGCGGGCGCCGTCATTGAGGGCCCTGGTGGCGTTGCAGCCGCCCCAGACGATCGCCTCTTTGCCGGTCCAAACCAGCGTGTGGCAGCAGCGCTTGGAGGGCGCCCCGGCAGCGGTGATGCTCTTCCAGGAATCGGAGGAAGGGGCGTAGCGGCCACCGGTGTTGAGCTGCGCATGAGCGTGGTAGCCCTGGTAGCGGCTGTGAGTATCGGTGAAGCCTCCCCAGAGAAGCATCTCCCGGCCCGTCCAGACGGCGGGAAAATCAACGCGGGCGGATGGGGCGTTCTTCGTGGTCATCGGCTTCCAGGTGTCGCCCGAAGGGTTGTAGCGCGCGCCGTCGTCGTGAATCGTATCGTTGCCCCATACTCCGCCAAAGCCGCCCCACACAATCATCTCCTTGCCCGTCCAAACCATCGCGTGACCCGAGCGGGAGGAAGGCTCGCCCTTCTGCGGCAGCGCGGCCCAGGTATTCTCGGCAAAGCAGTAGCGGGCGCCGTCGCCGAAACTCGTGCCCATGCCTTCGCCGCCGAACTCGATCATGTCGGTGCCGGTCCAAATGGTGTTGCCGCCGCGCCCGCTCAAGTCCGCCTTGGCGCGCAGTTCCCAACATTCGGCCTTCCGTGTCCGGGCAGAGCGGTCACGATGGTAGCCGGCATTCAGCAACTCGGGATCATTGGGCTTGGGGGAGTAAAGCACGCCGCCGATATTCGGATACTCTTCTTCGACCGCCGGCGGTGTTTCGGAGGGGGGCGCCAGAGGAGCCGCACCACCCATGCCTAGAAACAGTCCCATAGTTTGTGTCAAAGCCAGCGGCGTCTCGCCGGCGTTGTTTCGCACGTTGGGATCGGCTTTGTGGGCGAGCAGCAATTCGGCCAATTCTCGCTGGCCCCCTCTAAGCGCAATGTGGAGCGGAGTATCCCCGGACGGGTTCCGGGCATTCACGGTCGCGCCGGCTTTCAAGAGGAGTTCGACGATGGCCTTGAGTCCGTCGGCGACCGCATAATCCAACGGCGTCCAGCCGTCTGAGTTTGCGGCATCAACTTGAGCGTGATGGGACAGCAGCAGCTCGACCGCGAGTTGATTCCTATCCCTGACCGCCTGCACGAGCAGCGGCGTGCCATCCGATGTACGCACGTTCGGATCGGCGCCGCCCTCGAGCAGCTTCTTGAGGGTTGGGGCATCCGCCAGCGCTTCGAACAGAAGCGGCTTGGCCTGAGGACCGGCGGCAGCCAACTGCGGAACCTTATTGAGTCGCTGCGCGAAGGTGGACCGCGCTGATGCTCCAGGCGCGGACGGAAGTACTGCCTGCCCTGGAGCCGATGGCGGCACCTCTGCCTCCGCCGCGGCGGACGCGTAGGTTTTCTCCGGCACTTCGATCCGGTCGCCGTTCTCCAGCCAGAGATCGGGTGCGGACTCGCCGGCCTTGGAGCAATCCACTACCCACTTGCGTTCCTGCCCCGTGGCCGAGTCGCGCCGCGTGACCTTCACCCGTGAGAGGTCTGAGGAGATCAACACCAGCCTGGACTGGAGCAGGACAGACATGAGCCAGAAGGGGACGCGGGCGGTGATGGTGGGTTCCACCGTTGCCTTTCCCAGTCCAAGGACATTGGTGTCCATAGTGACACTCGGTTGCCAGCCAGGATACCCCGGCGTCTCCTCCAGCCCAGAGATTTTGGGGGCCAGGGTGACGGGCGTAACCTGGCCCTTGACCACTATCTCCACCTTCCGTGTCAGACACTTCTTAAGATTCCCCATTTCCGCTCTGGAAAACCCATCCCACTTCTCGTAGAGCGGGTGGTCGGCTTCGGGTATCTCCACCATGTCGCCCCATTCCAGCCGCACATCCTTGGCACGGTCGCCCGACTCGATGACGGGTGTGAGGTCAACGACCTCGTCGTGCCAGCTTTTCAGATCGCGGGCAGGCCGGCTGATGTGCAGGTGCGCCAGGTCCGGAAAGGGCAGGCGTGAGAACGTGTGGACGAAAGCGCTCGCACTGTAGCTCTCGCCTCCGCCGTCGTTGGGCGAGGACGCCAGAAAGCTGTATTGCACTGCGATCAGCTCCAGGAGCGTGAAATGGCTCCAGTCCTGGGCGGGTTTGGCGAACGCGGTCTCGCAATACCCAACCGTAGTGCGCCGAACGCCGATTCGGTCTAGGTGTGGCAGGTCATCCAGCGCACCGTGTCGGCGCAACAGGTCTGCCATCGTTTCAGGCTTCGACTCCTGCTCCCTGGCGGTGGTGGACGCAGAGAACGGTTGCCCTGGGTATGACGGTACTCTGCCTGGCCGCCCGGGCTGGCCTTGCTGGACCATGTTTTTGGCCAGGTCAAGCGGCGTGCGACCGCTATTATCACGCTCATTGGGATCGGCCTTATTGGCCAACAGCAGCTCGGCTATTTCCTTCTGGCCCCTCGAGACCGCGACGTGAAGGGGGGTCTCGCCGTTCTTGTCCTTCGCATTGGGATCGGCCTTGTTGGCCAGCAGCAGCTCGGCCATTTCCCGCTGGCCATCCATGACCGCGTGGTAAAGCGGTGTCTGGCCGTCCTTGTCCCTCGCATTGGGATCGGCGTTGTGGGCCAAGAGCAATTGGGCCATTTCCAGGTGTTTCTGCATTACCGCAAGACAGAGGGCTACCCATCCGTCCTTGTTCACGGCATTCACGTCCGCGCCTGCTTTCAGGAGCAGTTCAGCGGCGGGCTTGTATGCTCGATCTGCGGCTATTTGCAGCGGCGTATAACCATTGTCCGTCCTCCCGGCATTAACGTCGGCCTTGTAGGCCAGCAGCACCTCCACGGCGGCTGGTTTGTCCTCCATCACGGCTTGGTAGAGGGGCGACGCGCCCTGCCGACCCGGCCGGTTCGGATCGGCCCCACCCTCCAGCAGCGCCTTGAGCGTTGGGACATCCCCTAGAGCAGGAAAGACCAGTGGCGTCCCGTCAGGGCTGGAGCCGTTGGGGTCCGCTTTGGCGCGGATCAACTCAGCGACCGCCTCGGGGTGTTGGCGGCTCACGGCTGCGGCCAGCGGAGTGACGTTGCCGCCTCCAAAAGCAGACGAGCCATAGACCCCACCGAAATTCCCTTGCAGATTGGTGCTGATGTTGGGGTCGGCGCCGTTGGCCAGCAGGAGTTTCAACGCGGGCATGTCGCCGTAGTAGGCCGCTTCGGTGAGGGGCAGGTCGCAACTGCCGGAATTGGGATTGGCATGGGCCGCCAGCAAGAGTTGCACGACCAGTTGGTAATGCCCCTCAACCGCGTAGCTCAACGGCGTCCGGCCTGGATCATCCACGGCGTCGGCATCCGCGCCTTTGGCCAGCAGCAGTTCGACTACGCCGGTGAATCCGGCGCTGGCGGCCAGATGCAGCGGGGTTTGGCCGGAGTGGGCCAGCCGGTAGTGCAAATACCCCAACGGAGCCGGATGGTCTTCCTGCTTAGTGTTCTTGGCATTCACGGGCGCCCCCGCGGCCAGGAGCGCTTTGACGACCGATTCATATCCGTTCCGCGCCGCGAGGTGCAGGGCGGTGACGCCCCCCTCGGTCCGCGTGTCGGGTTTGGCGCCCTTGCTCAGCAGCAGGTCAACGGCTGCTTTATGGCCGTTGCCCGCCGCATAGTGCAACGCGGTCAGGCCCGGCTGCTGGAGCCCGTCCACTGCCGCGCCGCTGTCCAGCAGCAGCTTCACTACACCCATATTCCCCTTCGCCGCCGCCGTATCCAGCAGCGTCTCACCTACCCCGTCCGGAGCATTGATCAGGTCGGGGCTGTCTTTGATCAGGGTCTGGATGCGTTTGACCTCGTCGGCGTCGCGGGAAGTGGCTGCAGAGGCAGGCGTGCTTGCGGATGCCTCCTTGCCTACGACACGCGCAGTTTGCCCGCCCAGCATTTCCGCCGTCCGCCTTTCGGCCGCGGCCTGGGCCTTCAGTCCCTGCAAAACCCCATCCACCTGCTCGTCAATCTGCCGGTTAATCGTCTCCACTAGAACCGTCGCTTTCTGGACCTCCATGTGCTGGGGACCATATTCCTTCTTGGCTGTGGCGAGGTTCTGCTCTGCCTCCGCCAGCTTCTGCATCAGCGACGTCAGCACCGGGTTAGTAAAATTCTGCCGGACGGCCATGCGGCGCTCGGCCGGGGGCAGATTCGTGAGCACCGCGAGCTGGTTCTCCAGTGCCAATGCTTCAACTTCGGAGACCACAGGAGTAACGGGCCCTGGCGGCGCGCTGCCCAGCGAGGCGAGATTCTGCCGGCTCAAGGTTACCAGCGTGGGCTGGTCCGAGAACTCGCGCAGGACGCGCTCATATTGCTCGGCAGCCGCGTTGGTGTTGCCCTGTTTGCGATAGCACTCGCCTAGCCGGAAGATGGCCGTCGCCGCCAGCTTCCGGTCTTTGTCAAACTGGCTGGCGACCGTCTGGTAGGCCTGGATGGCGGCGCCGAGGTTCTGGTTGGCTTCCTCCTCGAACAGCCCGCGCTGGATCGCAGAAGTAAGGTCGTTGGTCGCAGCGAAGGCGGAAGAGACGGCTAGACCGAGGGCGGCTGCTAGCAGCCCGATGGCAGACATTGTGGTTCTCATAACAGTCCATTTATTGTCGCTCCCAATCTGACGCATTCCACCCCGGCGAATTGTCACCCTTTTGTAAAATCCTGCGAGAACCGCGCCCCCTCTCCTTCCTCGGGTCCTTGGTTCAGGTTGCTCCCGGCTCCGGGTTCGCGACGCCGGCCAGTCGGCGCTTTTCCCATTGAACCCACACCGCCTCAACGTATCATTCGCTCCTGATCTACTTATGACCGCCCATCCCATTTATCTTTCACCGCCAATGAACCACGTCTTTGTGGACTTCGAAAACGTGCATGAGGTTGACCCAGCGGTGATCGGCGCCAAGTCGGTCAGCCTCACCTTGCTGCTGGGCGCCCGGCAGACCAGGCTGAACGCAACCCTGGTCGAGAGGTTGCTGGAGAACGCAGCCACGGTTCAACTGGTCCGCCTCACTTCCTCCGGCAAAAATGCGCTCGATTTCGCCCTCGCCTACTACATGGGACGCGCCGCGATGGCTGATCCCACCGGCTGTTTTCACATCGTGTCCAAGGACACGGGCTTTGAGCCCTTGATCGAACACCTGCAGAGCCGGCACATCCGCGCCCAACGCCACGACGATTTCAGCACCCTGACCTTCTCAGGACCGGCCAAGCCGCATGCCGCGGCCCCGGAAGAGCTGATGGCCCGGGTTCTGGAACACCTGCGCAGGAATGCCACCAGCCGCCCGAAGCGCAAAAAGACCCTGGTAAGCCATTTACTCGCCTTCGCCGGCAAAACAGCCACCGAGGCCGACGTGTTGAGCCTGATCGAAAGCCTCGCCAATGCCGGCCACGTCACCATCGGAGACAAGGACGCTGTCACCTACCATGATTAGTTCACAGGAGCACAAGCACATGCTGCGGGTGCGACATGGACCTGTCCGAGTGATTCTGGTCGAGGAATGAGAATAAGGGCCTTTCAACCGGGCGACGAAGCCGCCGTTGTGCGGCTCTGGGAACAGTGCGGTCTGACACGGCCATGGAATGATCCACGGGCTGACATTGCCCGGAAGCTGCCAGAGCAGCCGGAGCTGTTTCTGGTTGGAACTGTGGGTGATGAACTCATGGCAACGGCGATGGTGGGCTACGATGGCCATCGCGGGTGGGTTTACTACCTGGCTGTTTCCTCCCGACATCGCCGACACGGCTACGGACGGCTGCTGATGCGGGAAGCGGAGCGCCTTCTGGTCGAACGCGGCTGCCCAAAGCTCAACCTCCTGGTGCGTTCCTCCAACACCGGGGTCATCGAGTTCTACCGCAAGCTGGGCTACACCCGAGACGACGTCATCAGTCTGGGGCGGAGGCTTATCCACGACCAACCGCCCCATCCGCATGGCGGCGCGAACGGGAGGCAGCCGCCTGCCACGCTTCCCGGGCAATCCGATTCAGCGCGAGCTTAATTGGAAGGGCTGCTGTGGCGCCGCGGTGCCGGGCCATTGCCTGCGCCTCGGAAATGGCCAACGTCCCGCAGCATCGCCAAGGAATTTCCATGCGCGTCTGGCACCACTCCTGCAAAGATCGCGTGCCCCGGTCTCGGGGTCATTCGCCTGCATGCGATCGGGAGTGCGCGCAGCGAGCCGGGGACAGCTCGCGGCCAGGTGTGGTGGTGTCCGGACGCTCCCGCAGGGGAGAAAGAGGTGCAAATCCGCTTGACCGTCACGCTACCTTGCGCTACCCTCCAAGGTGCATGTGGGGAGACGCTGCGTCGGACGCTACGAGTCCGCGAATGGACTACAGCCACGCATCTCCCCCCAGCCGTCAACAGAAAGAACAGGAACGCATGAAAATACTAGACACCCCAAGAGTAAATAAGCTGTCCAACGTTGTGGCGTATCAGGGCCGAAACGGCTTGTGTTTACGCACCCTAGTGATCCCCAAGCGGACGGTCACCGCCGCGCGCGAGCGCGTGTGGGGCTCCATGGCGTATTTCGCTCGCGCCTGGAGCCTGATACTCACCCAAGAACAGCGCGAACGCTGGATCGTGGCGGCAGGCAACGTCCTGAGCCGGCCAACTCTTAATCAATGCGGTCCTCTTACGGGCGAACAATTCTTCATTCAAGTGAACCTCTCAAGGGCCTGCATTTCGCTCCCTCCGATCTGGGAGCCGCCCGCACGCGAAGTCTTCAGTGCCAATCCCGTCGGCGGACTTTCCGTAGTGAACACTGAGCAAGGCCCCCGCCTCCTGCTGGCGGTGACCGGCCCGGTGACCGAAGACATCATGGTCTTTGGCCAGGCCCCGTGCAGCCCCGGCCGCCACAAGCGCCGCAACATCGCCTACCTCGGCCTGCTCACTCCCGCAGAAGACGGCGTTGCCGACATCACGGACATGTACGTTGCCAAGTATGGCCCCCTGCGTCCCGGCACCAAGATCTTCATCGTCACCCGCCAGCAAAAGAACGGCTGGGAAGGCCCCCTCAAGGAAACCAATGCCATTATTCCCCGAGACGAGGCAGATCCCCAGTCCGCCATCCAGAGTCCTCAGTCAGACAGCGCCAACGGCGTATCGGTGCAGCCGAAAGGCCAGCAGGTCCCCGCCGAGGGAGCTTTACCGTTATCTCTCCATATGCACACCGGGTGCACATCGGCTGCACAGGGGCTAGTCGCGCCAGTGACATCACACACTCCAGGGAGCGGTGAGCTAGAAACCAGGGGGCGGGAAGCCGGAAAATCGGCTTCAGAAGGGGGCGGTGGCGGTGGCGGGGCGGGAATTAAATGAGTTAGGCGGGTTAGCAGGATTGGAACGGTAGCCGCGGAGCGTCTCAAACCAAGGCCGGACGGCTGGAGTGTCGTCTGGAGCGGGGGCTTACGCGCCCCGACTGGTATGAGCCGGCTGAAAGCCGGGACTCCGAACCTCGGTCTTACAGCCGACCGATGGCGGTGAGGATGCCGTGCAACAAGGCGTGCGGGTTAGGCGGGCAGCCGGGGATATAGACATCCACCGGGACCACCTTGTCCACGCCGCCCAGGCTGGCGTAGTTCTGACCGAAGATGCCGCCGCTGCAGCCGCAGGCGCCCACAGCCACGACAAGCCGCGGAGGAGGCATCGCCTGGTAGGTCTTGCGCAGGGCCAATTCCATGTTGCGCGAGACCGGGCCGGTGACCAGCAGCATATCGGCGTGGCGCGGCGAAGCCACGAAGTGAATGCCGAAGCGTTCGATGTCATAGACCGGGCCGTTGAGGGCTCCGATCTCCACCTCACACCCGTTGCACGAAGCGGCATCAACCTCCCGGATGTGCAATGAGCGGCCAAATGCTTTGCCGATGCGGGCCTGCAACTCCACTCCGAGATCTTCGACCGAGGGAGCCCGCGCGCTGAGGACCGAGGGCTGATGGTCCAGCAACTTGCTGTGTGCGCCTCCGAGGGCGAGTTCATATTTAGCAGTGGTCAACAGGGCGTCTTTGCGCCTTGCTGCCAGTTCGCAAACATTCGTCATGCAGATGGCCTCATCGGCTTCGGCGCAAAGGCCGCAGAAGGTGCACTTGCCCAGGTCCAACGTGACGGTCCGGATGCTGCCGTCATCGCTGCACGCGAGCGCGCTGGTCGGGCAAGCCGCCACGGCTGGCCGCGCGTCCTTCAGGTTAGGGAAATCAATCTCTGGCCGCCCGCGCGCCTGGCTGGACACCTCGGCGGGCTTGTGCGGGTAGGCCGTGGTGACGATGCCCGCAGCCAGACTCTTGCGTAGGATGTCGAACATGGGATCTAAGTTATATGTTGTGGAGCGCGGCCCCGCCCCGGTCGAACACGGAAGTCGGAGAATAGCAGATGGCCAATGGCAAATGGCAAATTCACAATTGCAGATTACCGGTCGGTGCCGGAATAGGACAGGTTGAAGCTCTTGTTCACCACGGGGAAGTCCGGGATGATGTTGCCGAGGATGGCCTCGCTCAGCGCGGGCCAATTCTGGAGGGACGGGTCCTTCACCTTGCAACGGGCCAGGCGACCGTCGGCGGCGGTGCGGATCCAATGGAAGATCTCACCGCGCCAGCCTTCCACATAGCCCAGCGCGACCGCGTCGGACGGCAGCGGTGGCATGGTGGCGCGGATCGGGCCCGCGGACAGCACGGCTGCAAGTTGCTCGATGATGCCCAGTGATTCGCGCACTTCGTCTATTCGCACCTGCACACGGCGGAGCACGTCGCCCTCCTTATAGACCGGCACCGTGAAGGTTACCCGGTCGTAGGCCGCATGCGCGAAGTCGCGGCGCAAGTCGTGATTGAATCCGGAAGCGCGGCCTCCGATGCCGACCACGCCGAGGTCGTGGGCCGTTTCAGGCTTGAGGATGCCGGCAGTTTCCAGCCGGTCACGCGTGGAGGAGGAATCGCGGACCAGGGCGACGAGGGACTCGAATTCCGGGCGCAGCTCGCGCACAAAGCGGGTGAGAGCCTCGATCTGCCCAGCGTCCCAATCGAAGCGGACGCCGCCGAGGGTGGCCATCCCGCGCAGGAGCCGGCTGCCGGTGAGCTGTTCGTTCAGGCGCAGCGCCCGTTCCTTGAGCCGCATGGCGTGGGCGTTGGCCACAGCAAAGGCCACGTCGGTGGCGACAGCGCCGATGTCGGCGATGTGGTTGGAGATGCGCTCCAGTTCGAGGCAGATGGTGCGCAGGGTGTGCGCGCGCGGCGGGGCCTCCACATTGGCGGCGCGCTCGACGGCGTGGCAGAACGCGGTCGCGTGCGCGAAGCTGGAATCGCCGGAAATGCTCTCCGCCAACGTGACGCCATGAGCGACCGGAATGTTCTCAAAGAGCTTCTCGGTGCCCTTGTGCGTATAGAAGAGCCTGATTTGCAGGTAGAGGACGGGTTCCCCGGCGACGCTGAAAAGGAAGTGGCCGGGCTCGATGATGCCCGCATGCACGGGGCCCACTGGCACCTGGAAGACGCCTTCGCCTTCGACCTCCCGGAACTTGTGCCGCTCACCGGTGAAGGGCGGCAGCACGGTGCGCAGATCAAAGTCCTTCCGCAGAGGATACACGTCGGGCCAATCGTCGTGCAAGGCGCAGCGGCGCGGGTTGGGATGCCCCTCCAGCTTGATGCCGAACAAGTCCTGGATTTCGCGCTCTTGCCAGTTGACGGCAGGCAGCGCGTTAGTAAGCGAGATGAATTGAGGCTGCTCCGGCGACACCGGCACGCGCAGGATGAAAAAGCCGTGCGCGGCGTCGAGCGCAAACACGTAGTAGAGGTGGAACACTTCGTCTTTCGCCCGGGCATCATCCGCAAACAGGCTGACTAAACGGCCATCCCATTTCTTGTATAGCTGCGCGCAGAAGCCCGGGACCAACTCCATCTGGGCGTGGAAATAAACCTCGTTGGGCCGGGCGACGTGCACGGCCTCGATGCGCGTGTCAAAGCGTTCGGCCAAATCGGACAGCACAGGCCGAAGGCCGGGGAGAAGGGTAGCCGGGTCAATTGGAGTCATAGCTTTTGCGGCTGTCACGACAGGGCGTTCGCGCACGTAGCGCAGAATTCCAATCTGCTGTATCGCAGAATTCCATTCTGCGGGGCATGCGCAGGTTCAGAGACGCAGCTCCTTACGGAGGCTCTGCCGATTGGAAATCGGCGATACGGCAGATTGGAAATCTGCGCTACCTGGTCAGCGGCTCTGGCAGTCATTGTACGCCTCCGAGGATGTGGGCGGATTGGTTCACAAGATCAACAATAGGCCCGGGCAGCCAGAAACCAAAGGCGAGGATCACCGCCGCGACCAGCAACATGGCGCCCAGCTTCCAGGGGCACTCGCGCGCCGGGAGGGGCCCCTCTTGGGTCGCGCCGAGGTTCATCTTGGACATGTGCAGCAGGAAGCCGACGAACACGGTTACCACGCCAAGCACAAACAGGCCCGCGGCCCAAGGGTGGTCAGCGGCCATCGCGGCGCTCAGGGCGGTGAACTCACTTTGGAAGACGCTGAAGGGAGGCGTGCCGGTAACGGCAAACGTCGCGACCAGGAAGAGGCCCCCTGTCCACGGCAACGTGTGAACGACCCCGTGCACTTTGCGGAAGTAAGGAGAGCCGAAATGCTGCTGGACGTTTCCGGCCGAGAAGAACATGAGCGGCTTGCTGACGGCATGGAACACCATGTGGAGCATTGCGCCGAGCGCGCCCAGCCTGCCGCCAAAGCCCACCGCCGCCACCATGATGCCCGCGTGGTCAATGCTGGAGTAGGCGAGGAGCCGCCGGAAGTTCCGCTGGACCAGCACGAAGGGCGCGGCCAGCAGGATGGAGAAGACTCCGAAGCCAATCAGCAATTGGCTGGGAAACTCGTGCCCGAGGCATTTCTCGGCCAGCACATCGAAGCGCATGATGGCGTAGATTGCGCAGTTGATAAAGGCCGCGCCCAGCATCGTCGCCGCCGGCACGGGCGCCTCGGCATAGGCGTCCGGCTTCCAAGTGTGCATCGGCGCCAGGCCTGCCTTCGTGCCGTAGCCAAGCAGCACCATCACGAAGGCCAGGCGCATGGCGGTGGGATTGAACTTGTCGGCTATCTCGACCAGCACCGACCAGTTCATCCCCTGCGCCGCGTGCTCTCCGAGTACCCCGACCGCGGAGGAGTAAGTGATCACGGTCCCGAACAGAGCGAGCGAGATGCCCACGCTGCCGATGATAATGTATTTCCAGCCCGCCTCGAACGAGGTCTTCTGGTTGTAAAAGGTAACCAGCAGAACGGAGGCAAGCGTAGTGCTCTCGATCGCCACCCACATGACGCCCAGGTTATCGGCCATCGGCGCCAGGAGCATCGCGAAGACGAATAGCGGCGTCAGCACATAGTATCGCCGCAGTTGCGCCTCCGTGATACGCCCTTCCTGGAGGTCGCGGCGGAAATAGCCAATGGCATATATGGCGCAGGCCAGGCCAACGAAGGCCGTTAGGGCGAGGACCACGGCGCTCAAAGCGTCGGCGCGCAGAAATCCTCCCAGCGCGGTCACCAACCCGCTATCTCCCTGCCCCGCCACCGCCAAGCCAAGCCAGGCGGCCAGGCTGGCGATGACCACGAAGGCCAGCAGATTGAGCCCCTCCCACGCGGCTCGCGAGCGGGTCACCAGGCAAAGCAACGCCGCCACAAGCGGCACGGCCAGCAAGAGCACCAGTACCGCACTCACTGCGCGCCTCCAATGATGTGTCCCGCCCGCTCCATCAGGCCCAGCAGGGGAGCGGGCAGCCATACGCTGAACACTGCCAGCGTTCCGAGCATGAAGCCCATAGCCGGGACCCCGTCGAAGGCCCTCGCATCCGTCTGGCGCGTGACTTTCGGGGAGCCTGCCAGGATGCGAGTGAGCTGATACAGGATGCCGCAGAAGGCCGCGAGCAGGGCCATCAACACGAGCGTGCTCACGAAGGTGTGGCCCGAAGCGAAGCCACCACTTAAGACGGTCATCTCGCTGAAGAAGAGGCCGAAGGGCGGCAACCCCATGGCGGATACCGCGGCCAGTCCCATGCAGAGCGCAGTCAGGGGCAGCACTTTCACCAAGCCCGAACCCATAAGCCGCATCTGCAAAGTGTGGCAGGTTTGGTGAATGTTGCCCGCGGCAAAGAACAGGACCGGCTTAGTCAGCGCGTGATAACCCATGTGGAGCAGCGCACCGAAGATGGTGACGGGCGAGTTTAGGCCGACGCCTACGCAAATCAGGCCGACGTGCTCCAGGCTTGAATAGGCCAGGAGCCGTTTGAGGTTGGTTTGGACAAGGATGAAGGGTGCGGCCAGGAACATGGAGCCCAGCCCAAACGCGAGCAGCATGTGCCGGCTAAACGGCGAGCCCAGGCAAGCCGTCGTCAGGATGTGAAAGCGCAGCAGGGCGTAGAGGGCGACCTTCAGCGAGACGCCCGAGAGCATGGCGCTCGTGGGAGAAGGCGCTTCGCTATGGGCATCGGGCAGCCAGGTGTGCATAGGGGCGAGGCCGGCTTTCGTGCCATAGCCTACCAGCACGAAGACAAAGGCCAACTTGATCATGCGAGGGTCGAGCTGGCCGGCCATCGCCATCAGGTGCGACCAGTTGAAGCTGGGCAGGTTCGTCGAGTTCTTGTCCACCGCCGCGGCATAGGTGAAGACGGTGCCAAAGAGCGCGAGCGCAAGGCCGAGGCTGCCGAGGATGACGTATTTCCAGGCGGCTTCGAGCGAGGTGTTGCGGTTATACAAAGCCACGAGCAGGACAGACGAGAGTGCAGTGGCCTCCAGCGCGAACCACATCACGCCCATATTATTGGCCAGCACGACGAGCAGCATGCCGGCGGTGAAGAGGGGGGTGAGCACGAAGAATTCCTTCACCTGCCACGCGGATACCGCCCCTGCGGCCAGGTCGCGTCGGAAATAGCGCCCTGCGTAAAGCGAGGTGCCCAGCGAGACCACTGTAATCAGCAATACCATCCACGCGCTCAGGGCGTCGGCACGGAAGAACTCCCCACATTCTGTGACCACGCAAGGCGGAGCCTGGACCGCATGCAGCAACCCCACACCCAGCCCCAGGCTTACGGCGAAGGCAACGATGTTCAGCCCCTCCATCATTCGGCGCCACGGCACCACCAGGCAGAGCAAGGCGGCCGCCGCAGGGACGATCAGGATGGGGGAGAGCAGCGTCATCCTTTAAGCTGGCTAAGCTTGTCCACATCCATCGAGGCAAACGTTTCGCGGATACGATAGACCAGGATGCCCAGCACCATCACCGCGACCAGTACGTCGAAGAAGATGCCCAGTTCGACAACGAGCGGCATGCCGTAGGTCGTCAACGCCACCGCGGCCAGCATAACGCCGTTTTCTACCGTGAGGAGGGCGAGCACCTGGGTGATGGCCTTGCGGCGGTTGAACATGAGGAAGAACCCGGTCAGCAAGAGGGTGATGGCGATGCCCAGAGTGTTATTGCCCAATTGTTCGAGGGACGTGAAAGGCCGCGCGACGACGTAACCCAGCAGCGTGAAGGCGCCGCACAGGAGCATAGAGGCCGTCGAATTAAGCAGCGGCTCGATTTCCTGGTGAATCTGGATGCGGCGGACAATCCGGTTCAACAGCCATGGCAGGAAGAACACCTTGCCCACCAGCGTCAGCCCCGCGACCCAGTAAACGTGAGTGGCGTTGTGGAAGTAGGCGATGATCGCGGCGATGGCGGCCAGCATGAGCGATTGCAGCGCGAAGAGGCGGATGTTGGTGAGCAACATTCCCTGCACCACCATGAGCAACTGGATGACGAGCATCCCGGCGGCGAGCAAGGTGATCCACTGCGTGGCAAGTTCTGACTGGATGGGGTGCATACTTACTGGAACAGGAACGTCGAGAGCAGAGCCAGCGTGGCCAGAATGAAGGCGGCGCTTAACAGGTCCGGCACGCGGAACAGCCGCAGCTTGGCGTTGGTCGTCTCGACCAGGACTACCGCGCCGGACAGGGCGAGCAGCTTGGCCACAAACCACAGCAGCGACAGCCCGATGGACTGCGCGCTCAAGTCGGTCGCGATGCCCACTGGGAAGAAGATGTTTACCAGCAAAGCCATCAGGATGAGCTGCTTCACCGAGGCGCTCCACTCGATCAGCGCCAGGTAACGGCCCGAGTATTCGAGGATCATTGCCTCGTGGATCATGGTGAGCTCCAGGTGCGTTGCCGGGTTATCCACGGGGATGCGGCCTGTCTCGGCCAGCAGCACGATGAACAGGGCGGCAAAGGCCAGCACGTGCGCCGGGTTGAGCAGCTTCCAGGTCGGCCCCTGAGCGGCCAGAACCATCTGGCTGAGATTCGTGGACCTGTCGGCGGTGATGGCCACGGTGAAGATGGCCAGCATGAGGGCCGGCTCCGCCACCGCGGCGATGGTCATCTCGCGGCTGCTGCCCATTCCTCCAAAAGCGCTCGCTGTGTCCAGTCCGCCCAACGCCAAAAAGAAGCGGCCGAGAGCGAGCAACCCCACGAGGGCCAGGGCGCCGCCGAAAAGGCTCAGCGGAGCGGAGGCGATCACCATCGGCACCATCAGCCCCGCCAGCAGCGTGGAGATGAACAGCACGAACGGCATCGCATGGAAGATCCAGGAAGCATGCTCGGAGATCACCATGTCCTTGCGCAGGAACTTGGCCAGGTCCAGAAACGGCTGCCATACCCGCGCCCCGCGCCGGTTCTGCAGCTTGGCCTTCCAGTTCCTGATGCAACCGGTAAGCAAAGGTGCCAGGGCCAGGAGCAGGAGGGTTTGCAGGATGATGCCGATCGCGTCGTTCATAGCGCGAACAGCAGCAGCAGGAGCAGCGTGATGAAGATGTAGATGAGGTAGGCCTGTATGCTCCCGGCCTGCAAACCCCGCATGCGTCGGGACACGCGCAAAATGCCACGGTTCAACGGGCGATAAAGCTGCGTCACGAATGCCTCCTCGATATGGCTCTCAAAGCGAAGCGTCTTGGCAAAATACGGCGAGTAATCGTACTCGCGCTGCACCTCGCGCCGGGGACGGAATAGCGCCTTGAAGATCATCCGGATGGGCTTGGAGAACCCGGTAGCGGTGTACTCCATGTTCGGGGTCAGCCCTCGCAGGCCACAATCCCAGGTCGGGCCGATGACGGTTTTTGCCCGGCGCCCGAAGAGGAACCACAGCACAAGCGGTATCGGCAGCAGGCAAATCCCCATCAGAGCGATGGCCAAGGTCGAGACGGTACCTCCCAACTCCTGGGTGGTTCCCAGCACCCAGCCGTCGGCCTGGCTCAGATACGCCGGCAGCGGCTGCCCGAGGAGTTGCTGCGTCACCGGGTTCAGCAGCTTGAGGAACAAGGTCGGGAACAGGCCGAGGAAAAAGCACGCTGCGGCCAGCAAGCCCATGCCGAGCACCATGGTCGGAGCGGCCTCGTGCGCCTTCGCCGCGTGCTCGCTCCGGGGCTGGGCGAGGAAGGTGATCCCAAAAGCCTTCACGAAACACGCCGCCGCCAGCGCGCCCGTCAGCGCCAGCATGGCACCGCTTAGCGGAAACATCAGCCGCACCAGGCTCCCGGTCGTCCCGAAACCTTGCAAAAGCGACTGGTAGGTAAGCCACTCGCTCACGAAGCCGTTAAGCGGCGGCAAAGCGGAGATTGCCACTGCCCCAATCAGGAAGAAGAATGCGGTCTTCGGCATCCGTTTGATCAGCCCGCCCATCTCCTCCATGTTACGGGTGTGCGTCGCGTGCAGAATGGCGCCTGCGCCCAGGAACAGCAACGCCTTGAAGATGGCGTGGTTGATCGTGTGGTAGAGCCCGGCGATCAATGCCAGCGCGGCCAGCACGGGATGGTTGGTGTGCAGGAACATCAACGACGCACCCAGCCCCATCAGGATGATCCCGATGTTCTCGATGCTGTGATAAGCCAGCAACCGCTTCAGGTCGTGCTCCATCAACGCATACAGCACGCCCAGAACGGCGGAGATGGTCCCGATGGTCAGGACCGTGACGCCCCACCAGTTGGGTGGCGTGCCCATGAAGTCGAACAGAACGCGGGTGAGCCCGTAGATGCCGGTCTTGATCAACACGCCCGAGAGCAAGGCAGAGGCGTTGCTGGGTGCGACAGGATGCGCTTCGGGCAACCATATATGCAGTGGCACGATGCCCGCCTTCACGCCAAAGCCGAACAGGAACAGCAGGAACGCCGCGTCCCGCCTGCCGGGCGACATCAGCTCACCCAGCAGGTGGAAGCCGTCGAACGCATAGTCGCCCGGGCTGTGCCCGCCCGCAGCCTGGAACAGGAGCAGGAATCCGAGGATCAGGCAGCCGGTGCCAATGTGGGACATGATGAAGAACAGCACGCCGGCGTTGCGGGTCTCGGCCTTCTCGTGCTCAAAGCTGATCAGGCAATAGGCCGTCAACGCCATGATCTCCCACGCTATCAGAAAGAAGAACGCGTTGGATGCCGTGAACACCAGCGTCGTGGCCATTAGCAGCGCATTGTGGAAGGCCGCCAGGACGCCGACGCTCTTTCGCCCGTAGAATCCCCGCACGTAGCCGAAGGAATAGACCGACACCGCCAACCCTAGCACTGAGACGATCAGCACGAAGAAAGCGCCCAATGGATCGAGCTTCACGGTAAGCCGCAGGTAGGGCACCAGCGATGGCCAGAGCTCGAAGGCTCCCCTGCCCTCGCCTGATCCAGCGATTAACGCCGTGATCGCCGCCCCGATCCCCGCTAGCGCCGCCATCGTCGCACAGCCAAACCCAACCAGGTTGGCCATCCTCTCATAGCGCAAGGACAGCAAGCTTCCCACCACCCCGGCGCCATAGACGCACAGGGCGATTTGCAGTAGCTGGGTAGAAGAGAGTAACTCCATCTCGCTCGCCGGTCAGGCCTGCCGCAACCTGATCTGCTGCAGCGCGGCGAGGATAGCCTCAGCGCTGTCTGCGACACGGAGTTCGGCTAAAAGTTCCCTATGCTGCCCCAGCTTGGCGAGGCTGGCCAGGAGGTGCAGATAGCTGGCGGCGTCCGTAGCGGGGACGGCCAGCAGGAAGATGAGTTGCACGGGATATGAACCCCTGGCACCCCAGGTGATAGGCTCGGGTGTGCGCCCGAAAGCAAACTGCAGCCGCTTCACGCCGCTCAGACGCGCGTGAGGAAAGGCCAGCCCGCACGCCAGCGCCGTATTGGCCAGCAGCTCCTGGTTAAGCGCCGCCTGGTAAAATGGCAGCAGGTCCGCCACGCAGCCCTCGCGCTGCAATGCCTGGCTAAGTTCGCTGACGACTCCAGCCGTGTCCCGCTCGTGCAACTCCGGCACGATCAGCCCTGGCTGGGTATAATCTGCCAGGGTCGTCGGAGCAGCAATGGGGAGTGTCGCTGGCAGCGGCATACATGAATCGGCCTGAGCCGGGGCTCGGTGAAGCGGGGATACGGCGGGTGGCCTGAGGTCAGGCAACCTGCGCCAGCGCCCGGCGCTTGCGCGGCTTGGCTGCCGGTTTCGCGGCCTCGATGTGCTGCAGGAATTCGCTCTCGGCCGGGTCGGGCAGATAGAGATATCGGCCGCAGCTCTCGCAGAGCTGGATGTCTTCCCCGCGCATCAGCACGGTGATCAGGCCGATCGGCACGTGCATGTGGCACCCGGTGCACGACTGGTTACGGACTATGGCGACCCCCTTCTTGTCGCGAGCGCGCAGCCGGTCATAGTGGCCAAGGATGGGGAGGGGTATCTTTTCGCGCAACTCGGCAACTTGCGCCTCAACTTTCTTTTGGCCGGTTTCGCCGAACTCGAGGGCCTGGAGCTTCAACAGATTCTGCAAGACATTATTCATAAGAGTAGAGAAGTGCTAACCGCATACCAACGAACCGCGAACACCCATAACTCTGTATAACGCAAACGGTCAGGGTATTCAAGACTTTTGACGAACTAATTGGACCGCCGGATGCCCGGGCCGTCCAAGACCTTTGCACGGGCCGCCCGCGTTGCCGCGCGCCCTCGGCTTGAGAACCAGCGCCGCCCTTCCTCCAAAGCGGCGCCGGTTCCGGCCTGCAACGACCACGCGCCAGGCATGTCGTTGCCATACCCTCCGATTAACGCTTGCGGAAGTTGCGCTTGTTGGCCTTGGGGGCGGCGGGCGCGGTCGCGGTGGCGGCCTGAGGCTGGGGCTGTGCCGCGGGGGCGGCGGCCGGCTGGGCCTTCGGCGCGGTGGAACAGGAACAAGGTGCGGGAGTAGCTACGGTTGCTGGATTTACGTTTTCGCTCATAATATTTGTTTCGAGTTTACGGTCGCCACTCATATGGCAACCTGCTCACCCGTAACGCACGCGGCGTACCATGCCCTGCGCTTAGGACCTAACTCGCGTTCCTTGAGGGGTTTCCAGCGCGGCCCCCAATCTGCTCCGCCAACCGGATTCCGCCTTTAGCGCAATTGTTGCACCGCTTGGGCCCTCGCGCGTGCACGGCGAAAAACCTAGCTGGCTGCCTCCTTTTCGGGCTCCGTGGGTTCCTTCCCACTGGCTGCCTCCAAAAGTCCATATTCCTTCAGCTTGTATTGCAAAGCACGACGGCTGATGCCCAGCGCGCGGGCGGCCTCCTCGCGGTTGCTCGTCACATGCATGAGCGTCTGGCGGATTAGGAGCTTCTCCACTTCGGCCAGCGGTGTGCCTGGCCGCACCATGAACGAGGTCGTGTGGCGGTCGTACTCGCGCAGAAAATCCGGCAGGTGGCCGACGCCCACCTCCACTTCGCGGCACGTGATGACCAGGCGCTCGATGATGTTGCGCAGTTGGCGCACGTTGCCCGGCCACGGAAAACGCTGGCAAAGCTGCAGCGCCTCAGCCGACATCCGCTTTCGCCGGCGCTTGTGCTTCGCGCTGAACTGCTCGAAGAACCGTTCGATCAGCAGCGGAATGTCCTCCGCCCGCTCCCGCAGGGCCGGCATGACAATGGGCACAATCTGCAAGCGGTAGAACAAGTCCTCGCGGAACTTGCCCGCCTCCACAGACTCCTGGAGCTTCTTGTTCGTGGCCGCAATCACCCGCACATTGACGCGGATCAGCTCCGACCCGCCCACCATCCGGAACGCCCCGTCCTCCAGGACCCGCAGCAAGTCCCCCTGCCCTTTTGGAGAAAGGTCACCGATCTCGTCCAGGAACAGCGTGCCTCCGTCCGCCAGTTGAAACCGCCCGGGCTTGTTCGCAATGGCGCCGGTGAAGGCCCCTTTGACGTGGCCGAACAGCTCCGCCTCCAGCAACTGCTCCGCCAGCGCCGCGCAGTTGACGGAAATGAATGGCCGCTCGCGGCGAGCGCTCTGCGTGTGGATGGAGCGCGCCACGATCTCCTTGCCCGTCCCGCTCTCACCCTCGATCAACACCGTCACGTCGCTGCTGGCCACCTCCTCGATGAGCCGCCCCACCGCCCGCATCGGCTCGCTCTCGCCCACCAACAGCCCGGGTTCCGCCCCCCGCTTCAACCGCAGCCGCAGCTCATTGTTCTCCGCCACCACCGCCTGGAATTCCAGCGCCTTCTGCACCAGGGCACGCAGCCGCTTCATATCAATTGGCTTGGGCAGATAATCGTAGGCCCCCTGCTTCATCGCCTCCACGGCGCTCTCCACCGTCCCGAACGCCGTCATGAGAATGAACAGCGTGTCACGGCTTCGCTCCCGCACCCGGCTCAGCAGCTCCAGCCCGCTCAACCCAGGCATCTTGATGTCCGAAATCACCAGGTTGTAGAGCCGCTCCTGCGTCAGCTTCGACGCCGCCTGCGGGTCCGTTGTCGCGTCCACCACATACCCCTCGCGCCGCAGCGCCTCCTGCACCCCCGCACAAAGCCCCTGCTCGTCGTCCACCACCAGTATTTTGACCTTCGCCTTGTCCATGTTGGTGGCGGCTCAGCCGGCGTGAGGTAACGGAACAACCAACAACCAACAACCAACATCCAACATCCAGTTATTGCCCCAGGCCCCGCCATTGGCTCCCCGCCATTGGATGTTGGATGTTCGATGTTGGATGTTGGATGTTTTCATCAAGTTCTCATTTCCCTCCCGCGCTTTCCCCAGACTTGAGCGGCAGGCGCATCGTCAGCAACGCCCCGCCCGACGGCCCATTTGCCGCCCGCAGGCTGCCCCCATGTGCGGTCACAATCTGCTGCGCGATCCACAGCCCCAGACCGCTGCCCTCGCTCTTGGTCGTGAAATACGGATCAAACACCGAAGGCAGCTTATCCGGAGGAATGCCCGGCCCGTTATCGCTCACAATCACGCACACCTCCCCGTCGGCCACACCCGCGCTAACCTCGACGCGCCCTTTCTTCTCGACAGCCTGAATCGCGTTGATCACCAGGTTCAGCAACGCCTGCGTCAGCCGCACGGGGTCCGCCATCACCCGCGGCAGCGAGCCGTCCGTTCGCGTGGCGATTTCGATCTCGCGCGCCGCCGCCTCTGGCCGTAGCAGCTCGCACACATGGCTCAGGATCTTGCCGATTTCGACCGGCTCCAGGTCCACCCCCGACGGCCCGGCCAGCCGCAGGAACCGCTCCACGATCCCCTCCAGCCGGTGTAATTCGCCGTGAATGATCTCCATGCGGGAGTTCAACTGCTCCCGAATCTGCGGCGCCAGCGAGGCCAGGTCTTCCTCCAGCAATTGAAAGTGGATGTCCAGCGAACTCAGCGGGTTGCGCACCTCGTGGGCCAGGCGCCCCAGCAGGCGCCCCAGCAGGGCGCGCTTCTCCGCCGCCGCCAACTGCGAGGCATCCTGCCCCAGCGCTTGTGCTAATATGCTTTCCACTGCCCTGCACCATAGTAAACCCCGCACCGCCGGGCCAGTGACAAAGCACCCTTTGCCATCTCGCATTTGCCATCTTTCGCCGGGCGCCATTAGCGCTGCTGAAACAAATGCCCAAATCCTGCCGCAGGCCTGCCACTGGCCTGCTGCTGGCTTACCACTGGCCAACCACTGCCTTACCAATAGGGGGTCTGGACTTCCTCAGGAATGGGCGATTTCCAAGCATTTCCGACGCCCTCCAAGCCCAGCATCAATAAGTATCGCTCATTCTTACGCACCCTGACGCACTGACAGGACCTCCTTACCCTGGGTACCAATCTGTCAAAGGGCGCAGATGAATCCTTTCGAGGCGGGGAGTATGGGTTTGCGGGCTGAGCCCGAAGCGATTTAGATTTACATAATCCACCGGGGCGCGGGCGAGTCTCACCGTAGCCTCGCCGGATACTCCCCGTATGCAAGCCGTATCCACTGGCTAGATAACATTTGGACCCCTTTCTACGTAACTTCCTTGCCTGATGGGACTTACCGAATCGTCATCACGCAAATACACCCCATTCGGTGCTCTCTCCTCGCTCGCAGCCGTAACCTACTATAGTCATGATGCTTATATCACTTTCATGACGACGGTGTTTTGCCTTTTCCAGTAAAATCAACGACATACACCAGATGCACCCCATAGCAGCAAACCCGAAGCCATTTCGATTGACTTATGCCATTGGCCATCGGGAATCGGCCATCGAGCGCCTTGATGTGCCGACGGCACTATTACGGGACCACTACGGCACGACTTCCATGTGTATCGCTGTCACTGCGTCACAATCGAGAAGCTGAATCCGAAACGGGTGACCTCTCCTGGGTGGATTTGCGCCGCGCGTCCCACGGTGCGGAGGCAGCCCGCAGAACCCCACCTGCGGCTACGAAGGCGAGCGCTAATCCCGCCTGGGCGTAGGAGATAAGTTGCCCTAACTGGGAGCACGGCACGGGGGTGGCTGCGCCTGCGGCGGAATCCAGGATTTCCGCTCGAATGGCTGGGCGTTCTTTTTGGGAAACCGCGAGCTTACCCTCCTGGAGATCGCGGTATGTTCGTGCGACGGCGTCGGCCAGTTCGGCGGCCTCTTCAGGCTTCTCACTCCACGCGCGAATCTCAATCAGGCACGTCTCCGGGACGCGGCCGACGTATATGCGCCGCTTCAAACTCTCAACCATCCAGGACATCCCCATGGGGGTGCCGTCGCTATATCTCTTGCCCCATCTCCTGCTCAGTTCCTGTTCATGAATCACTACTCGGAGGACGTCCTCGCAGCAGATGGCCACGGATTGAGTTTTGATGAGCAGCGGATCATAAACCACCGTGCCCCCCGGCCCGGTGCCAATTCCCGCATGCTTGGAAGCGGCCATCCGGAGCCTCAACCGCACCGCGCTGCGATAACCTGCGGGTGTCAGCGCCACATCACAATCCCCCACGGCAACCACGAGGAGAAACACGGTGATGAAGACTGGGGCAAAAACGATTAAATCCCCAGGATACCTCGCTCGGACAAAGGCAAACCAGTCGGCAACCCCTCCCACCACAAAACCGAGCAACAGCCCCCACGCAACGGCTACCGCGACATTCCCCGCCGGCCGGAACAGGCTTACGCCGACCACAACAAAGAACACGATCATGAAAAGGTCCGGCAGGACACTCGCCCCGGTCGGCGCCTTCTCCCTGCCCGCGATCAACACAGCCACCAATCCGGCGGCCGTTCCGAGTAGCGCCGCTGCCAGCGCCTCACGACAAAGGCCCAGCAAGGTCCTGACGCCCTCCGGTCTGAGTGTGGTCCGGGCCGGGCGCATTAATTCCGCCGTGAAGCGGGTGGGCCCTGGCGGCGCCGCCGTTGTGAGCATCCTGGCCTGGTAATCGCAATAGCTCTGCCCGAGGGCGTTGGCCATTCGGGCTCCCTCGTCTGGGTCTTCGCTCAAAATGCAGACCTCCATGGCATTGGTTCTCGGAATTCGACGCACCTCGATTTTGGTCCTTAGTTGCCTAACCCGCTCTGGGATGCTGGCCAATCCCTCTCTTGCCGGCCCCGGTCGGCCTGGCGCTTGAGTTGAGTCGAACGCTTTCACGGCCTTAGCCAGGATCACTTCCGAGTGCATGACCTCACACTCAGTCTCCATGAGCCGCCAATCGTAACTGACGACCGCTTGAGCCCCCGAATTGACCTCCGCGGAATTGTCGGTGGCGGGCACCAGCCTGATCCGGATGGTGCTGGCATACCTTGTCGGTCTGCCAAGGGAGCGCCCGGCGCTCACGGCGAAAACCAAAGCCGAAATGATCCCCGCTACCGCCAGGAAGACTCGCGCTGAATCCGGGCGGCGGAATGGGCGTGGGATCAGTTGCTTGTGCATGGTGGTGTTGCTGCTGGCATGGCTCGGCGACCCTGCCACTCAAGTTGCCCTGAGCGCGTACATTATCAGCGAGTCCAAATCGAGCGCGATGTGCGCCAGGACGGGAGGCAAAAGCCTGTTGGTCTTCGCATAATAGCCTGCAAAAGCCAGGAAACCACCGGCAAGAGCCAACGCCTCTGGCCCGCCCTGGTAGAAATGATAGGAGACTTGGACCGCCACGCTGCAAATCAACGCCACCGCCATGCTCCCGGTGAGGCGCTTCACCTCCGTCATAAGATACCCCCGGACGATCAGCTCCTCAAAAAAGCCAACCACAATAGCGCCGAGAACCGCAGCCATTGTCACGGAAGAGCCGAACAGGTACTTGCTGATATCCGCCACTGGCGTCCGGTGACCGCCTTGCATCTCAGCCACCGCAAAGGTTATTGGGTGAAGCAGCCGGGAGGCCAATCCAGCGCCGAGGGCCAGTGGGAGAGCCACGGCTACATCCCTGGAGGTCCAATGCAGGCCAAGCTCCCGAAAGGTTCGCGAACTGCGATCAAGCACGTACCTAAGCAAGCCCAGTGCAGCGCCGTTGGATAATATCCCATAAACAAGCCAAACGACTCTTGACTTCACCGGCTCTGAAGGAAGCGTTTCGTATCCCAGTAAGACTTCAAAGGAGCGAAGAATACTTCCTCCGAAAGCGACCATCAGGACCAGGGCCAACTCGACGATACGAAGTTTTGTGACCTGCGATCGCGCGGGTCGCGGCACCGCATTGTCGCGGTCAGGTGGGTGCGACCCGTGCGACGGGCACCACTTTGAATTGCGAAAGAGGACGTAGCCAAGAATGCCCAAGGGACAGACATTGCGCCAAATGTAGTGCATCCATTCAGAGCCCTCCCAGGAGTAGGCTGGCGGCAGCGAGCCTCGGGTCCGATACAGCCAGTATCCCAGGTAAACCACACCGCTCTGGCTCAAAGCGAATAGCACGAGGCACCATTCGAGGATGCGGATGTTCAGGGATTTGCGCCTCAAGGAGGGCGAGCCGCTGCTAGAGTTGTCTCCTTGGGCGGGAGACGCTGACGAAACCGTCTGCGCCCCGGACTGCTCGACATCTGACAGGTCGGCGCCACACCCTGCGCACAGCCCAAGCCCGCTAACGGTTTCCAGGCCACAGTTGAAGCACGCCTTCACCTAAAGCAAGGTCCCCACTCCTTTCATCCGCGAAGGAGTATTCATCGCTGCAAGCAAGCGCGCGAAGGCTTGGTCCCAAACCAGAAAAGCCCTATCCGCCGACTGCATGATGGGCATTGGCCTTCCATCAATCACGATACTTATTTAGCTGCAGGCCCGAATCAAGATCTTTTTAGGCCATTTATAGACCACCTCCAGAAGACGACGGCCACGCCCTCTTTCCGCTCCTCGCTGTCGCCCGTGCTCGGCGGCTCGTAAATCGTAAATCGCAAATCGTATATCAAGGGGCGATTCCGATTACGAGGACGGTGGCGAAGACGATTCGGAACACCAGCATTGCACGACCTGACTGCTTTCGTGTAGAAGCTCTTTATGCGTCCAGAGCCTTACTCCCCCACGACCCCCTCCGCTCAAGGAGCGCTTGAAAGCCCGCTTTCAGCAGAAGGACATCTGGCTGACGACTTACCCGATTGAAGTGATCTGAGCGAGCTCTTACTCGACTTGGTGCGAGGAGAAAACGGCATCGAAAAGCCCAGCAACAAACTCCTCGCCCTGACCGAACTGGACTCCAACTCCTGGGTCAGCGAAGTAAAGCGCATCGGCGGCAAGAAGCAGCCCCTCTCCTCCGCCGGCCTTGACGCGTTGCGCGACGAATACTCCCGCACCATCGAGCCCGCCCGTGCCCTCGCCGCCGAAACCCTGACCCTGGAGCGCACCCTCAGCGACCTCGTCAACCAAGCCTACGCCCTGACCCCAGTAGAGACTGCCCTCATGTGGCAAACCGCCGCGCCCCGCATGCCCGTCCGGACGTAACACCCCACGCTGTGCTTTTGTGCAAAAGTACTTATCAGCTCGATCGGGTTCAAATGGGTGACCGCCGACCGAACATTCGCAAGATGGTTACTGGCTTAACCGGTAAAATGTCCGTGTTCCGGAAGCAGGTTTGGTTACTGTGTTCCATCCATTGACGACGACTGGTGAAGGCAGATTGGTCCTCCAGACTGCCGGTAGAACAAGATTCGTGGTGGATTGTAACCAAACTCCCGGAGCATAAGTGGGCCAAGTTATAACCACATTTGTTCCGGAATGGTCTATTGTCAGAGGCGGCGGCGGTAAAGTAAGACTGAATACGGTACCGTAGCCGGAACTGCTGCCCTGAGAGGTCGTGCCATACAGGGTATTGCGCGACAAAACCAAACCAGCATACGGGTTAGCTCCGTCGCTGTTGGTATAGAGCCCGGTCGCCTTGTAGTTCCCCGCGGCAAAGCTGTGCAGGGTTGTAAAACACGCACCATTGGTGTTGACGGCGAACACTGTACCACCACCCCAATCCCCACCGTACACAGCGGTTCCATACAGGGTGTCACCTGATACGATCAGTCCCCCAGCCGGTCCGACCCCGTCAGTGTTAGTGACGCAACTGCAGTGCTGCCCACCAATATAAGGAGTGCCGGCGGGAAAAACATGCAGGACCGTAAGACCGGCGTTATCCGCGTTGACCTTGAACAACGTGCCATAGCTCGTACTACCACCGTTATACGTCGTCCCGTAGAGGCTGTTGCCGGATAAGGCCAGTCCGCCATACGGATTAGCTCCGGTGCTGTTAGTCCACAAAGACATTGCCGGAAAATATGCCAGCCCCCTAGAGGCCGTACCGTTGGTCCCGACGGCGAATACCGTGCCTTCGCCCGCATAAATGCCCCCGGTAAACGACGTCCCATAGAGCATACCGCCCGACAAGATCAATCCTGCATAAGGATGACCTCCGTAGCTGAATTACCCAGCGAAGGTATATAGGGTCGCAAACGCCGTACCGTTGGTGGTTATCGAGAACACGGTGCCATAGCCCGAACTGCCACCGTTATAGGCCGTCCCATAAAGTGTATTCCCCGATAAGATCAACCCGGCATACGGATTAGCTCCGTCCGTGTTTAAGAAAGGAGAACCGTTAATAGAGAAATCATATAGGGTCTTGTAACCCGTGCCATCAGTGTTTACCGCAAATATCTTGCCGCTGCCCGAACCCCCACCACCCTCTGCCGCCCCATAAAGGGTGTTGCCGGACAAGATCAAACCGGCGTATATATTAGAGCCGTCGGTGCCGCCGGTAAATCGATGCAGCACCGTAAACCCCGTGCCATCCGTGTTCAGCTTGAACACCGTCCCTTCGCCCAAGCCACGACCATTAGAGGCCGTCCCATATAGAGTATTGCCCGATAAAACCAAGCCGGCATACGGATTAGCTCCGTCTAAGTCGCCAGAAAAACTGTGCAGGGTCGTAAGAGTTTGCGACGGCGCTAGACGAGCGGAGAACAGGCCGAGACCAGCCATTAGCCCAGGCACGCGAAATAGGTATTGAATACATCTGTTCACAGGCTGCGCGTTTTCTCAACCACAGTTATGTAGCTGTCGCGATGAGTGCTGAAAGTGATACCTTGTAAGGCCCCATCTTCTCGGATTTGCCACTTATTACTAGAATATTCGATTGGCGGTCGAAATGCATGGCTTGCCATTTTGGTCTGAAATCTAAATGAAACTCGTCTGCCGGGCATTGCTCATTTTCCAACATCGTGACTCTTCCACTATCAAAGCCAGTATCGACCGTCACCTCGGTTGTGAACGTCGTGGTTCGTGATGAGTAGTAGTATGCGACCTGAGCGGTAAACGCATAACGTCGCAGCCTGCCTCCAGACGTCCGTTCACTATTGGTTTGGAGGAAGTCCATTAGCTCGCACCTGTTATGCATTTCATCCATGTTGTTGGCGTGATTTCCCGAACGGCTAATAACTGAGCCAGCTCGGAGCCTCGGTGTCAACAGCGAAAGTGGAACTGAGAGAGCGCATCCGTGCCAAGAAGCCGCCGCTGTCCTCCGCCGGCCTCCACTCATCGCGCGACGAATACACCCGCACCATCGCCCCCGCCCGCGCCCTCGCCGCCGAAGCCCTGACCCTGGAGCGCAGACTCAGTGCGGAATGCGGAGTGCCCGGCGGAGATTGCCCTGATGTGGCAAACCGCCCCGCCCCGCATGCCGATACCGCGCGCGACTTGACTCACCGCGCAGAATCCCAACAGGATTGAGTAATCCAGCTCAGGGTTGCGAGGCACGAGTCAGCCTGCCCCCCCCACCAACTCGCGAGCCAGACCCAAAGCTTCGGCCCCCCCGCGCTGGTTACGCGGGAGCGCGAAAGCAAATCCCTACCAGTTTGCCTGTTGACCTCCTCCCTGCGTTCTTTCAATATTACGCCATGCTTGCCGAGACCCAGAACAGAACCTCTCTCACTCGCGGAGCGCTCAGTACCTGTGGGCGCGCAAGAAGGCGACTTCATATCAGTATTTGGAGGTCGGTGCTGGCTACGGCGCTGGTGATGGTGGTTGGGCCGGGACGGGTGATGGCTCAGCGTCCGCTGGGGATTGACGTTTCCGATTACCAGGGCTCGGGCATTAACTGGGCCAGCGTGAAGGCTTCGGGAGTGTCGTTTGCCTGGACCAAGGCCACCGAGGGCACCTTCTCGACTGCTTCCAATTTCACCGTCAACGAAGCCAACGCCCAGGCCGCTGGGGTGCTCATCGGCGCTTATGACTACGCTCGACCGGACCTCGACCTTGGCACGGCAGGGGCCGACGCTGAGGCGGCCAAGTTCTGGAGCGTCGCCCAGAACTATGTCAAAGGCGGCGGCACGTATCTGGTGCCCATGCTCGATATTGAGCAGGCCCCCGGCAGCTCGTACAGCAAAGCCTCCCTTTCAGCCTGGGTGAACGAGTGGTGCCAGGACATCGTGAATGATGCCGCCGCGGTCAACGTTACCGTGCATCCGGGGGTGTGTACCTATAGCTCCTACGCCACTACATGGTTGGACAGCACGGTGACACAGTGGCCACTGTGGATGGTCAGTCCCAACGGGCAGAGTCCGCAGACCGGCGCCCCCTCCGGCACCAGCCCCTGGGCGACCTGGGATTTCTGGCTGTACAGCACTACCAACTCGGTGCCAGGCATTTCGGGCAGTTGCGATGTGGATGTATTTAACGGTACCCCCACCTCTCTGGACCTATACGTCATTCCCGAGCCTGGAACGGCGTTCCTGCTGGCGATCCCCGTGCTGTTGTGCGTTCTCCAACGCGTGCGCAAATAGCCAGCGACAGAGCCTTCCTCACCGCTTCCGGTGGAACCGTGGCAGGCATGCCATGGCGTCACCCACCAACTCACCCGCGCAGCGCTGAGCACGGGAGCGCGCGGAGAACATATTCCTGAAGGACGCAGTCTTCACCGCTGGGCTCGATGATTTCATCCCTTCGGGATTGGGATGGCCGGCTGAGCATGCCTTCCTTCTCGCCCTGACCGACCTGGACTCCAACAAGGCTAAAGGCATTCTGCCAGAAACACTCCGCGCCGGGCGGCCATGCCCATGAACTCCTGCAACTTTTTGAGTGACTCCGCCAGCGCCTTCTCATAGTATTGCCCACGTCAATTGCACTTAACCTGAAATCTAATTGGCCATGCAAACACGTTTCGACCTGACACAAGCCGACATCCCGAAGACCTGGTACAACCTGCTCACTGATTTTCCTCAGCCGCTGCCACCGCCGCTGCACCCCGGCACGAAGCAGCCCATTCCACCCGAGGCGCTGCTGGCAATCTTCCCCGAAAACCTCGTTCGGCAGGAGATGAGTTCGGAACGCTTGATCGAGGTCCCGGAAGAGGTTCGCGACATCTACGCCCTCTGGCGCCCGACCCCGCTGCTGCGGGCAGTGCGTTTCGAAAAGGCGCTGCAAACGCCGGCCCACATTTATTACAAGTACGAGGGCGCCAGCCCCGCGGGCAGCCACAAGCCAAATACGGCTGTGGCGCAGGCCTATTTCAACAAGGTGGCCGGCACCAAACGCCTGGCCACCGAGACGGGCGCGGGCCAGTGGGGAGCCTCGCTGGCTATGGCCTGCAAGCTGTTCGGGTTGGAATGCAACATCTACATGGTCAAGGTGAGCTATCAGCACAAGCCCTACCGCAGGATGCTGATGCATACCTGGGGTGCCACCGTGCATGCGAGCCCCAGCGATCAGACCGAGTATGGGCGCAAGCTGCTCGCCGAAGACCCGAACTGCCCTGGCAGCCTCGGCATCGCCATCAGCGAAGCCATCGAGGACACCATCAAGCACCCGAACACGAAATACTCGCTGGGCAGCGTGCTTAACCACGTGTGTCTCCATCAGACGGTCATCGGCCAGGAGGCCATGAAGCAGATGGAGATGGCAGGCGAAGAGCCGGACTCCATTTTCGCATGCTGCGGCGGCGGCAGCAATTTCGCCGGGCTGGCATTCCCCTTCATCGGGCAAAAGATTACAAAGAAGAAGAACTACCGTATCGTGGGCGTCGAGCCCTCCGCGTGCCCTACGCTCACCAAAGGCGAGCTGCGCTACGACTTCGGCGATACTGCCGAGACCACTCCGTTGCTGATGATGTACACTCTCGGCCACAAATTCATGCCGCCCTCGATTCACGCGGGGGGACTGCGCTATCATGGCATGTCACCCATGGTCAGCCACGCCCTCAAGCTGGGCTTGATCGAGGCCGAGGCCTATCACCAGACCAAGGTCTTCGAGCAGGCGACGCTCTTCGCGCAGACGGAAGGCATCGTGCCCGCGCCGGAATCGGCCCACGCCATTGCGGCGGTTGCCGAGGAAGCGATCAGGGCGCGTGAAGCCGGGCGCAAGCGCGTGATTCTGTTCAATCTCTCCGGCCACGGCCTGCTCGATCTGAGCGCCTATGAAACCTACCAAACCGGCAAGCTGCAGGATGTGTAGCCCAATGCTTTGATCAAAACCAACTGACCGATAACTAAACTCCGTTATGAAACTAAACACCATCAAGCACCTGCTCATGGGCGCGGCTTTCACGAGCCTGCTCGCGGCGCCCGCCACCATCAACGCCCAACCCGTGGCGCACTACGTCCCGGGTTCGGAAGGCCTCTTCGCAGCCACGCTGCCGCCCCCGGGCATCTACCTGCGTGATTACAACGCCTTCTACTACGCTGACCAAATCAACGACACCAGCGGCAACAAGATCAACGGCCTGAGCCCAAAGGTCTTCGTGTATGCCCAGGTCCCCCGCCTCCTCTGGATCACCGACCTGCAAGTGCTGGGCGGCTACATCGGGTTTGATGCCTTGGTGCCGCTGGAATACCAATCCGTGAAACTTGGACCGTTCGACGATCATACCTTCGGCATGAGCGATCCTTTCGTGGAAGCCACCTGGTCCGCGCACACCAAGCAGTTTGACTTCGCGCTTGGCTTTGGCACCTGGTTTCCCACTGAGAACTACAATCCTCAGAATCCCACCTGGGCGGGGTTGGGCTATTGGGGATACATGTTCACTGCCGGCGCCACCTGGTACATAGATACGGACAAGAAGTGGTCCGTCTCCGCGCTCAACCGCTTCGAGATCAACTCGCAGCAAGCCGAGACCGGCATCACGCCGGGCACGGTCTATACCGTCGAAGGCGGCATCGGCTATGCCGTCTCGAAGATCGTGACCATTGGCGCTGCCGGCTATTACCAGCAGCGCGTGAACGGCAATGTTGGTGACCATTCCACGAGTGATTTGCCTCACACCTCCGGTATCGGCCCCGAAATCGCCACGTTCTTCCCCTCGATGATGCTGGGCGTGTCCCTGCGTTACGAATACGCGTTCCTGGCGGAAGACCGACTCCAGGGCAGCACAGTCATGCTGACCGTGACCAAACGGTTCTAAACCTTGCCACGGGAGTGCGCCGTCATGCGGCGGACGGGTTGGCGCACGATCCTCGGCCTATGCGCGGCGCTGCCAGCTTTAACAAGTTGGCAGCGCCGCTGTGTTTAATATGTTATGAACAGCGCCTATGACTGACCACCAATGGAATGAACTGCTTGCCGTCGTGCAAGGCAAGCCCTTGCCGTGTCTACCGATTGGCTTCATCATTGATTGTCCGTGGCTGCCGAACTGGTTCGGTGCCGACATCCTCGACTACCTCACCGGGGAGGAGTTGTGGTTCGAGGCCAACCGCAAGGCCATCGAGACCTTTCCTGGGGTCACGTTCCTGCCGGGCTTTTGGTCCGAGTTCGGGATGTGCACCGAACCTTCGGCTTTCGGCGCCAAGTGCGTCTTCCCCAGGAATGAATTCCCGTTCGCTGAGAAGGTCATCCGCGACGTCGCCCAGGTAGATGATCTCGCGGAGCCCAATCCGGCGACAGACGGCCTGTTGCCGTTCATGCTTAATCGCCTGAAGGGCGCGCGCCCCAGGATCGAGGCGCTAGGCCACAAGATTCGCTTCTCCGTCTCGCGCGGCCCGCTGAACATCGCCACCTTTCTCATGGGCACAACGGAGTTCCTCATGGCCCTGAAAATGGAGCCCGACAAAGCCCACAAGCTGCTGCGCATTATCACCAGCTTCCTCAAACAATGGCACGCGCTGCAACGCCAGACGTTCCCCACCATTGATGGCGTTTTCATGCTGGACGACATCGTCGGCTTCGTCGGCGAGGATGATTTCAAGGAGTTCGGCCTGCCTTACTTCAAGGAACTCTATGCCACCGATGCCGCCGTGAAGTTCTTCCACAACGACGCCAAGTGCGAGAAGTCCATCGGCCTCTACCCCGAGATCGGCATCAACCTCTACAACCCCGGCATCTTCAACACGCTGGAGGACCTCCGCAGGCTTTCAGGCCGGCAGCTCGCCATCCTCGGGAACATCCCGCCGCGCGATGTCCTGGCCAAAGGCTCGCCGGCGGACGTTCGCGCCGCGGTGAAGAAGCTTCTGACCGAGACGCCCGACAAATCCAGGCTCATCCTGTCCTGCGCCGGTGGGATGCCGCCCGGGGTAAGCACCGAAAACGTGCGGGCATTTGTGGAAGCGGCGCGTCCAATCCCTTGAAGGGTGAAAGCGTTGAAGCGTTGGATGGATTAAGGCTTAATCTGAGGCCCGTTCAGCCAATTCAACGCCTTAAACCTTTTAACCTGGATGCCGCAGTTGAACAGCGAAGACGCGAAGACGCAAAGGCTGAAAACAAGGAATGGCTTGCCTTTTCGCCAGTACCAGCAGACGTCACCTGGCAGGTAAATCCACCCCCCTTGAGCTTGCTGGTCCCTCGCCCTGTTCTTCGCGTCTTCACGCCTTCGCTGTTCACATCCAACTGCGGATTTTAGGTTTAACCTTCCCAGGCCTCTTCGCCTTTAATCTTCGGGCAACGGCTGCCCTTTAGTCTCCGGCGCCCAGATCAACGCGACGATGCCCACCAGGTAGATCGAGCACATGATCACGGCGACGGTGCGGAAGGGAATGAACGTGACGAGCCAGCCGAGCAGCAAAGGGAACGGCGCCGCCAGGTACCGCACGGTGTTGTAGCAAAACCCCACACCCGTTCCGCGCAGGCGGGTAGGGAAGATTTCCGGGAAGTAGATCGAGTAGCCCGCAAAGCAGGACAGCGTTGCGAAGCCCATCAGCGGCAGCATCCAAAGCACGTCCGTCGCTGTCTTGAGCGAATAGAAGACATACGACACCGAGCAAAGGCATAGCAGAAACGCGCCGAGGAATGCCGTGCGCCGGTTGAAATAGGCAGCGGCAAACGTGAAAGCCAGCATACCCAGGAGTGAGCCCACATCCTGCAACAGAGTGCCGCGGCTCTTGGTCTTATCAATGGTCTTTTGCAGCTCGCGGATGTCGCCCGGAAAAAGCTGCTCCACCAGTTGCCGGTTGAGCGAGATCACGTTCTGCCGCTCTCCCTTCTGCTGGAGGCGCTGGATCAGGTTCCGGGTGCCCTTCTTCAGCTCGACGGATTGGAAGGCCGCTTCGTCATGCAAGGTATCTTCTTGTATGAGATGGTTGAGGTCTGCCACCAAGGCCCGCACTGTGGCATCTGGAACCGCCTGGCCCCACTCGGTCGCGTCCAATTGTCTCACCACATCCGGCGACAGCTTGGCCTTCAGGCGGGCGACCGCCGTGTTGGCCGGGGTCTTCAGAGCCAGGCCGAGCGCGCCCGGCTTGAGGATTTCCTGCACCTGTAAAGGGCGGTTCTTGAAGGCGGCGCTGATCAGCTCCGGCGAAAAGAAGGCGATGCCCCACAAGCCGACCATGCCAGCGACCCCCAGACAGATGCCGACAAAAGTGCTGCGGCGCCAGCGCGGATGGCGGAAGAGTTCCGCAATCGAGCCGACGGACTTGCCGGCGCCGCCCGTAGCCGCCTCAGCCTTGGCCCTGATCCAGGGCTGCGGTTCCTTCAGGATAAGCAGCATCGGCACGGCGAGGAGCGCGGGAAAAACACTCACGAAGGACAGAACCTGCCAACCGCTGTAATGCCCCCAGAAGTTCTCGACGCCAGGTGAGATTCTGAGGCTCAGCCCTGAGGCCACCATGTTGCCGCACGCCGATAAAGCCTGCATCGATCCCAGTGCCAATGTGCGGAAATGCGGCGGCACGCTTTCCGCCACCAGGGTCGTGGCCGCGCCAAACATCCCGCCCACGCCCACCCCGAACAGGAGGCGGAAGATCAGGAACTCCATGCCGGTCTGCGCAAAGCCTGAGAGACCGGAAAACAAGGTGTAGGCCAGAAGCGTGCCGACCATCGCTTTGACGCGCCCATAGTGGTCGCTCATCATGCCGAAGAGAATGCCGCCGGTGGCCCAGCCCACCATCATGAGCGTTGTCGCCAGAGTGCCCCAGACATAGACCTTGTGATCGGACGCCGTCGCACCCAGCAATTCCTTCATCGCCGGCTCGCGGGAGAGGACAAAAATCCGCTGCCCCATGCAGTCAAACAGCCAGCCGCACGAGGCGAAGAAGACCACGAGCCAGTGATAAAGGGTGACTGCCTCCGCCGCCGGCTCGGATGGTGACGCCAGCACCCCCGCCCGAAGGGCCGAGTTGCTGGTGTCCGAAGTAGCGTGCATCGCGCTCCATCCTCCGCAACCGCGGCACGGACTGTCAAGTTGCGGATGCCCCATTCTGAGGCTAACCTGCTCCCTGTATGGACCAGAACACCCCGATCTCCCCCCCCGCGCTGCGCGTGGGCCCAAACCCCTCTCAGCATCCAATACCACGATCAGGAATGGGGCGTGCCCCAGCACAACGACCGCGTGCTCTTTGAATTCCTCATCCTGGAGGGCGCCCAAGCCGGCCTGAGCTGGTCCACCATCCTGCAGAAGCGTGACAACTATCGCCGCGCATTCGACAACTTTGATGCCCGAAAGGTCGCGCGCTACGACTCTCGTAAGGTCAGCAAGCTCCTCGCCGACCCTGGCATCGTGCGCAATCGCCTCAAGATCGGCGCTGCCATCCAGAACGCAAAGGCCTTCCTCGTCGTGCAGAAGGAGTTTGGCAGCTTCGAGGCCTACGTCTGGAGATTTGTCCAAGGGCGGCCCATCGGGAATGCCTGGAAGTCGCTAAAGGAGCTTCCTGCCCGCACTCCCGAAGCCGAGGCCATGAGCAAAGACCTGCTGCGCCGCGGCTTCAAATTCGTCGGCCCGACCATCTGCTACGCCTTCATGCAGGCCGTGGGCATGGTGAACGATCATGTAGTCGGCTGCTTCCGGCACAATATCCTGACTATGCACGAAGGGAGGTCCCGGCTCAAAGCAGGCCAGGCGCCTCGCCTGCCCCGAGCAGGAGAAGCCGGATGAGCCAGAGGCCGGCGAGACGTCTGCCCTGCTCTCTCAAGACACGCTCTGCCAAACTGCGGCGTCATCGCAGGGTTCGGTGGAGCCATTAGGCTCTTTCGTCATGGCTTCTGCCTCGGACTTCGCCGCGCTAAAGGCGCTCCGGGATCAAATCGGCAAGCCATTCCGCGCCGAAGTCGTGCTTTATCTGGGGACCACATAGCGCCGTTCGGTGACAAGCTCTGGCTCGTCCCCGTGCCTGCGCTGTGGGCACCGTGAGTCGTCTGTGCATGGAGGCGCCTAAGCACGTCGCTTCCCTGCTGCAACGTCGTAACCAGGAAGGGAGGAATAGTGGACAAACCTTGTTCTGAGTCCCATATGACCCCCATACGTCGGCGTGTTTCTACTCTTGCTCCTGTAAGTTAGTCCTACAAAACAAAAACTACAAAAAGTGCCTGGAATGACCTGCAAGCGATGGACACGTCATTCCGTCCTGCTATGCACCCCAACGCACGGCCATCGTTGTAAGGCCGGTTTCTGACCCAAATCCTGTACCTGCAGCGACCCAGACGTGCTGTTGCGAGTCGTTCAAGGAGCAGTCAGAGGAAGGATGGACATCAGAGAAAGGAGAGAAAGCACAGTAACCAGTTGATGATCAAACGACCGGAACTGTAAAACAATGCCAAGGAATGGTCGTCGTCATTCAACAAGACGAACCCCGGCAGTCATTTGCCAAGTCCAATGTTTGAGTGAGACTTGAAGAAGCTGTTATCAATTGTGAATTGGTAGGCGATGTAACATTGAAATCCCACCGGGCCATCAATGGATCGGCCAATCGAGAAGAGCAAATGGTGATGGTCACTGAAATCAATCACCGTGCCGACGTTAAACGCGGTGCCAACATTGGGAAAGTCGGTTTGATACGCGGTCTGATGATAGACCTCAACGCCAACGAGCACATTGGTCAGAACCTGCTTTTGCAGGACCGCCCCGACAAAACCCCAATTGTCGTGTCCAGAAAAAGAATTGAGGCCGTAGCCACCCCCACCGTAGGCCGTCCACGAACCCCAGCTCTTCTGCACCCATAAAGGGAGAAAGGCCTGGGAATGACCATTGCCGAGATTGTCCTGAGCGCTACCAGTAGGCAATTCAACCAGCGGAAAAGCCCCCACCTGGGGCAGACCGTTCGTCTCCTGGATAAAGCGGTATTTTGCGCCCAGTTCAATGTCCCCTAACCCGTAATGCCCGGCTCCTTCGGGCGGCGAATCGTAAGCCAGTGGCACGATCAGGTGAAGCTGCAGGTCCGGAACAACTCCATAGTTGACTTCAAACTGTGGCGCGGTGCCGGACCAATCGCCCCCGAGTTCTGAATGCATCGAAGCGATATAAAACTCCCAATGCTGGTATTCCACAGGTTCGGGGTCGTCGGTGACGAATGGCGGACCGCCAAAGGCAGTCCCCACGATCCCCAGGCTGAGGACGGCCGACAGAGTAACAGCCGGTAAGCGTTGTCTGTTGTGCATGACAGGGTTCTCAATCAGCGATTACGTAAAAGCCCAGCACGATGAGAACGCCTGCAACCACTCCCGATAAAAGAATACTGATCAAACGACTGACGGGCATTTTCGGTCCCTGGCCGTGATTCGTTCTGGCGATACCCCAGCCGAATATAGCGAAGAAGATGAGAATAACGGCCACATGGGTGATCCAAGGATGACCGGTTATTCTTTGCATCGAATCCGCGACGCTCTTGCTCCTCTCCTTCGCGATCACCAGCAGGGCGTTCAACACAGCGCATAGCGCCACAGACAACCCGAACGATATCGTGTGCTTTGAGACAGCGGTGTTTTCCATGTGTTCTTCCAGATCAATGTGGTTTCGCCAGTAACGCCACTTTCACCCCCATCGCAATGATCGCGCCGTGCCCCTCGGCCAGCAAGGCAAGCACCGCGACCAGACCAGCCACGCACAGCACCAACCGTCGCGCCTCCTTGTTCACCACCAAGTTGTTTGAGGCGGCGATCGGGAGATATGTGGCCAGTAGCAGAAGCGTGATTACGAAATGCTCCTTTGTCTCCATGAAGTAGTTGTGAGCAAACGGCCACGGCCCCTTGAGGATGACATCCTTGTCTGCCTTGTAATCCACGACATACCAATAGCCGCCGACCACAAAGGCAAGCCACATGAAAAGCGTTGCCGCCCGACTCATCCATCGTATGCGAACCCGATTCCCCTCGTGTGCGTTCAACGCGTCCACAAAAACCCATATGGTCGTGACGAGACAAGCTGCTCCGAGCAGCACATGGCCCAGCAAAACCACTTCTTTCATGGCTTAGCTCCCTGCGCGGGCGGTGTTGTTGGTTCTCTATACATGGTCATTTCATTCAGATTTGCGCTTCTCCTTTTCCGCCACAACTTCGTCGTAAGGCTCCCGGATTTGTGCCCGGATCAATTTAAGGACCTTTTCCCCCTTTGGCGTCAGGCGGTAGTCCCTTCGCGACCGCCGCCCACTCCCTTGCGCGATGACGTTAAGCTACCCATGTCGCACTAGCCGTTGGAGCAGCGGGTAAAGGGTGCCAGAGCTGATTTCATAGCCGTGGCGGCGCAGCTCGATGATAATCCATTGCCCATAAATTGGTTCCACGCCCGCGTGATGCAGGATATGCACCTTCCAAAAGCTCAATAGAATTTCCCGATCAACTTCGTCCATGCGCGTAAGGGGCCAATATATGTTGCCTTTCATCGGACATCAAGGCTTGAGCAATCGGCTACGCCAAGTTCACCTCCTATTTCTTTGAAGAGGATGGATTGGCCTTACCTGATCAGTGGGCTATTGCTGGTCCGAGCGGGAGCTTCGCCATTAGCATGGAGAAGTCGGTTGATTTGAATACTTGGTTGCCGGTCCTTCTGCAAAACTCCTCTGACCTGGTAAACGCATTCTATCGCCTTCGAATCCAACGCTGAGCAAGGTCGGGGCTGACGGGCGCAGCAGACGGGAAATGAAGTGGATTCCATCCCGCCGTTAAAAAGCTCTATTAACGAGCCCTGAGCCGGTAGAAATTACGCTCCATAACTGGCGAGACAATTACCTGCTTCCGTTCTCCCGTCTGAGTAACGGCATTCGTTACATCCGGCCAGCTCGTGGGGGTCAGGTTGTTGTTCTGCTGCAAAAGAAAGTCGCCAACCCCTGCCAACCACGAAATAACTGCCCCGCCACCCGAATGCGTGATGCTTAAAACTAGTGCAGGGCTTGAATGATTTGTGCTGGTCCCCTTGTTGGACGGCGCCAAGCCCCAGCCGCCGCAGACCTTTAAGCCGGCAGATTTCCTGGCGTGGACTAAGAAACAGGTGGCTCTGGCCCAAGAGGTCGCTTAATGCTCCTGCATGGTCGTCGGCAGAGCAACCGCTGGTGGCAGCCCGCTCGCTGGACCCGCTGGGAGCCGGAATTAGCCGGCTGGCTGGTCGAGCGGTTGGAGGTGTTCCGCCGACTGATTCTGGCGGTCAGGATGACGACCGCGCGCCCCGCCCTGGGGATGAAAAACAGGTGTTGACTTTCGGCGCAGGAACTGCTTTCCCATGCAGGTATGAAGATTCTTGATGTACCTCAAATGGGCAGCGTCGGAGAGACCGTCACTTACCAGAGCCGTTTTGGCATCATCCGCCGCCAGAAGGTCATCCCGCGCGATCCCCGCACCGCCCTGCAACTCGACCGCCGGACCGCCTTCCAGCGCGCCCGCCAGTTCTGGGGCACCTTCACCGACGAGCAGTTCCTCGCCTGGAACACGTTGGCTAGCACCCGCCGAACCCACCCGGTCCTCGGCCAGTCCAGTGGCCTGTCGGGCTACGAACTCGCCGTCCAGATCAACGTCCATCTCGCCACGTTCGGCTTGCCCATGGTGCCAACCCCGAGCCCGGTCCCGGTCTTCCCGGCTAACCCGGTGGTGGGCCTCAACATTACCAACATTGGCGGGGACGTTTCGCTCAAACTCCCGCTTTCGGCCCAGCCGGTCCAATACATCGTCGTCCTCGGCGCCAGGCCCCAGAACCCCGGCGTGTCCTATGTGGACCACTACAGCATCCTGGGTCTGCTCCCCGACCCGGAAGACGGCGTGTGCGACATCACCGACCTCTACCTTGCCAAGTTCCACCTGCTGCCCGCCGGCAAGCGTATCTTCATCCGCACCGTGCAGCAAATCAACGGCTGGCGCGACCTGCCCCAAACCATTTCCGCCCGCATCCTCGCCCAGTAGGCCAGGCGCCTGGTCAAGCCGGCCCGAACCCCCAGGTTTCCAGCGCATCCTCTCGCTGTGCCTGCGCTGGCCACGCCATATCCCCACCTACACCCCCTCTATACCCCCTGTATTCCCCCTCTAAACCCCTTGTAATCCCCTTCTATTTCAATAGAGGGGGAATACAGGGGGTTTACAAGGGGTATAGATGGGGCTTACTTGGGGATTAGTGGGGGATATGCCGATGGGCTGGACCTGAACGCGGGCAGTTCCAGCCGTTCTGAAAAACCTGGCTGGCTGACAGAACAGCGTGGGAGGCTGCCGCCGATTCGTCTAGCCTCTAACTCGCGACCGCCGTGGCCACCGCAATGGAAAACGACATGCCATGTATGAAACCGAACCCGTTCTGCTTCCTCCTCTCGGCTGGGAGGCTTGGCCTTTGGCCGTCCCCGCAAGGCGGCTATCTGCGGGACAATGCTGTAGCCTGGCGGCATTCGGTTGAGCGGAGCGTCCGAAAGCGCCGCGTTCCAGAGCGGCGGTCCGGCTGTTTCGGGCTTCGGATTTCGGCCTTCTTTCGGCCTTCGACCTTCGGCCTTCGGATTTCGCCACCAGACTCCGAACGCCTACGACCGCCCTATGTCCAGGCACACCAACCGATCCTCGCTGCGCAGGAACAGCCGCTTGTGGGCCAGCACCATTGGTCCGCCCGCGCCGCCAGTCCACCCTGGTTTCTAATCCCCCCTTTGGCAGGCAGACACGACCATCGGTGGTCTTGTCCCGGGGCATTGAAGCCGATTGGCCGAGCTTCGGGTAGCGATCATCCTGGCAGAGAAAGAGCGCTGCTTAATCCGCAAGGACTGCTAGGAACCGCCGTACGCGGACCCGCATGTACGGTGGTGTGGGAGCCGGGAGGGGAAACCCTCCCGGCGACCCGATTGGGATCGATTCGCCTGCAAGTCATGGCCGCTGCAAGCTACTGTTGCGCAGAGATCCACTTTCTCAGTCGGTTGATGCAACCGCCAATGGTCAGCATTCCAATGGCGCCGAGGACGATACCTGGCAAATACCCCCCGCCTCTACCCGGAAAACTCAGGGTTATCCCCAGCAACGCCAGGTACCAAAGGCTAGCAACGATGCCCAGCACCAATACCCAGCGCGGCGACCCCGGCCCCCAAATACCCATGGACCAGCCAATCAGAATAGGCAGAACAGCCAGCACTCCCCACCAGATGGAATGCCCGGATTTGCCTCCAAAGCCTCCAGTCTGCATCAGCCCCCATGTCGCCCCCACCCCAATCACAATCAGAAGGAAAACTCCCACTCTGTAGGCGACCACACGGCGTTCGCTTTGGCCGAGGAACGTGCCGAGGGCGATCAGCCCGCTGCCGGCAAGGATGACGAGCGCTCCCCCAATCGGGTTAACCGCACCGACCAGCATGGTGATGCTACCGACAATGATTAGAATGCGTGACCAAATACGCCGTGCGTTCATAGGAGTTGTTGTATTCACACCCTTCACTCTACCAAGCCGTATGTGGACGCAGACATTGATATTTCATCTCTTGCCATTGATCCTACCGATGTCACTCAATTCAGCACCGGGTAGGTGCAGGCGGTTAACCCGCCCACACCCCCCTAAGAACTGTGCATGAAACTTTCGCTTCACACAGCTCAAGCCTCTCTAAGGCCAGGCTCGTCCGAGCCGACCCGCTGCTCGATGGAACCGCCTGCATCTTCCCGACGCAGCGTAATCCCCTCGGGCAACTTGGCAATACTGGTCTGTGGCCGTTTTCGCTGCGCTCCATTGAGCAACAGCTTCGGGACGCACCAAGCGACTGGCGTCGCTCATCATTTGCATTTCCCGATTGGAGGCGGTTCCACATGCTCTCTTGCCATTCGACACCTGACCGACGTGGGCATATCCGCCACATTACATGACGGCCTTAGCTTCTTCGGCCTTCTCAATGCTGCCTCCGCTTCCCCGCCTTGCGGTTGGGGCGGCCACGAACCGCGTGGCCCGGAGCAACAGCGTTTCCATGTTCTGCATTCCATACAGGAGGATTTAGGTCCGCTCTGCTACACCGGCAGTCTTGTGAGTGCGCGCCGGGCTACGTTAGAGAGCCCGGACTCGACTGCGTGCCATTTTGGCCCGAGCCTTGAACAGCCTTGTATGGCTCGTTGCTTATTACGATGCTTACGAGCGTTCAGTTAATTTGACCATGTCCTCCGATTCTAGTTCGCCCCCGGTTTAAGGCTACCAGGTTTGCTACATTGCCCGGAAGGCTCCACACCCCTGGCAGTAGCGGCCACCCAGCCACTGCCCGCCAGACGCATGCTTCCGTGGAATACCTGCGGCGACACGCAGGGCTTGGTCAGGAAACCAGTCCAGCCAAGCAGTACCGAATGCAACTTCATGTCGCAACCAACGTTCAGCATGAGCCGCCGGAGCCAGCCGCGGGTGACGCATGAATTGCAATTGGCCTGAACGGCTGGCTCCGGTCGGCTCCATGCTGTGGTTGGGCGGTTGGCCTCCGTTCATACCCCGGAGGGGCCCGGTCTCCGTGGAAGGTCCATGCGACCAAACAAGTGGTCACGAACCATGAGGCAAGACAGAGCCCGAAGCCTAAGAAGGCTGGACGTAACCGCCTGAAACAAAGCGCAGCGACCGCAAAGGGCAGGGCCGCGAGGGTCAGGCAGAAGTGCCAACCAAGCAGACTATTCAGGTGCGTGTAAGACCTCGGCCCAGGACCGAGGATGAGGAACAATACTGCTGAAGCCCCAGCAACGGTGGCGCTGGCGCCGCCAAAAACCAGCGTGCCGACCGAGCAGAGGCTGGCCCAGAAGGCTTTCCGGTGAGGATCAACGCTCATCGTGCAAAGCCCAACCAATAATGGGCCTCATATTGGACGTAATGCTATACGTCATTGGCCGAGAATGAGGCTTTTCAACCCTGGTGTCCATAAGTGTTTATCAAGCAAATGGGTTCATATATTGGAACACCAAAGGTGCCCACGCCCCGGCGAGCGCCATCGAAGGGCAAATCAGCGTGCCGGCACCAGGAATATGCGGTCCACGTAGATGGCTTTGACGGATTTGTTCCCGGCTGGGGCGACCCAGATGTCGCGGTCGGGATTGAATTCGACTGCGCCCAGCAGGTAGGAACGGTAGCCCGGGGCAGCGTCGCCCAGGCGGGCTTTAAAGTCGGCAGGATAGGCGCGGGTCTTGTTGTCATACACGCCAGCACTAAACGTAACCGAGTCGGCTGCTCCCCCGGCATCCCTTTCCACGCGCACCACCGCATAGACCTTCCACTTGCCGGCGCGGGCCTGCGCGGGCAGCGCGGTGCCGGGAATGCGGAAGGCCCATTCCTGATGGCTGCCAGGCATCCAGACTGCACGCCGGTCGGAAGCAGCCAGGTCGGGCCGGATTTCGGCATACTCTCCTGGCTTGTAGAGAGCCGCCACGTTGTCCTGCAGGTCAATGCACCGGCTCTTCTTCACGCCGGGCAAGTCAACTGGCGGAGCGGGATGAAGCAGCCGTTTGGGTGGTGGCGAGCCGTTAGGGTCCGGCGCGCCCTGAGCGAACGCCTTCAGGAACGCATCCACCTGGAGGCCCCCCTCATTAAGCACCTTGACCGGGGTCCAATCCTTTGCCGGAACACCCTGGCACACCTCGCGAAACTCCTCTGCCGTAACCTTGCGCGACTCCGGCCACGGCCAGGTGGCATTCTGTTCCCAGCACTCGCGCCGCAAGGGTGCCCACCACTGGAGGCAGGCGTAGCGCACCGGCAGGTGTCCCATGCGCACGCGCAGCAGCTTATCCGGATCGGGCTCGCGGCTGGCGGCGGCTTCGGCCTGCTGCCAGAGCCGCTCTGCGGCGGCCAACGGCTGAAAGCGCAGGTGCGGCGGGTCGTTGCCCAGGTAGCAGTGGAGATAGAAGCCTTTGGACGCGTCGTGCATCAGTTCCAGGTACTGCTCGATGAGGTCGCCTGCCTTCTGGCCGTAATAGCCGCGCAGGAACTCCTTGATGAGCGCCCGGTCATCCTGCTGCGGGTTCCAGAGAAGCTGGGCCAGCACCCACGATTCCAGCTCGGCCATCTCCGCGCCCGGGCCGGCGTAGGCGCCTTCCTCGAACACGCCCTTCACGTTGTGCGCCTGGAGCAGGCGCAGGTTCGGTCCCAGCACGAACCAGTTCGGATGAGGCAGCACGTAGTGGCCGAAGTCGGTCACGTAGTCCCATACGTAAAGGCGCCCGCAAATCTTCGACCAGCCCTCCAGGTCCGCGAGGAATGCGGCGTTCGAGGGATCGTCCAGCGGCTCACGGAAGTTGCATTCGATCGAGCACAGCCGCACGATTACATTGGGGCGCGCGCGGAGGGTCCTGAGCGGCTTGCGCGTGTATTGGTAGGCGAAGGTATCTACGGCTATATTGGGAAACTCCGGCTCGATCTTCTCCGCGATGTAATTGACGAACGTCAGCATGCTTCCCGAAGGGCTGCCCTCGGCGTCGTCAATCGCCTTGCACTTGTCGCACCGGCAGGCGCCGAAGCAGTCGTTCTGGGTCACGGAGATGATCCGGGCCTCGGGCGCCTCGCGCAGCCATTCCTTCACCCGCTGCACCACAAAGTCCTGCAGTTCCGGGTTGGACAGGCAAAGCTGGGCGTTGTCGTGCGTGCGCTTGCCATTGATGAGGCTGTACCACTCGGGGTGCGGACCGAAATACTTATCCGGCGGCACCAGCGGATAGAGGGTGTGTGCGAAGCCCTTATACTGGATGCATCCGCCCAGGTCCTCGGGAACCGGGTGCGATCCGCCGTTGGAGCAGTTGTGGACCTTCCAGAGCGGGTCGAATGCCGCAGACCAAAATGGGTCGCGATACTCGAACACCGGCTGCGCCCGCACATCCAAATCCGGCACGCGCAAGCTCCGGCGAACGGGGATGGTCGTGGCCCAGGGCGCCCACCACCGCACGCCGCATTGCTCCTGCAAGAAGCGGCTCACCGCGTAGAGCGTGCCTCGCGGCCTGCCGCCGGCCAGCAACAACCGCCCGCCCTTTACCTTCATCACCAACTCATCAGAACCCAGCCTCTCCAGCGGCACCTCCGGGAATACCGCGCGCGCTGCGGCCCCGGGCCCGACGATGATGGCGCGCTCCGGCAGGTCACGCCCATTCGCCTCCTGCACCGTGAAGCTCGCACCGGTAATCTTCTCCAAGGTTCCTAGCAGCTCGCGCACAGCGTTGGACTCGGCGAGGGTCGCGTCCGGCTGACGCACGATGACGCAGCTTGCCTTGCCTCCCTTGGCAATGGGGAAACCCGCCTGGGCCGGCAGGCACATCCACAGGAGCAGAACGCAACTCAACCCAGCCCATCTTGGTCGTGCCACGCGCACGTTCGGTTCAGGACACGATTTCATGCGACACAGCCTCTCATTCCCGGCCCAGCCTGCAAAGCTAAACCGCAACGTTCTGGCTTCGGGTGCGCATGGATATTGCCAGGGAAAGCGGCGTCGCGCTCCGCTTGCCGCCGCAGTCCATAATTGCCCCGGCTCGACATCGGCATAGGTGTGCCTAACATGCCGCGTTTATGAACAGCGAGATTCCGGCCTACTACTCTGCGTTGGCGCCTTTCCGCCCGCTGTTCGACCAGGGCAATCCGATTCTGACCTACCACAAGCTGGGCCCGCGTCCACGAAAGGTCCGGCTGAAGGGTCTGTATATGAGCAGCCGGCTGTTTGCGCGGCAACTTGGGGAGCTGCGGGCGGCGGGATTTGCTGCCGGCGCGCTTGACACCTGCGCCGGCCCAATCACGCCGAGGCGCATCGTCATCACCTTCGACGACGGCTACACCAATGTGCTCCGCTACGGGCTGGAACCCCTGGCAGCCGCTGGCTTTAAGGCGATTCAATTCCTGGTTGCCGACCTGCTGGGTAAACACAACACCTGGGACGTGTCCCAGGGCGAAGCTCCGGAGGCGATGATGGAGGCCGCCCAAGTGCGCGAGTGGCTCGCTGCCGGGCATGAGATTGGTTCGCATACGCTGACGCACCCGTTCCTGACGAGATTGCCGCCCGCGCAGGCGCAGGAGGAGATAACGGCCAGCCGCAAGAAGCTCGAGGATTTGTTCGCCCGCCCCATTGCGCACTTCTGCTATCCCTACGGTGAGTGGAATGAATCCGTGCGCGATCTGGTTCAGTCGGCGGGCTACCAAACAGCTTGCACCACGAATCCCGGCGTCAACCACGCAGCCGATTCGCCCTTCGCTCTGAAACGCTTCACTGCCCGCTATGCGTCCAGGAACTTCAAGGCCGTCTGGTCGCGCCTGCGGGCGACATGGCAATAGGTTGTTAGGAGCTGAAGAGCATGGACCGGTATGGCTGTTCAGCTCTTGCTTCGCTTGGTGCCGACAAACGCGTAGCGTGCGTGAGTCAGACCATTGACCATGGCGTTGACGTAATACTTGAAACCGCTGGAGATGTTCACCCGCTTCACCTCCACCGGCAGGGCGGCCTGCTTGAAGAATTCCTTGTAATCGGACAACGTGTAAAAGCGCTCGTTCACGCCCGTTGCGAGCAGCTTCACCAGCATCTTCGAGCGCGACTTGATCTTCACCAGCGGCCACACCGGCTCGCGGATGGCAACCAGCCGCCCGCCGGGCTTGAGCACCCGTTTCGCCTCGCGCAAGACCTGCACGATGTTGGTGGCGTGGTGCAGGACGGCTGAGGACACCACGAAATCGAAGTGATTGGCCGGGAAGTCAAGTTGGTGGAAGTCGCCCGGCATTCGCGTGATCTTGGCGGTATTCGCATTGACCGCCTTGAACACCTTCGGCGCGAGTTCCTTCAACCATTTGGGTGAGGCGTCGGTTGCGAAAACCTCCACCACCCCGGGCAGCTTCGACATCTCCGCGCTTAGCCAGGCTCCGCCCGCGCCGATCTCCAACACCCGCCCCCGGAAGTCCAGCCCGCACTTCCGCGTCAGAAAGGGGATGAACTTGGGGAAAGTGTCCCGCACGCAACGCAGCCACTCCTCTTCGCTGCCGAACTCGGTCGCAACGCGGCCCGCGGCCTCACGGAACGCCAGCGTCTGTTCGCGAGCGCACCGCGCCAGGTAAGCTTTGTTCTCTATGTACTTGGACTCGGCCGTGTTCATCTGAGCGCGGACAGGTTATGTGACCGGTCCTCTAGCCGCAAGCGGTCATCAAGCTGGTGCGAGCAGCCAGGCGCTGCCGGAGGAGCCTACCCGAGCGCCGACGTTCAGCCGGCTTTTGGAGCGACTTCAATTGACAATGGTTTATCGCCGTCCACTCGCGCCTCACATCCTAGCCGCACCGTATGCGCACCGGATGCACGCCGTAGCCTCTGCGTAGCACCTCTGATTCCGAATAAGAGGTGCTACGGAGAGGCTACGTGAGGATAAGGAGAGGATACGGGGCCGTGGCGGCGGCAAGCGGTCGGGAAGCTACGTGGGGACAGGAAGTTGCTAATCTGAGGCGCGGGTGGGCCGGGCCGGGTTCCGAATCGAGCACGAGGCATTTGGGCTTGGGAACGCCGCCCAAGGGTAGGAACTCTAGTCATCCCTGCAAGCAACTGGCGCTGGGCGACTCAGGGACGTAGGTCAGTTCAAAGCAATGTCATAAAAGAACACCCAGCCCTGCCCAATGCAGGCGGCGTCCACGAGTTTCGATTTATACCAGCTCACGTGCCCATCCTCGAACAGGAAGTTCCCGCCAAAAGGTTCCCCTGACCGTTGGATGTGGCTGGAATAGGGGATCGTGGGGCTGAAATTGAACCAGTACACGTCCCCGCAGGTCCCCGCCGGGGCGGGCTGCCCATGGCCTGCTCCATATCCATCGCGATGGGGGCTTTGGCGAGGTCGCCGCCGAACTTCTGCTTTTCGAGCCACCCTTGCAGGCCGGCAAAATTGTAGTCGTACTTCCAGCCGGCATTCATCACAAAGTTCGGGTCGCGGAAAGGCAGGTAAAAGTAGCCGATGACAAGCTGAGGGTCGAACTCCGGATTTGGGTTCAAGTCCGCATATCGGTGCCACTGTTGATCAGGACAGAAGAGGACGTGAAACCTGTCCTTCTGGGTCGTCGTGCGCTTCATCGGAATGAGGTATAGCGCCCAGAAGGCCTGGACATTGGTGCCGCACCAGCTCACGTGGGCGCCGTCCCGATTGTCGGGAAAGCAATCGTTGCAGTCGCCAGCGTAGGCCTCGAGCGCGACCCCCCATTGCCGGAGGTTGCTGACACAGACCGTGCGATAGCCCCGCTCTCTGACCCGGACAGAGCCGGGAGGAGCAGCGCCGCCAGAATGGCGATAATCGCAATGACTACCAGCAGTTCAATCAATGTGAATGCAGCAAAAGCTCCCTTGCTACATGGTTTAGCGCGCATAGTTCATCAGACGCAAAACAAGGTTAAATGCTCCCGGGCCGAGTGATGGTTCCAATTATGGGATGCGTTGGTTTTGGGACTTGGCGGCTTGCTCCTTCGGGACCCCGACCGTCACCGCAAAGGCGCCCTTGGCATGCCATTTCTTGTAAACTCCCTGCGCCAACGGCACTTCCAGGGCCGGCCGCTGCGGACCGGGTGGCTGGATTTTCCACTTGCCAGGCTCCACCGCATCGAGGAAATCGTCTGTGATCGCAAACCAAGTCGGCCACCAGAACACAGAGGTTGTCTGGTCCGCCGGCTCGATACATAACCAGTACTTTGCACCCGCCAGCAACTGTGGCCGCGCTTTGGACTCCAAGGTCAAGGTTCCCCCTTGCCAGGCTTTCCCCACACGCTGCATTGGTGGCGGCAAAACCTTGGCAAATCGCTCCAGGACTCGTCCTGGCCGGCCACCGGCGTCCCGCGCCACCGAAACACTTATTCCACTAGGCTGCCAGCGCTGCACGGCAATCTCAAGCGTGCTCAAATAACCTGAGGTGTCCGGCACGAACCATTCCGCTCTGGCATGGTACTGCTGAGTCCGGCCGCCAAAGCCCACCGAGCCTTTGCCAGTTATGTCGTATCCGTACGGGCCTGTCCTGAATCTGTCAGGCGCGTTCGTAAATAAACTGACCGCGGTTACCTCCGTGAACGCGGTCCAATCCGTGACCGCGAGCACCAGTGCACTCCTGCCAAGCAGATGTGGCATGGTCAGGCTGGCGGAGATCATCGGCACGGCTACTGCCGCCCCCACCAGCAAAGCCGCTTTTACCTTTGCCCAGCCCATCAACTTCACTCCCCCATCGGCAAGCCCCAGGATGGACACCGCAGCCACTTTCCCCTTTGCCGCAGCCACCGCCGAGGCGGCCAGACCGGCAGGCGCCGCTTCAACCGCGTGCGCTGAGACGGCTCCCGCAATGGCCCCGCTGGAAAGTGCGATCCCATTCTTGAGGAACAATCCCCGTAGTCTTTCCAATCCCCGAGCGACTCGCTTTTGCGCGGCGCGTTCCTTCAAGCCGAGGGTGGCCCCGACTTCCTGCAGACTTCTGTTCTCAAAGTACCTCAGCAGCAGGGCATCGCGGTCCGTGCGCCGCAGCCGTGCCATCATCTCATCGAGCAGGGGAAACATCGCTTCCCAGTCGCCTTCCGTAGCGCCCTCATTAAGCATGGTCTGCATATAGGCTTCCTGTTCGCGTTGCTGACGGCGGCGCTGTGTTCGAAGCGCTCCCGCCGCCACATACCGGGTCGCACGATGCAGCCAGCCCGGCAGAACCGTCGCCGGCCCAAGGGACTTGGCCTTTCTCGCCAACAGGACGAAAACAGCCTGCGTCACCTCCTCCGCCAAGTGCGGGTCGTCCACCTGCCGCCGCGCTGCCGAATGGACCAGGTTGACATGCCGCGCCACCAGCGCCTCGAACGCCTCGTCGGACTGGCGCGTTACGTACTCCTGTAGCAGTTGCTTGTCGTCGGACATCTACCTGTATATGACTGCTCAACGCCAAGGGAGACAATGTTTTTGCGGCGAACGAGCCTCGCCTGACATCTATCCGCCGCGCGCGGGTCGCGTTTGGGCCGGATGGAGATTGACACTGGCCGCCTTTGGAAAAGGCCGTTAATACATGCGGACTCGGTAGAACCGCCGCGAACCAGGCCCGGTGGAGTCGAACACAGTCACCGACGAGGTGCTCATGATAATTGGGCTGCCGAGGTCGTCCCAAGCGCCCTGGGTCAGGTTGGTGCTGTACTGAAGCTGACACGTGAGCCCCTCGCCACCCTGCCAGGATAACGCAAGCGTGTTCCCACTGGGCGTCGCGCTCAGCACCGGCGGCAAGTCAATCCTGTAAACCACGCCGAGACCCAAAGGCCCGCCGCTGCCCGTGGTGCCGTAAAGTGTATTGCCCCACAGCACCAACCCGCCGTTCGGCCCGTTGCCGTCGGCGCCCGTGCACTCCTTGAGCACCGTGCAGCCAGATCCGTCCACGTTCACCTGGAAGACGGTTCCCATGTTGGAAGTCCCGCCCGAGATGGTCACCCCGTAAAAGGTGTTCCCCGCCAGGAGCAACCCGGGTGGTGGAAGGAAGTTGCTGCCCCCCGGCAGAGCGCAATAGTTGGTAAATGCCGATCCGTTGGTCTGCACCTTGAAAAGCATCCCGTCATTCTGGTATGGGTTAGTGCCGTAAAGAAACCCGCCTGCCAGCGTATAAGGGCCATCGGCCACCGAGCCTTGTGATGAGTTAAAAAGAACGCTAAAACCGCCTCCATTCGTGCTGAGTTGGAAAAGGGTGCCCCAGCTATAGGTGCCGCCGCTCGATGCGTTTCCATACAGCATCGCGCCAGACAAGGTTAGTGGCGCATAGGGGGCACTGCCTTCAGGCCCGGTAAACGCCTTGAGGACGGAGAAGTTCAGCCCGTTGGTACCTACCTTGTAAACCGTGCCGGAGCTGGGTGGGCCATAAGGAGCCGTGCCGTAAAGCATGTCACCGGCCAGGACCAGGCCGGCACGTGGGTTGCCTCCAGTCGTATTGTCCATGTTCCTCAAGACCGTGAAGCCCCCGCCGTTGGTATTCAATTTGAAAACCGTGCCGAGGCTCGAACTGCCCCCAGCGGAAGCGGTCCCATAGAGCGTATCGCCCCCGGCCACCAGTCCCGCAAACGGCCCCGTCCCGTCGCTGGCGGCCAGGTTCCTCAGTAGCGTGTAGCCCGAGCCGCTGGTATCAATCTTGAACACCGTTCCCCCATTTGAACTGCCGCCCGAGTAGGTGGTCCCGTATAGCGTGTTCCCCAGGAGCAGTAGCTGGCCGTAAGGGGTTCCGGCGTCCCGCCCCCCCATCGGCTTGATCACCGTGTAGCCCGTCCCGTCCGTGCCCAGTGTAAATATCAGTCCGGAATCCGCGTCTCCCCCGTTGCAGGTCGCTCCGTAAAGCATATTGCCTGACAGCCACAGGCCGGCCTGAGGAGCCCGCCCGTCTCCGGAAAAGCTCTTCAGCGTATTGAACACCGACCCGTTGGTGCTCACGGCGAAAACGGTGCCGGAACCGGACGCCACCCCGCCCGAGTAGGTGCTACCGCCGTACAGCGTCGTGCCATATAGTGTGTCGCCCGAGAGCGCCAGGTCGGCATACGGTCGCTGGCCATCGTAGCCGGAGAAATGATACAACACCGTGAGAACGGTCCCGTCGGTGCTGAGCGAGAAGACCGTGCCATAAGAGTAGTTGCCGCCCGCGTAGGTTGTCCCATACAGAGCGTCTCCGGCGAGGACCAAACCCGACCGCGGACCCCGGCCTTCCGGCCCGCTGAAATGATGCAGTACCTGGAAGGCACTGCCGTCCGTATTCACTGCGAACACAGTGCCGTAGCCAAAGCTTCCTCCCACATACGTTGTACCGTAGAGCGTGTTCCCCGAGAGCGTCAGTCTCCCATAAGGATTCGCGCCGTTGGTGGTGGTAAACTGGGCAAGCACCCCGAATCCGGAGCCATCGGTGTTCAGCCTGAAGACGGTTCCCTTGCTCGAGGTCCCGCCACCGTACGTTGTGCCGTAGAGCACTCCCTCGGACAGCAACAAGCCCGCGTAAGGACTGTTGCCGTTGCTATCGGTGCCATAAAAAGTCTTGAGAACGGAAAAGCCTGTCCCGTCCTTGTTTAGCTTGAATACCGTCCCGCAGCCCGCGCTGCCGCCCGAGAGGGTCGTGCCATAAAGGACGTTCCCCGACAAGGCCAGGCCGCACTGCGGAGAGGCCCCTTCGAGCGAGTTGGTGAACCACTTCAAGATCCCGTATCCGGTGCCATCCTTCTGCATCTTGAACACTGTCCCTGCGAGCGAGCCTTGCCCTGCTGAAGTGGTGCCGTAAAGTGTCCCGTCCGGCCCTTCGACCAACGTGCCCACAGGATTCCAGCCGGTGACATTGGTCGTTACGCCAAAGCACTTGAGGACGGAGAATCTCTGCGCTGACGAAAGCGATGGCAAGGCTAAGGACAATGCAAGCACCAGGAAGGCCGTTCGCTTGCTTCGATTGCTCCAAACCGCACGCATTGCTTGCGTTCGTTTGGTGGACATCAGAATGTTCATGTCCGCGATGTTCGGAAGGAGACAAAGTGCTGTCACAGGGATCGGACCCGGTAAAAGCGCTGCGGAGCGACGCCGGCCTGCGAATCGGTGAATTGGAATTGGCCTGGGGCGACCTCCGTGGGACCGACCAGCGCGGTCCAGTTGCTCGAGGGCACGGTGGGGTCCGTTGATGCCAGCACGCCGAACAGCGCCCCCACGCTGTTGGTGAACGAGAACTGAAACACGCCGTTGGTCAGCCGTTTGGCTCCGGTGAGAATCGGAGCGGTCGGCAGCGGCACACCGACGTTGAGGACACTGCCGGTGCTGGGAATCCCATTCACAAACACGGTTGCCAGCGCATAGCCTGGCGGGAAGCCCCACACCAGCGCCGAATCAAAGGAATCAGCCTGCCAGTTAGTGGCGAGCAGGAACGTGGTCTGGCCGCTCTCCAGGCTGCGCAACTGCACCGCGGGCAAATCGGCTGGCGAGTTCTGAGACCCGCCAGCCGAACCTTCTGAGGCGCCGCGGAAACCGGAGCCGGTGACAGCCAGGCTGCCGCCGAGCCCGAGGGGTGAGGTGCAAGCTAGGATCTGCGGCTGGAGTGCCGTGCTGAAGCCCAAACCGACGGAAAACAACTCGGCGGTGCCGAGATAGGTCCCATTATAGCCCCCGGCCAGCAGCACTTGCCCGCTCGGCAGCAGGGTTGCTGCAGGAGACTCCCGGGCTGTGGCCAGGACGGTTACATCGGTCCAGGCCCCTGTCGCCGGATCATACAGTTCTGAAAGGGCTACATACCCGCTGTTGCTGTAGCCTCCTGCCACGAGCACCTTGCCGCTCGGCAGCAGCGTTGCCGTGTGATACGCACGGGCAACAGCCAGGGAACCGCTTGTTTCCCACATCCCTGCAGCCGGGTCGTACAGCTCGGCGCTGGCTACATAGCCGCCGTTGGAGCCTATACCGCCGACGACCAGCGCCTTGCCGTTGGGCAGGAGGGTTGTGGTGTGCCAGTAACGACCGGCGGTCAGCGGCGCGGTGCCCGTCCAAACTCCGGTGGCAGGATCATAAACTTCCGCGCTGGCGAGCCCGCCTCCGGTGGCGCCGGCACCTCCCGCGACCAGCACCTTGCCATTGGGCAGCAAGTTCGCCGTATGAGTGTCGCGCCCGATGTTGAGCGAGCCCGTGGTCGTCCAAAGCCCGGTGGCGGGATCGTACAGCTCGGCGCTGGACAGATAGTTGAGATAGACGTTGGTGTAACCGCCTGCGGCCAGCACCTTGCCGTTGAGCAACAGCGTCGCTGTGTGGGAATTGCGCGCGTTGGCCATCTGGCCGGTTGCGGTCCAGAGCCCAGTGGACGGGTCATACAGCTCCGCACTGGAGAGACAAAGAGAGGTGCCGCCGCTTCCCCCAGCGACTAGAACTTTGCCGGCGGGCAGCAAGGTCGCAGTATGAGAAACGCGCGTTGTGTTCAGAGCACCCGTCGGCGTCCAGCTTCCCGTGGCTGGGCTATATAGCTCGGCGCCGGAAAGAACATGCGCCGACGCGCCCAATCCCCCAGCCGCGAGCACGCTGCCGTTGGGCAGCAACGTCATCGTCGCAGAACGACGGGCCGTGTTCAGAGGGCCTGTCCCCGTCCATGCGCCGCTGGCCGAATCGTACAGCACGGTTATGGACAGCGCATTGGATACGAGCAGGCTGCCTTGGCCGCCTGCGACCAAGACCTTGCCGTTGGGCAGCAAGGTCGCCGTGTGGGACTGGCAGGCATTGGCCAGGTAGCCGGCCTCCGTCCACAGGCCCGTCGCCGGGTCGTAGAGCTCGGCGCTGGAAAGGACAACGTCGTTGTAACCCCCAGTAACCAGCAACTTTCCGTTGGGCAGCAGGGTGGCGCTGTGACCAACGCGGTTGGTGACGAGGCTCCCGGTCGCCGTCCACGCTCCGGAAGATGGATCGTACAATTCCGCGCTCGGGCTATTGCCCATGAGTAAATCGTTGCCTCCGACCGCCAGCACTCTGCCATCGGGGAGCAACGTAGCCGTGTGCATCGCGCGCGCGGCAGCCAATGCGCCGGTGGTAGTCCAAGTCCCCGAAGCCGGGTCGTATAGCTCGGCGGTAGTGGGCCCGCCCGCAGTGCTTTCGCCGCCGGCGACCAGCACCTGACCGTTGGCCAGCAAGGTTGCAGTGTGTTCATAACGTGCGAATTTGATTGTTCCGGCTCCTGTCCAACTCCCCGTTGCTGGGTCGTAAACCTCCGCGCTGCCAACGGGAACCGTGTGGATGCCAACGCCGTATTCCCCGGCAACTACCAGCACCGTCCCGTTTGGAAGCAACGTCGCCGTGTGATAGGCACGCGCGGCAGCCAGTGCGCCGGTCGTTGCCCAAATCCCTGTGGCGGGGTCGTAAAGTTCAGCGCTGGAGAGGAACCCGCCGCTGGCGCCAATTCCTCCCACGACCAGGACCTTCCCATTGGGCAGCAAGGTGGCCGTGTGATGGCCTCTAATGAAGGCTGGTGTGCCTGTGACGGACCAAGTTCCGGTGGCGGGGTCATAGAGCTCGGCGCTGGCAATGTAGGCAAAGTTCGTGCTGTAGCCGCCCACTGCCAGGAGCCTCCCATTGGGCAACAGCGTGGTCGTGTGGCCGTAGCGCGCCGTGATCATCGGCCCGTTGGTGGTCCAAGCCGCGGCTTGCGCCTGTTGAATGACAGATAAACTGAGCGCCAGTGCGGCCAGCACGAGTGCAAGTCGGTTATGCCGATTGATGCTGTCGTTTCTCATATATGGATTTAGGGTGAGCGGATGCGGCAGAAGCGCTGCAACGTTGGGTCCCTTCAGAAATGCAGGGGTCTCTACAACACAAGTGGCCTTCATCTACCTGTTTATAGCCGCCAAAGTCAGAATGAGACAATCTTTTTGCGGCTCGCTGAACCAAGCACCAGGCGTCATACGTTTGCCAAACTCGCGCCGCCGTGGATATATTTGACTAAACCACCAGGGAGAGAAGGTCTCCCTGCTCGCCGTCAGTTGACCGACTGCTGCTTCTGGCGCTGCTCGTCGAAGAACGTCTGGAGCAACGAACGGCACTCAGACTCGCGCACGCCACTCGTGATGGCGCAACGATGGTTCGAGGTCGGGAATTGGAGCAGGTTCAAGGCGCTGCCCGCCGCGCCCATCTTCGCATCGCTCGCGCCATAAACCACTCGCGCCAAGCGCACGTGCACGATGGCCCCCGCACACATGGGGCACGGCTCCTTGGTGACATATAGCGTGCAATCCGAGAGCCGCCAGTCGCCGACCGCCTCCTCCGCCTGGGTCAATGCCAGCATCTCCGCATGAGCTGTGGCGTCTTTGAGCAACTCCACCTGATTGAACGCGCGGGCAATGATGCGGCCCTCGCGCACCACCACCGCCCCGACGGGCACTTCTTCCGCCGCATAGGCCTTGGCGGCCTGGCGCAGCGCCTCACCCAGGAAGTAGTGGTCGCTCTGAAGATCAATGATGGTTTCGTCCA